>WNFE01000038.1_pt1 | contig 80248 bp, 67 predicted proteins | sample 5400451 | NCBI WGS metagenome assembly WNFE01 (sample SAMN13153344, study PRJNA577476) | soil metagenome | isolation source: 200 cm saprolite under Douglas fir tree site 2 hole 2 | place: USA:California | collected 2015-04-18
TCGATCGCACAATGGTCCACGGCTGGTTCCTCCTTCTTGCGCCTCGAGCGCGGAAGTCCTTGAGCGACGGTAACCCGTCAGCTCGTCCGAGGAGGAGCCAGCCACTTCATCGAGTCTGGACGGGACGCGGCGCGTCAACAGAGCGGCCGCCGACTGCGCATCGTCTGTTGGCAGAGCGGCCGTCGCGCTCATTTGAACAACGCTACTGCTGCTGCCTTCGACAAACTCTCCCCTGGAAAGCAACCGGAGACCCACTGTCGTTCGTCCTCCAACGCGGAATGCGCGTCGATGGTCTGCGAACGAGACTGCCTCGCGCGACGGTTCCGTCAGGTCAGCGCGTCCGCTCGCGCCGCGAAGGCGTGTGGTTGCGCCAGTGCTGCCGGCGGTGAAGGTGGGCGACCGGGCCGAGGCAGCGAACAAAAGTTGGCGCGAGGTGATGCTCTGCTACGTTCGTCGGAGCACGAACTCTGAGGGGGCCCGATGAAGAGCCGCGTTCCAACGATCCTTCTGTTGTGTCTCGCCGCCTGCGGCGGCGCCGACCCGCTCTTCGGCGGATTCAAGCCGGCGAACGGCGCGGCGGTGATCCTCGCGCCCGCGACATGCAACCTGCCTTTCATCGGGTCGACGGCCATCTCCGGCATCTTCGTCGAGCTCGCGAGCGGGGCGGACGCCTGCAACGTCCTGACCCAGGCGAAGCAATGCGGCACCGGGTCGAACTCGACCGTGCTCCTCACCGGCGCGTTCTCCGGAGTCCCCGGCGGCACCATTGTCGATCCCACCGGGCCCGGCAACTATCCGTTTCTCCCGAACCCGCCCAGCGGACCGTTCAAGACGGCGATCAGTTCGGCGGCGCAGGTCGACGCGGTTTGCACGTCGAAGCCCGGGTCCCCCCTGGACATGACCGGCGGCACCGTCGTCATCTCGACCGTGACCTCGTCCGCGGTCACTGGCTCGGTGGACATCCAGTTCGACAACGGCCAGGCGTACGGCGGCACGTTCGACGTTGCCGTCTGCCCGGTCTCGATCGACATCTGCTCGCTGTTCGTGCCCTGCTTCACGCACACCTGCGTCCCGCCCTAACGGGTCGAATCACCACACCACGCACTTGTTCACCGGGTTCATGCTCGTCCCCGGCTTGCAGGAGAACACCTTCCCGAACTCCTCGTTGTCGGAGACGGGCCCGTTCACCCGCCAGCGGCCGGGCGAGTGCGGATCGGTCACCGCCCGGAGCCTGCGCTCCTGGGGGGTCGCGTTCTGGCACCAGACCTGGCCGAAGGAGAGGAAGAGCTGCTGCTCGGGAGTGAACTTCGAGCTGGCTGCCGGCGCCAGCCCTTTCACCCTCAACGCCGCCAGCGCCAGCTTGAGCCCGCCGATGTCCGCGATGTTCTCGCCCAGCGTCAGCTTGCCGTTGACGTGCACCTCGTCGGTCGCGACGTACTGATCGTACTGGTTGGCGACGCAGGCGGCGCGTTCCTTGTAGGCGTCGGCCACCCGCGGCGTCCACCACTCGCGCAGGTTGCCGTCGCCGTCGTACTGCCTGCCGCGGTCGTCGAAGCCGTGGGTCAGCTCGTGCCCCATCACCAGGCCCGCGCCTCCCAGGTTCGTCGGATCGGGCGCGTCCGGGGAGAAGAAGGGCGTCTGGAGGATGCCCGCCGGGAAGACCATCTCGTTCTTGGCCGCGTTGTAGTAGGCGTTCACGGTCGCCGGGGTCATGCCCCAATCGTTCCGGTCGACCGGCTTTCCGATCCTGTCCAGGTCGCGCTTGGACTCGTACCTGGCCGCCTCCTTCAGGTTCGCGAGCAGCGAAGTGCGGTCGATCTTCATCGAGTCGTACTCGCGCCACCGGTCGGGGTAGCCCACCTTGTTGTCCAGCTTGTGCAGCTTGTCGCCGGAGACCTTGCGGGTCTGCTCGTCCATCCAGGACACGGTGGCCAGGTTGTCGTCGAACGCCTTCTCGATCGACTGGATCATCTGCTTGGCGATGCTCTTCCCCTGATCGCCGATGGTGGTCTTCACGAAGGTGCGGCCCACCGCCTCGCCCATGGCCGCGTCGGTCATCTGCGCGCAGCGCTTCCAGCGCGGCGCGATCTCCTTCTGGCCACTGAGGTACTGGTTGAACCGAAAGTTCTCGTCGACGAACGCCTTGCCCAGCGCGTTGGCGTCCTCGTGGATCTCGCGGAAGCGCAGATACGTCTTCAGATCGGGCAGCCCGTTCTCGGCCAGCACCGCGTCGAACCCGGTGAAGAATTCGGGCACCGCCACGTTGATCGGCTGCACGTCGTGGCCGATGGCAGCGAAGTACGAGCTCCAGTCGAAATGGGGCGCCTTCTCCTGCAAGCCCTGGCGATCGAGCCGGTGGTACACCTTGTACGGATCGCGCCGGTCCACGCGGGTCATGGAGGAGCGCGCCAGGGCCGTCTCGATGCGCAGCACGGTCTCCGCCTGCTTCTGCGCGTCCGCCTCGGAGGACCCCGCCAGCTTCAACATCGCCGCGGCGAACTCCTGGTAGCGTTTGCGCGCCTCCTGCATCTTGGGCTCGTCGCGCACGTAGTAGTCGCGGTCGGGCAGCCCCAGCCCTCCCTGGTCCGCGATCCCGATCACCTGCTTCGCGTCCTTGGCGTCCTGGATCGAGCGGAAGACGAAGAAGCTGCGCGTGCCCGTGTCGTGCATCTCGCCCACCAGCCGGGCGATCTGCTTCGGATCCTTCAGCGCGTCGATGGCGGCGAGGCGCTCCCTGAGCGTCTTCAGGGAGGCGGTCTCGGCCTTCTGCTCGTCCATGCAGGTGGCGTAGAAGTCGCCGACCTTCTTCGCGTAGGGATCCACGGGGTCGCTCTGTCCGGCGGCGTCCTTCTCCAGGATGTCCCGCAGGAGCAGCTGGTTGCGCTCGTTCACTGTGTCGAAGCTGCGCGTCCACCGCGACTTGTCGGGCGGGATGGGATTGGTCCGCATCCAGCCGCCGCAGGCGTACTGGTAGAAGTCGTCGCACGGGTCGGTGGTCGGATCCATCGCGCTCTCGTCCACGGCAGGGAGGGCCGGCGGAGCGGATGCGGCCTGCGGGGAAGCCGCGGGCGGGCGCGGAGCGGGTGCCGACGAACACGCGGCCAGGGCGAAAGCGGCGGCAAGAGCGGCGGCGATCCTGTGCATTTCCACTCCTTCAGTTGCTGGCGGGCGAACCTTCCGGCGGCTTCTTCGCGTGCGCGTCGATCCAGTCGAGCACGGTGTGGTACCAGAGCTGGCTGTTGCGCGGCTTCAGCACCCAGTGGCCCTCGTCGGGGAAGTAGAGGAGCCGCGACTCGATGCCCCGGCGCTGCAGCGCGGTGAACATGCCCATTCCCTGTTCGACAGGGACCCGGAAATCCAGCTCTCCCTGCACGACCAGCGTGGGCGTCCGGAAGCTCTTCGCGTACGTGCTGGGGCTCCACTTCCTGTACGCCTCCGGGTTGTCCCAGGGCGTCCCCCGCATCTCCCACTCCGGGAACCACAGCTCCTCGGTGGAGCCGTATCCGGCCGCGAGGTCGTACACCCCGTCGTGGCTGACCAGGCACTTGAACCGATCGGTGTGCCCGGCGATCCAGTCGATCATGTAGCCGCCGAACGACGCTCCCGCGGCGCAGGTGTGACCGGGGAGCACGTAAGGCAGCTTCTCCGCCGCGTCGACCGCGCGCATCAGATCGTCGTAGGCCAGACCGCCCCAGTCGCCGGAGATCTGCTCCACGAAGGCCCGGCCGAATCCGGTCGACCCGCGCGGGTTCACCGCCAGCACGACGTAGCCGCGCGCGGCGAAGGCGGCCTCGTTCCAGCGTATGCCCCAGTCGTCTCCCCACGCGCCCTGCGGGCCGCCGTGGATGAGCAGGAGGAGCGGGGCGCGCTGCGCACCGTGGGGCCGCACGATCCAGGAGTGGATCCTGGCCCCGTCCTTCGCCTCCACCCACAGCTCTTGCGGCTCGGCCGGCATGTCGATGCCCGCGTATTGCTCCTGGTTGAACGAGGTCAGCCGCTTCGCCGTTCCGCCCGGGGCGAGGTGCGAAAGCTCCGGCGGGCGCACCATCCCGCTCTGGACGAAGGCGACCGATCCGTCAGGGGCGAGGGCGAAATCGCTGCTCGCCGGCGAGTCGGAGTACCGCGCGACCTTTCCATCCAGCGAGACGGTGTTCAGATAGGTGCGCCCCTGGTGCTCGACGGCGGCGATGATTCCAGTCGAGTCGCGGCGCCAGAAGAAAGGGCCTACGTCGTCGCCGAAGTCGCCGATGACCGCCACGATTCCGAGGCGCCGATCCATCAGCTTCAGCTTCCATTGGTCGGACTCGTAGCCGTTGCGGGCTTGCGAGAGCCACGCCAGCCAGCGCCCGTCCGGAGACGGCTTGGGGGATGCGTCGTCGCCGGGATTCGCGGCGGTCAGGTTGCGAGGCGCTCCGCCGTGGACCGGGATGGCCCAGAGATCTCCGTTGGTGCTCCAAGCCTCGCGCTGCGCCGGCTTGGCGCTGACGATGACCTCCGCGCCGTCGGGAGCGAAGGCGATGTCGTGGCCGCCGCCCAGGCGGAAGGTCGGCCAGTCCGAGTCGCCCGGCGTCAGATCGCGCGCCGGTCCGCCCTGCGCGGGCTGGACGAACACGTGCGTGCGCTTGCCGTCCTTCCACTCCGTCCAGTGGCGCGCGAAGAGGTGGTCGACGATGCGCGCCTCGACCTTGCTCGCCTTGCGCTCCTCGAATCGCTTCCGATCGCAAGCGTCGACGGCCGCAGTGTCTCCGGCGCAACCGGGGTAGACCTCGCTCGTGTACGCGATCCAGTGCCCGTCCGGCGACCAGACGCCGGCGTCCGCGCCGAAGAACAGCGAGGTGACCTGCCGCGGATCGCCGCCACCGCCGAGGTCGTACGACCATAACTGCGCTTGCTCCTGGCCGGCGCGCTGCGAAACGACCAGGAGCTGCTTGCCGTCCGGCGACCAGCGCGGGTGCTCGCTGCGCCCGTCGCGGGTGAACTGGCGAGCGGGGCCGCCGGCCAGCGGCTGCAGCCAGACGTCCTTCACGTCGCGGTTCAGCTCCAGCGACTTCTGCCGCACGGTGAAGGCGACCAGCTTGCCGTCGGGCGACACCTGCGGGTCGTCGAGGCGCCGGGTGGCGAGCAACTCCTCCGGGGTGAACCGCCGCCCGGCGAACGCGGGGGCGGCCCAGAGCAGGGCGACCAGGAACAGGCGCATTGGACCGCGCCCTCTAGCACACGTTGGAGCCTTCGGACACACCGAAGACGGCGGGGTGTCACGGATGGGGGCCCTTCGGCCTATGGCTGTCGAGGCTGCAAGCAAGCGGCCCACAGCGCATCCCACGACTGCCGCGCTGTGAAAAGCACAGCGCCGCCCTATCGGCGGCGACTGAAGGAGGCAAGATGAAGCGCACGATGATCTGGACGCTCCTCGCATTCGCCCTGGCCGCTCCGGCGGTGTGGGCGGGGTCGGTCGCGGCGGGCTGCTGCCCGATCGCGTCGTGCTGCGCGAGCGGCTGCGAGGACTGTCCGTTCGGGAGGTGAGTTGGACCAGGGCGCGCGCGCCGCGACCCTCCTTCGGCAAGTTGCCGGAAGGGTCCTCACGCCCCGCCCCGTTTTCAACGACAGCCGAGCGGGGCGCCGCCCGCCTAGAAGTACGCGTAATGCAGTGAGATGTTGGGCACCCAGGCGGGATTGCCGTTCGAGTCGCGCTCGGGGAGCAGGCCGCCGATGTCGATGCCGTGGGCGAATTGGACGCGGAGCTCGAACGGTCCCAGCCCGAAGTTCACGCCCAGCACGTAGTCCATCGTCCGGTTGGCCCATGCCTCCCGGGCGACGGCCGTGAAGCGGGCGCTCCCGGGATAGTCGCGTTGGGCCTGCGTCGACTCCACCACGCCGCCGAAGTCCAGACCGACGATGGCGGTGATGCCGCTGAAGAAGGCGAAGCGGATGAGGAAGTCGAGCGGGAAGGCCAGCTCGCTCTGCGCCACGTAGTAGCCGTCGCCGAGCAGGCGGAAGTCGTTGAAGCGGAAGCCGCGCAGGTTGTCGAACGAGCTGAGGAAGAAATGGCGGCCGAAGCGGTTGCCTTGCGTGTACCCCAGCGCGGCGCGGGCAGTGATCTTGGTGCGCGCGAAGAGGCGGATGGTGTGGATGGCGTCCACCTGCGTGTAGCCGAAGCCGCCGCCGGATCCCTGCGTGGGCAAGAAGCCCGCGCCCAAGGTGAACAGGAGCGACGACCCGCCGATGGCGCCGCCTGGTCCGTAGCGGGTGGTGTCCCATCCGTAGGAAAGGCTCGACTCGATCTCGCTGTCGAAGCCGATGATCGAGTTCGCCGCATTCTGGCCGATGGACGTAGGGAAGCCGGTCGCGTCGAGGATCCCGTTGTCGAGCAGGGAGCGATTCATCCCCTGGATGCGTACCAGGGCGTCCACCCGGCTGAAGGTGGAGAACGGATACGAGAGGAGCCCCTGCGCGCCGAACATCCGCTGCAGATAGAAGACCTGGCAGGCAGGACCGGGGCTCACCGTGATGGGCGAGCAATCCGCTCCCGGGAAGCTGATCACCCTCCCTCGCTGGAACGTGTTGAAGAGCCCGACTCCGTAGATCAGCCGATTCGATCGATCCACGTAAAACGCCAGGGCGTCGGTCAAGTCGAACGATCCGTAGATCGCCAGGTTGGCGAGGAAGCTGCGGTCGCGCAGCACGTCGGAGAAGACCACGCCGCCGCCGCCGACCGGACCGGACCCGATACCCACGCCGCCGATCGCCGCGCCGCCGCCTTCCAGCCGCCAGTTCTTCCCCACGTTGAGCGCCGCGTACTCCGGGGCGTTCTGCGGGATTGGCTCGTCGGGGAAGGGCAGGGGCGAGTTGAGCGTGCTGGCGTAGCTGGCCGGGATGGCGTCCTGCTCGTCGGCCGAGAGCATTTCGCTGGTGGGCACCTCCATCATGCGGAACCGCGCCCCGTACCAGGCGACCCCGTAGACGCCGTTCGGCGCCAGCCCGGGATGCGACAGAGCGGTGGTGAAATCCGTGAGCCGCTTGATCCGGCCCTCCTGCAGGAACCACAGGTCGCTCTTGCCGCCGGCCTCGCTGTCGAACAGCACCGCGCCGCCGGCCAGGGCGACGGGGTGGCGCTGGTTCACCGGCGCGTCGGTGAGGCGCTCGCGGGTGCCCGTGTCGGGGTCGATGCGGAACAGGTTGAAGCGCCCGCTCTCGGTCGCGTCCCCCGCGTAGACGATGCCGTCCTCGCCCCAGCTCAAGTCGCGCTCGGCGTACAGGTCCTCGGTAAGGCGGCGCACGTGGGTGTCGCGCTCGCGCAGGTCCAAGGTGTAGATGTCGCTCTTGCCGTCGCGATCGAGGCCGTAGAACGCCACCCGGTTGCAGTCGGGGCTGAAGGCCGGGTCGCCCGCTTCGATCACGCCGTCGCGGACGACCAGGAACGCGAGGTCGGGGCCGAGGTGGATGTCGACCGGAGCGCGCGGCCCGACCGCGTCGATGCCGGCGAAGGCGCTGGGCGCGCGTCCCCGGCCGGCGGGACCGCGCATGGGGGAGGCGGACTGGGGAGCCGGGCCGGTCCCGATCCCCTTGACCACCCGGTTCACGGAGCGGAAGTGCAACACGTCCGAATCGCCGTCCTGCGCGAACCAGGCGATGCCGGTGTCGCACACGGCCATCACGCTCTTCATGACGATGTGCAGGCTCTCGGTACCAGGGTGCTGGTCGATGGCGATCTGCTTGTTCGAGGTCGGATCGCGGCGGTCGATCAACACCAGCTTGGCGCGCCCGGTCTCGCGCTCGACGCCCCGGTAGAAGATCAGGTTGCCGTCGTTGCTGGAGACGAACCAGTCCAGCTCGTCCGGCAGCCTCAGCTCAGTGACGTCGGGCAGGTCCTGCTTGGACTGCAAGAAGGTCGGGTAGGCCCGCTTTCGCATCCACTCCTGCCAGCGGGCGTTCATCTGCTGCGGCTGCTCTCCGGCGATGCGCGCCAGAAGTCCCATGAACCCGCCCGCCCCGCCGCCGGGTGCGCCCGGATCGCCGGCGCGCCGGCTGCCGCTGCCGGCCAGCCGCGGGCTCTGGTCGAGCACGGCCTGGATCACCTTCTCGCCGTACGTCTCCGCGAGGAAGACGAGCTTCGCCTGCCCATACTTGTACGTGTAGAGGTACGCGTACGGCCGGTCCTCCTCGAGGCTGGGGATGTCGTATCCGATCTCGCCGTTCGGGTTCAGCACTACGTCCCGCAGGAACATGTCCGTCTCGGGATCGATGGTCTGCCCGTGCGCGTAGTACTCGGCGAGGCCCTCCGTGAACCAGAGCGGGAAGGCGCCGATGGGGCTGTCCAGGCCGGCGCTCGCCGCGCGCTCAGCCACCTTCTGGATGTGGAACTGGTGGACCATCTCGTGCGTCGACACCTCGGTGAAGAGCTGCCGGTCGCCCGAGTAGGACAGGGTCATGCGCAGGTCCTGGGGGCTGGTGACGCCGAGCGTGCCCTCCTGCACGTCGAAGACATTGGTTTCCAGGAACTCGCGATAGGTGTTGTAGAGGATGTACGGTACCTTGAACGACGGCTTGTAGTTGAAGCGGTCGGTCAGGTACGCCCAGCTCTGCCGCACCAGCCCCGCGGCGATGCGCGCGACCGGATACTCGCGATCGTAGAAGTAGAAGCGGATGCCCGCCGAGCCGTCGTCGTCGAGGAAGTCGAAGTCGCGCCAGTGGAAGTCGAAGTAGCGGACCAGGTTCTTCCCGGGCCGCAGCGGGATGACGTACGCCTCCTGGGTGAGCGGCTTCTCCTTGTTCCAGGTGTACTCGCTGCCGGTGAGCTGCCAGAGGGCGTCGTGGCGGTGCCAGGGCAGGTCTTCGCGAGGGCCGAAGAGGGACAAGCGCGGACCCGGGTCCACGGCGCGCGCGGCCGGGGCGACTACCGCGCACGCGGCGACGAGCCGCGGCCAGATACGCTTGAGCATGTTCCTCTCCGGAAACGTCCGGCGATGGTGGGGCGGAGAGCAACCTAGTGCGAGTCGGACTTGATTGCCATGTCGGCCATTCAACCCCGCCGAACGGTTATGCGTTCGTGGGGCATGGTGGCGCGTGGCGAGCGGAACACTTGCATCGGTGAGTAGTAGAGGAAATTGGAGACGCGGCTCGTATACAAGTCCGCGTAATCTTGGACCTGTTCCCCGAATCGGGAGTTCTCGTTCCCTTCCTTGAAGACCAGCCCCCAATAGGCGTTCGCACCGCGCTCAAATCGCCGTTCCACCTCGCTTTCCTCGGCGAGTGTGGCTTTGAACGCGCGGCGCAGGAGCTCCAGATCCCGCTTCTCGCGCTGCCTGCGCTGCTCCAGGTCGGCGGGGATCGGGCCCCCCCGGTCCAGCTTGCGGTCGAGCTGGTTGAGGAAGACCTTGTGGTGGTTGATCAAGTCGTCCAGCTGCGTGCGCAGCTCGTCCAGCTCGCCCAGCCGCTGCACTTCGGCGGCGCGCTGCTCGATGTACTCGATCTCGCGCTCCAGCTCCTGCACCACGAAGCAGGTGCGCCACTGCGACGCCTTCCGGTTGCGGATGATGTCGCCGTAGATGTGGTCGCCCACGTACAGGACGCTCTCGCCGGCGTGTCCGGAGAGACGCTCGAACTCGAACAGGTTGCCGCCCTCGTACACCTTGCCGCGCTCGAGCGCCTCGACGGTAGGGCGGAGGATCTTCCCCTCCAGGTCCAGCTCGGTGAAGGGCCGCTGCTCGGCGAAGAAGGCCGGCTTCTGCGCGCCGACGATCACGTAGTCGAAGTAGTTGCGCCAGGAAGGGTACTCGGCGAGCCGGCCGTCGAGCACGAACGACATCACCGCCTCGGTGTAGTCCCACAGCGAGTTGGTGAGGATGAAGAGCCGCTTGCCGCCACTGCGGAGCTTGTGCAGCGCCGCGGGGAGCTCGGGGTCCCGCTCGATGTACCGGGCCAGGTCCTTGCGCAGCTCGCTCTTGAGCGAGCCGTCGCGGTGCACCTCGTCGATGCTGTCGCGCGTGTCGTCGTAGAGCTGGTGGTAGTCGACCGGTTCCTTGCGCGCCTCCAGCGCCTCGATGATCTCGGCGTAGAGGCACGCTTCGGGCAGGCTGAAGAGCGTGTCGATCCAGGCGAAGCGCGGCAGCGAAAGCCGGATCTTCTCGTTCTTCTGGTAGAGCCCCCGGCGCTCGTCGAGCTTCAGCTCCCGCCGGCCGTGGTAGCAGCGCCCGACGTGGTTGTGCCGGTCCATCTTGAAGATGTTGCCGTACTGCTTGTCGACCACCAGCCCGCGGATGACGAACTCGTGGTCGTACTTGAGCCCGGTGAGGTAAGCGGGGTAGCCCTTCTTGGCCACCATCCGCTCCAGCGTCATGTGGAACGCCAGCTCCTCGATCTGTCGCATGGAGTACACGGCGAGCGTGTAGTCCATGTCGAAGCCGACCAGGGAGATCTCCTCCATCTTCAGCGACCGGTTGGTGTAGACCTGCCGGGAGTGCGGCAGCTCGAGGCCCTGGTGCTCGGGCTCGTTCAGGAGCCGCTGGGTCTCGGGATCGCGCAGGACGTCCTCGGCCAGCGCGCGGGCGTCCTTCTCGGCTAGATCGTTGCGTGGCAGAGCCATGGTGCGGACCCCGGATCTTCGCCTTGACCGGGGGTCCGCGCAAGGAAGAAGGTCCGGCCTATGCCCACATCGTGGTCTGTTGTACGCCGGCCTTAGTGATGGCCGCTGCCGTCGTCGTGGCCGCCGTCGCGGTCTCCGCCGTGGTCGTCGGCGGAGGTGCGCCAGATTTGTTCTCAGGGCCCGATGGGCCGGGGCGCGAGCACGTTTTTGCCTTGCTCGGGCGAACCGGCTTGATACTTGCCGTTGTTGCCCCAGCAGTACACGGTGCCGTCGGCGGTCCGGGCGCACGAGTGCGTCCCACCCAGCGCGAGCTGCTGGATTGCCGTGAGTCCCTGCACCGCAGCGGGCCTCAGTGCCGCGGGGGAAGGCACGCCCAACCCGAGCTGGCCGGAGGTGTTCGCTCCCCAGCAGAAGAGCCCGCCGGTGTCGAGGGCGCAGGTGTGCGCGACGCCGCCGCCAACGGCGAGCGGCGAGGCTAGGCCGCCTCCGCCTACGCCGCTGACTTGCGAAGTCGCTTGCTGCTTGCCGTCGCCGACCTGTCCAAACCAATCCGAGCCCCAACACCAGATGTTGTTTCCGGACCCGATCGCGCACGCGTGCCTGTCTCCGACTCCGACCGACAGGGCACCGGAGACGCCGTTCACCAGCACTGGGTCCTTCGATAGTGAGTACGCGCCGTACGCGAGTTCGCCATCGGCGTTGGTCCCCCAGCAGTACACCGAGGCCGCAGCCACTGCGCAAGTGAACTGGTCGCCCGCCGCAATCGAGCTCGCCGCCGTTGGGAGGCTGACCGCCGCTCCCGGTCCGTGCGCCGTGGTCGTTCCATCGCCGAGCTGACCCACGGCGTTGTCGCCCCAGCAGATCAGGCCCGCGCTCGTCTGCGCGCAGGTGTGCTGGCCTCCGAGCGCCAGGAGCGACGCGTTCGAGACCCCGGGTACCTTCTGGGCACCGTGCGGCGTGGTCGTCCCGTCGCCCAGCTGGCCGGCCCCGTTCGCGCCCCAGCACGCGACCTCGCCGGTCCCCGCCAGGATCGCGCAGGCATGATGCGAGCCCACCGCGACAGAGCTCGCGGTCGCCAGGTCGGGCACGACGACCGGCGTCGCCGACCAGAGCGCGCCGGACGGGCTCACTCCGAGCTGGCCGCCATCGTTCGACCCCCAGCACTCGACGACGCCTTCGACGACCGCGCAGCTCGTGTCGCCGCCCGCCGCGATGGAGCTCGCCGGGCAGCACGCCTTGCTCTGCCGGCAGGGGAGGAACCCCGGGTTGCAGCTGAACCCGCAGGTGCGCGCCGCGCAGGTGGCTGTCGCGAGCTGCGGGGCCGAGCAGGCGAAGGCGATCCCGCAGCCGCCGCAGTTGTTCGGGTCGGTGTCCATGGAGACGCAGGAACTCCCGCAGGGCTCTTGCGCCGGGGGGCACTGCAGCACGGTCTGCAGGTCGACCCCATTGTGATCGACCAGGCCCGCACCGCAGGCGGCGGACAGGAAAAGCGCGGGAACGAGGCGCTTCATCGGCCCACCCCGAACAGGAGGACGAGACCCACCGAGCCTTGCGGCCGCAGCACCGCCGCGCCGTTCAGCTTGAAGAGCTGCGCGCCGAGCGATCCGTCCAGCCCGACGCGTACGGGCCCGAGTCGGGTAGTGGCGGTGGCGGTGGGCCCGGCGAACAGATCGCCGCCCGACCGGCTCCCTCCGCCGACGATGTCCTGCCACGACCAGCCGTAGCCGACTTCGCCGCCCGCCTCGATCATGACCGGCCCGAACCAGACCGGTGTCAGCAGCCCGAGGGACCCACCGATCCTTGAGAAGTTGTACTGCAGCCCCTGGTCGAACACGTCCCCCCGCGCCAGGTCGACGCGGAAGCGGGCCGCCACCTGCCCCAGCTCCTGTCGCACTCCGGCGCGCAGTGTCGGGACGATTCCGAGGTGCGCGAGCGGGTAGGTTGCGATGCCGCCGCCGACGAAGGCCAGCGTCGGGGCGGGGCCGCCGCCCTTGGCGCGGGCGATCTCGTAGCGGGTCGGCAGCAGCGGAGGGAGGTCGCGGGCGTCCCCGCGCATCAGATCGAGCTGGGCAGTGGCGCGGCCCATGTCCGAGCGGCGCTCGACCGCGTAGTGCCCGGTGGGCAGCGCCAGCAAGATTGGCGTGGTCGACGCCGGCACTTCAGCGAGCAGCTCGCGCGGGCCGCGGAGCAGATAGGTCGCGCCCTGGTCGGCGGGAATACGCAGGCTGGCCTCGGCGCGGCGCAGATCGGCCAGCACGACGTCGCCCCGGCCGGACATCTTGAAATCGTAGGTGGGGTGCTGCGGACCGGACTCGGTCGCGGCCGTGCCCGCGACCGTGCGCGAGGAGGTGTAGCGGAACGCCTCGGCGAGAGTCACCTGGCCGTCGCCGTCCAGGTCCCCGGCGCCCCGCAGCGCGATCTCCAGGTGGTGGGTGAAGAAGCTGCCGCCGATGGCCTGCGACTCCTGCGCCGCCTCTCCGATCGCGGTCGAGGCGAGGAAGGCGGTTCCCTGCACGGCGTCCTCCGGCAGGGGGAAGTCGAGCGCGGGAGCGGCGACGGCGCCCTTCACCTGCGTCAGGGTGCCCGCCTCGCAGGCGTCGACGATGGCCACCTTGGCTTCGGCGGTGGAGCCGCTCACCGCCTTGCGCAGGTCCTCGTAGCCGATCCGCTGGTCGCCCAGTTCCAGTCCCTGCGGACCGGCGTGCCCGGAGAAGTAGACGACCAGCAAGGCGCGCTCGCCGGCCGCCCGGGCCGAGGCGATGCGCGCCTCGGTGGCGGCGAGCGCCTCGCGCACGGCGGACGGCGTCGCGCCTTGCAGCAGCACGATCCGATCGGAGGAGAAGTCGCCCAGCTCGCGCAGGGCCCGCGCGAACCGCTCGGCGTCCTTCTCGGCGAACCACAGCCGGGCGCGGCCGGCCGCGCCGTGATTGTTCCCCACCACCACCGCGAAGCGCGCCGCGGCCCGCGCCGCCAGAGGCAGCGCGAGCGCGGCGCAAGCGGCGAAGGCGGCGAGACGTCTCATGGGCGCTTTTCCACCAGTAGCGAGACCTGCCGCGCTCCCTTGGGCAGACCGGGCAGGCCGGGTCCTTTGCGCACGTCCTCCGCCCCCCGGACGGCCGTGCGCACACTCTTCGTCAGGTCTTCGTACCGCAGGGGCGCCGGGCTGCATACTGCATAGAACCGCTCCAGGCCCGACCGGCCATCCAGCACCGCCCCTCCGGGGAGGGCGCCTTGCTTGGAGACCGGAGCCCCGCCGTCGCCTTGTGCGGGATAAATACGCGAAATTTGGGCAGATTCATCCACAGAGACCACCCACAGATTGCACTGGCCGGCAGGCTGTACGGTGAACCGGAGCGCCGCGGAAGGATGCACCGCCTGTCCGTCGCGCACCATTTTCGCGCCGCCCGGCGCCCCGAGATACGCGGCCAGCGCCATGCCGCCCTTTTCGCCGACGTAACCCTCGGGGGGCTGCCGCGGCCCCAGGGACACGATCAGCGCGGCAGCCGCCGCGACCGGCGCGAGGCCGGCCAGCCACAGCCACCGCTTGCGCCGGCGCGGAGCGTTCTTCTCCAGCACCGCGTCCAGCGTGGCCGGCAGGACGAATCGGCGGAAGTCCTCGCCTTCGAGCTCCATGCGCGCGACCCGGGCGCGACAGCGCTCGCAGCCGGCCAGGTGCGGGGCGACCTTCGAAGCCTCGCGATCGAGCAGGAACGCCTCGAGGGCGAGTTCGGACGGGTGGTGGTTCACGGCTCGCTCCTCGAGAGGTACTTGCGTGCGTTGCCCACGAAGCGCTGCAGCTTCCGCGCGACGGTCCGTCGCGAGATCCCCAGCGCGTGCGCGACCTCTTCGTGCTCCATGCCGTCGACGAATACCCCCACTGCCACCGCCTGCGTCTTGGCGTCGAACCGGGCGAGCACCCGCTGCACCAGCTGGCGTTCCGGCACCGCCTCCGGCGTCTCCGGAGCGGCGATCTCGATCTCGGGCAAGGCTTCCTCGCCCCGCCTTCCCGCGTTGCGGCGCAGGTTGAGGCAATGGTTGGTGGCTACGCGGTAGATCCACGGCAGCGCCGTGTCCCGGGCCTCCAGTTTGGTTGCGTCGCGCATGAGCTTTCCGAAGACCTCCTGGGTCGCGTCCCGGGCGGCCTCCTTGTCGCCGAGCAGACGAAGGCACCGCCGGTAGATGGCGGGGCCATACGTCTTGTAGAGCTCGCCGACCCGTTCCCGGGCGTCCAGAACCCGCGACCTCCTGCCGGTTCACACACCCGCACGCGTTGCGAGGTGCCAGAAAAGGCCCGGCGCGCTCAGCCTAGCAGGCGCCCGTGCCGGTAAGCGCATACTTTGCGCTTAATTGCAGGTGGGCTCGAAGCTCGCCGTGATGTGGGAGCCTGGAGGTGGAGCTGCGCTCTGGGGGAACACGATCCGGTTGGACGCCGGGTCGTAGCGGAAGCCGGTGGCAGGCGCGCCGTTGACCGTCACGGAGATTTGCGCGGGGTCGCGCGGAACGGCGGAGAGCTCGAAGCTGGTGAGCGGCAAGAGCAAGGTGCCCAGGGCGTCGTCGAGCATCGCGCCGAAGTTGTTCAGGTCGCAGATGTCGTAGAGCTTCCCGTTCATCTGCTTGGCGATCTCCATGTAGCGGGTGCCGACCTGTTCCACGCTGTTGCACATGCGCAGGCCGACGATGCCGGCGAAGGAGATCAGGTCCAGCGCCCCTTTCTTCAGCTGGACCAGCTTGCCGACCATCTCGGAAACCGGCGGTGGATTGATGGCGTCGTTGTCGTCGTCGGCGTCACTCACCGCGAGCAGCGCGAGGCGAGCGTCGTCGCGCAGGAAGCCGGCGTTGCCGTCGCTGGGCCAGGGAGTGCCGGGAGCCTTGGTCGAGCTGACCAGCGGAGGCGTCAGCGCCGCGATCACCGGGTCGAGGAAGCGCTCGTCCCAATGGCAGAGGCCCACCTTGGTATTGTCGAACAGCACCTGCTTCACGTTCGGCGTGGTGGGCGTGAGGATGCGCGGTCGCGAGGCGTCCACCGGGAAGAACCTTCCCGCTTCCCCACCCATGGCGCCCCCGGGGCACTGGGTCCAGCCGGCCGTGTAGGGCTCCATGCCGGTCGAGGTGACCGCGATGTGGAAGTCCGCGTTCGCCAGGGCGATGCGATTCCAGAGGTGGTCCAGGTTCGCCGCCAGCGCCTTCTGCTCGTCGTCCATCGAGCCCGAATTGTCGATCACGATCAGCAGGTCGACCTTCCGCGTGGACTGGTCCCAGGCGTCGGTCACCTGGTTCGGAGGCACCGCGCCGGCGGTGAGCCCCACCTGGAAGGGCGCGGCCCGGGTCGAGATCCAGACTTGCAGCGAGGCTACGTCGTCGCCCAGGGTGGTCGCCGTGTAGCGCATGCCGATCGGGTCGACCTCGAAGTCCGGGGTCACCGGGGCGCCCGGGATGGACTGCACCGAGGTGGTGCGCACGCCGTCGTTGCGGACGACGACCTGGCCCAGCTCCACGCGGCCCAGGGCCACGTCGCCGAAGTCGTAAGACCCCGGGTCGACGGCGATCGCGTCCGAGACCTGCTGGACCTGTTGCTTTCCCCCGTCCCCGCAGCCCACGAACCAGAGAACGACGCATGCCAACGCCCCGCGCCGGCCCATACCCACCTCCCGACCAGGGGGCGCGAGGTACACGCCGCGTGCCAAGGCGGCCGAGGGAGCGGGCGGCAGTCGATGCCCCGGGACGGCGCCGGCGGCAGTTGGGGCACACGGATCGAGGGAGATCTCGTTCACGCTCGGTCCGGGGAGGACACCTCGGTAGGAAAACCATTGCCCAGCCGGCTTCGGGCAGGGATTCCGCTTCCGGGTTACAACCCGTTCCGTGCCCGAGGACCTGGAAGCGCCCACCTGGGTCGAGGTGCAGGCGGACCCCGCGCACGTGCGCCGCGAGAGGGAAAAAGCCAGACAGCTCCGGGCGACTGCCTGGTGGCGGCGGCGCCTGCAGAGGGGGCTGTGCGCGTACTGCGGCGGCACGTTCCAGCCGCGGGACCTGACCATGGACCACGTGGTCCCGGTCGCCCGGGGCGGACGAAGCGTAAAAGGCAACGTGGTCGCCTCCTGCAAGCCCTGCAACGACCGCAAGAAGCTTCTCACCCCCGCGGAGCAGCTGCTGTTCGCCCAGCAAGTGAGCGCGCGGTCGGGCGAGGAGGGCGACGAGTAGATGGCCCTCGATCCGCGCGACTTCCCGGTCCAGGAGCACGCGCTCGGCAACGGGCTGCAGATCCGGCTGCTGCCCGACCGGGGGCTTCCCATCGCCACGCTGTACAGCTTCTTCCGAGTCGGCTCCCGCAACGAGCGGCCCGGGATCACCGGCATCAGCCACCTCTTCGAGCACATGATGTTCAACGGCTCGAAGAAGTACGGGCCCAAGGAGTTCGACCGGCGCCTGGAGTCGGCCGGCGGGACCAGCAACGCGTACACCTCGACAGACGTCACCGCGTACTACGAGGATTTCGCCGCCGAAGCGCTGCCGCTGGTGCTCGATCTCGAAGCCGACCGGATGGCCTCGCTCATCATCGACGACGACTCGCTCCAGCGCGAGCGCGAGGTGGTGAAGGAGGAGCGCCGCTTCCGCACCGACAACGACCTGGACGGCATGATGGACGAGGCGCTCTCGTCGCTGGCCTTCCAGGCGCATCCGTACCGGTGGCCGGTGGTGGGGTGGATGAGCGACCTGAACCGGATCACCCGGCAGGATTGCGAGCGATACTTCCGGACCTACTACGCGCCGAACAACTGCACGGTGCTGCTGGTGGGCGACTTCGATCCGGCCGACGCCCTGAAGCGGATCGACAAGCTGTACGGCACCGTCCGCCGGGGCGAGCCGCTGCCGGAAGTACCGGGAGGCGAGCCGCCGCAGAAGGGCGAGCGGCGGGCGATCATCCACTACCCGGCGCAAGCGCCGGCGCTGCTGGCCGGGTTCCGGACGCCCAATGGCCGCCAGCCGGATTCGCTGGTGCTGGACCTGATCGAGGCTTCGCTCAGCTACGGCGAGGGAGCGCGTCTCAAGCGGGCGCTGGTGTACGAGCAGGAGCTGTGCGTCGACGCCAACGTCTACTTCGGCTGGCGCATGGATCCGGGGCTCTTCCAGATCTCGCTCAAGCTGAATCCCGGGGTGGACCCGGCGCGGGCCGAGTCGGCGCTGTGGGCCGAGCTCGCGCGCCTCGCGGAGCCGATGCGCGAGGCGGAGCTGCAGCGCGCGAAGAACTTCGTCCGCTCGGGGCTCCTCCGCGGCTTGCAGACGGCCAACGGCCGGGCGCACGCGCTGGGGCAGATGGAGGTCATGCTGGGGAGCTGGCGCGCGTTCCTGGACCTGCCCGACCGCTACCAGGCGGTCACGCCCGAGGACGTGCAGCGGGTGGCGCGGGCCACCTTCGCGCCGCACCGCCGCAACCTGATCACGCTGATCCCAGGCGAGCTGCCCGAAGGAGCCCCGGCGTGATCCGCGACGTCGCGCTGCCGCCGCTGCAGATCGCGCACGAGCCTTCGGGGCTGACGCTGCTCGCCCTGCAGAGGCGTGCGGTGCCCCTCTTCCATGCCCGGCTCACCGTTCCGGCGGGAGCGGCGGAAGATCCGCGCGGCAAGGCGGGGCTGGCGCAATTCACCGTGGAGCTCTTGCGGCGCGGGACGATGCGGCGGGACGCGCGGGGCGTGGACGAGCTGATCGAGAGCATGGGCACCGGTCTGGGCATCGAGGTGGCGCTCGACGAGGCCGCGCTGACGCTGACCGTGCCGGGCGATCTCTCCCGGCAGGCGCTCGATGCGCTGCTGGAGGTCGCGCTCGAGCCCTCCTTCCCGGAGGAGGAGGTGGCCTCGGCGCGCCGCCGCGCGCTGGCCTCGCTGCAGAGCGACCTGGACGAGCCGACCAGCGTCGCGGCGCGCGCGGTGGTCACGCTGGGCTACGGCGCCCACCACCCGTACGGTCATCCGGCGCACGGTTTCCGCCGGGACGTGGAGACGTTCCAGCGCGAGGACGCGCTGGGATTCCACGCCAGCCGCTTCAACGCGCGCGGTGCGCTGCTCGCCCTGGTGGGCACCGACCCACCCGAGAAGCTCCTGGACCTGGCCCGCTCCCGGCTCTCGCAGGTGCGTTGGCCGTCGGAAGCGCGGAGGGCGCCGCTGGACTTCGCCGCGCTGCCGCGGGAGGGAATGCGCGCCCTGGTCTGGCACAAGCCGGACTCGACCCAGGCGCAAGTGCGCATCGTCGCGACGGGCATCCCGCGGCGCTCGCCGCTGTACATGCCAGCGGTCGTCGAGAACACCGCGCTGGGAGGGGGGTTCACCTCGCTCCTGGTGGACGCCATCCGCGTCGACCGGGGCCTCTCGTACAGCGTGGCCACCCGCCTGGCCATGGCGCGCCACGCTGGCTTGTCGGTCTTCTCCTCGTTCACCAAGAACGAGACCCTTCGCGAGCTGGTGGGCGTGGCGTTGGAGAAGATGCGCGAGTACGCCCGCACCGGCCCCTCGAAGGATGCGCTGGAGAAAGCCAGGTCGTACCTGGCTGGACTCTTCCCGCTGGGGCTGGAGAGCAACGAGGCGCTGGCCGAGCAGGTGGCGGACGCGATCCTGGACGGCCTCGGGCTGGAGCATCTCGCCACCTACCGCAGCCGCGTCGGCGCGGTGACGGCCGCCCAGGCCCGCGACGCCGCCGCGCAGCTGTCCCCCTCCCGCGACGGCGCGCAAATCCTGGTGATCGGGGACGGCGAGGTGGGCCGCAAAGCACTGGCCGACCTGTGCCCCGTCGACGTCCGGCCGCTGGAGGAGCTGGCCTAGCCCGAATACCCGGTCACGGTTGCCGTGACCGTGACCGTCACCGTTGCCGTGACCGTGACCCCGCCTTAGAGCGGCTGGGTGAACGAAAGGCCGAGCAGGATGTCGGGCGCGTTGCTGCTCCAAGCCCAGCTCAGTGTGCTGCGCGGGTTCGGGCCGGGAGTGAAGTCCTCGCTGAGCCACACGGTGAAGCGGCCGCGGCGCACCGCGAAGGTGACCTGGTTGTGGACGCGGAAATCGGCGAAGAAGCCGGAGGAGAGCAGGCCGTCGTCCCCGTTCGTGGGCGGGTTGCGGTTCCAGCCGCCGGGGAAGAGCGGCGACAGCGCCCGATCCTCGATCAGGAAGGTGGTCTTGCCCCAGGAGGCCGCGGCCGAAATCTCGCCGGTGAAGTGCCAGGTCTTCGGCTGCAGCGAACAGGTGCAGGCCAGCTCCGAGAAGGCGCTCAGCGCGACCAGGCCGTGCAAGGTCAGCCAGTCCGTGGGCTCCAGCGTCGCGAGGAGACCGGCCCCGGCATCGAAGCCCCCGGATCCCCCTGCGCTGGCGAGCGACCCCACCGGGACCTTCAGGTCGAGCCGCGCCGCAACTCCCCAGCTTGCCGCCTCGGCCAGCGTGATCTGATTGCGCAGGGCGAGGTCGCCCACCGCCAGCACCGGCGCGCCGCCCAGATCGAAGGCCGTCCCTCCGTCGTCGCGGAAGACGAGGCGGAGCTCATTGCGCGGGTTCTGGTCGCGGCGGAAGTTGAACGCCCCCGTCAGCGAGTGCCACCACTCGATGGGGCGGTCGGTATAGCCGCCCCAGTGGAGGGTGAGGCGGCCCTCGAACGCGGTCGACACACGAGCGAAAGCGGGACCCAGCACGCGCGACCAGGGCACCCGCCAGCGCACGGCGATGGAGTCGGCTTGCTCGTCCAGCTCTTGGGTGTTCGCGTGCGGGCCGGCCGTCACGGTCATCTGCTCGTTCCAGGTGTTCGCGATGGTGTAGCGCACGTCCAGCTCGGGCGCGGCGAGGCTGCGCGCGTCGGCGCCGGTCATGTCCAGGAAGAGCTCGCGCAACGGACCCTGGGTCCGCTCGCCCAGCGGCGCGCGCGACTGCGCCCGGGCGGTCGCCGAAGCGAGAAGCAGAACCAGGAACGCGCGGCGCACCGGGGGCAGGGTACCCGAGAGCGCGCGCCCGCGCGCGAGACTTTCAGCCGCGCAAAAGCAGCTGCGTGGGGCGGGGTAGGAGGGCGCGCACCATTCCGCGCAGGGCGTCGATCAACGGCGGGCGCCTCCGTCCGGGGACCAGCCGCCGGCGCGACCCGTCTCCGGCGACGACGCGCGCCGGGACGCCGGCCACGGTCGCGCCGTCGGGCACGTCCCTTTCGACCACCGAGTTGGCCCCGATCGCCGCGTCGTTGCCGACCCGGATCGGGCCGACGATCCGGGCGCCGGGGCCGAGCTGCACGCGGTCTCCGATCCACGGCGAGCCGCCGGAGGCGGCGAGGGTCACGCCCTCGGCCAGGTCGCAATCCCGGCCGATGTAAGTGTCCGCCGCGACGCGGATCCTGCCGAGGCGGCTCAACCGCAGGCCGCCGCCTGCTTCCGCGGAGGGGGGTAGCGCCACGCGCGCGAGCAGGCCGACCAGGATCTCCAGCGGCTTGTGCGCGCACGTGGCAGGCAGACGGAGGAGCCGCGGCCACCGCCGGAAGGCGTGCCCCAGCCGGTAGGTGAGGACGACCCAGACGCCCGCATCGACGAGGACGTCGAGAGGGCTCGAGCCGGCCCGCATCGTCCGATCGAGGTCACGCCAGAGATCGTCGATGAGCTGCACGCCGCCTCCCGTTGAAAAGTGGACCCCGCGGGCGCCGGCGCCAAGTGCTCGGACGGCCTGCCAGGCGCCCGCCCCCGACGTTTCGAACCGAGGCCCGGAAGGGCGTACACAGCCGAGCGGGAGGTGACGGATGAGGGTGCTGTACCGGGACGAGCTGGTGCTGGCGGTGGACAAGCCGGCGGGCATGCTGACGGTGCCGGGGAGGGGACCGCGGGAGGAGGAAGCGCTCTCCGCGCAGGTCAGGGCCACTGCGCCTGGGGCCTTGCCGGTGCACCGGCTGGACCGGGACACGAGCGGAGTGGTGATCTTCGGGCTCACCAAGGAGGCGCACCGGGCGCTGAACGCGGCCTTCGAGTCCCGGCGCGCGGAGAAGACGTACCTGGCGCTGGTCCGCGGCGACATGACCGCGCCCTCCCGCTGCGACCTGCCGCTTCTCGAGGGGCGGCGCGGCACCGTTCGCACCGCCGAGGCGGGCGACCCGCGGGCACAGGCGGCCCGCACGGACTTCGCGCCACTCGAGCGGTTCGGGTCCGCGACCTGGTGCTCGTGCCGGCCGTTCACCGGCCGCACGCACCAGATCCGCGTGCACCTTTCGGCCATCGGTCATCCGCTGCTGCTCGATCCGCGGTATGGGGAGGCCGCCCCCGTGCTCCGAGGCGAGCTGTGCCCCGGGTGCCCGGATCCAGGCGCCGCGGCGCTGTCGCGCACTCCGCTGCATGCCGCGGCGCTGCGCGTCCCTCATCCCTCGGGCCGGGGATTCCTGCAGGTCGAGGCGCCCTTGCCGGAGGATCTCGGCTCGGCGCTGGAGCTTCTCCGCGGCGCGCGCCGCGCGGGCCTGGAGCGCAACCCATGACGTCCGCGGCGGCGAGTGGTCAGCTCTTCCCGTGCACGAGCGTCTTCACGTCCGCCTTGAACGCGACGCTGATCTTGTCACCGCGGACCTCCCGCACCAGCCCGATGCCGAAGACCGGATGCTCGAGCACGTCGTCGGCCTGGAAGCGCTCCCGTGCGCTGTAGCGGCGGGCGCGCGAGACGTCTTTCTCGCGCAGCAGCGCTTCCCAGCTGGTGACGGCCGGCCGGGCGGCCCGCTCGGACGCCGGCGCCCACGATCCCTTGCGGGCGGGAGCAGACGTGCCGCGGTACTTGTGCTCGCCGCCGCAAGTGTTGCACCGCACCCGGACCGGCTTCTGCCCCATCATCGCCAGCACCGTGTGGCCCAATTCCATCTTGCAGCGTGTGCAGAAGGCGTCGATGTCTCCGCCGACGCGGTGTGGGTGTGCCATCCGGCGGACCCTACCTAGCGGACGCGGGAAAGCCAACCGTTGATTTGGTTGTTGTGGTCCGGGAGTGGGCTACATTCCCGTCCGGAGGGCCGATGTCCGAACCTGCCGCAGCCGCCACGGGCGATCCCAGCCGCCGCGCCTTCGATCTGCGCGTACGCCCCACCGAGGCGCGCATCGACGTGCATGCGTTGATGCACAACTTGCGCGAGGCGCGGCGGGCGGCGCCCCGCAGCCGCGTGATGGGCGTCGTCAAGGCGGACGGCTACGGCCACGGCGCAGCCATCGCGGCCAGGGCATTCCTGCAGGCCGGCGCGGAGTGGCTGGGTGTCGCGCTGGTGGAGGAGGGGCTGGCGCTGCGCTACCTCGGCCTCACGGCGCCCATCCTCGTCCTGGGCGGACAGTACACGGACTACGGCCTGCTGCTGCAGCATCGGCTGACGCCTCTCGTGTACCGCTCGGACATGATCGATCAGCTGGCGGCCGCGGCGCGCCAGCGAGGTGTGGTGGCGGATGCGCATCTGAAGCTGGACACCGGCATGGGACGCATCGGGGCGCTACCCGACGAGCTGCCTGGGCTCATCGCGCACCTGCGTGGCCGGCCCGAGGTGCGCATCACCGGGCTGTGCTCGCACTTCGCCAACGCGGACCTGCGCGACCCCACCGCGACGCGGCTGGCCATGGAGCTGTTCGTCGAGGGCCGCCGCGCCCTGCTCGACGCGGGCCAGCCGGTGCAGCTCAGCCATCTGGCGAACAGCGCGGCGACTCTCGACCTGCCCAGCTCACACCACGACATGGTCCGGCCGGGCCTGATGCTGTACGGCGCGGCGCCGGCCCCCCGCTTCGCGGGCCTGGCCGAGCTGAAACCGGCGATGAGCTGGGTGACCGGCATTTCGCACGTCAAGCGGGTTCCCGCGGGGACGCCCATCTCCTACGGCCACCGCTGGACCGCGCGCCGCGACAGCGTGATCGCCACGCTGCCGGTGGGATATGCGGACGGCTACCGGCGCAGCTTGACCAACAAGGCCGAGGTGCTGCTCGGCGGCCGGCGCGTAAAGCAAGTCGGCACGGTCTGCATGGACATGATGATGATCGACGCGACCGACGTGCCGGGCGCGCGCGTCGGGGACGAGGTGGTCCTCCTCGGCGAGCAGGATGGGGAGCGGATCACGGCGCAGGACCTGTCCGATCTGTACGACACGATCCCTTACGAGCTGTTCTGCGCCATCGGCTCCCGCGTCCCCCGCATCCCCCTCTAGCCGCGATCGAGGCTACAAGCGTTTCACGCGGAGGAGGGGAGGAGAAGGGAGAGCGCAGAGGAACCTGGTTCAAACGATATTCACCTCCGCGCCCTCCCCCCTCCTCCGCGCCCTCTGCGTGAAACGCCTGGGATAGGCTCAGCGGCCGGAGCGGATGGCGGAGAGGACGGCTTCGCGGTCGGCGAGGGAGAGGCTGGAGCGGGAGAGGGCGGCGCGGAGCTGGTCGTCGCTGCGGACGGCGAGCTGCAAGTAGTCTGGTCTGCGCGGAGCCTGCCGGAGCAGCGCTTCGCCACGGGCGCGTTCGGCCGGCACTGCATGGGCCAGGGTCAGCGCATAGAAGGCGAGGTCCCAGCGATCGCGCTCGGTCAGCGTGTCGCCGAAGGAGGGCATCGCGGTGCCGGGCACGCCATAGGTCGCAGCCGAGAAAACCCGCTGCGGGCTGAGCCGGGACATCTCCGGTCGGGAGGCGAACGCGACCGGGCGGGTGGGAAGGGGAAGCCGCTCGGCTGGGGGCGGCGTTCCGTCCGCGCCGTGGCAGGCGGCGCAGGCCTGACGATAGATCCGCCTGCCGCGGCGCAGGTCCGGCTCGGTACGCGGCAAGAGCGCCAGACCGAACCTCTGCGCGATGCGCGCGGCGATCCGCTCCGCCGCGCCGATCACCTCCGCCGGCTCCGCACGCGCGTCCACCCGCCGTACCAGCTCGTCCAGCTCCCGGGCCAGGTCGTCGGCCGACGCTCCGCGCAGCTCCGCCGCGGCCTCGCGGACGAACTGGCCCTGCTCGGCGAGCTCCGCGGGCGATAGGATCTCGCCGCGGGGTCCGACGGCCGTCGCGTAGTCGCCCGCGACGTACGAGATCAGGGCGGACGCTCGTCCCGCACGTTCTCGCGCCGCCGGGTCGGCCACGGCAAGCAGCGCGACGACCACCCATCCCGCCATGGCGGCAGGCTGGGCACCGGTGGCCCGCCCGGCAAGCCAGGGGTCGGTGATCGGACGGACATGTCAAGCCAGGCGAGCGGTCCGGTAAGCGACACGAAGCTCGCCTGTTGCGCCGTCTGGGAGTAGAAGCGCGCGCATGGCCGAGCCGTCCACATCGCCCCACCCGGCGGCGCCGCCTGCATGGATGAAGCCGCTCCGCGCCCCGATCGAGATGCTGGGCGAGCTGAGCCTGTTCTTCGCCCAGTCCGTCGCTGCGGTCATCCGCCCGCCGTACCGGGTCGGTCTGCTCTTCAGCCAGCTGGAGTTCATGGCCTACGGATCGCTGTTCGTCGTGGGGCTGACCGGGCTCTTCACCGGGATGGTGCTCGCGCTGCAGACCGTCTACGCCTTCGGGCTGTTCAACGCGCAGTCGCTGGTGGGTGCGACCGTCGAGCTGTCCCTGGCCCGGGAGCTGGCCCCGGTCTTCACCTGCATCGTCCTGGTGGCGCGAGTCGGGAGCGCGGTGGCGACCGAGCTGGGCACGATGCGCGTCACCGAACAGATCGACGCGCTCGAGACCATGGCTGTGGACCCGATCAACTACCTGGTGGTCCCCCGCATCGTCGCAGCGCTGATCGCCGCCCCCATCCTGGCCATGCTGTTCAACGTCATCGCCATGACCGGCGCTTATGGTGTGGCTGTCTTCTTGAAAGACCTGTCTCCGGGCACATTTCTAAATCGAATCCAGTACTTGGTAGAGCTCAAGGACATCACCGACGGCCTGGGCAAGGCCGGGGTGATCGGGTTCGTAGTCACCCTGATCGCGGCTTTCCGGGGCTACCGCGCCCAGGGAGGCGCGCGGGGTGTGGGTATCGCTACCACCCAGGCAGTGGTGGGCGGCCTCGTGGCCATCTTCGCCATCGACTACGTCTATACGGCGATCACCTTGTCGAATCCGCAGCCGCGCGGAGGCCTGGGCGGATGAACGAGCCCATGATCGAAGTGCGGGACCTGTGGAAAGAGTTCGACGGAAATCAGGTGCTCAAGGGAGTGAACCTCAAGATGGAGGCCGGCACCACCACGGTAATCCTGGGGGGCTCGGGAAGCGGCAAGACGGTGCTCATGAAGCACATCATGGGGCTCTTCAAGCCGGACCACGGCCAGGTGATCGTGGACGGCGAGGACGTGACGCTGATGGACCGGCGCGAGCTGTCGCGCTTCCGCACCCGGATGGGGATGGTGTTCCAGAGCTCCGCGCTGTTTGATTCCCTCACCGTCTTCGATAACGTCGCATTTGCCCTGCGCGAGCACACCAAGCTTTCCGAGGAGGAGATCGCGGCACGGGTGAGGGAGAAGCTCGCGGTGGTGGAGTTGTACGGCGTCGAGCAGAAGTACCCCGCCGAGCTGTCCGGGGGCATGCGCAAGCGCGTCGCGCTGGCCCGGGCCATCGCGCGCGAGCCGAAGATCGTGCTCTACGACGAGCCGACCACCGGCCTCGACCCCCTCACTACCGAGAGCGTGGACGAGATGATCATCGGCGCGCGGCAGAAGCTGGGCGTGACCAGCGTGGTGATCAGCCACGACATCGGATCCACCTTCCACATCGCCGATCACGTCGCCATGCTGCACGACGGGCGCATCGTCGAGGAAGGGCCGCCCGACCACGTGCGCAACAGCCAGGAGCCGCACACCCAGCATTTCCTCGCTACCTGGTTCGGGCGGGCATAGGATCGTAAAGGTGCAATCCTTCTGGACACCCGTGCGGGTCGGTCTGGTGGTTGCGGCCGCCGCGGTGGCGTTCGGGCTCGCCCTGTACTTCATCGGCGGCAGCATCGGCAGGGACAGGACCTACAGCGTCTACGCCATGTTCGAGGATGCGACCGGTTTGGGCGTGCGCTCGCGCGTGCAGATCGCCGGCATTCCGATAGGCCAGGTCGACCGCATCGAGCTGGACCAGGCGACCGCGCGCGCCAAGGTGTGGCTCAAGATCAAGCAGCAGTACCCGCTGCACCGGAACGCCACCATCACCAAGCGCTCGGAGAGCATCCTGGGCGACTTCCTCCTCGACCTGACGCCGGGGACTCCGAACCAGCCGCTGCTCAAGGACGGCGACGAGATCCGGAACGTGATCCGGCAGCCGGGGATGGGCGAGGTCTTCAGCCAGCTCTCCAAGATCGCCGGCGACATCGGGGCGGTCACCGAGAACATGCGCAAGATCCTGGGAGGCGACGAGGGCGAGAACAACCTCCGCGCCATCGTGGAGAACCTGACCAGCATCACCGAGGGGATCGAAGGGATCATCGCGCGCGGCGAGGATCGGGTCGACGCCATCCTGGGCAACGTGCAGTCCTTCACCGGGAACCTGAAAACCATCGGAGCCGGCGGCCAGCAGGACATGCTCGACATCCTGCGCAACACGCGCGACGCGACCGCCGAGGCGCGCGACATCCTGAAGACCATCGGGACCGTGGTCGGGTCGCAGGACACCGGCGAGCTGAAGAAGAGCGTGGGCAGCGTGCGCTCCAGCATGGAGAAGCTGGACGCCTCGCTCGCGAACGTCCGGGAGATCACCGAGAAGATCAACAGTGGCCAAGGCACCATCGGGCGCCTGGTCAACGACGACAAGCTAGCCAAAAATCTAGAGAAAGCGTCCGGGTCCTTGAACGATTTGTTCGGGCAGTTGTCGACGCTCAAGGTCGAGCTGGAGTATCGCAGCGAATTCATGGCCGGCTGCGTCAGCTTCGTCCACTGCCCGCCGCCGGCGACGGCCGTCAACACCGTGCAGGATTTCTCGTACAACCCGTGGACGAAGAGCTATTTCTCCCTCCGAATCATCCCCAAGCCCGACAAATGGTACGGCTTAGAGTTGATCGATGATCCGCGCGGACTGGTGCGGCGGGTCCAGGTGCAGAACACGCTCCTCCCACCGACGCCGCCCGGTCCCAACCCGTTCTTTCCGGCCAACTACCTGCAGATCACCAGTGAGCGGCAGCTCAAATTCAGCGCCTACCTCGCCAAACGGTACGGGCCGATCAGCGGACGCTTCGGGATCCTGGAGAACACCGGCGGCTTCGGGGTCAAGCTGCACCTGTTGAGCGATTCGCTCGTCTTCTCAGTGGACGCCTTCGAGTTCTCCAACCCGCTCAAGCTGCACCCCCGTATCAAGGCTTACGTCGACTACCGCTTCCTGGATCATCTGTTCATCACGGCAGGCGGCGACGACCTGGTGAACCCGCGGGAGTTGGACGCCCAAAACACGACTCGCATCGCGAGCGGCAAGGACTTCTTCATCGGCGCGGGCTTCTACTTCACCGACGACGACATCAAGCTTCTCCTGGGCGCCTTGCCTTTCCGGTTCTAATCGCTCAATTCAGTCGAATGTCGACGGTGCGACATCGGGCCAAGAGTCCTGATTGACCATCCATTGCCAGGCGATTGTCATCACGCCCGATTGGCGTCCCGATCGAGCCAATCGTCGGCAATGGAGGACAAAATGACACACGCCAAGCCAGGCAGTCTTTGTCTCATCTATGCCGTGGTTGCGATTTGGATCATGGCACTGGCGCTTCCTGCAAGAGCCCAATCACTTCCACAGGGATTGACCTGCGGACTGTCGTATCAAACGAACGAGATCTTCATAGACAATTCTTGTGACGGGCATTTTACCTTCGGTACCATCAACACCGTCGGCAACAATACCCTAGCCCCGCCTGCATCAAATTACAGTTCCGTTTGGGACAAAGATAACGGTGTGTTCTTAGGGGCTGGCGGAGTCTATGGCTACGCTCATCAAGAACTGCAGGCATGTCCACAAGGGACACCGAATTGTCTCGCTGGCGGACTATCCGTAGCCGTTTTCGGCGACGACTCGACGCACTTCGTATTGCCCCAAGGGGCGATCTGCGGGTTTCATCACACGGCATACTCGCCTGGGCGTACGTGCATGGGATACAATCCCTCGAGGAGTTTTCCGAACATCCAAGATGATCAGACTGGCAACGTTGGTTGCCCCCCGGGTTGGCGAGCGCGTAGGGCATTCGACGTGAATTCCAGCACCGAATATTGGACTTGGTGCTTCTATGATGACCCGCATAACATGTCGATAACTGGGAGCCCTGCGCCGACCTTGGCATCGCCCGCCGTTGGCGTCGCCTGCGGAGCTGTAGATAACAACCCCAACAACGATCGTAATGGAGTCTGCATGGGCTACTATCTTGCTTACACCGCGGGCAACCAACCGCAGTGCCCTGCGCAGGCGACGAGCACCGGGGGGTGGTTCGACGATGGGGACTCAGCGGGTCGCGGCCTCGGGTTCTGCACACTCACCACGAACACCTTTCCCGCACCCAATTCGGCGTTTGGATTTCTCGACACGACCACCTCGACGAACGGCAATTTCGCCGGCTGGGCGTTCGATCCGAACGCATACTCCGATCCGGTGAGCGGGGCTCCGTCGATCTTCGTGGACGTCTACGTGGACGGTCAAGCCGGCTCAGGGGCCCCTGGTTTCCGGATGGTGGCGAACGCTCCAAGGCCCGACGTGAATAGCGCATACGGCATCAACGGAAACCATGGGTTCAATTTCACCTTGCCGATCCAGTATCAGACCGACGGACTCAACCATACGATCTATCCATATGCAATTTCGCTGTTCGGGCAGCCAAACATACTGCTTTCGAATTCTCCAGGTACTTTCTTTGCCCCGCCGCCCCCGAGCGCTTGCGGGCCAGGACAAACCGACTGCGGCGGCGGAATCTGCGTGACCCCGCCGCAAGTCTGTAACTAGCAGGGTGTTAAAGATCGCGTTTGGTCGGTGAGGGCTCTTGCCCGCTCTTGGCCAGCCCGTCAAGCCGGGCCGGAGGGTTGCATGGAGCGATCAGGTGGGCTGCGGCTCGAGCTTGGCGATGCGGAGCAGGTTGTAGGCTGTCCCGACGAGGCGCAAGGCGAAGTCCGTCTGAGCTATTCCCTTGAAGCGCGTCTTGCGGAAGAGCCCGACCATCTTGGTCCAGCAGAAGATCTCCTCGACTCGTCTGCGGATGCGCTGGCTGAGCGAGTAGCTCGAGTGGCGCGTGGTGCGCCCGTCGATCGCTGGCTTGTGGCGCTCGACCATCGCTACGTGAGATGTGACGTTGCGCTCGCGCAGGGCGGTGATGAAATCGCGCGTGTGGTAGCGGCGCTCGCCAGCCAGCGTCAGCCCCTGCACGCCGGGGGGTGCGCCAGAACACGTTGTAGTCGAGTTGCTCGCAGAAGACCCGCTCGCTGCGGACCGAGTAGAAGGCCATCAGCAAGGAGGCTTTGAGCAATTGCTCCGGCCATCGAGCGCCGTCCGCCCTCGGCGTACATCGCGTCGAACGTGGGCGAGAGCTCCTTGAGCTACTCGTCCGCGAGCTGCTTGATCCGCCGCAGCGGGTGGTCCGCCGGTACCCGCTGGTCGGTGGAAATCAGACTCAGCATCGTTGCCTGCCGCTTCACGGGTCCGCGCATGACGATGGTAGATCACAGACCCAGCTTCGTGTCGATCCCCCTGCGGAGAAATCAACACCCTGCTAGAAGCCTTCTACCGCGCGGCTGCGGTGGCCGGTCGGCACCGCAGCCGTGACTCGCCGACGACGACATCAAGCTGCTCCTGGGCGCTCCTCGGCGCCTTGCCGTTCCGCTTCTAGCTTGGTAGAAGGCCGCCCCTCACAGGAGCGGACATGGCCGCCGAGCGCACTCTCAGCATCTTGAAGCCGGACGCGCTGCAGTCCGGCGTCATCGGAAAGATCCTGACGATGTTCGAAGAGGCGGGCCTCAAGCCCGTAGCGATGAAGATGCTGCAGCTCACGCAGAAGCAGGCGGAGGGCTTCTACGCCGTCCACCGCGAGCGGCCGTTCTTCAAGAGCCTGGTGCAGTACATGACCGGCGGGCCGGTGATCGTGCAGGTGCTGGAGGGGGAGAACGCGGTGGCGCGCAACCGCGAGGTGATGGGCGCGACCAATCCCGCCAACGCGGCCCCGGGGACCATCCGCAAGCAGTTCGCCAAGAGCATCGAGGCGAACAGCGTGCACGGGTCCGACTCTCCCGAGACGGCACGCACGGAGATCGCCTTCTTCTTCTCCCCGAGCGACATCGTCCGGTACGACTGGCGCAAGTAGCCTGGCAGGCGGTTGCCTGGGCGGCCGGCAACTCTCGCCGGGGGCTGCTAGACTGCCCCGACCGTGGTCCCGACCTGGCAATGGGTGAGCCTGTTCCTGGGGCTCCTCCTCTCCGCTTTCTTTTCCGCCGCGGAGACGGCGCTCACCGCGTCCGGCGAGGCGAGGGTGCGCCATCTCGTCGACACGGGCGGCTGGCGCGGGATGCTCCTCAAGCTCTGGCAGCGGCACCCGGAGCGCATCCTCTCCACGCTCCTGCTGGGGAACACGCTGGCCAACGTGGGGTTGGGCTCGCTGACCGCCGTGATCGCGCACGACCTGGGCGCGGACAGCAAGCTCGCCATCGTGACGGGCCTGACCACGGTGGTTGTGCTGGTGTTCGGGGAGATCACGCCCAAGACCTTCGCCAAGCGCCACGCCAGGGGAGCCGCCGTCGCGCTGATCCCGCTGGTCGTCCTCTTCTACTTCCTCTTGTGGCCCTTCGCCTGGCTGTTCGTGCAGATTCCGCGCGGGATCGCCCGCGCGCTCGGCCTGGGCGAAGTGACCAGCGAGCCGGTCACCTCGCAGGAACTGGAGTACCTGATCGAGCAGGGCGCCAGGCACGGGTCGCTCGACGAGACGAAGGAGCAGCTCCTCAGCTCGGTGCTCGCCTTCACCGAGGCGCTGGTGAAAGAGATCATGATCCCGCGCACCCAGGTGATCGCGATCGAGGAGACCGCCGGCTTCGACGAAGTGACCAAGCTGATCGAGGAGACCGAGCTGTCGCGGATCCCGGTCTATCGCAACTCGCTCGACGAGGTGGTCGGCATCCTCTTCGTGAAGCTCTTGCTGATCGACATGCGCAAGGGAATCGACCGGGCGAAGTTCCAGCTGTCCAGGTACGTGCGCCCGCCCTTCTTCGTGCCGGAGGTGATGAAGGTCTCCAAGCTCCTCAAGGAGATGCAACGGCGCAAGACGCACCTGGCGATCGTGGTGGACGAGTTCGGAGGCACCAGCGGCATCGTCACCCTCGAGGACGTGGTCGAGGAGATCGTCGGCGAAATCCACGACGAGTCCGACGTGGAGGAGAAGCGCATCAAGGTGCTCGCCGACGGAGTGGTGCTGGCCGACGGGTCGGTCCCGCTGCGCGAGCTGGAGGACCACCTCGGAGTGGAGTTCCCGGAAGGCGGCGACTACGAGACGCTGGGCGGGTTCCTCACCGCCACGGCGGGCCGCGTCCCCCCGGCGGGCTCACTGGTCGTCTGGGGCGGCCTCACCTTCACCGTGAAGCAGGCGGACGACCGGCGGGTGCTCAAGGTGGAGATCGCGCGGAAGCCGGAGAACAAGCTGGAAGGCAAGCCGGCCACCAGGCCGGGCATCTCGCCGGAGAAGGTGCACTGAGATGCCGGCGGCGCCCGTTCCCGACTTGCGATCGCTGTCGCTCGAGGAGCTGGCCAAGCTGGTCGAGCGGATGGGTGAGCGGCCGTTCCGCGGCCGCCAGCTCTTCCGCTGGATCCATCACAAGGGCGCCTCTTCGCTCGACGAGATGACGGATCTGCCTCGCCCGTTCCGCGAGCGGCTCGCCCGCGAGGCGCGGCTCACCACGCTGGCGGTGGACGCCGTTCAGCGATCGTCGGACGGCACCCGCAAGTACCGGCTGCGCACCGAGGACGGCAAGTTCATCGAGGCGGTGTACATGCCGGAGGAGCCGGGCCCCGACGCCTTCGATCCCGAGGCGGACGAGGAGGACGAGCCGGGACGCAAGCGCGTCCGGCGGACGCTCTGCGTCTCCACCCAGGTCGGCTGCGCGATGGGCTGCGGCTTCTGCATGACCGCGACCATGGGGTTGGTGCGCAACCTGACGCCCGGAGAAATCGTGGACCAGGTGTACCGGGTGAACGCCGACCTGCGCGACGATGCGGGGGCGGAGGAGCGGGCTTTGCCCGCGACGGGCCGGAGCCGAAAGGCGGAGGCACCGATCGACCCCCAGAGGCCGCTCACGAACCTGGTCTACATGGGGATGGGAGAGCCGCTGCACAACTACGTGAACGTGAAGCGGTCGCTGGATCTGCTGCTGCACCCGGAGGGAGCGAACTTCAGCCACCGGCACGTCACGGTCAGCACCTCGGGGCTGGTGCCCAACATCCAGCGGCTCGGCGAGGAGACGCCCGTCAAGCTGGCGGTGTCGCTCAACGCCACCACCGACGAGCAGCGGGCGGCGCTCATGCCGGTGGACAAGAAATGGAACATCGCGGCGCTGATCGACGCCTGCCGCAAGTTCCCCATGAAATACGGCCGCCGGATCACCTTCGAGTACGTGCTGCTGAAGGGGGTCAACGACACCGACCAGGACGCGCGCCGGCTGGCGGACCTGCTCGTGGGGATCCCCGCCAAGGTGAACCTGATCCCGTACAACGAGAACCCTGGCCTGGGGTTCGGCGATCCGGGCGCCGAGCGGGTGCAGGCCTTCCGCCGGATCCTCGAGGCCCGCGGGTTCGCCGCCATGGTCCGCAAGAACCGCGGCCGCGACATCTCCGCCGCCTGCGGCCAGCTCGCCGTCGCCGGGCAGAGAGAAGCGCCGATCCGCCTCGGCGTGCGCGCCTAGCGCCGGCGATCGATCATCCACAATCCCGCGGGCAGCGCGGTGAAGTCGGCGATCAGCGCGAGCAGGAAGGAGGCGCTGGTCACCAGCCCGAACTGGCGCAGCGGCGGGAAGCTCGAGAACGAGAGCGCCAGGAATCCGGCCGCGTTGATCAGGGTGGCGAAGACGATGGCCTGGCCGGAGACACGCAGCGCGTGCCCGAGGGCCTGCGCGAGGGGCGCGCCGTCGCGCTCGTGCAGATGGTGGAAGAAGTGGATCTGGTCCGTCTCCGTGGTGCCGAGGACGGTGGTGGCGATGAGGATGGTCGCCAGGTTCAGCGAAGCCCCGAACAGCCGGATGCCCAGGAACGTGGCGAGGATGGCGAAGAGCGACGGAATCATCGCCAGGAGCCGCGCCGAGGGGCTGCGGAAGATGAACAGGAACACCACGAAGATGAGCGCCGCGGTGAGCGCGAAGCTCTCCGCCAGCGTGGGAACCAGGCTGGCGCCCACCTTCGCGTGGATCAGCGACTCGCCCACGACGCGCATCTGCGCTCCCGGGAGCGGCGGGGCCCGCAGCGCATCCCAGGCGCGCCCGATGCTTGCGGCGAGCGCCGCGTAGCCGGCGGCGTCGCCCTGCCGGAAGAGCACCGTGATCTGCATGTCCCTCAGCCCGTTCGGGTCGACGAAGCCGCGCAAGCCCGAGTCCGACAGCAGCAACTGCTCGAGGTCGGTGGCGCCGCGCGCGAACTGCGCCGGATCCTCTGGAAGCCGCTCGCCGTCTCCGGCGAAGTAACGCCGCAAGCGCAGGAAGGTGGTCGGCCCCACCGCCGCGATCACCGCGGGAACGGATTCGACCTCCTCCTGGAACCGATCGACGGTGCGCAGCACCTCGGGATCGGTGGCCGCGGCGCGCGGCAGATGGACCCAGACGTGCGCGACGTTGAGGTCGGCAACGTGATCGCGGAACCAGACGAGGTCCTGGCGCAACGGCAGCGAGGCATCCATGTACGTGAGCGTGTCGACACCGACGGACATCGGGCGCAGCCAGCCGGGAACGCCGAAGAGCGCGGCGGCGCCCGCGATGCAGAGCAGGAGCACGCCGGCGACGAGGCCGCGGCGGTGCCGGAACGCGAAGGCCGGCACCTCGGCCGCGACGCGCTGGTAGAGCCCCCCCGGCGACGCGCCGCGGGTGCCGGTCGGGGTCCGGAGGACGAGCTGCAGGGCCGGAAGCAGGGTGAACGCCACCAACCAGGAGATGGCGAGGCCGAGCGCGGTCCAGATTCCCAGCTCCCGGATCGGCCGCACCTTGGAGACGGAGAGGGCAGCGAACCCCAACACTGCGGCGAAGTTCGATGCGGTGACCGGCAGCAGCTTGTTCCGGAGCGCGGCGAGCTGGTGCTCGCGCACCGGAACGCCGGCGGGGCGGTCGACGAACCGCGAATGCAGGTAGACGAGGCTGGCGAGCGTGGTGACCAGCACGGTGAGCGGCACCAGCACGGAGACGATGGTGAAGCTGAATCCGAGCAGCCCGCCCGCCGCGACGCCCAGCGCGACCGCCGATCCGAGCGACACCACGAACGCGAGGAGGGTCCGCACGGACCGGTAGAGCAGGAGCGCTACCACGACCACCAGCGCGCCGAAGAAGGGGAAGTAGCGGGCCGATGCCGCGCCCGATTGCTGCTCGAGCCACGAGTCGACGTACGGGGCTCCGATCCGGTGTACCTCCCTGGCGCCCGAGCGGGCGAGCGCGGCGTCGATCGCGGCGAGCGCCGCGTCGCGCTCCCGGGGGCCGTGAGCGTCGAGGGTTGCCATCACGGAGAGGAAGCGGTCGCCCACAAGGCCTTGCTTGCGGAAGAACTGGGTGCCGGTCGCCAGGCGGCGCAACTCCTCCGGCCCGGCGCCGGGATGGGCGCGGCGGATCGCGTCGAGCACGGAGAACGCCGACACCCGAGGCACCGCGCGGAGCTCCCGCTCGGCGGCTTCGAGGCGCGCGAGGCTGGCAGGCGACCAAGGGTCGTCGGACTCGAACAAGAGCAGCACGGAAGGTGAATCGGGGAAGATGCGCTGGAAGTCGCGGGTGGCGGCGACATCGGGATCGCTCGGCACGATCAGCCGGTCGAGCCCGCCCTCCGACGGGATGCGCGCGGCGCGGACCGCGGCCAGCGGGACGAGCACCGCGTACGTCAGCAGGATGGGGATCCGCCAGGAGACGATCCGAGCGAGCATCCGGGCCGGGGGGTCGATCACGCTGGAACCCTACCGCGCCTTGGCGTAGAGAGGCTCGGATGATCGCGCTGGCCGCGGCGACGCTGGTGGTTTGCGCCCCGGGATTTCCCGGCAGCTCGGCGGAGGCGCGGCCCGCGATGGAGGCTCTCGCCCGGTCCCTGACCTCCGCGGGCCATCTGGCGCCGGGTTCCCTGTCCGCGGTGTACGAGGAGACGGAAGCCGGCGGCCTGCGCCGCCTGGCGAAGGAGGACGCTGCACTCCTGCTGGCGCCGCTGCCGTTCTTCCTCGACCATGAAAAGGAACTGCGGCTGGCCGCACGTCTCTCGGCGGTGCCGCAGGGCGGCGAGGCCCTGGAGCGCTGGACGCTCGTGGTGGGCAAAGACCATCCCGCCTCGCTCGAGGGCTACACGGTGCAGTCGACCGCGGGCTACTCGAAGCGCTTCGTGCGTGCGGCCGCCCCGGGACTGCCGGCGCAACTGGAGATCCAAGCGAGCGGCGCGGTGCTCTCCGCGCTGCGACGGGCCGCCGACGGGGAAAAGGTCGCGGTACTGCTCGACGGTGCACAGGCAGCAGCGCTCGGAAAGCTTCCGTTCGCGTCCTCGCTCGCCGCGATCGGGAAATCACCCCCGATGCCGGTGGCGGTGGTGGCGACGGTGGGCAAGCGGATGGACCCGAGCCGCTGGAAAGCGCTCGAGCCCGCGTTCAGGCGACTCGCGGAAGATCCGGCGGCGCGCGAGGCGCTGGACGGCGTGCGGGTGGCGGGCTTCGTGCCGCTGGATCAGGAAGCCCTGACCGCGGCGCGGGCGGCGTATCGGCGGGCGCAGTGAAAGCCGCGGCGCTCGTTCTTTGCACCGCGTGCGCGAGCGCGCTCCACAAGCCGCCGCCGATCGAATCGATCGCCGCGGCCCCGCGCACCGGGGCCGACCAGCTCCTCGCGGAAGCAGAGGCCGCCTGGGCACGGCGGGCCGAGGCGGGACGAGCCGCCGCCGCCGAGGAGCTGTATCTGCAGGCGGCGCGCGCCGACCCTCGAAGGCCCGAGTCGTTCGCCGGCGCCATCCGCGCCAAGGCTTTCCAGCTCGGCCGCGAGAAGGACGGCGGCGTGCGGCTGCGGCTCGCGGAGAGCGCGGTGGCGATCGGCCAGCTCTGCGAGGAGAACGCGCCGGCGGCGGCGCTCTGCGACTACTGGCTGGCCGCGGCGCTGGGGCTGCAAGCGCGGGAGCGAAGCGCAACGGCCAAGGACGGGCTCCCGCGCATGACGGACCTCCTGCGGCGCGCCGCCCGCGCCGATCCGGCCATCGACCGCGGCGGCCCGCACCGCCTGCTGGCGACGGTCCTTCTCCGCGCGCCGGGATGGCCGCTGGGACCGGGTGATACCGGCGCGGCGCTCCCCGAGGCGCAAGCCGCGGTCCGGATCGACCCGGAGTTTGCCCCCAACCAGCTCGCGCTGGGCGAGGCCCTGCGGAAGAACGGCCGCGGCGCGGAGGCTCGCGGCGTCTATTCGAAGGCGCTTCGCCTGGCGACGGAGGCAGCGGAGCGGGGAGATCCGGACGCCACCGGATGGGCCGAGGAGGCCCAGGGCGCCATGCGGGAGGAGGCGATCGGGCTCCAGGCGAGCAGCGCCACGGTGACCCCGGCGTAGCCGATCCCGAGCAGCACGTCGATGACGTAATGGTGCTGCAGATAGACCGCGCTGAAGCACATCAGAAGGAAGAAGAAGACAGCCGGCGCCCGCCACCAGCGCAGCTCCCGGATGCGGAAGACCATCCAGACCGCGATCAGCGGATAGGCGACGTGGAGCGAGGGAAAGGCGCCGTACACGTCCACGCCGCGCCCGTACATCTCTTGGAAGAAATGGGTTCCGAGCAACTGGTCGAATCGGCTGGCGGCCGCCGCAGCGGGGTGGATGTCCATCCGGGCCGGCCCGAATCCGTACTGGTCCACGTACCAGGGAGGCGCAACCGGGTAGGCGAAGTATGTAGCGAAGCCGAGCAAGTTCACGACCAGGAAGCAGAGGGCGAACGTGCGCAGCGCATCGAAACGCCTGCGGAAGAAGAGGAGGAATGCCACGGCCAGATATTCGCCGACGTAGACGAGGTACGCGAAGCCGGAGGCCAGGTCGAGCGCCGCGGTGTGGTGCGCGTCGAGCCATTCGTTGGGAGTCCGGCCGCTGATGCCGAACCAATTCCGTTCGAAAAGATACGGTTCCGCCACGTGAACGCGGCCCTCGATGGCCGGCCAATAGAAATAACGCATCGAGTCGAAGATCACCCCGGTGGCGATGAACGGGAAGAACTGCGCCAGGAAAAGCCGCGTGTTTTCGTTGTACAGATCGAGCAGCCCGAGGAGCCCGATGAAGACGTGGTCGGGCCGCAGTCCGCCGAGCGCCGCGATGACCGCGATATAGGCGAGGCCGATGGCCGGTGGGAGGATGCGCCGCTTCATCGTCCGCGAGGGAAGCAGCCACTCCCGGGCGAACCGGGGCAGCGCCTCCCGCGGAACGGGAAACAAGTCGGCAGGAATGCACACGGTGATGCGATGCAGGACGCGGACATGCGTTTCACAAAACCAGAGCGGATTGAAGGTGAAGTTGCAATCCACCGTCGCGGGCAATAGAGGCGACGGAATGCCGAACCCGGGCGAGGCCGGATGAATCTCCCGTGGTCGGCCGCCTTGATCGGCTGCCTGCTTTCCGGTCTGCCCGCCGCGGCGGCAGACCCGGAAGCGTCCGGCACCGAGTGTCCCGGCGGACTCGAGACGAGGATCGTCCCGTTGCCGGTCTATGCCACCCTCCCCAACGAGGGGGATACCTTCGGCGTAATGCCCGTCTTCTTGCGGGTGTGCGACGCGAGCCGGAGGACCGACTCCATCATCGCGCCGAGCGTCACCTGGAACGACGTCATCCACGCGACGGGCACGTTCCGCTGGTTTCATTATCCGGCCGACGACCAGACCCTCACCTTCATCGCCTCGGTGAGCACCCGGATCAACTCCGGTGTCCTGCTCGTCTGGCGGGACCTTCCCCGCGCGACAGGCGCCTCCACGACCGAAGTGGAGCTACGCTGGCAGCGCAGCGTCTTCTATCGATTCTTCGGCCTGGGTCTCGACACTCCGCCCGAGGCCGAGAGCAGCTATACCCGGGTTCGTGGCCACGCCGCCGCCCGCCGTGGACTGAACATCGGAGGGAACTGGAACGCAGGTATTTCCGTTCTGCTCGATCGCGATGTCGTCCAGGACCTGGGCGTTCCGGGCCTTCCGCTCAGCCGCCGCGAATTTCCGGACGTGCCGGGGATGGGGGGGTCGACCCTTCTCGGGCAGACGATCGACGTCCGCTTCGATACTCGAGATCGCGGCGAGACCTCCGAACGCGGATTCTTCGCCGGGCTCACAGCAGGTGTGGTCGAGGGGCTGGCGGGGTCCCCGGCGTACCTGATCTCCCGCGCACAGGTCCGGGCCCTCCTTCCCGAGACGGAGTGGATTTCGGCCGCGGCGCGATTCGACTGGCGAGCCGTCAGCTCGCCTCGGGCCCCGTTCTACGCCCAGAGCTCGCTGGGAGGCGCATACCTGCTCCGGGGGTTCACCGAGGACCGCTTCATCGACCAGAGCGCCTGGACGGTCGAGATGGAGCAGCGGATCCGCCTGTTCCAGACCCACATCTACGGGGTGATCGCGGACTGGCGGATCGACCCCTTCGTCGCCGTGGGCCAGGTCTACCGCGCGCTGGACGAGGCGGTCTCACATCCGCGTGTGGCGGCCGGCGTGGGATTACGCGCCTGGGTCCGCCCCAACGTCGTCGGCCGCGTGGACGTCGCCGACGGCGGCGAGGGGTGGAAGGTGTACGTCGAGATCGGGTACCCCTACTGATTCGCCGCGACTCCGGGGGCAGGGGCCGCGTGCAGCGCGCCGAGCTCCACCAGCTCCTCGGGGCGCAGCGGCGCGTCCAGCATGCGCGCAAACCAGTCGGCCGATTCGGGTTTTTCCAGCGGCGGCCGGTCACGGACCTCGGGCAACTGGGGCAGTAGCTCGGCGAACTGGCGTCGCAGGGCCTCGTCGTCCTGGGCGATCTCGGCGGTGCGGCTCAAGAGCGCCATGGTCTGCGCGCGGCGACTCTCGCGCGGTCCGTCGAGCTGGCCGAGTGCGGCCGCGCCGAGCATCAGCGACCAGGCGCAGAAGATGCGGTAGCCGCGCTCTCCCCTCGGCAACGAGGCCAGGTAGGAGATCGCGCCTTCCGCGTCGGCGCGGAGACTGGCGAGGAACTCCCGGCGGTGGGGCACCAGGAACCTGCCGGCCGCCTCGTCCTCGGCCTGGTCCTTGAGGATGTTCACCTTTTGCAAGAAGAGCCCGAATCGGTAGGCGAAGAGCATCCGAGGAGGCGCGCCGCCGCCCAAGGCCCACAGCTTCGTGAGCAGCTCGCCGACCAGGCCGGCGACGATGCTGCAGTACCGGCACACGTCCTCGAGATCGAGCAGGCGCAGCGGAACGGGCCGCCGCGCATAGGCCGCCATTCCCTGCGCCATGCGCCCGATGCCGCCGAACACCACCTCGCGCGCGGCGGGAGGCAGCTCGTAGGCGTCCTCGAGGAAGGCTTCGGTGTCGGCCAACAGAGCGCGTTCGCCTGGGCTGAGGTCGTCGGGAAAGTTGGAGCGGAAGGCGTCGACCTGCGCGCGGGCGGGCCGTTCTTTCAAGAACTGCCGGAAGGTGTTGAACTGCCGCTGCTGCAGCAGCCGGTCGGAGAAGGGTGCGTCCTCGACCGTGTCCAGCACCCGGAGAAGCAGGTAGGAGAGCGCGACCCGATCGCGAAACGGCGCGTCGAGGCGCGGGATGCAAAGCGCGAAGGTGCGGCTCACCGCATCGAGATGGCGCTGGTAGAACTCCGGCGGTCGCATGCAGTACCTTTCTGGCTCGAAGACGGGCGCCCTGAGGTGCGAAGTGCGGCCCGGTAACGTCCCAGGGCGAACAGCGGGAAGCAGTTGCGGTACAGGTGATATCGGATCATGAATCCGGCGGAGAGCTCGCGGCCCTCGGTGATGCGCGCGCCGCGTTCCTCGCCGATGCCATAGCCGGGGAAACCGCACCCGGTGAACGACTCCTCCTCCCAGGCACCGTCGGACCGCTGGCGCTCCAGCAGCCAGCGCGCGCCGCGGTGGGCGCTCTGCGCCTCGGCACGTCCAGCGGCGATCAGGGCGAGCAGCGCCCAGGCCGTCTGCGAGGCCGTGCTCTCACCGCGCCCCCGGGCCGAAGCGTCGACGTAGGATGCGCAACTCTCGCCCCAGCCGCCGTCCGGGTTCTGTCGATCCTCGAGCCAGCGGACCGCCCGGCGGGGTGCGAGGCCTTCCATGTCCTCGCCTGCCGCCGCGAGCGCGGGCAGCACCGCGCCGAGCCCGTAGATGTGATTGACCCCCCAGCGGCCGAACCACGACCCTTCCTTCTCCTGCTGGGCGTAGAGATAGCGCAGCGCCCGCCGCAGCGCGGGCTGGCGCCGGTCCTGGCCGAAGGCGCAGAGCATCTCGACGACGTGCGCGGTCACGTCGGCGCTGGGCGGGTCGATGACCTCGCCGAAATCGCAAAATGGAAGCATGGCGGGAAGGCGTGAGGTGTTGTCCTTGTCGAACGCGGCCCAGCCGCCGTTGCGGCTCTGCATCGCCAGGACCCAGCGAAGCGCCCGCTCCCGGGTCTGCTCGTCGAGGGCGCCGGCCTTGTGCAGCGCGAGCAGGACGACCGCGGTGTCGTCTATGTCGGGATAGAGATCGTTCTCGAACTCGAACGCCCACCCGCTCGGTTCGACTCCGGGGGCCTGCACGCACCAGTCGCCGGGGACCCGGATTTCCTCGCGCAGCAGCCACTGCGAGGCCCGCCGAAGGGAAGGTTGCGAGGGCTGGGCATCGGATTCCAACAGCGCGAGCAAGGCCAGGCCGGTGTCCCAGACGGGCGACAGGCAGGCCTGCACCCGCAGGCTGCCGTCGTCGCGGCGGATCATCCAGCGGTCATGCATGCCGGCAAGCCCCTTCTGGAGCGCTGGATGATCGAGACCATGGCCGAGCGTGTTCAGGGCCAGGAGCGAGTACACCCACGGCGGTTGGATGCCGCCCCAGCTGCCGTCGGCCTCCTGGTGCGCGAGGATCCACTCCTCGGCCAGCTTGCGGGCCCGGCGGCGCAACGGATGGATCGGCAGGCGGCCGTACGAGCGCAGCCCCCGGTCGAGCGCGAAGAAGAGGCGATCGAGATTGTCGCGCGGAGGGCGTGCCGCCGCGGCGGCGACCCGCAGCTCGTCCAGCCGGGCGGCCTCCGGGATGGCCCGCACCGGCCGGTCGTCCATCAAGAGCAGGAGCGGCACGATCGTCCCGCGAGCCCAGGAAGAGAAGCGGTAGATGCTGAGCGGGGCCTTCGGCGGGAGCAGCATCAGCTCCGGCGGCATCACGGGCAGATCGTCCCAGCTCCACTGTCCGAAGAGGGCCAGCCAGATCCGGGTGAAGGTCCTCGAGGCGGCAATGCCGCCGCGCGCGCGCACGAAGTCCCGCGCCCGGGAGAGGTGCGGGGCGTCCGCGGAGTCGCCCGCGAGCTTCAGCGCGAAGTAGCACTCGATGGTGGTGGAGAGGTCGCCTGGCGCGCCGTGGTACATCGCCCAGCTGCCGTCGTCGCGTTGATAATTGCGGATGTCCTGCGCCACGCCGCGCCATCGCTCCTCGTCGCGGGCGCCGAGGAACCAGGTGAGCAGCAGGTACTCGGCATCCATGGTGGCGTTCGATTCCAGCTCCGCCCACCAGAACCCCTCTGCGAACTGCTCGCGGGCAAACCACGCCTGCGAGCGCTCGACGACGAGATCCAGAGCCGCGTGCTCCACGCTGCTCCCGCTGCCGATCACGAGGCCCCCCTCCGTCCACGCCGGGCGCGCTCCTCGAACCAGCGCACCGCCTTCGCCAGCGCCTCCCGCACCGGCGTCTGCCGCAAGCCCAGCTCGCGCCGCGCGCGGGAACAATTCGCGAACATCACCTCCCGCGCGGTCCGCACCCCTTCGAGGGGGATGCGCGGCGGACGGCCGAGGATCCGTCCTTCCACGAAGGCATCGGCGTGGGCGAGGCCCAGCGCGAGCAAGTGCGGCAGCCGGATCCGCGGCGCCTTGCGGCCCGCGACCAGCGCCAGCTCTTCGAGCAGCTCGCGCATCATCAAATTCGCATGGCCCAGGATGTATCGCTCCCCGGGCTGGCCGCGCTCGAAGGCGAGCAGGTGGCCCTGGGCAACGTCGTCGACGTCCACCACGTTCATGCCCGTGTCGACGTATGCCGGGATCCGGCCGTCGAGGAAGTCGCGGATCAGTCCGCCGGTCGGAGTCGGCTTGACGTCGCCCACGCCCACCGGAAACGTGGGGTTCACGATCACCGCCTCCAGCCCACCCGCCGCTTCCTCGCGCACCAGCGCTTCCGCCTCCCACTTGCTCTTCTTGTACGGTCCGGGGGGAGGTCCCGTGGGAGTGGAAAGCTCGTCGGGAAGGACGCCGTCCCGCATCCCGCCGATCGTGGCGATGCTGGACGTATAGACCAGCCGGGCGCCGGCGGCCCGGGTGGCGGCGATCACGTTGCGGGTGCCGCCGACGTTGACCGCCAACACTTCGCTCGCCGGCGCGGCGAAGGAATAGAGAGCGGCGACGTGGAAGATCGCATCGCAGCCCCTGGCCGCGGCGCAGACCGCCTGCGCGTCGCGCAAGTCGCCCCGCGCGATCTCGACCTCGGCGGCTTCCGGCAAGTTCGGCGAGCTGCCTGCGCGGAGCAGGACCCGCACTGCCGCGCCCCGCTGCAGCAGAGCGCGCGCCACGGCGCCCCCGACGAATCCGCTCCCTCCGGTGACCAGCGCCCTCATCGGTGCGCGTCCTGGACGGCAAGCGCGGGGCCCAGGCGGCGCAGGGCCGCTTCCAGCGCAGCGCCGGCCCGGCTCGCGTCCCGGGCGAGGCGGACGAGCCCTGCCGCCGCGCGTGGTCCCGAGAGCGCGTGCCTCAGGGCAGGCCAGAAGTAGGTCCGGCGGGGCTCGCGCGTGAAGCCTGGCAGCGCGGACCCGAGCGGGTCGACGATGGCCCGGAGCGCCAGCCAGGGAACGCCCGCCTCCACCGCTGCCCGCGCCACCCCATAGCTCTCCATGTCGACGGCCAGCGCGCCGGATCGAGCGAGCGCACGCTTCTCCTCCGGAGATGCGGCGACCGAGGTCGTGCAGACGAGCTCGCCCTGGAGGCAGCGGAGCCCGTCCAAGGCAGCGGCGGCGGCCACTCGGGGAGATTCCGGCGCAGCGAGAGAGTCGCCGCCCGCGCCGCGCACGGCCGTAGCCAGCACCAGATCGCCGGGAGACAGCGCGGCGTCGAGTCCGCCGGCGAATCCGCAGCTCACCACCAGGCGCGGACGTTCCTGGGCGATGGCCCCGCGTGCGCCTCCACCCATGCCGATCCCGATCGCGACCACCTCGACACCGGAAAGGCGGCCGCGCACCACGCCGCCTCCGCGGGCTGTTCCCAGGGCGCGCTCCACGCTGCGCAGCTCCAGCTCGACCGCGACCAGCACGAGGACCTTCCCCGGATCGGCCCAATCGCCGTGCGCCGGGGTGTCACGGGACTCGAGCCGTCCCTTGCGCCGCTCCCAGATCTCCTGCGATTTGCGCGCCGCGTCCTCGCCCGTGAAGGCGATGTCGGCGATCTCCGCCAGCGGCACCCGGGTGCGGCGCGTGGCGGTCTCGTCGAACAGATCGAGGTGCGAGGCGCTGCGATCGTAGACGAACCCCACCAGCCGGGAACCGTCGCTGCGCAGCAGGGTGACGTACCCGCGGTAGTCGAACGCCCGATCCACCAGCTCGGCGATCCTCGCCTGGGTCATAGCCGGCCCGTCACCAGGCTCGCGACGGTCTGGACCATGGCCCGCGGCGATTCGAAAGCGGCGCGGACGGCGCTCGGCTCGAAGCCGCAGTGCACCATGCAATCCTGGCAGCGGGGATTGCCGCTCTTGCGGCCATACTTCGACCAGTCCGTCTCCTCCAGGAGCTCGCGGAAGGTCGTGGCATATCCGTCCTGGAGGAGATAGCAGGGCCGCTGCCAGCCGAAGATGTTGTAGGTGGGATTGCCCCAGGGGGTGCACTCGAAGTCGCGCTTGCCCATCAGGAATTGCAGGAAGAGGGGGGACTGGTTGAAGCTCCAGCTCCCCTTCGGCGAGCCGAGCATTCGCGCGAAGAGCCGCTGCGACCGCTCGCGCCGCAGGAAGTGGTCCTGGTCGGGCGCCTTCTCGTACGAATAGCCGGGGGAGACCATCATTCCCTCGACGCCCAGCTCCATCATGTCGTCGAAGAACCGGCGCATGCGCTCCGGATCGCTGCCTTCGAAGAGCGTGGTGTTGGTGGTGACCCGGAAACCGCGCGCCAGCGCGGCGCGGATCGCCTTCACCGCCACGTCGTAGACGCCTTCGCGCGAGACGGAGCGATCGTGCTCTTCGCGAGGCCCGTCCATGTGCACGCTGAAGCTGAGGTACTTGCTGGGCTCGAACTCATCGAGCTTGCGCTCCAGCAGGATCGCGTTGGTGCACAGGTAGACGAATCGCCGGCGGTCGACCAGCGCGCGGGCGATCCCGGCGATCTGGGGGTGCATCAGCGGCTCGCCCCCTGCGACGCTGACGATGGGCGCGCCGCACTCGTCGGAAGCGGCCACGCACTCCTCGACCGAGAGCTGGCGCCGGAGGAGCTGCACGGGGTACTGGATTTTTCCGCAGCCCGTGCAAGAGAGGTTGCAGCGGAAGAGCGGCTCCAGCATCAGCACCAGCGGGTAACGCTCGCGGCGGGCCAGGCGCTGCTTCAGAAGGTATCGGCCCACCGCCATCATCTGCCCTGCAGGAATTCCCATTCCACCCTCCGCCGGAGGGCTTATCCCCTCGACGCGAGACAATCAACGTTTGTGTTCGATGAATCGGGCCCGTTACGGTTTCAAGCCGGGGAGCAGTTGACCAAGCCTGCGGGGGTGTGAGAAAGGCGCGCGGCGTGGCGAGGCCACTTCTAGGGGTGATCGGGGGGTCGGGACTCTATGACCTGCCCGGACTGACCGGTGTGCGCCGGGAGAGGGTGAGTACGCCCTTCGGCGAACCCAGCGACGAGTACCTGGTGGGGAAGCTGGGCGAGCAGGAGCTGGTCTTCCTCCCCCGGCACGGCAACGGACACCGGCTGTCGCCCACGGAGGTGAATTCGCGCGCCAACGTCCACGGCATGAAGCAGCTGGGGGTGACCCGGCTCATCTCGGTCAGCGCGGTCGGATCGATGCGTGAAGAGATCTCCCCGGGCGAGCTGGTGCTGGTCGACCAGTTCATCGATCGGACGGTGGCGCGCCCGCGGTCGTTTTTCGGGGGCGGCGTGGTCGCGCACGTCGCCTTCGCCGATCCGGTCTGCCCGCAGCTCCACGCCCATCTCCGGGCCGCGGCGCTCGCCACCGGCGCGAACGCCCACGAGGACGGCACGTACCTCTGCATCGAGGGGCCGCAGTTCTCCACCCGGGCGGAGAGCCTCTTGTACCGGAGCTGGGGCGTGGACGTGATCGGCATGACCGCCATGCCCGAGGCCCGCCTCGCCCGGGAGGCGCAGATCTGCTACGCGACGCTGGCGCTGGCGACCGACTACGACACCTGGTACGAGGGCCACGCCGCGGTGACCGTGCAGCAGGTGATCGAGACCATGCGGCGCAACGTGTCCGCCGCGCGCGAGGTGGTCCGCGCCGCCGCGCAGAATGGCGCCGCGCTGGCCGAGCGGACCTGCGATTGCGGGCGCGCGCTGGAGCACGCCGTGATGACCGCCCGCGAGGCGATCCCGGCCGAGGCGCTCCGTCGCCTCAAGCTGCTGCTCGGGGGCTGAAGAATGCTCTTGGTGGTGGGAAGCGTTGCGCTCGACTCGGTCGAGACGCCGTTCGGGTCGCGCGAGGACGCGCTGGGCGGGAGCGCAACCTACTTCGCGGCGGCCGCGAGCCTGCTCGCGCCCGTCCACGTGGTCGGGGTGGTGGGCGACGACTTTCCCCTCGGGCAGCTCGAGTTCCTCCGCGCCCGGGGCGTGGACCTCGAGGCGCTGGAGCGCGTGCCCGGGCGCACCTTCCGCTGGAAGGGGCGCTACGGCTACGACTTGAATGCCGCGCAGACGCTCGACACGCAGCTGAACGTGTTCGAGCGGTTCGAGCCGCGCCTCGACGCCCGGGCGCGGCGCGCCGACCGGCTCTTCCTGGGCAACATCGACCCCGAGCTGCAGCTGCGCGTGCTGCAGCAAGTGGAGCGTCCGCGGCTGGTCTGCGCGGACACCATGAATTACTGGATCTCGTCCAAGCGGGACCGGCTCCTGGAGCTCCTTCCGCTCGTCGACGTGCTGATGGTCAACGACGCCGAGGCCCGGCAGCTGGCGGGCGAGCCGAACGTGATGAAGGCCGCCGCCGCGATCGAGCGGCTGGGAGCGCGCGCCGTCTGCATCAAGCGCGGGGAGTACGGAGCCCTTTTGGTTTCGGGCAACGAGGCGTTCTTCGCGCCGGCATACCCGGTGTCGAACGTGGTCGATCCCACCGGGGCCGGGGACAGCTTCGCGGGCGGCTTCCTCGGGCTGCTCGACCGCACCGGCAGCTCCGATCTCGCCTCCTTGCGCCAGGCCGTGGTGATGGGCTGCACCATCGCCTCGTTCACCGTCGAGGCCTTCTCCCTCGACCGCCTGCGGGATCTGACGCTCGCCGAGGTCCGCTCCCGATTCGAGGCCTTCCGCAAGCTCACCCACTACGAGGCGCTGCATTCGTCGATCGGCTGACGCTCTTGAATCGACCGCTCTGCTGGCCACATCACGCTCTTCGATCCGGCGCCTTCGGCGCCTCTACAAGGGGGGAGCTCGCTCCCCCCTCGACCCCCCAAGAGATCACGGTCAGCGGAATCGAGCGGTAGCGTACGGGCGGCAGCCTTGAAGTCAGACCCCCTCCGGTGTACTGAGGGCGCCGGCCCGATGCGGACCGCCATCCTCACCGACGTGCACGCCAACCTCGAGGCCCTGACGGCGTGCATCGCCGCCGCGGATCGCGACCGGGTCGACCGATTAGTTTGCCTAGGAGATACGGTCGGTTACGGGGCGAACCCAAACGAGGCCTGCGACCTCGTCCGGGAAAAGTGCGAGTTCGCGGTGTTGGGAAACCACGACGCGGCGGTCGCCGGCCGGATGGACTACAGCTACTACTACGCCGCGGCGCGCGAGGTGCTCGACTGGACCGCGCTGCACCTGTCCCCGGAGAACATGGCCTGGCTGCGGACGCTCCCCTACACCAAGCAGGAGGGGAAGGTCTTGTGGGGGCACGCCAGCCCGCGCGACCCAGCCTCCTTCGAGTACGTCTTCGCGCTGGAGCAGGCGGAGGACCTGGTGCTGCGCTCGCCGGGCGACCTTCCCCACCTCACCTTCATCGGCCACTCGCACCTGCAGCGGGCCTTCCAGCTCCTGCCCACCGTCAAGGACGTGTTCGACGAGCGCCTGCGGATCGAGGACGGGAACAAGTACCTGTGCAGCATCGGCAGCTGCGGGCAGCCGCGCGACTACGACCCGCGGGCCTGCTACGGCATCTGGGACGACGCGGAGAAGGTGGTCGAGTTCCGGCGCGTCGCCTACGACGCCGAGAAGACGGCCCGGAAGATCCTCGAGGCGGGCCTCTCGCACCATTTCGCGCGGCGGCTGCTCCATGGCGTCTGAGTTCCCGCGCCACCTCCTCGACATCGAATCCCTGCGGCGCGAGGAGATCGAAGAGGTGCTCAAGCTGTCGGCGCGCTTCAAGCGCGAGCGCGCGGCGGCGCGGGCGGGGAAGGGCCGCGTGCCCCGCCACGATCTGCTCCCCGGCCGGACCGTGGTGACCCTCTTCTTCGAGGCTTCCACCCGCACCCGGAGCTCCTTCGAGGTCGCGGCCCACGCCCTGGGGGCCGAGGTGCTCAGCTTCCAGAAGGACGCCTCCAGCGTGACCAAGGGCGAGTCCCTGCAGGACACGGTGCGCAACCTGGAGGCCATCGGCGCGGACGTCCTGGTGGTGCGCCACCCCGCCGCCGGAGCGCCGCGGTCGGTCGCCCGGGCCGTGCGGGCGAGCGTGATCAACGCGGGCGACGGCGCGCACGAGCACCCCACCCAGGCGTTGCTCGACGCGCTCACTCTGCGGGAGAAGCTGGGCGAGCTCACGGGCAAGGTGATCTCCATCGTGGGCGACATCGCCCACAGCCGCGTTGCTCGGTCCAACGTCCACTGCCTCTCCAAGCTGGGCGCGCGGGTGCGCGTCGCCGGCCCCAGCACGCTCATCCCAGCCGGGGTGGAGAAGCTGGGCTGCGAGGTCGCCCGCACGCTGCCGGACGCGCTGCGCGATGCGGACGCGGTGATGATGCTGCGCATCCAGCAGGAGCGCATTGCGGATGCGCGCATCCCCGGAACGCGCGACTATGCCCGCGTGTGGGGTCTCCACGCGCGCACGCTGGAGCTCTTGCCGCCCCGGGCCGTGGTCCTGCACCCCGGCCCGGTGAACCGGGGGGTGGAGCTGGCCAGCGAGGTGATGGACGGCGAGCGCAGCCTGGTGATGGACCAGGTGGACAGCGGCGTCGCGGTCCGCATGGCCACTCTGGCGCTCTGCCTGGGTGCTGCATGAAAGCTTGCCTCTCCAGCGAAAGGCGTTCTCTGCGGTGTAATCGGGTTGGCCAGGAGAGTGGCCGGTGATCTTCCTCGAGGGCGGCAGGGTGGTGGATCCGGCGACGCGGGTGGACGGCGTCCGCACGGTCGTCATCGACGGGGGCAGGATCAAGGAGGTGCGCGAGCAGGGAGTGTCGTCGGGGGAGCGCGCGGTCAACGAGGTGGTGGACTGCCGCGGTCTCCTGGTCCTTCCCGGGTTGGTCGACCTGCACGTGCACCTGCGGGAGCCCGGCGAGGAAGGGAAGGAGACCATCGCCTCCGGGACCCGGGCCGCGGCCGCCGGCGGAGTCACCACCGTCATCGCCATGCCGAACACCCGGCCGGTCTGCGACAGCGCTTCCGTCGCCAGGTTCGTGCAGGCCCGCGCCCGGGAGGCGGGGTTCGCGCGCGTGCTCCCGGCGGGCGCCATCACCCGCGGATCCCTGGGCGAATCGCTCAGCGACATGGCCGAGCTCAAGGAGGCCGGGTGCGTCTGCCTGACCGACGACGGCCGGCCGGTGATGTCCGCTGGAGTGATGCGGCGCGCCTTCGAGTATGCGCACGACCTCGGCCTGCCGGTCATGGTGCACGCCGAGGACCTGACGCTCACCGGCCCCGGCTGCATGAACGAGGGAGCGGTAGCCACCCGGCTTGGGCTCCCTGGAATCCCCGCCGCCGCGGAGGTGGCCATGGTGCAGCGCGACCTGCTCCTGGCGGAGATGACCGGCGCCCACCTGCACGTGGCCCACGTCAGCGCCGCGGGCACGGTCCGGGCCATCCGCGAGGCGAAGGCGCGGGGCGTGCGGGTGACCGCGGAGGCGACCCCGCATCACTTCACGCTGACCGACGAGGCGGTGGCGGGAGTCCCGGCCTCCGTGGCTGCCTCGGGCCGGCAGGACGCCCCGCCGTCCGAGCCTTACGACACCCACGCCAAGATGTCCCCGCCGCTGCGGGGGGAGAGCGACCGCCAGGCCATCGTCGGCGCGCTGGAAGGCGGCATCATCGACGCGGTGGCGACCGATCACGCGCCGCACGGGGCCCTGGACAAGGAGGTCGAGTTCGAGTACGCGGCGAACGGCGTGGTCGGGCTGGAGACCTCGCTGGCGCTCACCCTGGCCCTGGTGAGGGCGGGCGACCTGGCCCTTCCTCGCGCGGTCGAGCGTCTTTCGAGCGGACCGGCGCGCTGCTTCGGCCTGCCCTACGGGACTCTCGCGCCTGGAGCGCCCGCCGACGTTATCCTGGTGGAGGCCGACCGGGCATGGAAGGTGGACCCTCAGCGGTTCCACTCGCGGAGCCGGAATACTCCGTTCGCCGGGTGGACGCTGCGCGGGCGCGTGATACGGACGTATCTGGAGGGGAAGCTCGTGCACAGGGGCGACGAATGAAGAAGGCCACGCTGGCGCTCGCCTGCGGCGAGACGTTCGATGGATTCGCCTGCGGCGCCGGGGGCGAGGCGCAGGGCGAGGTGGTCTTCAACACCAGCCATACCGGGTACCAGGAGATCCTCACCGACCCCTCCTACGCGGGCCAGTTGGTCACCTTCACGGTCGTCGAGCTGGGCAACTACGGCGTCCACCACGGAGACGAGCAGGCGGACGCGCCGCAGGTGGCGGGCTTCATCGCCCGGCGGGTATCCCGCGAGCCGTCCAACTGGCGCGCCGACGAGTCGCTGCCGGCCTGGCTCGCCCGCCACGGCGTGGTGGGGATCGAGGGAGTGGACACGCGGCGGCTGGTGCGAGTCCTGCGCAGCTCCGGAGCGCAGCAGGGGATCATCGATTCCTCGGGCGCCTCGGCGGCGGCCCTGGTCGAGCGCGCGCGGCGGCTGCCGGGGATGGAAGGGCAGGACCTGGCCAGCAAGGTGTCCTGCAAGAAGCCCTACGAGTGGAAGGAGGGGGTCGCGGGGCGCGAGCCGCAGGCGCCGCGGCACGACGTGGTGGTGGTCGACTACGGAGTGAAGCGCGGCATCCTCCGGCAGCTGGTCGATTCCGGCTGCCGGGTGCGCGTGGTCCCGTCCCGCACGCCTGCCGCCGAGATCCTGGCGCAGAAGCCGCATGGCGTGGTTCTCTCGAACGGGCCCGGCGACCCTGCTGCGGTGGTGGGCGCCGACCGCCAGGCGGCGGAGCTGCTCGGGAAGGTCCCGGTGCTCGGGATCTGCCTGGGGCACCAGATCCTCTCGCTCGCGGTGGGCGGGACGACCTACAAGCTCAAGTTCGGCCACCGGGGAGCGAACCATCCCGTGCGCGACCTGATCGGGAACAGCATCGACATGACCAGCCAGAACCACGGCTTTTCGGCCGACGAGGCCAGCCTGCGCGGCAAGGCGCAGGTGACGCATCGGAACCTGTACGATGGCACGGTGGAGGGGATCGCGGTGCCCGAGGCGCGCATGTTCGCGGTGCAGTACCACCCGGAGGACAGCCCCGGGCCGCACGATTCCCGCTACCTGTTCCGCCGGTTCATGCAACTGATCGAGGGGTAGCGGATGATTCAGGCCCAGTTCGACCTGCTCCTCGCCTTCGTCGCCCCCAAGGTGGACGACATCGTGCGCGCCAAGCAGGAGTACTTCGCCCAGACGGGCGGCGAGGTGCACGAGAACGACCGCTGCTTCGAGTCGCGCCTGCAGGGCTTCTTCAACTGGTACCTGTTCGACCACAAGCTCGACGGCGTCACGCCGGCGCAGCGCTACCTGCAGGACCGCGGGGCGGAGATGAGGGGCTCCGACAAGGAGGTCCTGATGGGCTTCACCCAGACCCGGCTCGGCTTGTACGAGTACCGCGGCCGGGGGGGCCTGCTCCTGGGGCCGAAGAAGGGGCAGGTGCGCGTGCGCGACGCGATCACCCGCAAGCTCTTCGACGTCACCGAGCGGCGGCAGATGCACGGGCTGGAGATCGGCGACCTGTTCGAGGCCCGGCTAGTGCCGGTCGGGAACACCGTGCACTTCTCCACTTCGTTCACCTACCACCCGCGCGAGATGACTCCGGTGATCGTGCGCGAGATCAAGAAACGCAAGAAGCAAGGGGCGGTCGACGTGCGCGCTCTCCTCTGGGAGCTGGAGCGCATGTCCCTGCAAGCCGAGCGCTTCAAGAACGTCAACATCGAGGCCATCTACAACTTCGAAAATCCCTTTCTCGCCTCCCGCAAATCCGCCCACGGCTGAGGACTACAAACGTTTCACGCAGAGGGCGCGGAGGAAAGGGAGGGCGCGGAGGAGCTTCGTTTTTCAAAACCCAAGTTCCTCCGCGACCTCCCCCTCCTCCCCTCCTCCGCGTGAAACGCTTGAAGCCGTTTAGCGGACGACGCTTTCAGGGTCGTGGTGGGTTGGGGTTCCGGGGAAGGAGAGGGTCTTGAGGAGCTCCTTGCGGTTCTTGGAGACGGCGCGGTCGAGGAAGGAACGGGCGTCGGAGAGGGAGTCCAGGAGGCGCTGCGGCTTGCGCTTCATGCGCGAGTCGGAGAGCAGGGCGTGGGTCAGCCAGGGAAAGACTGCCGTCACGTCGGTGTGCACGTAGACCGAGCCGGCCTCGACTGCCTCGACGCTGACCTTGCCCCAGGTGTGACCTTCGCCGGCGGGGCAGGAGCTGAGCGCGCCGTTGTCGACCGGATCGACGCAGAACTGCACGTCGATGTCGAACCCGGTCGTCGGCACGAAGAAGATCTGGTCGAGCAGCGGCTCTCCTTGCAGTGTGTAGTTCTTGGGGACGCCTCCGCCGAGGATCCAGATCGCCAGCCGCTTCGACCCGTGGTGGCGCGCCCAGTGCTGCACCGCCGCCATGGCGTACACGTCCTCGTTGATGTCGATCTCGAACTTGAACTGATCGGGGAAGAGGCGCTTGAGCTTCACGGCGTTGAGGAAGATCGATCCGTCCTGGACCGCCCCGACGAAGATGGGCACGCCGTGTTGGTAGGCGCTGGAGAGCAGCGAAGGCTGCTTCACTCCCAGCGCCCGCTCCATCTCGCCAATGTCGCGGCCGAGCAGGGCATGGAACTCCGGCGTGGTCATCTTGCGCTGGTAGTCGGGCGCCTGCATGAGCGCGCTGAAGAGGCGGTCGGTGTCGAGCAGCGCCTCCTCCCAGAAACCCAGGTCGTAGATGCGGATCACCCGCGCCAGCCGGAGCTGCAGGTCCCCCGCATCGGGGTTCACTTCGCGGATGGCGTGCCCGATGATCCGATGCGCGTCGTGGTAGAGGTTCGCGCCCGTCGTGGTCAGGCAGGAGATCGCGCCGCGCTCGATCAGCGGGATGATGCAGCTCTGGTGCAGGCCGGCCGGAGTCATGGCGCCGGAGAGCGTGAGGAAGATGCTCGCGTCCTCCTCCATCGAGCGGCGCATCAGCTGGTAGGCGGTGCGGACCTGCCGGCCCACGTAGGCGGAGAAGGCGTGGTCGAGCAGGTCCCGCGCGTCCTCGCGCCCGGTGATCGGGCGCGGGTCGACGCGGCGGGCCTTCTCGAACGGCTTGCGGAGCTGTCGTTTGCTGGCCATCGGGCGGCGCACTGTAGCAGAGGGCGGCTATGCCAGTGGCCGCCGAATTCGGCGGCCCTGCGCTTTTCACGGCGCGGACGTTATGCGATGCACTTCGGCCCATGTGCACGCTGGCATTCGCGCTCCGGCCGTCTCCTGGGGTGACGCTGGCGGTGACCGGGAACCGGAACGAATTCCTGGCCCGGCCGGCGGCGCCGCCGCGCGTCTGGCCGGACATGCCCGGGGTGCTCATGCCGCGCGACGAGCAGGCCGGGGGCACCTGGCTGGGGCTGACCGCCTCGGGCCTGTTCGTCTGCATCACCAATCGGCGGGGCGCCGCGCCGGATCCTTCGCGGCGCTCGCGCGGGCTGCTGGTGCTGGATGCGCTCCGAGCTCGGGACGCGGCCTCGGTCCGCGCGCTGTGCTCGGCGATCCCGGGCAACCGCTACAACGGGTTCCACCTCGTCTTCGCCGACGAGCGCGAAGCGGGCGTTGCGATCTGCGACGGCGAGCGCCTGGAGATCCGCGCGCTCCCGCCCGGCGAGCCTCATCTCGTCACCGAGCGCAGCTACGGGGCGGGAGAAGGCGTGCGCGAGAGAGAGGTGATGCGGGAGGTCGGTCCGCTTCTACTCGATCCCGGCGTGACCGCCGCGATGCTACGCCCTCCCATGCAGCGCCACGGTCCCTCCCCCTTGGAAGGCGCCTGCGTCCACGCCGACTCGCTCGCCTACGGAACACGCTCCTCCATCCAACTCGTCCTCCGCCCCTCTTTCCCCGACTTCCTCTGGACCCAAGGCCCCCCCTGCACCTTCCCCGCCCAGGATCTATCTGGCGCAGCGGCCGCGCTGCTCAGGATTTCGGACTAAAGCGTTTCACGCAGAGGACGCGGAGGAAGGGGAGGGCGCGGAGGAGAATTTTCGTTTTTCACCCAGATCCTCTGCGCTCTCCCTCTCCTCCCCTCCTCCGCGTGAAACGGTTTAGTCATTTTCGCGGGAGGAAGCCCTTCGTGAAGGTGCGGGCCAGGGTGGGGAGCTCGAGGGCGGATTTGAGGAGGGAGAGGATGAGGGCGAGGGGAGTGGCGCCTTCGGCCTGGACGGTGACGCGTTCGCCGGTCTGGGCGTCTTCGGCGGCCCCGCGGGCGATCGTGCGCGACCCGTCGGAGCGGATCTCGACGACCAGACGGGCCACGACGGGCGGTTCCCGCTTTGCTTCGATCGGGCCGGCCCGGGGCGGTTTGCGCAGCTCTTCCGGCATCGGCGCAAGTATAGTGCCGGGGGAGCCGCGCATGACGTTCTTGGATGGACGGGTGGAGATCGTGCAGGGGGACATCACCGCGCTCCAGGTCGACGCCGTGGTCAACGCGGCCAACGAGACGCTCCTGGGAGGGGGCGGGTGGACGGAGCGATCCACCGGCGCGCCGGTCCCCAGCTGGTCGAAGCCTGCCGCCCGCTGGGCGGCTGCCCGACCGGGGAGGCGAGGATCACGCCCGGCTTCCGCTTGCCGGCGAAGTGGGTCATCCACGCCGTGGGTCCGGTCTGGCGAGGAGGCAGTCGCGGCGAGGACGACCAGCTGGCGAGCTGCTACCGGCGGAGCCTGGAGCTGGCGCGGCAGAACGGCGTCGGGACGATCGCCTTTCCGGCGATCTCCACCGGTGCCTACGGCTTCCCGCTGGATCGAGCGGCGCGCATCGCCCTGCGCGAAGTGCAGAGTCAGCTCGACGTTCCGCCGCGGATCGACAGGGTGGTCTTTTGCTGCTTCACCGCCGGCGACCGCGAGACGTACGAGCGGCTGGCGCGCGAGCTCTATTGAGGTCCGCCCGACGGGACCAGGAAGGCCGGATCGAATCCGAGATCGCGAATGGCTGCGTCCCAGACCTTCTCCGCCGGCGTGTCGAAGATCCGCTCGGTCGACACCTTGCCGGTGAGCCAGCCTCCGACGATCACTTCGCGCTCGAGCTGCCCCGGTCCCCAGCCCGCGTATCCCAGGCAGAGCCGGTAGGCGCCGGGGTCGCCCGCCAGGAGCGGCTTGAGACTCTCCGTCGACACGCTCAGGAACACGCCGTCGTGGACCTTGATCGAATCGGGCATGTCGGCGCGGCGGTGGAGGAGGAAGCCGCGCTCCGGCGACACGGGCCCGCCGATGAACGCGCGACCCGCTTCGGGGTGGACGCGCAGCCCCTGCTCCATGCCGATCTCCGAGAGCGGCACTTCGCTCGGGCGATTGAAGACGATGCCCATCGCTCCGGCGTCCGAGTGCTCGATGAGCAGCACGACCGATCGCGAGAAGTTCGGATCCCCCATCTGCGGGACCGCGATCAGGAGACCGGGCGCGAGGTCGTCCACGGAAGGAGCATACGATGCGCTTCTCCGAGCCGCTATAGCCACAGCCGGAAGTAGTAGAAGATGCGCTCTTTCAACCGCTGCCACCACGGGCGGCGGCGCCAGTCGGCGGCGTCGATCTCGCAGCACAGGGCCAGGTCGCGGGCGAAGCGCTCCTCCAGAGCGAAGGCAGCGTCATCGTCGGCGATGGAGAGGACCAATTCCCAGTTGTATTGGAGGCTGCGCTGGTCGAGGTTGTACGACCCGATCGAGCACCAGGCCCCGTCCACCACGATGGTCTTCGCGTGCAGCATGGTGGGCAGGTACTCGAAGATCCGCACCCGGCCGCGCAAGAGCGACGCATAGGTGTACCGGCTGGCATGCACGATTCCGGGGACGTCGCTGTGGTGCGGCACCATCACCCGCACGTCCACGCCGCGCGTCGCGGCTCGGCGGAGCGTCTTGCGCCAGCGCCGGTTGGGGATGAAGTACGCGCTGTGGATGAACACCCGCGTCTGCGAGAGCGACACCGCCCGCTGCAGGTGCTTCTCGATCAGGCGCCGGTCGCGGAAACGGCCGACCCCCAGCGCCTGGACGCGGCCGCCCTCGGGCCGCGCCCGGTCGAGCTCGGGGGTCCCGGACAGCCCGGCCTGGTCTGCGCCCGCGGGCCGCAGCTGGGCGGGACGCCGGGGCATCCCGTCGGGGCTCGCGTACCTCCACGAATCGAAGAAGTACCGACGAAGGTCCTTGACCACCGGCCCGTGGACGCGGACGTGCACGTCGTGCCAGCCCTTTCCGCCCCACTCGCGCGGCGCGTACTCGTCGCCGATGTTGAGCCCGCCGGTGAACGCCACTTCTTCGTCGACCACCAGCAGCTTGCGGTGGTCGCGCACCGACCATCCCCAGCGCCTGCGCCACGGGCCGACCGGATGGAAGGTGGCGAGGTGCACGCCCGCTTCGAGGAGAGCGTCGCGGTCGCTGTCGGACAGGTTCCAGGAGCCGGCGCCGTCGACCACCAGGCGCACGGAGACGCCGGAGAGGGCCCGGTCGCAGAGCGCGTGGTGGAAGCGCTTGCCGGTCGCGTCCCCCTCGAAGATGTACGACTCGAGCAGCACCTCCCGGCGCGCGCCCAGGATGGCGGCGAGCATCGCCGGGTAGGTCTCGGCGCCGTCCATCAGGACGGACAGCCGGTGCCCGGGCTTCAGCTTGTGGGGGGTGAGGCAGTACCGCTCGCCGGCCGCCGGTTTGTGCGGCGGCCGGGGCTGCAGGGCGTGCGCATCCTCCACCGCGCGCGCGACCTATGCAGGAGGTGGTTCCAGCTTGAGCATCCCGCGCTTGCCCTCCATCTCCTTGTACTTGTCCGCTTCGGGCAGAGGCTCCTTCTGCTTGTTGATGTTGGGCCACTTGGTGGAGTACTCGGCGTTGATCGCCGTGTACTCCTTCCATTTGTCCGGCAGATCGTCCTCGGGAAAGATGGCCTTGGTCGGGCACACGGGCTCGCAAGCGCCGCAGTCGATGCACTCGTCGGGGTGGATGACGAGAAAGTTCGCGCCCTCGTAGAAGCAGTCCACGGGGCAGACGGCGACGCAGTCCGTGTACTTGCAGTTGATGCAAGGCTCTGCAACGACGAACGCCATGGATGGTGCCCTCCGCGGGGTGATCGCGGCGGAACTTAGCACAGAGCGACAGGAGGAGTAGCTTCCGCTCGGAAGGCCGGCTCCTGCCGCGCACAGAACGAATCCGCCCTGGCGCGGGGGCGTCCCTACCTTCTGCAGAGGAAAGCATGGCGACTTCGGGAACAGCAGGCCAGCGGATGCCCGTCCTGTTCGTGGGGCACGGGAACCCGATGAACGCGCTCGCGGTCAACGACTACACGGCGGCCTGGAAACGGCTCGGCGCGGAGCTGCCCCGCCCGCGCGCGATCCTCTCCGTCTCCGCGCATTGGTACACGCCCGGCGTCCGCGTGACTTCCCAGGAGCGGCCGCCCACCATCCACGATTTCGGCGGGTTCCCCCGGCAGCTGTATGAAGTGGAATACCCAGCGCCCGGAGCTCCGCAGGTGGGACGGCGCGTGCGGGAGCTGCTCGCTCCGGCGGAAGTCACGCTCGACGATCGATGGGGCCTGGATCACGGGACCTGGTCGGTCCTGGTCCACATGTTCCCGCGCGCGGACGTGCCGGTCGTGCAGCTCGGCATCGACGAGACGCTCACGCCCGAGCAGCACTGGGACCTGGCGCTGCGTCTGCGGCCCTTGCGCGACGAGGGCGTCCTGATCTTCGGGTCGGGCGACGTGGTGCACAACCTGCACACCTATGCCTGGGGCCGGCGCCCGGTCGAGCCGTACGAGTGGGCGCTGCGTTTCGAGCAAGTCGTCCGCACCGCCATCGAGGAGGGCGATGTGGAGACGGTGGTCGGGTACGAACAGCTCCCCGACGCCGCGCTCGCCGCTCCGACGCCGGATCACTTCCTGCCGCTGATCTACGTGCTGGCCCAGGGAAGGCCCGAGGAGCGGGTGGCGTACCCGATCGAGGGATTCGACGGAGGATCGGTGTCCATGCTCGGGGTCCGCATCGGGTAGCCGCGATGGCTTACGAGCGGATCGAAGACCACGGCGTGATCGGCAACATGCGAACGGTCGCGCTGGTGACACCAACGTCCTGCTCACCCGCTTCCTCTCCCCCGACGGCGTGGGCGAGATCGAGGACTTCATGCCGGTCGGCCGCGCCGCGGCGGTCTCCGGCTGCCCGGACGAGATCGTCCGGCGGGTCAAGGTCGTGCGCGGGAGCATGACCTTCGAGATGCGTTGCGAGCCGGCGTTCGACTACGCGCGCGTGCGGCCGGAAGTGACGATCGGGAAGAACGGCGCCGTCTTCCGCGGCGCGGGTCTCACCCTGGCCCTCTCCAGCAAGGTGGCGCTCCACGCCAGCGAGCGCGGGGCCGCCGCCCGCGCTACAGCTGGCTGCGGGACGCCGCGTTCGTGCTCTACGCCCTGCTGCGGATCGGTTTCACCGAGGAAGCGGCGCGCTTCATGGAGTGGATCGGAGAGCGTTCCCGCGAGGCGAAGGGCGATCAGCCGCTGCAGATCATGACGCGCGGCTGGAGCCCGCGCCGGCAGGCGTTCGTGCAGCAGTACGGCAGCGATGCGATCGACGCGTCCGCCCTGCTCATGCCGCTGGTCTTCTTCGTCTCGCCCGTCGATCCGAAGATGCTGAAGACGCTGGACGCCATCATGCGCTCGCCCAGGGAGGGCGGGCTGCTCACGGATAGCCTGGTGTACCGGTACGCGACCAAGGAGTTCGCCGACGGGCTCACCGGCGACGAGGGCACCTTCAACATGTGCACCTTCTGGCTGGTCGAGGCGCTCACCCGCGCGGGCCGGACCGACCGACGCCGCCTGGAAGAGGCCCGCCTCATCTTCGAGCGGATGCTCGGCTACGCGAACCACCTGGGCCTGTACGCCGAGCAGACCAGCAGCACCGGCGAGGCGCTGGGCAACCATCCCCAGGCATTCACCCACCTGGCGCTGATCAGCGCGGCCTTCAACCTGGACCGCACGCTCAACGAAGTGCGATGAAGGTGGCGCTGTTCCTCGCGTTTGGCGCCGCCGCAGCGCGGCGCGCGCTGGTTCGAGCCGGATTCGAGCCGAATCCGACCAGGCGGTAGAAAGGTACCTCTGGCGCATGCGGAATCGCGCCAGCGGCCACCCGTCGGCCGATATACGACCTTCGGCTGGGATTGATTTTTACCAAGCAGTTTGCGAAGGGGCGTGCAGTTGAGGGAAGGGGTGAGCGATCGCGGAAACTCGCGATTTATCCACTAATTGACAAGTTTGTTTCGAGACCGAAACAGACGGCGTCTTGGGGGTTTTCAAATGTCATCAAAAGGCAAGCTCGTCCTTTCGATAACGGCGCTTGCATGGCCATTGTTGATCGGCCCCGCGGCAGGCGCGCAGACGGCGGCAGGCGAGAGCAACCCGACCACGGCTCCGCCGGCCGCGCCACAAACGCCCGCAGCCGAGGCGACCGTCACCGCTCTGGCGCCGCAGGCCGCACCGGCCGAAGCCGCACCTGCCGGACCGCAGGCGAAGAAGGCGGCCGAGGAGGAGATCCTCGTCACCGGCTCGCGCATCCGGCGCAAGGACCTGACCACGCCGGCGCCGGTCACGGTCATCAACCGGGAGGCGGTGCAGGCGAGCGGCAAGGTCTCGATCGGCGACTTCCTGCAGAGTCTTCCCGAGCAGGGAAACGCGATCAACACGCAGGTCAACAACGGCGGAAACGGCACGACGCGGGTCGCGCTGCGCGGCCTGGGCCCGGCGCGCACGCTGGTCCTTCTCAACGGCCGCCGCTTCGTCCCCGGCGGGAATGGAGCCAACGACTCCGTCGACCTGAACTCGATCCCCCTCGCCATCATCGATCGGGTCGAGGTGCTCAAGGACGGCGCCTCGGCGGTCTACGGCTCCGATGCCATCGGCGGGGTGATCAACCTCATCACCCGCAAGCAGAGCGGAACGGAGCTGACGGCGTTCTCGGGTATCTCCGGGCACGGAGACGGCACCATCTACGACTTCAACGGCACCACCGGGGCGACGGGCGACGCGGGCAGCTTCCTCTTCTCCGGCGGCTACTACAAGCAGGAGCCGGTGTGGGGGTTTGCCCGTGACTTCAGCGCGATCCCGCTCGCGTATGACGCCACCGGAAAGAACAACGCCCTGCGCATCATAGGTCCGTACAGCCAAGGCAGCACCACGGTCCCGGCGGGAACCATCGTTCTGTTCAACTGCACCAAGACGACGCCCGCGTCGACGCCCTGCCTGGGCAAGCGGGCTTCGGGTGTCGATGGTACCCAGATGCCCATGACCAGCGATCCGGCTCTCAATCAGAAGATCGCTGTCTGGAACCAGCTCATGAACGCTTACAATTCCCCTGGCGGGACGGCGACCCCTACGTTCATCTGGGATCCTTCGAGCCCGCTCGCCGTCGGCGGCTATCGACCCTTCACCACCTCGTTGCTCCCGCCGGGTGGCGATGGCTACAACTTCCAGCCGTTCAACTACCTGATCACGCCGGCGCAGCGCATCTCGCTCTACTCGTTGGGGGAGGCGAGGGTGAGCAGCGCGGTCAGGGCCTACTTCGAGGCCTCCTACGTCAACCGGCAGTCGCAGCAGGAGCTCGCTCCGGAGCCTCTGCTCGCGGACCAGGCGGGGCAGAGCGGCATCGTCGTCTCGGCGACCAATGCCTACAATCCGTTCGGGGTTGACCTGCCGGCCGTGCGCAGGCGACTGACCGAGTTCAGCAACCGAATCGCCACCCAGGACATCAGCACCTTGCGTGTAGTTGGCGGGGTGAGCGGCTCGCTACCCGAGGAGGCGGGGCCTCTGCGCGGCTGGTACTGGGATCTCTCCCTCAACTACGGCCGGTCGGCAGGCGACCAGGTGAGGTCGGGGAACCTGAGGACCGACGCGCTGACCAACGCCCTCGGCCCCAGCTTTCAGGACCCGACGACCGGCGCGCTGCGCTGCGGCACCGCCTCCGCGCCGATCGCCAACTGCGTGCCGCTCAACCTGTTCGGCGGACCCAACTCGATCACCCAGGATCAGATAGCGGGGCTGACGTTCACCGGCACCTTGCGGGCCCTCAACCAGATGACCTCGGTGCTCTTCAACACCAGCGGCGAGCTGTTCCCGCTCTTCTCCGAACGGCCGGTGGGCCTGGCCGCAGGCTACGAGTACAGGTTCCTCGTCGGCGAGAACGTCCCCGATCCCATTACAGTCGCCGGCCAGACGACCGGGAACGCGGCTCAAATCACCGGCGGCCACTACTACGTGAACGAGGGTTACGCCGAGCTCTCCGTTCCCGTCATCGGCAACCGCCCGTTCGCGGAGGACGTCGAGGCTAACGGGGCCGTGCGCGTGTCCAACTACAACACCTTCGGCAGCCAGGTGACCTACAAGCTGGGCGGCCGCTGGCGCATCATCCGCGACTTCACCCTCCGCGGAACGTACTCGACCGGCTTCCGCGCGCCGTCCATCTCCGACTTGTTCCTCGGCCAGGCGGACAGCTTCCCGAACGTCTCCGATCCCTGCCGGGGCAAGGGCATCGCCGGCGGCGGTACGCCTCCGCCGAACTGCCTCGCCCAGGGTCTGCCGGCTACCGGGACCGGGGACGCGCAGACGCAGCTGCGATCGAGAATTGGGGGCGTTCCGACTCTCCAGCCGGAAACCGCCCAGATTTTCACAGCCGGCTTCGTCTTGGAGCCCCGCATGGTACGGAACCTGTCCATCACCGCCGACTACTACAACGTGAACGTCGACAACACGATCACCACCATCGGGGCTTCCACGATTCTCAATGCCTGCTACCCAACCGACGATCGCGCGCCCAGTTATTGCGATCTCGTCCAGCGCGACCCGAGCACCGGGAGGATCAAGAACATCATCAACCTCAACGTGAACGTCGGCAAGGACTACACTGACGGAATCGACATAGGGGTGCAGTACGCCCTCCCGACCGACTTCGGCCGCTTCGGCTACGTCTTCGACGGCACCTGGCTGCACCGTTACAACCGCCGGCTGGCGGACGGGACGCTCATCAAGGGCAGGGGAAACTTCGACCTCAACAACCAGGGCACCGGCGGCGTCTATCCGACGATCAAATTCCTCACCGGCGTATCCTGGAAGTTCCTCGGCTTCGGCGCCTTCGTGAACATGCGCTACCTCAGCTCGTTCACCGAATGCGGGAGCGCCACGGGCAATTTCAATGGCAACGGCCTGTGCTATGTGAACGACAGCTTCCAGCGCAGGGTGTCGCACTACGATCAGTGGGACGTCCTCCTGTCCTACGAATTCCGCAACCCGGCTGGGAAGACGACGCTGGTGGCGGGAGTCAACAACCTGTTCGATCGGGCGCCGTCCGCGATCTACAACGGGTTCACCGCCGCGTCGGACCCGACCGCCTACGACTTCATGGGGCGCTTCGTGTACGGCAGGCTGCTGCACAGCTTCTAGCCTTCAGGGCTGGCTGGGGGGCTGGCGGTAGGAAAGTGCGACCGCCTCCCCCCAGTCGCTGCCGACCTGCGAGAGGATCGCACAGCCGCGAGCAGCCCCAGGAAGCCAAGCGTCTCCCAGCCGCCGGCGTCGGACGAGCACCCGCAAGCGCCTTTGTTGTCCACCCAGACAAGGACCCCCGCGGAATTGCCCTGCGTTCCGACGGCGTCGGTCGCGCGCACCGAGAGCTCGTGCGGACCGTCGGCCACCCCGCGGGTATCCCAGTCGAGCACCGCGGGCGACTTGGGATGGGTGACCGTCTGCACCTTGTCGTCGTCGACGTAGAGCTCGAGGCTGGCGAGGACGGTGCCCTGGCTGGCGGCCGCGGTGGCGACGATCGGCGCCATCCCGCTCAGGTTCGTCAGGCGCGTCGGCCAGGTGATCTGGGCGACGGGCGCGGCCACAGCTCGCACGCGGGCCGTCAGGCGGTGCGCTGCGGAGGCGCTCGTCGCGGTGACGCGCATGGTCGTTTGACCCGCCCGGAGACTCTGCGATCCGCTCAGCCGCAGGGTCGACGAGCCACCGGCGGCGACGCTGGCTGGCTCGAACGTCGCGGTCACGCCCGCCGGCAGCCGCGCCGCCGAGAATGTGACGGTCTCCGCCGTTCCGGCCGCCACGCTGGTGGCGACCTCGAGGGTGGTGGAGCCAGCGGCGCCGATGACCGCAAATGTCTGGTCGAGAGCGGCGGTGAAATCGTTGGCGATCACCGTGGCCGTCCCCGAACCCGTCTGGATGGTCGCCCCCTCCGCGGCCTGCACTGTGAAGGGCACCTCGCCCTCCGCCGCATCCCCCGCAGCGACCAGCGTGAGCGTCGCGATCTGGCCGGGCGTCACGGAGGCCGGGACGATCGAGCCGGTGATGCCGGCCGGGAGAGAAGGAGCGATGGAGAGCGCGAGCGTATTGCCTGCCGCGGTCGGACGCAGCGCCGCAGTGGAGATCGCGTAGCTGGCCGTCCGGCCGCGCGCCAGCGTTTGCCGGCCCGGCGAGACCCACACGGCGAAGTCCACTGCCGGCGGGCCGCAACCCGGAAGCTGGAAGGTGGCGATGCGCGTGCGCCAGTTGAGCACGCCGTCCGCAGGGACGTACTCGGCCGTATACCAGAAGGTGCAGTCGTCGGACGGATCGACTGAGAGATTGCTGTAATCGCCCCAACGCGAAGAGCCGACCTGGGAGCCGCCGCCGACGAAAGCCACCGCCTCCCCCTGGGCCATCACGCCCGGGGGATCGGAGACGGACCGGCCCGTGTAGGCGACCCCCGGGTTCGTGTCCGGCCGGGAGATGCTGAAACCCAATCCGATGTTGCCTGCCCGATCCATCGCTGCGCTGCCCATCCAGCGCCAGCCCGTGTCGGGCGCGTAGGTGCCCTGCTGGAAGACGAAGGGATCGCCCGCGGGATCGTGCAATTCGTACCAGCGGACGCCGCTCGAAGCGCCCGCCTGGACGGTGTGGTTCGCGACCAGCGCCTCCACGCCTCCCAGGTTGCGGTAGGCGACGCGGAACATCATGCGATCGGCCAGGGCGTCGAGGCCCGACGCGCCGGTGGCCGGCTGCGGGATGCAGGAGCCCGTCCGCGTCGAACCGCAGGCCGGCGCGAAGGGAGCCACCGGCAGCTCGATCGAATCCACCGCGCTGTTCGCCGGTTCGGCCCAATCCACCTGGAACTCGAAGAGGATGAGCGAGTTCTGGCCGAACCCCAGCGCGAAGCCCGGCTCCCCCGGCGGCGGCGGGAGCGGGCCGTCGAGGTCGCCCGGGGTCACGCCGCTCACCCCGGGGGCGATGCGAACGCACTGCTGCCCGGCAGGCTGGCCGGCGAGCATCCGCGCGCGATCGAAGGCGCAGAGCTGGACGCCTTGGAAGGAATCGGTATGGGAGTTGGGGTACACGTTGTAGGTGGCGTAGTACGCGTCGGGCCAGACGGCGAGCTTGGGGTAGTCGTTGAACATCGCATACGAGAACGCGTATCGGGCGTAGGCCCCCGTGGGATCGGGCGTGCGCGATAGGGCGACGCACTCAAGGAACGGGCCTTTGGTTGGGTCGGCAATGGCGAGCTGGCTGACCAGCCACCGATCGGCGAGCGGATCGTAGAGCACGATGCCGTCGCCGTCGTCGTTCGTCTCGCAGGCTCCGCCGAATCCCGAAAAGAGAGTGCGCGTGGGTACTGGTCCGAAAAGCAACGTGCCCTGCTTGGAGAAGACCGCGAAGCTGGCATTGACTATCTGCAGGTAGTGCGCGGGTCCTACGTCTCCCTGTGGATCCGGCGGGATGCCGATCACCTGGAACGCCTGCGCCGGCGGCATCCCGACGATGCCCTGGCCGATGCCGTCGAAGCTGCTCCCCGCCTGCGGCGTGAGCACGAAGGGCACGCTTTCCTGCAAGACCGGATCGCGCTCGGGCGCCGGCCAGGCAGGGAGGGGAACCGGCCGCGGCTCGCGCTCCTCGCGGGAGCGGCCCGGCCCGACGGGGCGGAGCAGCCAGAGGGGAGGGGATACGTCGTGGCGCGCCGCCTGCAGGACCTCCGCCCGGCCGGCCGGCGGGATGGCGGGGGCGGCGCTGGAAAGGGCCAGCGCCAGGGTGGCGGGCCGCAGGAACATCGATTCCACCATAGCGCACGCCTGGCCGCGCGGCGTCCTGGCCGAAGGGACTATTCTCCTTTTCCACCGTTCAAGGCGGAGGGAACCGACGCAGCTCGGCGAGCAGGCTCGCCAGCCGGGCAGCATCGTGACGCTGCAGCGTCCGCAGGTTGGCGCGGGCGATCTGCTCGGAGACGCTGAGCGTGGGCTGCACCGACGTCAATTCATCGGCCGAGAGCTTGGAGGGGTCGAGATACACGGACCCTCCAGGGCGGCCCGAGCGTACCCGGTCCAGCGTGGCAACCCGGACGAGCTGGAGGGTCGGATCCGGGCTGCGGCGCAGGAACGAAACGGCGCGGTTTTCGTCGGACAGGTCCATCGGCAGGTCGGGGTGGAAGGCGACGCAGTAGAAGAGCCGGAGGCCCCTCCGCACCTCGTCGCGGAACCCCTCGAATGCGCGCAGGTCCCCTTCGAACTCGGGGTAGATGAGCAGCGCCACCTCGACCTGTTCCTCGGTGGTCGCTTCCAGCTCGGCCGCGGCCGACGCCGTGGCCTCGGCCGGCCGCCCGCCGCGCAGCACCCGCCGGGCGAGCCGGCCCGACTCGCGGCACTTGCGCGCGAACGGGCAGAGCTCGAGCGCCTCGACGAACTCGCGCAGGTAGCGATCGCTCCGGGCGAGCGCCTCGGCTTCGATGGATTCCACGCGTCCGCCATGTTAGACGAGCAGCCCCAGGGATGCCGCGCCGAAAAGACCTGAAGTCCATCTTGCTGCTCGGCTCCGGTCCCATCGTCATCGGGCAGGCCTGCGAGTTCGATTACTCCGGCGTCCAGGCGCTCAAGGCGCTGCGCGAGGAGGGGTACCGGACCATCCTGCTCAACTCCAATCCGGCCACGATCATGACGGATCCGGAGTGGGCCGACCGCACCTACATCGAGCCCCTCACGGTGGAGGCGGCGGAGCGGATCCTGGCGGCGGAACGGCCCGAGGCGGTGCTGCCCACGCTGGGAGGCCAGACGGCGCTGAACCTGGCCGTGCAGCTGGCCCGGCAAGGCATCCTGGCCAGGTACGGCACCCAGCTCATCGGCGCGCAGCTCGACGCCATCGAGAAGGCCGAGGACCGGCAGCGGTTCAAGGACACGATGACCGCGGTCGGGCTGGAGGTGCCGCGGTCCGGGGTGGCCCGCTCGCTCGACGAGGTCAACGCCATCGGGCACGAGCTGGGCTTCCCGCTCATCCTGCGGCCCAGCTTCACCCTGGGCGGACTGGGCGGAGGCATCGCCTACAACCGCGAGGAGCTGGCCGAGATGGGCGCGCGGGCGCTCGCCTGCAGCCCGGTGCACGAGGTGCTGATCGAGGAGTCGGTGCTGGGATGGAAGGAATTCGAGCTGGAAGTGATGCGCGACCACGCCGACAACGTGGTGATCATCTGCTCGATCGAGAACGTCGATCCGATGGGCGTGCACACCGGCGACTCGATCACGGTGGCCCCGGCCCAGACCCTGAGCGACGTCGAGTATCAGGAGATGCGCGACATGGCCCGCAAGGTGATCCGGGCCATCGGCGTCGAGACCGGCGGGTCGAACATCCAGTTCGGCGTCGACCCGCGGACCGGGCGGATCGTGGTGATCGAGATGAATCCGCGCGTCTCGCGCAGCTCGGCGCTCGCCTCCAAGGCGACGGGCTTTCCCATCGCGCGCATCGCCGCCAAGCTGGCCGTCGGCTATACGCTGGACGAGATCCAGAACGACATCACCAAGTCGACGCCCAGCTCCTTCGAGCCGGCCATCGACTACTGCGTAGTGAAGATCCCCCGGTTCAACTTCGAAAAGTTCCCCCACGCGGACCGGACCCTCACCACCTCGATGAAGTCGGTGGGCGAGGTGATGTCGATCGGGCGGACCTTCAACCAAGCCCTGCAGAAGGCGCTGCGCAGCCTGGAGGACGGCACCACCGGCCTGCACAGCCCGCTGGGGCGCGACGTGCTCCCGCCCACCGGGTACAGTCCCCAGGAGCTGGAGCGCATCCGGGCCGAGGTCAAGACGCCGACGCCCCGCCGCCTCTTCTGGGTGGGCGAGGCATACCGCGCGGGGATCTCCACCAGCGAGATCGCCCAGCTCTCCGCCGTCGACCCCTGGTTCCTTCGCGAGGTCGAGGAGCTGATCCGCGCAGAGCGGGAGATCGCTTCCGGCGAGGCATTGCCCCAGCTGGTGCGGTGGAAGCGGCTCGGCTTCTCGGACAAGCGCATCGCGCAGCTCGCGGGAAAGACCGAAAAGGAGATCGCCCGCAAGCGCGAGGCGCAGGGCCTGCACCCGGTCTTCAAACGGGTGGATACCTGCGCCGCCGAGTTCGAGGCCAATACCCCGTACCTGTACTCGTCGTACGAGGACGAGGACGAGGTGCGGCCCGACGCGCGCAAGAAGGTGCTCATCCTCGGCTCGGGCCCGAACCGGATCGGGCAGGGAGTGGAGTTCGACTACTGCTGCGTCCAGGCCAGCTTCGCGCTGCGCGCCGCGGGGTTCGAGACCATCATGGTCAACTGCAACCCCGAGACGGTCTCCACCGACTACGACACTTCCGACCGCCTCTATTTCGAACCGCTCACGCTGGAGGACGTGGTCGAGATCGCCCGGCGCGAGAAGCCGATGGGCGCCATCGTCCAGTTCGGCGGGCAGACCCCGCTCAAGCTGGCGCAGGGGCTGCTGGAGGCGGGCATTCCCATCCTGGGCACCAGCGTGGACGCCATCGACGCGGCCGAGGACCGGGAGCGGTTCGCGCAAGTGGTGGAGGAGCTGAAGCTGCTCCAGCCGGAGAACGGCGTGGCGCGAAGCACGGACGAGGCGCTCGCCACCGCTCGCCGCATCGGCTACCCGGTCATGGTGCGCCCCAGCTTCGTGCTGGGCGGCCGCGCCATGGAGGTGGTGCACGACGACGAAGGGATGGTGCAGTACTCCACGGAGGCGGTGCAGGCCTCGGAGGAGCGGCCCATCCTGATCGACCGGTTCCTGAAGGACGCCATCGAAGTGGACGTCGATTGCGTCGGGGACGGCGAGCGTTACGTCGTCTGCGGGGTGATGGAGCACATCGAGGAGGCCGGGATCCACTCCGGCGACTCGGCCTGCGCGCTGCCCCCCTTCAGCCTGCAGCCGAAGATCGTCGAGGAGATCTCCCGCCAGGCCGTCGCCCTCGCTCGCCACCTGCACGTGGTGGGGCTGATGAACGTGCAGTTCGCCGTCCGCGAAGGCCGCATCTACATCCTGGAGGCGAATCCCCGCGCCTCGCGGACGGTGCCCTTCGTGGGCAAGGCGACCGGGATCCCGTGGGCGCGAGTGGCTGCGCTGTGCACGGTGGGGAAGACCCTGGCCGAGCAAGGGATCACGAAGACCGTGGTGCCCAAGCACCTGAGCGTGAAGGAAGCCGTGTTCCCCTTCCACCGGTTCTCGCGCGCCGACACGATCCTGGGGCCCGAGATGCGCTCCACGGGCGAGGTGATGGGCCTCGACGACTCGTTCGCCCGGGCGTTCGCCAAGGCCCAGATCGCCGCGGGCAACACGCTGCCCCTTTCAGGGAAGGTCTTCATCTCGGTGCGGGACGAGGACAAGGAGGGGACCGTCGACCTCGCGCGCCGGATGGTGGCTTGCGGCTTCGAGGTGATCGCTACCCAGGGCACGGCGCGCTACCTGCGCGAAAAGGGCGTCCCGGCCACGCCCGTGCTGAAGGTGGCGGAGGGCCGGCCGCACATCGTGGACAAGATCATCGACGGCGAGATCGCCCTGGTCTTCAACACCACCGCCGGAAAGCAGGCGATCGCGGACAGCTACAGCATCCGCCGCGAGACGCTGATGCACGGCATCCCGTACTTCACCGCGCTCACCTCCTGCCGCGCGGCGGTGGCGGCGATCGAGGCGCTCCGGCAGGGCCCGCTGAGCGTCAAGGCGCTGCAGGAGTACCAGAAGCAGCGCTGATCAGCTCCATCGCGCTGGCCGGCGGCGCCTCCGGGGATGCGGCCGGCTTGCGCAGCCGGTCGGAGAGCCAGTCCGTCACCGACACCAGCAGGTAGATGAGCAGGACCAGCGTCGCGACGCGCGGGTAGAAGCCGAGCTGGACGCTGTTGTAGAGCGCGAGCCCCAACCCGCCGCCGCCCACCAGGCCAACCACGGTCGAGACGCGCAGGTTCGTCTCCCAGCGGAGGAGCGTGTACCCGAGCAGCATCTCGCGCGCCTGCGGCCACATCGCCCACAGCAGGCGCTGCGGCCGCGTTGCTCCGCCCGCGCGCAGCTCCTCCACCGGGCCGTCGGGGACCTCTTCCAACGTTTCGGCGTAGAGCTTCCCGAGCACGCCCGCCGTGTGCAGGCCGAGCGCGAGGGCGCCGGCGAACGGACCCAGCCCGACCGCCAGGATGCAGAGCAGCACCCAGACCAGCTCGGGGATGGAGCGGAGCATGGCGAGCACGAGGCGCGAGGAGGCGTACGCGAAGAGCCCGGCCGCGCGCCCGAGAGCGCCGGGCGCGTCGCGGCGATCCAGGAGCAGGGTGGCCGTGGCCGGAAGCGCCAGCGCGCCGCCCAACCCGATGCCGATCGCGGTGCCCACCACCGAGATGGAGACGGTCTGCCAGAGGGGCTCCCACAAGCTGGCGAGGAAGCCGGGGGACAGGTCGGGCGGGAACAGCTGCCGGGTGAAACGAGCGAAATGGCCCAAGAGGCCCGGCGCCGCGATCCCGAGGAACCCGGCCTGCTGGAAGGCGAGGGCGGCCAGCACGATCCAGATCAGGGCGGAGGCACGTCGCGCAAGGCCCCTGCCCTCGACCGGGCCTCGCAGGAAGCTGCTTCCGTGCACGGCGTTCGGCTGGAACTGGCCGCGGAGCCGCCGGCTGACGGCGTCGGTGAACAGCACCAGCACGACGAAGGCGATGAGCAGCGTGAGCACCTGGCCGTACTCGAACAGCCTCATGGAGAGGTTGATCTCTCCCCCGATGCCGCCCGCGCCCACGAAGCCCAGCACGGCGGCGGCGCGCACGCAGCACTCGAAGGAGTAGAGCGTGTACGCGGCGACCGAAGGCGCCGCCTGGGGCCAGATGGCCGCCGCGAAGACCTGCAGCCGCGAGGCGCCGGCCGCGTGCAGCGCCACGACCGGACCGGGCGGCACCCCCTCGAAGAGGTCGGCGTAGACGCGACCCAGGATGCCCGCCGCGCTGACGCCCAGCGCCAACGCTCCGGGCAATGGTCCCAGGCCGAACCCCACCACGAAGAGGAGCGCCCAGACCAGGTCGGGCACGGCGCGCAGGAATCGGAGTAGAGCGCGCGACGCCAGGCTCGCGCCGGCGAGCACGGCGCTCAGCGGGCCGAAGCGCTCGCCGGCGAGGAGGGGCCCGCGGCGGAAGAGCGACGGCGTGGCGAGCACCCCGAGGGGAAGGCCCCAGAGGATCGAGAGGGCCGTCCCGGCGAGCGCAATTCCGAGCGTGCGCGCGATGGCCAGCCCGACCACGCGCAAGAACGGCGGCGAGAGATCCGGCGGGAAGACCCCTCGCGCGAACGCGGCGAGCGCGCGCACATCGAGCGTCGGGTGCACGCCCGCGCCCAGGATGCAGAGCGCCAGGGCGGCGCACACCGCGCCTGCGCGGACCGCGCGCTTCACCCGGCCCGCCTGGCCTCGCGCGCGTACAATTCCTGGAGCCGCCCCTGCGAGACTTCCGCGGCCGGCACGTCGAAGACGATCCGTCCGGCGCGCACGCCGACGATGCGCGGAAAGCGCTCCAAGGCCAGGTCCACGTCATGCATGGCGGCGACGAAGGTCCGTCCTTGCGTGACCGCGAGCAAGAGATCTGCAAGCTGCGTGGTGAGCGCCGGATCCAGCGAGGCGAACGGCTCGTCCGCGAGCACCACCTCGGGATCCTGCACCAGGACCCGTGCGATCGCGACCCGCTGCTGTTGGCCGCCGGACAGCTCGTCGGCCCGGGCGTCCTGCTTGCCCGAGAGTCCCACCGTTTCCAGGGCGGCGCGCCCGGCCCGCACGTCCTCGGCCGTGGGCGCGGCCAGCGCGCGGAGCGAGCGGAGAAAGCCCCAGCTGCCCAGCCTGCCGCAGAGCGCGTTCTGCAAAGCGCTCAGCGAGGGCACCAGCGCGGCGTTCTGGAAGATGGTGCCGATCCGGCGCCTGACCTGCCGCAGCTCGCGGCCGGAGAGCGCGGAGAGCTCGCGTCCCTCGAAAGAGAGCGCGCCCTTGGCGGGCCGGAGCGTCGCGTTGAGCAGACGGAGCAGCGTGGACTTTCCGGCCCCGGACGGCCCGAGCAATGCGACCCGCTCGCCCCGGGCCACCGCAAGGCTCACGCCGCAGACGGCATGGACCGGCCCGGCGCGGCCTGCATAGACGTGCTCGACTTCTCGCAGGTCGTAGATCGTCACAGCAACCCGGCCTGCTGGGCCGCCAGGCGCAGCTTGTCGTAGCTCGCGTCGTCGGCCCGCAGGTACCTGTCGGCCGAAAGAAGGTCCAGGATCTGCTTCTGCTGGGGATCGGACGCGTCCAGCGCGAGAAAGGCGTCCCCCACCGCCTGCGCGAGGCTGCCAGCCAGGCCCTTGCGCGCCACCCACACGTAGTCGAGGAAGGGCGGAGTCGTCCAGAACACGCGCACCTTCGCCGGATCCACCTTCCCGTTGGTGGTCAAGCGCTGGAAAACCGCCTCGTCGAGTGCGCCAGCGTCGACTTTTCCGTTCGCCACCGCGAGCAGCGTCGCGTCGTGCCCGCCCGTGTAGATCGCTTTGGCGATCACCTGCGGATCGACACCCTCCAGGCGCATGAAGTACTCGGGCATCAGGTGCCCGGAGGTCGAGTTCACGTCGCCGAACGCGAACGAGCGTCCTTTCAAGTCGGCGAGCGACTGGATGGACGAGCCCGTTTGCGTGATGAATTTGCTGTGGAACTCGCGGTCCCGGTCGCGCTGGACCAACGGTTTGACTCCCGCGCGCCTGGAGGCCTGCACGTAGGTGAAGCCACCCAGGTGCGCCACGTCCACCTGGTCGTTGACGAGCGCCTCGACGACGGCGGCATAGTTGGTGGGAATGGTGATCTCCACCTTGGTGCCCGTCCGCTTTCCCAGGTAGTGGAGGAGGGGTTGCATCTCGCGCGTCGCTTTGGACGGGTCCGTGGTCGGAATCATGCTGACGCGCAGCGTCGGCGCGGACGTGTCCGGCCTGCAGGCAGCCAGCCAGAGGACGAGGACCGCCGAGAGTCGGGTGGTCATGGGGCGCACACCATAGCCGATGCCGTCCCCGAGCGCCCGTTGCGTGCTACTGGCGCAAGATCAGGGCTTCCAGGAGCGCCTTCTGCACGTGCATCCGGTTTTCCGCCTCGTCCCACACGGCGGACCTCGGGCCGTCGATGACACCCCCGCTGATCTCTTCGCCACGGTGAGCCGGCAGGCAATGCAGCACGATGGCTGACGGTTTCGCTCGCGCCATCAAATCCTCGTCCACGCAGTAGCCCGCGAGCGCCTTGCGCCGGGCAGCCGCTTCCTTCTCCTGACCCATGCTGATCCAGACGTCGGTGGTCACCACGTCCGCATCGCGCACGGCTTCGCGGGGATCGGCGATCGAATCGAATCCGGATCCGCGAGCGGGGCGAAACCCCTCCGGAGCGCTGATGCGCAGCGTGAACCCGAAGAGCGGCGCCGCTTCGATCCACGAGCGGGCCATGTTGGAAGCTCCGTCGCCGACCCAGGCCACGACCTTGCCCGGGAGCGGGCCGAGCCGCTCCTCCACCGTGAAGAGATCGGCGAGCAGCTGCACGGGATGGCCGCCGTCGGAGAGCCCGTTGATCACCGGCACCGTGGCCGCCCGCGCCAGCTCACGGAGGCGCTCGTCGCCGAAGGTCCGGTACATGATCGCGTCCACGTAGCGCGAGGCGACCGCGCCCGTGTCGGCCAGGGATTCCCCCCGCGAGATTTGGCTGTCCTGCATCGGCAGCGTGATCGCGCTGCCGCCCAGCTGGCCGATGGCCGCCTCGAAGCTGAGGCGGGTGCGCGTCGAGTGCTTCTCGAATAGCAGCAGCAGCGTGCGCCCAGCCAGAGTGCTCACGACTTCGCCCCGGCGGCGCGCCTCCTTCAGCTCGCGGGCGCGCCGGAAGAGCGCGGCGTGCTCCGCCGGCGTGAAGTCCGACAACTTCAGGAAGTCGCGCTTCACAGATCCGCTCCCCGGAGCTGAGCGAACAGCTCGTCCAGCCGCGGCGTGGCGCGCGCTGCCTCGGCGGCCCGCGTGGCCTTGGCCTCCAGCGAGCCGATCTGCTCCTGGACCTGCGCGGGTCCGGTGCCGCCGGCGTTGCGCTTGCGCGCGACCGAGGCCCGCGGGTCGGCGGCGCGGAGCACCTCGTCGTCGAAGCGCGGGTCGATCTGCCGGGCCAGCTGCGGGGTCGCGCGGGAGAGAGGCAGCCCCTGCTCCTGGCAGGTCCGCACCAGCTTGCCGACCAGCTGGTAGGCCGTGCGAAAGGGGACGCCTTTCAGCGCCAGCGCCTCCGCCAGATCGGTGGCCTGCGTGTAGTCGGACTCCACTGCCCGCAGGGTGTGCTCGGAGTCGAACTTCACGTGCTCGAGCCCGATCCGCAGCATCGAGAAGACTGCCCGGAGCAGCGGACCCGTCTCCAGGAGCGGCTGCCGATCTTCCTGCAGGTCGCGGTTGTATCCGCCGGGAAGCCCTTTCACCGTGACGAGCAGCCCGGTCAGGTTCCCCACCGCGCGCCCAGCCTTGCCGCGGATCAGCTCGAACACGTCGGGATTGCGCTTCTGCGGCATCATCGAGGATCCGCAAGCGATGCTCCCCTCCAGCCGGGCGAAGCCGAACTCCGCGCTGCAGAAGTCGATGACGTCCGTGGCCACCCGCGAGCCATGCAAGAGCGCCCGCGCCGCCGCGAAGGCGTAGTCGAGCGCGAAGTCCCGGTCGCCCACCGTGTCGAGCCCGTTCTCGGTGAGCCGCTCGAAGCGCAAGAGCTTGCGGGTGATCTCCCGGTCGATGGGGAGTGAGGTGCCTGCGATGGCGCCCACCCCCAGGGGCATCGCGTCGGTGGCCGCGAGCACCCAGCGCAGCGCGTCGGCGTCCCGAGCGAACATGGCGCCGTAACCGCAGAGGAGGTAGGCGAGGCTGATGGGCTGCGCCCGCTGCCGGTGCGTGTAGGAGGGGAGGATCGTGCCGGTCTCCTCGCGCGCCCGGGCCACCAGGGCGCCGAGCAGCCGGGCCACCTCCTCGAGCGCCCGGGCGGCCTGCTCGCGGACGTGGAGCCGCAGGTCGAGCGCCACCTGGTCATTGCGCGACCGCGCGGTGTGCAGCATCCCGGCCGTCTCGCCCAGCGCGGCAGTGAGGCGCGCCTCGACCGCCATGTGCACGTCCTCTTCCGGCGGCAGCTGCGCCGGATCGACGTCCCAGAGCTTCACCAGCTCGCCGCGGATGGCGAGCGCCGCCTTCTCCGGGACGATCTTGCAGCGGGACAGCATGGTGAGGTGTGCGAGGCTGCCCGCGAGGTCCTCCCGCAGGAGCTGCCGGTCGAGCGGCAGCGAGCTGGTGAACGCGAGCACCTCGGGGAGGAGCCCGCGCTCTCCGGCAGCCTCGGTCTTCGCCAGGATCACTTCCGCTCCCCGCCGTGGAGCCGGCTGAACTCGTGCAGGGACAGCCCGAGCAGCGTGATGAACCCTTCCGCCGCCTTGTGGTCGAACTTGTCCGCCGTGCCGTAGGTAGCCAGCTCGTGGTTGTAGACGCCGTGCGGGGAGGTGCGTCCCACCACCCGCAGGGAAGCCTTGTGCAGCCGGAGCGTCACCTCTCCGGTGATGGTCTTCGCGTGCTCGTCGTTGAACGCCTCGATCGCGTGCCGCAGCGGCGAGAACCAGAACCCGTCGTAGGTCAGCTCCGCGAACTTCTGCTCCAGGAACTGCTTCACCTGGAGCGACTGGCGCAGCGTGGTGAAGCGCTCGAGGTCCTGGTGCGCCGCGATCAGCGCCACGGCCGCCGGGCACTCGTAGGTCTCCCGGCTCTTGATGCCGACCACCCGGTCCTCCATCAGGTCGATCCGGCCCACGCCGTTGTCGCCGGCCACCTTCCCGACCCGCGCGATCAACTCGGCGGGCGGCAGGCGCTTGCCGTCCACGCTGACCGGAAGGCCCCTCTCGAAGGCGATCTTCAGATACGTCGGCTTCTCCGGCGCGTCCTTCCAGGACTTCGTCCAGGCGAACGCCTCTTCCGGCGGCTCGGTGTCCGGGTCCTCCAGCGCGCCGCCCTCGATGCTGCGGCCCCAGAGGTTCTCGTCGATGGAGAACGGGCTCTTCTTGCTGGCCGGCACTTCGATGCCGTGCTTCTGCGCGTACTCGATGGCCGCGTCGCGGGTGATGTTCCGCTCGCGCTGGGGAGCGATGATCTTGAGATCCGGCGCCAGGCCCTTCACCGCCAGGTCGAACCGGACCTGGTCGTTGCCCTTGCCCGTGGCCCCGTGCGCCACCGCGGCGGCGCCGTGCTTGCGCGCAGCGGCCACCAGGTGCCGGGCGATCAGCGGCCGGGAGAGCGCCGCCGAGAGCGGGTAGACTCCCTGGTAGAGCGCGTTCGCCTGCAGCGCGGGAAAGCAGAACTCGCGGGCGAACTCGTCCTTCGCGTCGACGATCTCGCAGGCCACGGCGCCGGCCTGGCGCGCCTTCTGCGCCAGCTTCTCCCGGTCCTTGGCCTCGCCCACGTCCGCGTGGCAGGCGACGACGTCGTAGCCGTACTCCTCGCCGAGGATGCGCACCAGGACGCTCGTGTCGAGCCCGCCGGAGTACGCCAGGACGATCTTCTGCCTGCTCATGACAGCTCCCTTCCGAACAGCGCGCGCAGCCGTTGCACCAGCCGCCGCGTGGTGACGCCACGGACCGGCGTGGCGAAGATGGTGTCGTCCCCCGCCAGCGTGCCCAGGCACTCCGGGAGCCGCGCGCCGTCGATGGCGAGCGCGACCGAGGGCGCCGCGCCCGGCGGTGTCCGCAGGACGGCCAGCGAATCGTTCTCGGCCCACGAGGTGATCAGCTCGCCCAGCTCGTGCAGCCGCTGCGCGGGCGGAGGGAGGGCCGAGGCGTCCAGCTCGTACACGGTGCCTTCCGGCCGCGAGACGCGCAGCGCGCCGAGCTGGGCCAGGTCGCGCGACAATGTCGCCTGGGTGACCTCGAATCCCTCGCCCGCCAGAAGGCGCACCAGGTCCTCCTGGGTGGAGATGCGCTGGCTGCGGATCAGCCGGCGGATCGCCTCGTGCCGGGCGGATTTGTCTTTCAAGAGCTTCAGCGGCCTCATGGCGTCACCAACGTCCCCACGCCCTTGTCGGTGAACAGCTCGCCGATGATGCTGTGGGGGACCCGTCCGTCGATCAGGTGCACGCGCTGCACCCCGTTGTGCAGCGCCTTCAGGATCGAGCGCACCTTGACCCGCATCCCGCCCTGGACCGTGCCGTCCTCGAGCTGGACGGCGAGGCCGGCGGCATTCAGCTCCTCGACCAGCTCTCCGGACTTGAGGATGCCCGGCACGTCGGAGAGATAGATCAGCTTCTGCGCGCCCACCGCGATGGCCACTTCGGCAGCGACCTGGTCGGCGTTGATGTTGTAGCTCTGCCCGTCCTCGCCGATCCCGATGGGGGAAATCACCGGCACGTAACCCTGCTGGAGCAGCAGCTCGAGGAAGTCCTTGTTGACGCGCGTGACCTCGCCTACCTGGCCCAGGTCGCGGCCACCGTTCTCGGGCTGGAGCTTGCGGGCGCGCAGCAGGGCGCCATCCTTGCCGGAGACTCCCACCGCGTGGCCGCCCTCCTGGTTGAGCAGCGTGACCAGGTCTGTATTGATCGAGCCGGTCAGCACCATCTCGACGACTTTCAAGTCGCTGGTGTTGGTGACCCGCTGCCCGTCGACGAACTCGGCCTTGCCGCCCAGCTTCTCCAGGGTGCGGGTGATCTCGGGACCGCCGCCGTGGACCACGACGGGCTTGAGGCCCACGCTGCGGAGCAGGCCGATGTCGTCGCAGAACGACTTCTTCAGCGACTCCTTCACCATCGCCGCCCCGCCGTACTTCACCACGCACCGGGTGCCCGCGAACCGGCGGATGTAGCCCAGCGCCTCGACCAGGAGCTGCTGCTTGAACGCCGGGCTGTAGTTCGCCAGCCGGTCGTCCTTGCCCACGCCTCCGTCCGGCCGGGGAACGATGAGCGAGGTGTAATCGGCGTTGATCTTCACGTAGTCGTAGGAAAGGTCGCAGCCCCAGGCGACCGCGCTGCCCTCGCCCCGGCGCAGGTCCACCTCGACGCGGACCTCGGGCTCGCGCATGCGCGCCTTGAGCACCGCCCCGTCGTGGCCGGTGGGGGCCCGGTCGTACACCTCGATGCCTTGGACGGAGACGCGGGCGCCAGCCGGGTCCACGTCGTAGCCCGCCGTCCCCGCGCGCGCGCCGATCGAGGCCAGCACGCGGCCCCAGTTGGGATCGGCGCCGAAAATCGCCGCCTTCACCAGGCTGGAGCCGGACACGCTCTTGGCCAGCTCCATGGCGATCCCGTCGCTGGGCGCGCCGGAGACTTCCACCTCGAGCAGCTTGGTGGCGCCCTCGCCGTCGGCTGCGATGTCTTTCGCCAGCTCCTTGCACACTTCGGTGAGCGCGGCGGCGAACCGGTCCAGCTCGGGGCCCGGGTCGACCAGCGGCTGGTTCCCGGCCAGGCCGTTCGCGAGCGCGAACACCGCGTCGTTCGTGCTCATGTCGTTGTCGACGGTGAGGGCGTTGAAGCTCCGCTCCATCGCCCGCCGCAGGGCTCCCGCCAGCGCGGACGGCCCCACCGCCGCGTCGGTAGTGACCACGGCGATCATGGTGGCCAGCGAGGGCGCGATCATCCCCGAGCCCTTGCAGATCGCCGAGATGGTCACGTCCTTCCCGTCGATCCGCAGCGTCCGCGCGGCCATCTTGATGCGCGTGTCGGTGGTCAGGATGGCTTCGGCGGCGCGCTCGGGCTCCGGGCGGAGCGCCTCGGCGAGCAGAGGCGCGGCGGCGACGATCTTCGCGGCCGGCAGGCGGTGTCCGATCACCCCGGTGGAAGCGCTCAGGACCGCGCCGGCGGGGACGTCCAGCGCGCGCGCCACAGCTTCGCAGACCGCCTTGACGTCCCGCAGCCCTTCCGGGCCGGTGAGGGCGTTGGCGTTGCCGCTGTTGACCACCACCGCGCGCATGCCGCTCGCCGGCAGGCGGGCCTCGGCGTCGAGCACGGGGGCCGCGCGGGCGGTGTTGCGCGTGAAGCAGCCGGCGGCGGAGCAGGGGGCCTGGCTATAGACGAGCGCCAGGTCTTTCCGGTTGGGCTTGATGCCGGCCTGCAGGCCGGCGAACTGGAAGCCGTTCGGTACCTTCACGGGTTGAACCCCCTCAAGGTGTCGAGCCCGCTGGTTTCCGGCCAGCCGAGGGCGAGGTTGAGGTTCTGCACCGCTTGCCCGGCGGCGCCCTTCACCAGGTTGTCGATGGCGCTGATGACGACGATCCGGCCGGCGTCGGCGGCGAGACCGATCTGGCACCGGTTGGTGCCGACCACGGCCTTGAGCGAGACCTCGTCCGGGCCCGCCGCCAGGTCGAGGAACGGCTCAGTTGCATAAATATGCGACAGGGCCCCGGCGGCGTCCCGCCCCGTCCTCCCCTCCGCCAGTCGGGCGTAGCAGGTGGCCAGGATTCCCCGCCGCAGGGGCAGCAGGTGGGCGGTGAAGGTGAGGGGGACGTCGCGGCCCGCCGCCCGGGAAAGCGCCTGCGCGATCTCGGGCGTGTGCTGGTGGCGCAGTACCCGGTACGCGCGGAAGTCGTCCATCACCTCGGTGAAGCTCATCTCCTCGGTCGCCTTGCGCCCGGCGCCGGTGGTGCCCGAGGCGGCGTCGACGATCGCCTCCCCCGGCGCCAGCACGCCGGCGCGGAGCAGCGGGACCAGCGCGAGGGCCGCCGCGGTGGGGTAGCAGCCCGGGTTCGCCACCAGCCGCGCCCGTCCGATCGCTTCCCGCTCGCCCAACTCCGGCAGTCCATAGACGGACTCGCGAAGCAGGTCGGGCCGCGGGTGGTCCAAGCCGTAGGCGGCGCGGAACGCGGCGGGGTCGGCGAGGCGGAACGCGCCGGAGAGATCGACCACCTTCACGCCCGCCGCCAGCAGCGCTGGGGCCAGTTGGAGCGAGGCGTCGACCGGGGTGCAGAGGAGCGCGGCGGCACATTCGCGGGCCAGCTCGGCGGCCCGCTCCTGGGGCGCGTACCGCAGCCGGCCTGCCGGGCCGCGGACACCCGCGCGCTTCTCGACCGTCTCTCCCTGCCAGCGGTCGCTCGCCACCACCCGCAGCTCCGCTTTGGGGTGCTGGGCCAGGATGCGCGTCGCCTCGATGCCCGAGTAGCCCGACGCGCCCAGCACGGCGATGGGGGTGCGCTCCATGGGTCCGCATAATTATGCAAGTCTATGCAGAACGCAAGCAGAATCGGCGGCAGCCTGCTGGCCGGCGGACCGGCCGGCCGCCCGGACACCGGGTGCACGATCAGTTTGAGGCCGCGCGAGCACGGCGACTCGGCGGCACGCTGGTGATTCCACGTCCGAGGAAGGATTGACCTGCGTCTCGATCTGCTTTCCCCGCCCCGCTTCTGTACAGGTCGGGTCGGGGGATCG
>WNFE01000113.1_pt1 | contig 77402 bp, 73 predicted proteins | sample 5400451 | NCBI WGS metagenome assembly WNFE01 (sample SAMN13153344, study PRJNA577476) | soil metagenome | isolation source: 200 cm saprolite under Douglas fir tree site 2 hole 2 | place: USA:California | collected 2015-04-18
ACGAGATGGACGAGGTCCACGGCGAGGGATGGGTCGAACTCCAGGACGACCGCTCCCTGATCGGCGAGTTCGCCTATGACAATGGTGACGAATCAGACCTCCGAGCCGTCCCCTGGTGATTCTTCAACAGCCTGCTAGACTTCTTTCGCCCGTGGATGCGCCTTGTCGTAAACGGCGATGAGGCGCCCATTGTTTATGGCGATGTAGCGCTGCGTCGTGGACAAGCTGGCGTGACCCAGCAGCTCCTGGATCAGGCGCAACAGATCGCCTTCGGCCGCCAGCAAATGCGTTGCGAAGCTGTGGCGCAACGCGTGGGGCGTGGCGCTTTCGGGGAGACCAATTTGGGCGCGCAGCTGTTGCATCGTTCCTTGCACGATGCGCGGATGGAGCGCGCCGCCGCGAACGCCAACGAAAAGTGGGTCTTCCGGTGACAAGTGATATGGGCAAGCCAGCATGTAGTCGGTGATTGCCTGAACCACTGCGGGCAGCACGGCGACCTGCCGCTGTTTGCTGCCTTTCCCAGTCACAACGAGTGTCCCGGGCTGAAGTGGCGCTTCGCGTCTTTTCAAACCGAGCGCTTCCGAGATGCGCAAGCCACATCCGTAAAGCAAGGTCAGCACAGCGACATCCCGCTTCCCGACCCACGGCTGGCGCGCCAAGTCGCCAGCGGCGTCAAGCACTGTTTCCATCTCTCCGACCGAGAGCGCTTTTGGCGTCCAGCTCGCAAGTTTCGGCGTACGCACCGCGGCCAGCGCCGCGTTATGGACAAAGCCTCGATGGTCCAGAAAACGAAAAAAACCGCGCAGCACTGACGTAGACCGCGCGATCGAGGTACGTTTGGTATTATCCATTGCGCGCCGCGCGAGGTAGGCGCGGAAATCGGCGGCGGTCAGCGCCGCGAGCTCGGCGAGGCTGGGGACCGCGCCGCGATGCTCGGCGAGGAAATCGAGGAAGGCGGCGAGGTCGCGGCCGTAGGCGGCGAGCGTGTGCGAGTCCTGCCATTGCGCGATGGCGTCGGCCAGATCGGGTGTGGCGGCATAGCGGGCGAGGGGCAGGGGCTCCGGCCCGCGCGGCCGGCGCCTTACGTCGGCAGGTCGAGCCATGCGGCGATGGTGATGCCGAGCGCGCGGGCGAGGAAGCCCAACAGCTCGGTGCCCTGGCCGCCGTGAAACTTGCCGGGCCGGCGCATGCCGACGCAGAGCAGCCCGGCCGGCGCCGCCGAGCTCACCGACAGGCGGAGCAGCGCCGCCGAGCGCACCAGCCCGGCGCCGTCGCCGAACAGCATCGGGTCGCCCTCGACGTCGCTTTGCAGCACCACGTCGCGGTCGGCGCCGAGCACGGCGTCGACCGTGCCGGGCTCGAGGATCTGCACGCCCTGGTGCGTCAGGCGCGGGCGCTGCTGGCCCGACGATTCGACGGCGATGGTCACGACATCGGCGTCGAGCAGCACGGCGAGGTCGGTGGTGACGATCTGGATCAGCTGCTCGAAGCTGCTGGCGGCGAGCAGCGCCAGCACCGCGGCGTGGACGCGCGCTTGGCTGGCGAGATTGGCGCGGGTGGCGGTGACGAGGGCGCGATGCTGGCCCTTGAGCCGCGCGATCTCCGCGCGCTGGTGCTGCACCATGAAATGCTGCATGTCGACGATGCGCTCGCCGCGCTGCACGTTGGGCGGCGTCAGCACCTCCAGCAGCTCGGGATGCGCGAGGAGGAAATCGGGGTTCTGGCGCAGATAGGCGACGATCTCGGCGGCGGTGACGCTGCGCGCCGGGAGCGCGCTGCGCGGCGCGTCTCCGGGGGGCGTCTTATCCTTGGGCCGATCCAAAACGCTGGTCCCTTCTACTCGGCCGCCGCCTTGGCCTGGCCCAGGATCGATTGGCCCGTCTTCGCCCAATCGGCCAGGAAGGCGGCGAGACCCTTCTCGGTCAGCGGGTGGGCAAACATCTGCCGCAGCACCGCGGGCGGCATGGTGCCGACATGCGCGCCGAGCTTCGCCGCTTCCACCACATGCATGGGATGGCGGATCGAAGCGACCAGCACCTCGGTCTTGAGCGTCGGGTAATTGCGATAAATTGCGACGATGTCGCGGATCAGCGCCATGCCGTCGCTGCCGACATCGTCGAGCCGGCCGACGAAGGGCGAAATGAAGCTGGCGCCGGCCTTGGCGGCGAGCAGCGCCTGCGCCGCGGAGAAACACAGCGTCACATTGACCATCGTGCCTTCGCCGGCGAGCGTGCGGCATGTCTTGAGGCCGTCGGGCGTGAGCGGCACCTTGACGGCGACGTTGCGCGCGAGCTTGGCGAGCTTGCGTCCCTCGGCGAGCATGGTCGGGTGATCGGTCGCGGCCACTTCGGCGCTCACCGGACCCGGAACGATCGCGCAGATCTCGCGCACCACTTCGAGGAAATTGCGGCCGCTCTTCGCCACCAGCGACGGGTTGGTGGTGACGCCGTCGACGAGACCCGTGGCGGCGAGGTCGCGAATCTCCGCAAGATCAGCGGTGTCGATAAAGAACTTCATGCGCGATCCGTCCCCCTTGCGCCTGAATCCTCCAGCGGCTGGTGCACGCGCCGCTTTCCGTCTAAGAGTGTAGCCCATGCCCGACCGCCACGCCAGTTCCGGCGCCGTGGGCGCGCCCGCGGCATCGGCGCGCGCCGCTGTCCGACTGAGCGTGCTGTTGCCGTTGCCGCTGGCCGGTGTCTATGACTATCTGGCGCCGCGCGCATTGGCGCTGGAGCCCGGCGATTTCGTCGTCGTGCCGCTCGGCAGCCGCCAACTTCTCGGCGTGGCCTGGGGCGACGCCACCGGCGACGTCGCCGCGGCCAAGCTGAAGGCCGTCATCGAGCGGCTGCCGGCGCCGCCGATGCGGGAGGAGCTGCGTCGACTCATCGATTGGGTCGCGTCCTATACGCTGGCGCCGGCCGGCGCGGTGCTGCGCATGGCGATGAGCGTGCCCGACGCGCTCGAGCCGGCGCGCACGCTCGTCGGCTACGCGCTCAGCGGGCGCGGGCGCGCGGCGCTCGCCGCGTCCCCGGAGTCGCTGACGGCAGCGCGCCGGCGCGTCCTGGAGGCGCTGGCGGAAGGGCCGCCGGCGCCGGCCGCGGATCTGGCGCGCCGCGCCGGCTGCGGCGCCGGCGTCGTGCGCGGCCTCGCCGCGCTCGGCCTGGTCGAGCCGCTCGATCTGCCGAGCCGCCCGCTGCCGCCATCGCCCGACTGGCGGCGGCCGGGGCCGAGTCTTTCCGCGGCGCAGCAGGCAGCGGCCGACGACCTCGTCGCCAAGGTGGCGCAAGGCGGCTTCAGCGTCACCGTGCTCGACGGCGTCACCGGCTCGGGCAAGACCGAGATCTATTTCGCGGCGATCGCCGCGACGCTCGCGCGCGGCAAGCAGGTGCTGGTGCTGCTGCCGGAGATCGCCTTGAGCGCGCAGTTCCTGTCCCGCTTCTGCGACCGTTTCGGCGTGCTGCCGGCGCAATGGCATTCCGATCTCGGCCACGCCGAGCGGCGCGCCACCTGGCGCGGTGTCGCCGAACGCCGTGTCACGGTGGTGGCGGGCGCGCGCTCGGCGCTGTTCCTGCCCTTCGCCGATCTCGGCCTCATCGTCGTCGACGAGGAGCACGACGCCTCGTTCAAGCAGGAGGACGGCGTCATTTATCACGCGCGCGACATGGCCGTGGTGCGCGCCTCGCTCGCCAAGCTGCCGATTGTGCTGGCCTCGGCGACACCGTCGCTGGAGACGACGATCAATGTCGAGCAGCAGCGCTATCGCCGCATCCATCTTCCCGCGCGGCACGGTGCGGCGCAGCTGCCGGATATCCGCGTCATCGACATGCGGCGCGCCCGGCCGGAGCGGCAGCGCTTCCTGGCGCCGCCCGTCGTCGCGGCGCTCGCCGAGACGCTCGCCGCCGGCGAGCAGGCGATGCTGTTCCTGAACCGGCGCGGCTACGCCCCGCTGACGCTGTGCCGCGGCTGCGGCTTTCGCCTGCAATGCCCGAATTGCACGGCTTGGCTGGTCGAGCACCGCTTCCACGGCCGCCTGCAGTGCCACCATTGCGGCCATGGCGAGCCGCTGCCGCCGCTCTGCCCTGTCTGCGGCGAGGCGGCGAGCTTCGCTGCCTGCGGTCCCGGCGTCGAGCGGCTGGCGGAGGAGATGGCCGCGCGCTTTCCCGCGGCGCGGGTTGCGGTCATGGCGAGCGACACCCTGATCGGGCCGCGCGCCGCCGCGGCGCTGGTGGAGAGCGTCGAGAAGCATGAGATCGACGTGCTCATCGGCACGCAGGTGGTCGCCAAGGGGCATCATTTCCCGATGCTGACGCTGGTCGGCGTGGTCGATGCCGATCTCGGCCTGAGCGGCGGCGATCTGCGCGCCGCCGAGCGCACCTATCAGCTGCTGCATCAGGTGGCGGGCCGCGCCGGTCGCGCCGAGCGTCCCGGCATCGTCTATCTGCAGACGTACATGCCCGAGCATCCGGTGATGCGCGCGCTCATCGCCGACGACCGCGACCGCTTCCTCGCCGCCGAGGCCGAGGCACGCCGCGCGCATGGCTGGCCGCCCTTCGGCCGGCTGGCGGCGCTCATCATCTCCGCCGCCGATGACGAGAGCGCCGACCTTGCCGCACGCGCCTTCGCCCGCGCCCAGCCGCACATGCCCGGCATCGAGGTGCTGGGGCCGGCACCGGCGCCGCTCGCCGTGCTGCGCGGGCGCCACCGCCGCCGCTTCCTCCTCAAGACCAAGCGAGACGTCAACATCCAGGCCGTGCTGCGCGAATGGCTCGCCAAGGTCAAGCTGCCCGGCAGCGTGCGCGTTCAGGCCGACGTGGACCCCTACAGCTTCTTGTGACTTAGCCTTCGGCGCGCCGTTTGAGCGCGGCGTTCATCGCCTCGAAGCCGCGCTGCGTCGCCGCGAGCACGCCGCCGAAAAACGGCACGAGCAGGCCGGCGAACCGTTCCGACTGGCGGAAGGAGCAGCCGTCGGCGCGGCTCTCCAATTCAAAGGCGTGCTCGCCGTCGAAGAGGCCGGGCACCAGCAACCGGCCCAGCCAGCGGAGTTCTTTCTCGGGCCGGGCTACGAGGACCGTCGGCGTGAAGGTCATGGCCGATTTGCCCGGCGGTTTGATCTGCACGCGAAGCCGCGCGCCAGGCTCGGGCACGCCCTCGATCCGCGTGATGAAAGGGTTCCACTCGGAGAAGCGGGCAAAGTCGGTGAGCACGCCCCAGACGCGCGCGGCCGGGGCGGCAATCTCGACGCGGGTGTCGATGAGGCGCATGGTTCTCTCCGGGCGGAACGCTCTCCGAGCCTGGGCCGGTTCCGCCGCGGTTGCAATGGAGGCGCTCGCGCGAGGCCCTGGACGAGCACAATGGCGCGCCCGGGGCGCCATATTGCACGGGCGGGGAGCGTGTGTTAGATACTCCGCGCTTTTCCGGGCGCGGTCGCGCGCGGCGGGTTTGTGTTGGCAAACCTGCGGGAAGGCACGTCATTTCCGGCATCCCACGGCGACCCTAATCTCTCGTCCAGGGAAAACGAGGATCGATCCCACGTGGCATCCGAAGCGAAAGGCGTAACCGGGCTCGCTGAGCGCTATGGCGCGGCGCTGTTCGATCTCGCCGACGAGCGCAAGGAATTCGACGCCGTGGCCGCCGACCTCCAGGCGCTGCGCGCCATGCTGCGCGACAGCGCTGAGTTCCGCCGCCTGATCCGCAGCCCGGTGCTGTCGCGCGAGGAGCAGGGCAAGGCCATCGAGGCCATTGCCGCGCAGGCGCAGCTCTCGCCGCTGACGCGGAACTTCCTCGGGCTGCTCGCGCGCAACCGGCGCCTCTTCGTGCTGCCGGAGATCAGCGCCAGCTTCCTGCGCCGGCTGGCCGATCGCCGCGGCGAGGTGACCGCTTCGGTGATCGCGGCCCAGGATCTGTCGCCGGCGCAGCGCGCCGCCGTCGACGAGCAATTGCGCAAGGCGGTTGGCCGCAAGGTCGCCGTCGATCTCCAGGTCGATGCGAGCCTGTTGGGCGGCCTCATCATCAAGGTCGGCTCGCGCATGATCGACGCGTCGCTCAAGAGCAAGCTGCACCGTCTGCAGCTCGCCATGAAGGGGGTTCAGTGATGGAAATCCGGGCGGCGGAGATTTCCGCAATCCTGAAGCAGCAGATCGCCAATTTCGGCACCGAGGCGGACGTCGCCGAAGTCGGCCAGGTGCTCTCCGTCGGCGACGGCATCGCCCGCATCTACGGCCTCGACAAGGTGCAGGCCGGCGAGCTGGTCGAGTTCCCCAACGGCGTCAAGGGCATGGCGCTCAATCTCGAGACCGACAATGTCGGCGTCGTGATCTTCGGCGACGACAGCGGCATCCGCGAGGGCGACACGGTGAAGCGCACCGGGTCCATCGTCGACGTGCCGGTCGGGCGCGGCCTCCTCGGCCGCGTCGTCGACGCGCTCGGCAATCCGATCGACGGCAAGGGGCCGCTCAAGGACGTGAAGCGCACCCGCGTCGAGGTCAAGGCGCCCGGGATCATCCCGCGCCGCTCGGTGCACGAGCCGGTGCAGACCGGCTTGAAGGCGATCGACGCGCTGGTTCCGGTCGGCCGCGGCCAGCGCGAGCTCATCATCGGCGATCGCCAGACCGGCAAGACCGCCGTCGCCATCGACGCCTTCCTCAACCAGAAATCCATCAACGCCTCGGGCGACGAGAAGATCAAGCTCTATTGCGTCTACGTCGCCGTCGGCCAGAAGCGCTCGACCGTGGCGCAGATCGTCAAGACGCTGCAGGATTACGGCGCGCTCGACTACTCGATCGTCGTCGCGGCGACCGCGTCGGAGCCGGCGCCGCTGCAGTTCCTGGCGCCCTATTCCGGCTGCGCCATGGGCGAATTCTTCCGCGACAACGGCATGCATGCGGTCATCGTCTATGACGACCTGTCGAAACAGGCGGTCGCCTATCGCCAGATGTCGCTGCTGCTGCGCCGCCCGCCGGGCCGCGAGGCCTATCCGGGCGACGTCTTCTATCTCCATTCGCGGCTCTTGGAGCGCGCGGCCAAGATGAACGAGCAGCACGGCTCGGGATCGCTGACGGCGCTGCCGATCATCGAGACCCAGGCGGGCGACGTCTCGGCCTACATCCCGACCAATGTCATCTCGATCACCGACGGGCAGATCTTCCTCGAGACCGATCTCTTCTATCGCGGCATCCGCCCGGCGATCAATGTCGGCCTGTCGGTCAGCCGCGTCGGCTCGGCGGCGCAGATCAAGGCGATGAAGCAGGTCGCCGGCAAGATCAAGCTCGAGCTGGCGCAATACCGCGAGATGGCGTCGTTCGCGCAATTCGCCTCGGACCTCGATCCGGCGACGCAGCGCCTGCTGGCGCGCGGCGCGCGGCTGACCGAGCTCTTGAAGCAGCCGCAATTCTCGCCCATGCCGGTCGAGGAGCAGGTGGTATCGATCTTCGCGGGGACTCGAGGCTATCTCGACAAGGTCGACGTCGCGCAGGTGACGCGCTTCGAGGCGGCGATGCTCGGCGAGCTGCGCTCGAGCAAGCCCGGCATCCTCGAGGGCATCCGCGTCAAGCGCGAGCTCACGCCCGAGATCGACAAGGAGCTCGCCGCCTTCCTCGACCGTTTCACCAAGACCTTCGTCTGAGGGAGGCTGGGCGGCGCGGCCATGGCCACCCTCAAGGAATTGCGGAACCGCATCCGCAGCGTCCGCTCCACGCAGAAGATCACCTCGGCGATGAAGATGGTGGCGGCGTCGCGGCTCAAGCGCGCGCAGGACCAGGCCGAGGCGGCGCGGCCCTATGGCAGCCGCATGGAGCGCATGCTGTCCTCGCTCGCCGCCAACCTCAAGGGGCAGGCGACGGCGCCGCGCCTCCTCGCCGGCAGCGGCAGCGACGCGGTGCATCTCCTCCTCGTCGCCACCTCCGACCGCGGCCTCGCCGGCGGCTTCAACGCCTCGATCCTGCGCGAGACGCGGCGCACCATCCGCGAGCTGCAGAGCGCGGGCAAGACGGTGAAGCTCTTCACCATCGGCCGCAAGGGGCGCGACAGCCTGCGGCGCGACTACCGCCGGCTCATCGTCGAGAGCCGGATCGATGTCGGCCGCCCGAAGCTCACCTTCGACTCGGCGCGCGAGATCGCCGACCAGGTGCTGGCGCTGTTCGACGGCGGCGAATTCGACGTTGGTACCGTCGTCTTCAACCGCTTCCGTTCGGCGATGACCCAGATCGTCACCCGGCAGCAGCTCATCCCCTTCGCGCCGCCGGCGGCGACGGAGGCGAAAGCGGCGACCGCCAGCGGCGCCATCTACGAGTTCGAGCCGGAGGAGGCGGAGATCCTCGCCGACCTGCTGCCGCGCAATCTCGCCGTGCAGATCTTCACCGCGCTGCTCGAGAACGCGGCGAGCGAGCAGGGCGCGCGCATGACGGCGATGGACAACGCCACGCGCAACGCCGGCGACATGATCGACCGGCTCAACATCACCTATAACCGGTCGCGCCAGGCGGCGATCACCAAAGAGCTCATCGAGATCATCTCCGGCGCCGAGGCCCTATAGCGGCGCCAGCGAGGCAAGGGGACGGGAAGACCATGGCAAAGAACAACATCGGCAGCATCTCTCAGGTCATCGGCGCGGTCGTCGACGTCAAGTTCGAGGGCGACCTGCCGGCCATCCTGAACGCGCTGCATGCGCAGAACCAGGGCAAGACGCTGGTGCTCGAAGTGGCGCAGCATCTGGGCGAAAACACCGTGCGCACCATCGCCATGGACACGACGGACGGTCTGGTGCGCGGCGCCGAGGCGGTGGATACCGGTGCCCCCATCACCGTGCCGGTGGGCCCGGAGACGTTGGGCCGCATCCTCAATGTCGTCGGCGAGCCGGTCGACGAGCGCGGCCCCGTCAAGACGAAGACGCGCGCGCCGATCCACCGGCCGGCGCCGGAATTCGTCGACCAGTCGACCGAGGCGGAGATCCTCGTCACCGGCATCAAGGTGGTCGATCTGCTGGCGCCCTATGCGCGCGGCGGCAAGGTCGGCCTGTTCGGCGGCGCCGGTGTCGGCAAGACCGTCATCATCATGGAGCTCATCAACAACATCGCCAAGAAGCACGGCGGCTACTCGGTGTTCGCCGGCGTCGGCGAGCGCACCCGCGAGGGCAACGACCTCTATCACGAGATGATGGAATCCAAGGTCATCATCCCCGACGGTCCCGGCTCCAAGGCGGCGCTGGTGTTCGGGCAGATGAACGAGCCGCCCGGCGCGCGCGCGCGCGTCGGCCTCACCGGCCTGACGCTGGCCGAGTATTTCCGCGATGAGGAAGGGCAGGACGTGCTGTTCTTCGTCGACAACATCTTCCGCTTCACGCAAGCCGGCTCGGAAGTGTCGGCGCTCTTGGGCCGCATCCCCTCGGCCGTCGGCTATCAGCCGACGCTCGCCACCGATATGGGCCAGCTGCAGGAGCGCATCACCACGACCAAGAAGGGCTCGATCACCTCGGTGCAGGCCATCTACGTGCCGGCCGACGATCTGACCGACCCGGCGCCGGCGACCTCCTTCGCCCATCTCGACGCCACCACCGTGCTGTCGCGACAGATCGCCGAGCTCGGCATCTATCCCGCCGTCGATCCGCTCGATTCGACCTCGCGCATGCTCGATCCGCGCATCGTCGGCGAGGAGCACTACCAGGTCGCGCGCGACGTGCAGCGCGTCTTGCAGACCTACAAGTCGCTGCAGGACATCATCGCCATCCTCGGCATGGACGAGCTCTCCGAGGAGGACCGCCTCACCGTGTCGCGCGCGCGCAAGATCCAGCGCTTCCTGTCGCAGCCCTTCCACGTCGCCGAAGTGTTCACCGGCTCGCCCGGCGTGTTCGTCAACCTCGAGGACACCATCAAGAGCTTCAAGGGCATCGTCGCCGGCGAGTATGACGAGCTGCCCGAGAGCGCCTTCTACATGGTCGGCACCATCGAGGAGGCGGTCGCCAAGGCGCGCAAGATGGCGGCCGAGGCGGCCTAGGCGCGATGGCCGACAAGGTGCAATTCGAGCTGGTCTCGCCGGAGAAGCTGCTGCTGTCGGAGGCGGTGGCGATGGTCGTCGTGCCCGGCAGCGAGGGCAATTTCGGCGTGCTGCCCGGCCATTCCCTGCTCATCTCGACGGTGCGGCCCGGAATCATCGACGTCTACAGCGACGAGCCGACGCAGATCAGCGAGCGCATCTTCGTCTCCGGCGGCTTCGCCGAAGTGACGCCGGAGCGCTGCACCGTGCTCGCCGACGAGGCCTTGCCGCTCTCGTCGCTCGACCGCGCCGCGACCGAGCAGCAGGCGAAGGCGCTCGAAGCCACGGTGGCGAGCCTTCGCGACCAACTCGCACGCCAGCAAGGCGCCGAGCGCGAGCGCGCGGCCGGCGAGCTGCGCGCGGCGGAGCGCCGGCTAGCCGTGGCCGCCGCCAAGCTCGCCGCCCTCGACAGCGCCGCCGGCCACGCCTGAGCGCTGTTCGTCTTGACGCGAGCGCGATGCCCTGAGCGGGTTCCGCCGATCAAAGTGGGCATTGACGCCGGAGCGGGCGACCCGAGAGCGTTCTGCGCGTACGGCTTCTGAGCCCCGATGCGGCGGGCCGATTAACCGTTCGTTGGCATTTCGGGCAGGAGAATACGCGCCGCTGACCCGACTGATGCAGGGCGCGCCGCCAATGACCGAGACCATCGAACCCGGCAATCTGCCGCGCCATCCGGGGAACTCGCAGAATGGGGCAAGAAGATGAATCGCCTGTACATTGCGGTGGTCTTGTCATGCTTGCTTGTTGCGGGGTGTGCGACGGCCGTTTCGTCGCTGGAGAAAGAAGGGTCGGTCTATCGGGTGAAAATACCTGAATCCGCCTCGACCATCGCATTCCCCGCCGACGGATTCCGGGTCGATCAGGCCGATGACGCGCGCCCTTACTATTTTCTCACGAATAAAAAGACCGGTCTCAATGTGTCGTTCAACTTCGAGCCGGTAAGGAAATGCAAGACAAGCGAGGAATGCCGAGACTACATCGTTGCAAGATTACGGCCGGTCTCGTTCAAGAAAGACTGGAGCGTGTCCAAAATCGGCGACGTGCCCGTTTCAGAGCACCTGGATGGCCCGATCAATGGCCTGAATTTGCGGCAGCATCATCTTAACGCCCACTACATCGTGGACGGCGTCTGGATCGACATGCATCTGTCCAAGGTCGCTTACCGCGACGCTGACCACGACCTCTTCGTCAATTTCGTCCGTTCCATCCGCGTCGATCGCAGGAGCTGAGCGCCAGTTCGACGTAGGTAGGGATACTTCCTACCCAACGACAGGGACGAGACTCTCATGGCGCGCAGGATCTCACGACGGGAAAGAAATTGGCGGAGAGGGAGGGATTCGAACCGTTTGCCGGCTCGACCAGCGAAATCAGCCACTTAGTAGATCGGCTACACGCGCTGTTTCACTGGTCAATTTCACGGGGTCCCCCGGGGTTGTCAACAGCCTCGTTAAGTTTCCGCTAGGTGGTTCTCCTGACGGAAGTCAGCGATGCGGAACGCGACGATTTTGTCCCAGATGCAGCCGGAGATCGACTTCATCACGACGCTGCTCCGAACGCCCGGTGGCCAGCTACAGCGCTCCCTCCTGCGAAACGGCTCACCATGAGTCGAAGGCGCGCGTGCCGTCGGATCAGTAGCGGACGATCGTAGCGAGGGCGGTTACCGCTATTCCACCGCCACGGAGAAATGGGCCATCGTCTGGGACGAGGACAGCCTATCGCGCTTTCTTCCGACCCGGACCAGGTGCTCCGGGGCATCAAGATCATGTTCTTGGCAAAGGATCCGGCACGGCTCTGGGATCTGCTCGCCTACCTGCATCAAGCGTCGAAATAGCCAGACCGCGCCGCCGAAACCACGGGCGCGCTTTGAAGCGCGAGCCGCCGCGCTTCATGCTTTCGTTTGAGCAAGAGCAGGCCAATCAAAGCAGCACAGGTCAATTCATTTTCGGGCGCATTGATAAACTCGTTTTGAACGATATGTCGACGCGTAAGCAAAGCGCTGTCTGGAGTTAAAAATGAACCGATACCAGTCAATGGGAATCGACTGCAAAGAGCAGCGGTGCAATGGAAGTTCGAGCGGAATGCTCGCCGTGGCGGCCATCGCCGCGTCGCTGATGACCGGCTGCGCACAGAACGCCCTTCCGGGTGTCCGGTCGGCGTCATCGGATGGATCTGGCGGCAGCAGCCCGCCCGTCTCCAACTATCCGGATCCGTATCATTACCGCTGTACGGGTGCGTGCATAGAGGATTTTTGACAGCGGACAACGAGGATGAAGCTGATGCTCAGATACATTTCGAGCGCTATCCCGGCTTTCGCAGACTCGGCGCTTCCGTCGCGTCGCGCGCTATCGGCATCTCGCAGGATGTCTGTGGCGAGGACCACCGCAGCGATGCTCGCCACCGCGCTCGGGGTTGGCGCCTGCGCCGGCGCGGACTATCGGCCCGTGGTCGACATGCGCGGCCATACCGAGGCGGCGTACGATCGTGACGTTGCCGAATGCCAGCAGACGGCGCGCACCGCCCGCAACAACACCAACGAAGCCGAGAATGCCGGCATTGGCGCCGCCGCCGGTGGCGCTGGCGGCGCCGTGCTCGGCGCGATCGGCGGCTCCCCTCTGCTGGGCGCGGGCGTCGGAGCGCTCGCCGGGTTGGTTGGCACCGGCGGATATGAGGAGGCCACGACCGAGAAGCGCGAAGAGCATATCGTCAAGAATTGCATGCGCGCCCGCGGCTACTCCATTCTCGGCTAGATCGGTGAGCTTTATGGCACGGCAACCACGAGCGGAAAGCGGACAAGCCGTCGAGCTTCGCAAAAGGCGACCCAAACAGAGTCTTGTGTTGCTGCTCTGCTGTTCCGTTGTGATGGGTGGTGCGCAGGCAGGCTGCGCCTACGAGACGGATCAGCCCCTGTCCGGAGCGAATCAGAGGATGGCCGGGATAGCGCCTCCGGGCACCCCGCCGGCTCCCGAGCAACCTCAACAATTGGACCAGCTCGTCGCACCGATTGCGTTGTACCCGGACGCGCTGATTGCGCAGATCCTCGCAGCCTCGACCTATCCAGCCGAGATTGTGGAAACGGAGCGATGGATGCAGGCGCATTCCAGCTTGAAAGGAGATCCGCTTGCCCAGGAAGTAGACAAACAGCCCTGGGATTCCAGCGTAAAAGCGCTCACGCAGTTTCCGGCGGTTCTGGCAAATATGGACAAGAACCTGTCTTGGACATCGGCGCTGGGCGATGCCTATGAGAATCAGCCGCAGGACGTCCTCAACGCGGTTCAGGTGATGCGTCAGCGAGCCCAGCAGGCGGGCAACTTGAAGAGCACTGCGCAGGAGACGGTCACGACTGAGGGACAGACGATCGTCATTCAGCCGGCAAGTCCCGATGTCGTTTACGTGCCGGAATACGATCCCTGGCTCGTGTACGGCGCTCCGCTGGTGGAATATCCAGGCTGGGTGCCCTATCCGGGCCTCTTCCTTGCGGAACCGGGGTTTGCCTGGGGCTTAGGCTTCGGCATCTTTGCCGGCTATGGCTGGGGATGGCACCATTGGGGGGCCGACTGGCACGACCACAGGCTCGACTTCGATCACCATGCCTACATCTCTCGGAGCAGAACTTTCGTCGGCCGCGGCAACGTGTTCCATGGAGGCGCCGATTTCGCTCACGGCGGCGGATTTCATGGCGGCCCTTTCCACGGCTTCGCGGGACGGCATGATCAGCTTGGCATCCATTCCGGCGCGTTCAGCGGTTTCGATCATGGCGGCGTCGCGAGAACCTACTCGTTCCGCGGCGGGTCGAGTGTCGCCGGCGGCTTCCATGGCGGCTTCGCCGGAGGTTTTCATGGCGGTGGCTTCCACGGCGGCGGGTTCCATGGTGGTGGCGGTGGCGGCCATGGTGGTGGGGGTGGCGGAGGCCATCGATAGTGCGCTGCCATTGTTATTGGCGTCACCGCTGCTCTGAGGAAAAACCATGCGTCGCATGACTCTCACGTTTACGAAATATGCTGACCGCGGGCGCGCGGCAGCCGTTGCAATGGGCATGATCGCGTTGCTGGCCCAACCTGGCCTCGCCCGGCAAGCCTCCCACGAGACTTTCTCATCGGCAGAAGCAGCCAGTCACGCCCTCTACCTGGCCGTACAAAAGCAGGACGAGCAGACCCTCACGGCAATCCTCGGCTCTGAAAAGGATCTCGTCAGCGTTGGTGATGAAGCGCTGGACAAACTCGAGCGCGAGCGGTTTGCGCAGAAATATCGAGAGATGCACCGCCTCGTGTCGGAGCCCGATGGACATACCGTTCTCTACATCGGCGCGGAGAACTGGCCTTTCCCGATCCCGCTCGTCTCGCAGAACGGTGCCTGGCGCTTCGATGCGGATGCCGGTCGGAAGGAAGTGCTGTGGCGACGGATCGGCCAGAATGAACTCACGGCGATCGAAGCCTGCCATGCTCTCATCGCAGCGGAAAGACAGGACAACGCCAAGCCACCGGCCGGCGACGCGGAGATCCCGGTCGCTGCGCTGCTGGCGAGTGTGCAGAAGGGCAAATCTTCCCATCTGTTCCACGGCTACTACTTCCGCATCCTCGCGAGCCGGACGACCAGCGGGCCGGGCCCGGCCAACGGCCCCGTCGCCGACGGAAAGCCGGGTGGCGGCGTCGCCTTCATCGCCTATCCGGCGGCGTACCGATCATCTGGCGTGATGACGTTCATCGTCGACGAAGACGACGTCGTGTACGAAAAGGATCTTGGTCCCGACACGGCAAAGCTGGCACGAGCGATGACCGACTACAGCCCCGATCCAACTTGGTCGGTCTCTAACCATGAACCCTAGGCCCGACCGAAGCATGCCCTCTTGATGGTGTCGCCAAATGCGAATCTCACGCGTGTCCCTCATCCAGTCCCTGCGACCGCAATCGACAACGCCGCTCATCGCCATAGCCCTTGTCTTGGCGGTATCCTCGCCGGCCCTTGCCCAGAGCGGTGCGGCTTCCGGGGGCGGGGCAGCGCCGCCGGCGCGCGAGGGCAACATCTATGATCATAAAGATCATCAACCGACGGAAGCTGACGTGCGCGCCGCGGAGGGAGCCGCTGGAACCGAATCGCCTTCCTCGGGCGCCAAGCGGCAGGTCGAGGACGAAGTCAAGGCGCTGTTGCAGCAGACCGACAGGCTCGACAAGCAGTCGGAGCAACAGGACCAAGATTATCCCAGCGGTTCTTCGTCCGGGCCGAAAGGCGGGCAGTGATCCATACACGTCGGTAGTCTCTCGGCCAGCGCGATGGGTTAGGTAAGACGAACTGGTCGCTGGACCTCGCGAAAGCGCCCGCATCCGATGCCGATGCGAGCCCACGGCGCGTTCCTCGCGAGGCGCTTCTACACTTCTATTGATGATCGTCGCGGGTCGGGAGGCTCGCTGTCGTCGGCGCGGCGGATGGCTCGTCCTTCCAGCCGCCGCCCAGAGCATTGAACAGGCTGACGAGCGCCTGCATATGGGCGATGCGGATCTGCGCCAGGAGGTCGTCCGCCGTGAACAGCGCGTTCTCGGTGTTGAGGACCGTAAGCAGGTCGACGCTGCCGACGCGGTATTGGGCCTGGGCGACCTGGTAGGCCCTCCGTGCCTGCGCCAGTGCAATTTCCTCGGCCGCTTGCTGCTCCGCCGTCCGCCGCGTCGCAGCGAGCGCGTCCTCGACATTGCTGAACGCCGCCACGACCGCCTTGCGGTAATCCCAGAGCAGCTCCTCGTATCGCGCCTGGGTGAAGGCGAGCTGTCCCTCGAGCCGGCCGCCCTCGAAGATCGGCTGAGTGACCGATGCGGCGAGAGAGTAGATGCCGGTCCCCAGGGACAGGAACCTCGACGCCGCCAGGCTCTCGAAGCCGCCCTCCGCGGTGAGCGACACGCTGGGGAAGAACTGCGCGCGCGCCACCTTGATGTTGGCATTGGCCGAGACGAGCTGCGCCTCCGCCTCGCGCACATCCGGACGGCGCGCCAGCAGCTCCGACGGCAGCCCCGGCGCGACCGATGGCGCCAACAACGGCGCCAGCGAGCGCGCGGCAAGCTTCACTTCGTCCGGCGGCTCGACCAGTAGGATCGCCAGCGCGTCGAGCATCTGGGCGAGTTGCTGCTCGAGCGGCGGAATGGCCGCGCGCAGCCCGGCGACGACCGTTTCCTGCTGGGCCAGCTCGAGATCGGCGGCCGTGCCGATCCGCCGCCGCCCGCGGATGATCGCCAGCACGTCCTCGGCATTGGCGAGGTTGTCGCGCGCTATCTGCAGCCGGTCCTGCAGGCCGAGCGCCTGGAAGTACGTCGTCGCCACGCTGGAGACCACGCTCAGGGTGACGACCTCCTCGTCGTAGCGGCTGGCAACGGCCGTGGCCTTGGCGGCGGTCAATGCCGCAGCGTTCTTGCCCCAAAAATCGATCTCGTAGGAGGCGCTGACCGCCGCCGTGTAGGTCGAGTAGTGGATCTGCCTATTTGGCGAAAATGGCGATGTGATCTGTTGCGTCGCGGGGCCGCCCGTGGCCTCGATCGACGGCAGCAGCGGGGCGCCGGCGATGCGCGCCTGGGCGTCGGCTTCCTTGACCCGTGCGGCCGCCGCCCCGAGATCGGCGTTGGCCCGCTGCGCCTCGGCCATCAGCGCGTTGAGCTCGGTCGACCCGAATCCCTGCCACCAGTCCGGCGCCGGCCATTGAGCGCCCTGCGCGGCGTCGCCTTCGCGCCATCCGGCGGGCGTCGCGGTCTCCGGGTGCCGATAGTCGGGACCGAGGTGGCAAGCGCCGAGCGTCACGGCGGCGGCCACGAGAGCAATCGTGCTCGCGCCTCGCATCGAGCGCCCGCTCATGGCGACCGTGTCGCGCCGTTACTGTGGATCTCGACCCGGCTGCCTTCCGCAAGGTTGACGGTCGGATTGAGGACGACCCGCTCGCCGTTGGTGACGCCCTCGCTGGCCTCGACCTCGGTACCCAGATCGCGCACGACGGTGATCTTCTTGATGTGGACCTTGCCGTCCTCGACCGCGGCGACCTGCAGGCCGTCGCGATTGAAGATGATGGCGGCGCCGGGGACGACGAAGGACGGCGACCGCCGCGGGATCTTGAGCTCGACGGTGCAGTAGATTCCCGGCCTCAGCAGCCCGTCGGGATTGGGCACGTCGATCTCCGTCAAGAGTGTGCGCGTGCCAGGCTGCAGCGCATCGGCGATGCGCGTCACCTTGCCGGGAAAGTCGTGGCCGGGGATTTCCGGCACATGCACGACCGCATCGACGCCGGGCGTCAGGCCATAGGCGTCGTCTTGCGGCACATAGAGCTGGACGCGGATGACGTCGCTGTGGACCATGGTGAAGAGCGACGTACCGCTTGCCGCGTCGGCCTGGACGAGGCTGCCGACGTCGATGTTCCGCTGCGTTACGACGCCGTCGAACGGCGCCACGACGCGCTGGTATACCTTCTGCTGGCCGAGCACCGTCAGCTGCGCCTGCTGCGCTTTGATGGTCGCTTGCGCCACCGCCGCCGCATGTTGCTGGGCCTGATAGTTGAGGCGATCGGTATCGGCCTGCTGATGCGACGTGTAGCCTTGCGGAGCAAGCGCTGCCGAGCGCGCCGCGGTGATGCGCGCGAGCTCGAGATTGGCGTTCGTCTGGCCCAGCGTTGCCTCGTTCTGGGCGAGCGTGGCCTCTGCTTGCCTGATCTGATCTTCGATCTCGGGAGCGGCGATCTGGACGAGCAGATCTCCCGCCTTAACCTGCGATCCGATGTCGACAAGGCGCTTCGCGACATAGCCGCTGGCGCGGCCATAGATGTTGGCCGTCTCGAAGCCGAGAGTCGTCGCCGGCAGAGAGACGACGATCGTGTCGCCGCTGGCGCGGACTTCGTCGACCCGGACCGTAGGGACGAAATCGCGCAGCGCCTGATTGGTCGCCGTCACCTGCCGATAACGCTGGTAGTGCTGCCACAGGCCGAGCGCGAGCGATCCCAGGAGAATAGCCAGCACGCCGAGGCCGAACACCCACCGGCCGGGCTTGCGTGCGGATCGACGCGACGCCGGCGCGTCCTGCCCGGGCGCGGGCTGCAAGGCGATCGACCGTCTCGCTGGCGGGACTTGCCGTTCATCCGGCATCAGCCGACCTCCTCGAAGACGCCATGCGCCGGCTTGCCGTCATTGCCCTTGCGCAGCAGGGCGAAAAGATAGGGCACGACCAGCAGCGTCGTCGGCGTGGCGAACAGCAGGCCGCCGATCACGGCGCGCGCCAGGGCGGCGTTCTGCTCCTCGCCCGCGCCGCCGATCGCCATCGGGATCATGCCGACGATCATCGCCGCCGCGGTCATCAAGACCGGGCGGATGCGGGTGTGCCCGGCGCCGATCGCGGCCTCGTAGGCGGACTTTCCGGCGAGCTGCTCCTCGCGCGCGAAGGTGACGAGAAGGATGGAATTCGCGGAGGCGACGCCGACGGCCATGATCGCGCCCATCAGCGATGGGACGCTCAGCGTCGTGCCGGTGATATAGAGCATCGTGACGATGCCGCACATGGTCATCGGCAGCGCCAGGATCACGACGAAAGGCTCGCCGAAATTCTGGTAATTGACCACCATGAGCAGGTAGACGAAGACGGCGGCGAAGAGCAGGCCGATGGCGAGATTGCGGAAGGCGCTGTTCATGCTCTCGATCTGGCCGATCACCTGGATCGAGTTGCCCGGCGACAGCTGCGGGCTGAGCTCGGCGACGACCTTGTCGATCTCGCTGGCAATGCTGCCGAGATCGCGGTCCTGTGCGGCGGCATAGACCTCGTAGACCGGCTGGATGTTGGCTTCGTTGGCGTTGGTCGGCGTCGAGGCGCGCGTGATCGTCGCCATGTTGCCGAGCAGCATCGGCACAGGGCCGGCAGGCGGGCTCGGAACGGCGCTCATCGGCGTGTTGGCGATGTCGTTGAGCGAGTGCACCTGCGGCTCCGGCGTCTGGACGGCAATGAAATAGGGGATGCCTGAGGTCGGGTCCGTCCAGAAATTGGGGCTCACCTGCTCGGATGAGCTCAAGCTCACATTGACATTCGTCGCTATCTGGTTGGCGGTCAGCCCGAACTCGGCTGCGCGGGCGCGGTCGATCGCGACGAAGAATTCGGGAGCGGACACTTCCTGCTGCAGATGCGCGTCGGCGACGCCCGGAATAGCCGCGATCCGCCGCTGAAGCTCCCGCGCGATGCGCAGGTTCTTGGCGCGGTCGTAGCCGACGGTGCGGACGTCGATCTGCGCGGGAAGGCCGAAATTGAGGATCTGCGTGACCATGTCGGCGGCCTGTAAATAGAAGGTATCCTCGGGAAACGCTTGCGGAAGGACCTGCCGCAGCTTGCGGACATAGTCCGCGGTCGGCGCATGGCCGTCCTTGAGCGAGACGAGGATCACGCCATCATTGACGCCGATCGTCGATCCATCGGCGAAAGCCAGGTTATAGACGCGCGCCGGCAGGCCGATGTTGTCGACGATAAGCTCCCGCTCCCTCTCGGGGATCACCTGGCGGATCTTGTCCTCGATCGCCTGGAAGATCTTTTCGGTCTCCTCGATCCGTGTCGCCGGTGGCGCACGGACGTGAAGTTGGATCTGCCCGCCGTCGATCAAGGGGAAGAAATCGCGGCCGACCGAAATGAACATAATGGCCCCGAGCGCCAGCACGAGCCCGACGCCCGCCGGCACGACAAGGCGGCGCTTGAGCAGCAGCGCGAGAACCTCCGCGTACTCGTTGCGCAGGCGCTCGAAGCCGCGCTCGAAACGGTCGTGAAGCCGGGCGAAGCGGCCACCCGCGCCGGGCGCGCCATGATGTTCCCCCTTGAGCAGCAGCCCGATGGTGATCGGCGTCAGCGTGCGCGACAAGCCGTAGGAAGCGAGCATGGCAAAGACCACGGCGAGGCCGAGCGGCGTGAAGAGATATTTCGCCGGTCCGTCGAGAAACACGACCGAGGTGAAGACGCAGCTGATGGCGAGGGTCGACACCAGGGTCGGCACCGCGATGCCGGCGGAGCCGTAGAGCGTCGCCTCGTGCAGCGGCTTGTGCTCCTCGGCGAGCAGGCGGTGTGTGTTCTCGATGGTGACCGTCGAATCGTCCACCAGGATGCCGACGGCGAGGGCGAGGCCGCCCAAGGTCATTGTGTTCAGCGTCTCGCCGAGGAAGTAGAGCGCGACGATAGAGGAGAGGATCGCCAGCGGGATCGAGATCATGACGATCAGGGTCGAGCGCCACGACCCAAGGAAGACCAGAATCATGAGCGCCGTCAGCCCAGCGGCGATCGCGCCTTCGCGCACCACGCCCGTCACGGCAGAGACGACGAAAACCGACTGGTCGAACAGCTGGTTGATGACCATGCCGCTCGGCGCCGCGGCGCGCGCGACGCGCAACGCGTCCTTGACGGCATTGACCACAGTGAGCGTCGAGGCATTGCCGTTCTTGATGATGCTGAGCAGCACCGAGGGAACGCCCTCGTCGCGCACGATGTTCTGCTGCACCGCGGCGCCGTCCCGGACGTGACCGATGTCGCGCAGGAATACCGTTGCGCCGTTGCTGTATTTCACCGGGATGGCGTTGAGCTCGTCGATAGTGCGCGGCATCGCGTTGGTCTGGACGGTGTATTGCGTATCACCGATCTTGGCGGTGCCGGAGGGCAAGGTGAGGTTCTGGGCGTTCACGGCGTTGACCACGTCGAGCGGCGTCAGCCCCTTGGCATTGAGCTTTGCCGGATCGATGTCGACCATGATCTGCCGATACTTGCCGCCGGCGGGGGTGGGCAGTGTGACGCCGTGGATCGGCGCCAGCCGCTGGCGCAGATTGTAGATGCCGAAATCGTATAGCTGTGCCTGGTTGAGCGTGTCTGAGCTCAGGCTGATCTGCAGCACGGGAACGCTTGACGCGTTGAATTGCACGACGATCGGCGGCTGAATCCCCGCTGGCATGAGCGCGCGGATCGCGTTTGTCGCCGCGACGATCTGCGAAATCGCCAGGTCGAGATTGACGTCCGGCTGGAAATAGATCTTCTGGACCGAGATGCCGTTGAGCGTCTGCGCCTCGATGTCCCGGATGTTGTTGACGTTGGCGCTGATCGCGTACTGGCTGTAGGTGGTGACGCGCTGCTCCATCTCGGTCGTGCTGAGGCCGGTTTCCTGCCAGATGACCGTGACGACGGGGATGTTGATCTGCGGGAAGATGTCGGTCGGCATGGTGACAATCGCCGCCGTCCCAAGGAACAGAATCAGGATGGCCAGCACATAGAAGGTGTGCGGCAATCTCAGCGCGAAGCGGACGATGCCCATGTCAGGCGTCCTGAGGCCGCCTGGGGCGAAAGGCCGCGATCATGCTGGCGGTCTTCGGCATCAACGCGGGCGGCAGAGGACACACAGCAGGGCGCAGGGCGAGTCGCATCACACGCGATCCTACCGCCTGCCTAGAACGCTCAGATTCATCTCGCCGAAACGGTACTGCGAACCGCCTGTCGCATAGACGGGTGCACAGCGTTGCGGCTGGCCGGGCCATTGCAGACAGAGAGCGCCGTTCTCGTTGAACTGCCAACGACCAAACTCAGCGGAAGGGCCGTTGAGCGTGGCGAGGCCGTTCTGGGCCAAACGGATGAAGGACGTCTGTCCATTTTCCGTGCCGACGATCGTGCGATCGACGAGTTCGCCACGAGCCACCAGCGGCGAGAGCGGCTGTTCCAAGCTCTGCGACCCGACGCACGCCGTCAGCGTCATAGAGGCGACCAGAAGGCTTATGGCCTGCCAAAAAGTGTTCCATCTATCGGTCATGATCGTGATCCAACGCGCTCTCTATTGGTGTGTATGGCCGCCCGCACCTTGTCGGCCGAGAACTGCACGATCGCAGCCGCGCGCCGGCAGCGTCGAACGCCGCGGTCACCGTCGATTACATGCGGCGCCTTGCCGGTGCCGATGCGCTACCGAGACGCCGCGTGCATGGCGCGCGTTGCCGAGCTTTTTGGCAGAAGCTACGTGACCGTCGCATGTCGCCACCGATTATCCCGATCGCCAGAGGGAATCTCTTTTCCATTATTGCCGCATGTGGCGCGCCATTGCCGTCATCTCTCGGACAGGCGCTGCTGCGCAGCAGCGTTGCAACAAAATCAGGAGTATCCCGAGCCGCGATACCCATCTGATCGCAATGAGGCGAATGAAATCTTGTCCAAGGAGGCGGCGATGAATCGCGCCAAGACTATAACGATGTGCCTCGCGCTCGTGGGTGGCATCACTCTGGCGATATCAGCGAGTAATCCGGCTTCAGCCCAGTTCGCTTGCCCGCCGGGCTATTACTATGTTCCCGGTTACGGCTGTGAGTTGCCCAATTCGGCTTATGCCCTGCCCGAATATGGGTATGGCGTACCACTGGTGGCACCGTTCTACTCTTACGGAGGTACCTGGGACCATCGCCGGGACCGTGACGGCGGATACCACCGAGGGGGAGACTTTGGCCATGGCGACCCCGGCCATGATTTCGGCCACGCCCGGCGCTGATCGTCGCGCTCATTGACGCCGGCGATCAGCGATGATCGGCGCGCGGGGGTCTCAACGAGCACCGACCAGAACGTCTTCATACCGTCGCTGCGTATCATCCGTTCTGATGTCGGACCGCATAACCTCCGCTACTCGGCCGGATGCCTTGCTGCCACTTGGCTATGGCTTTGCCTGACTTGGCGGAGCCGGCCCAGGAAGCGGCTCAACCGATCGAGATAGAGATAGACCACCGGCGTCGTGTAGAGCGTCAGTAGCTGCGACACGAGCAAGCCGCCGACGATGCTGTAGCCGAGCGGCTGGCGGATCTCGGAGCCGGTGCCGGTGCCGAGCATCAGCGGCACGCCGCCCAGCAGCGCCGCCATGGTCGTCATAAGGATCGGCCGGAAGCGCAGCACGCAGGCCTGGTAGATGGATTCGTCCGGACTCATGCCCTGGTGCCGCTCGGCCTCCAACGCGAAGTCGATCAGCATGATCGCATTCTTCTTGACGATGCCGATGAGCAGGATGATGCCGATCAGCGCGATCACGCTGAGGTCGAAATGGAACGCCATCAGCATGAGCAGCGCGCCGATGCCGGCCGAGGGCAAGGTCGAGAGGATTGTGATGGGATGAACCGTGCTCTCATAGAGCACGCCCAGGATGATGTAAATCACGACCAGCGCCGCCGCGACCAGGATCGGCTCGCTGGACAGCGACGAGATGAACGCCTGGGCATTGCCTTGGAAGCTCGTCGCCAGCGAGGCGGGCTTGCCGAGCTGGGCCTCGAGCTGGTGGATGGCGCTGACTGCCTCGCCGATGGACACCCCGGCCGTCAGATTGAAGGACAGCGTCACCGATGGAAATTGGCCCTGATGATTGACGACAATCGGCGCCACCCTGCTGACGGTCTCGACCAGGGTGCGCAGCGGCACCTGCTGGCCGGTGGAGGAGCTGACATATAGATCGTTCAGCGCTTCGGGGCCGTACTGGAATTGCGGTTCGACCTCGAGGACGACGTGGTACTGATTGAGCGTCGTGAACATGGTTGAGACGATGCGCTGACCGAAAGCGTCGTCGAGCGTGTTGTCGATTGTCGCCGGCAGTATCCCATAGCTCGAGGCGGCATCGCGATTGACCGTAATATCGAGCAGAGGACCGGCATTGGCCTGGTCGCTGGCGACGCCGGTGATGCCGGGAATGCTCTTGAGCTTGTCCAGGAAGATCGGGGCCCAGTGGCCTAGCTCCGCCGCGTCGGCATCGACCAGCGTGTACTGGTACTGCGTTCGCGACACGCGAGCGCCGATGGTGATGTCCTGCGCGGCCTGCATATAGAGGGTGATGCCCTGGAGCTTTGCCAGCTGCGGTTGCAGGCGATTGATCACCTGGTCGGCGCTTGCATTCCGCTCACTCTGCGGCTTCAAGGCGATGAACATGCGGCCGTCATTGAGCGTCGTCGTACCGGTGGCGCCAATCTGCGAGCCGACCGATGCGACCGCCGGATCCTTCAGCACGGTGCCGATGACTGCCTGCATCCGCTCGACCATCGCCGGGTAGGAGATATTTTGGGCCGCCTCGGCGATGCCGATGATCATGCCGGTGTCCTGCTGCGGGAAGAAGCCCTTGGGGATGATGATATAAAGATAGCCCGTGAGGACGATCGTCCCGAGCATCACCAGGAGCGTGACGAACCGGTGCCGCAGCACGACCTTGAGGCTGCTCTCATAGAGGGCGAGCAGGCCGTCGAAGCCGCGTTCGAGTAGCCGGTAGAGGCGACCGTGCCCTGCCTTGTCCTCGGGCTTGAGCAGGCGCGAGCACATCATCGGTGTCAGCGTCAGTGCGATCACGAGAGAGAGGACCAGGGAAACGCTGACCGTGACTGCGAATTCGCGGAACAGCAGCCCGACATAGCCGCCCATGAGGAATAGCGGGATGAACACGGCGATCAGCGAGAGCGTGATCGAGACGATGGTGAAGCCGATCTCGCCGGCGCCCTTGAGCGCCGCCTGCATGGGGCTCAGGCCCTCTTCCAGGTGGCGCACGACGTTCTCGATGACGACCACGGCGTCGTCGACCACGAAGCCCACCGCGATGGTCAGGGCCATCAGCGATAGATTGTCGAGGCTGTAGCCCAGCACGTACAGCACGGCAAAGGTGCCGATCAATGACAACGGCACCGTGACGGCCGGGATGATCGTCGCCCAGAGATTGCGCAAGAAAAGGAAGATCACCATCACCACGAGCGCGACGGTGAGCAGCAAGGTGAATTGCACATCACTGACCGACGCGCGGATGGTCTGGGTGCGGTCGGAGAGGATCGACACCTTGATCGTGGGCGGGATCGAGGCCTCGAGCTGCGGCAGCATCGCCTTGACGCGATCGACCGTCGCGATGACGTTGGCGCCGGGCTGCCGCTGGATGGCGAGAATGATCGCCCGCTGCTGGTTGTTCCAGCCGGCAAGCAGGTTGTTCTCCGGTCCGTCGATCGCCTGGCCGATATCGCGTACCCGAACCGGCGATCCGTTCTGGTAGGCGATGATCAGAGAGCCGTAGGCGTCGGGCGTGAGCAGCTGATCGTTGGTGTTGAGGGTGTAGGTCTCGCGCGGACTGTTCAGGGTGCCTTTGGGAAGATCGACATTGGCCGCGCCGAGCACGGTGCGCACGGTCTCGAGGCTGATGCCGCGGGCGGCGAGCGCTTGCGGATTGACCTGCACGCGGATCGCGGGCTTCTGCTGGCCGCCGATGCCGACAAGACCGACGCCGGATATCTGCGAGATCTTCTGCAGAAGAATATTCTCCGCATAGGCATCAACCGTGGTGAGCGGCGCTGAATCGGAAGTGACGGCGAGCACCAGGATCGGCGTGTCCGCCGGGTTGACCTTCCGGATCGTTGGCGGATACGTCATGTTCGGCGGCAATTGCCCGCCGGCCGCATTGATCGCAGCGAGAACGTCTCCCGCCGCGCCATCGACGTTGCGGCTCAAGTCGAATTGGAGAGTGATCGAGCTGAATCCAAGCGTGCTCGACGAGGTCATTTGGACGATGCCGGGGATCTGGCCGAACTGCTCCTCGAGCGGCGTCGCCACCGAGGATGCCATGGTCTGGGGATCGGCGCCCGGCAGCTGGGCCGTCACGGCGATCGTCGGGTAGTTGACATTCGGCAAGGCCGCCACAGGCAGCAGGCGGTAGGTCACCAGCCCGCACAACAAGAGGCCGAGCATCAGCAGTACGGTCGCGATCGGCCGGTTGATGAAAGGCGCGGAAATGTTCACGGGATGTCCGCTTGCTGCGCGCTCTGGCTGGCCGCTTCCTGCGCCGCCTTGCCGTGCAGGATCGTGACGTGACTGCCGGGTTGGAGCTTCGACTGGCCGTCGACGACGACCTGCTCGCCCGGCTTGAGGCCGGAATCGATGAGGGCCTGGCCGTTGGTGATCTGCGCGACCGTAACGGCGCGGCTCTCCACCGTGCCGTCGGGCTTGATGACATACGCATAGGTGCCCTGCGGACCGCGCTGTACGACGGGCGCGGCGACCGTCAGCCCGTCAGGCCGCGTTTCGAGCAGCAGCCGCATGTTGACGAGTTCGCCCGGCCAGAGCCGGTTGGCGGGATTGGGAAAGTCGGCCTTGAGCCGTACGGAGCCGCTCGTCTGGATGATCTGGTTGTCCACGAGCTTGAGCGTCCCCTGGTCGAGCTTGATCTTATCGTCCTGGCTGTAGGCAAGGACCGTGAGCGCTCCCTTGGCCATCTGCTGCTGGATCTGCGGCAGATACGCCTCGGGCAGGGTGAAGATCACCGAGATCGGCTGGAGTTGGGTAACCACGACCAAGCCGTTCGGGTCGGTCGGGTGAATGATGTTGCCGACATCGAGCTGTTGGATTCCGGTCACGCCATCGATCGGCGCGGTAATGCGCGTGTAGCCAAGCTGCAGCTGCGCACTCTCGATGATGGCCTCGTCCGACTTGACGGCGGCGACGAGCTGAGCCACCTGGGCTTTCTGCGTGTCGACCAGCTGCGGCGTGGCAAATCCCTTCGCCAGAAGCGGCACGTAGCGCTGGAGATTGGCTTGCGCGTTGGCCAGCTGCGCCTGATCGCGATCGCGGTTCGCTGTCGCCTGGTCGAGCTGCGCCTGGTAGGGGCGTGGGTCGATCTGCGCCAGCAGATCGCCAGGATGCACGGTGTGTCCCTCGGTGAAGGCGATCTGGGTAAGCTGTCCTTGAATCTGGCTGCGTACGACCACGGTGTTGTAGGCCTGAACGTTGCCAATGCCGCCGAGATAGATCGGAACGTCACCGCTCTTCACCGTCGCGGCCACCACCGGCACGGCGGCGGGCACAGCGGCGGATGGCGCCGCGGGAGCAGTGCCAGAGCTCCGCGTGAGCGCAATAACGCCGCCTGTCGCCAGAGCGGCGACAACCAGAAGGGATAAAACGATCGCTGTCCTGCGGCGCATTGGCACCTCCCGCCCTGTGCGGCCTCGAACTCGTTCAGCGCAAGGTGCCCGTGCCTGGGGCCGATCCCGGCAGACGCTGAATACCCCCAACACCGAAATTCGATACGCCGGGTGTCTGTGTCGGCATCCCCGGCGACAGCGTCGTCGGTGGCATCACGCCGGGACTGAGCCCGTTCCCGAGCGAAGACGTCAATCCGGCGATGCCCGGCATTGTCGTGCCGGTTGCGCCAATGCCGCCTATGGTCGTGGTGCCCGTCATACTCGAGCCGAAGGGGGCGAGACCGGAAGTGGCGCCGAGGGGCATCGGACTCAAGCCGCCGGCGCCCAATTCGGTGCTGCCGAACGGAATTCCCGTGCCGCCCACGGCCGGCGCTGCATTGCCGGGCACGCCGAGCAATGGCGATCCGCCGTTCATGCCGTTGAGCTGCGCAAGGGCGGCGCCGCTCGTCAGCAGCAGTGCTGCCGTTGCGGCGAGCGCAACGCCGCGCGCCTGGCGCGCCATACCGATCTTGCCGACCATCGAAGCCTCCTTGTTGCGCCGGCCCCATCGCCTGCGCCCCGTGTCCCTGACATATGGACCAGATGCGCCGGCGGCTTGTTCGATCTTGCGACCGTGGTCCTCGGATTGCGGTTATGGTTCACAGCTAGCGGCAGAGCATCGCCATGGGCATCGGGGCGGCGGCCATGAACGGGGCCGCCGCCGATATGCGAGGCATGCTCAGTGTGACGAAGACGACGTCACGCGTGGTGACACCGACGACGAGGCCTTGTAGCGGTCGCCGTCGGTCGTTGACGTGCGAGCGGCGTCGCCATGGACGCTGACCGAAGACTGCGGCTCAAAATCCCGGAACAAATACCCTGGGCTGTCTGCAAAGGCCATCGGGGCAGCGGCAGACAAGAGTGAAAGACCCAGTGCTGCGGCGAAGGCGTTTCTGAGGAAAACACGGCTCATGACACGATCTCCTTGGTTTGACGATATGCCGCGGCAGATGCCGCCGCGATCGCCGTCACTAAAAGATGGCAATCGTGCAGTGCGGAAAAATCACCGATTCGCTGAACGGTCTGTTCGCGAATCCCGATTTGTCCCGCTCCCGGCCGCGCGGTAAATCAACGGTCGCTCGTGCGTTGCAGCAGTTCGCGCTTGCACCTAGCAAGATCCGCCAATCATAGGTCAGTAGACACGAGTAAATGCACGTACCGCGTCGTCGGAGGAAAGCGTGCTCTGCTGACGTACAACGCCGCGCGGCTCGATCCTCGGCGCGACAAACAATTCGCTCTAGTTTGTGACGCGCCTTCAATGTCACGAGGTCGGCATGGACCGCATGATGGATATGCGAGCGCTTGTGGGAGTCGTGAACAGCGGTACCTTCAAGGGGGCGGCGAAGCGCCTCAAGGTGTCGCCAGCGATGATCACCAGCCATATCAATTCGCTCGAGGAGCGGCTCGGCATCCAATTGCTCAGTCGCACCACGAGAAAGGTCAATCTGACCGAGGCCGGCCGGACGTTCTATGAGCGCTGCACTCGGATCCTCGCGGAGGTCGACGAGGCCGAAAGCATTGCCAGCGCACTCCAGGTGACGCCGCGCGGCACCTTGCGATTGAATACATCGGTGACGCTCGCGCGGCTGGTTGCCCCTCTGATTGCCGAGTACGTCAAGCTCTATACGGAAGTTGCTTTCGACCTGGTCATGACCGATCGAATGGTCGACCTTGTGGAAGAAGGATTCGATCTGGCGCTTCGTGCCGGTCCGCTGCCCGATTCGAGCTTGATCGCGCGACGCATCGGGCTCGGACGGTTGGTGCTGTGCGCGTCGCCGGCTTATCTCGCCGAACACGATGCCCCCACCGGGCCGGCTGATCTGGATGGGCACAACTGCCTTCTGTCGCTTAATTCCTTTCCCGATAGCGGATGGCGCTTTATCGGAGCGGATGGCGAGCACAACATCACCGCAACCGGAAACTTCCGCACCAACAGCGTCGAAGCGTTACGCATGGCCGCCCTCTCCGGCCAGGGCATCGGACTGCTGCCTGCGGTGATCATCGCCGACGATATCCGGGCGGGGAACCTGATCCAGCTCTTGCCGGAATTCCGGACAAACGAGGCGGTCATCCAGGCGGTCTATCCGTCCAACCGACATCTCTCGGCGAAGGCGCGCACCTTCATCGATTTTCTGATCCGGCGCCTGCGGGAGGATCCCAACTGGGTCGCATATCCTTTGACTGTGGTCGGGAAGGCCGGGCGGACACAATCGCAGTCTCCGCGTCGCGTATAGAAACGCAGAGGGTGCGCCCCGCTTCACAGCGGAACGAATGCGAACGAGCAATCGCCCTGCAGGAGAACGTGATGACCAAGTGGCACTGGATGTCTCTTATCGTCGGCGCGACGGCAGCTCTCACAGCCTGTGCCGGTGGTGACATCGACTATTCGCAGCAGCGCGCGATCTCTGAGGACATAGATGCGGCGTATGACCGCGGCCCGACATCGCTGAACCCGGGCGAGAACCCTCGCGACGAGCCCGAAGGAGCGTATCCGTGGCGTATCAAGTGATGCGGCGAACGCGCTGATGCCGAGGGGCTTCGCTGCACGGGGTCATCGGCGTACGGTAACAGGGGCACCATCACTCCGGTCCGAGCAAGTATGCCGAGGCAGCATCTGCCGAGACAGGAGCGACGGTCGCCTTGTATTTTTGGTCACCCTCCGGCTCTGGCCCAACCTGAAGCTGCGGCATGTTGAGGATCGCCGCGACGCTCAGGTAGAAGCAGCCCAGACCGATCGCCAGGACGAGAAGGAACTCGTTCATCTCTCCGGCGATGCGGTCGAGGCGGATGAGGAGCCGTCGAACGGAGCTCTTCGGCATCATCGCCAGCTCCGTCAGTTCGGCCAGCATGGATTGAGGAACGGGTTTTCTGACGAGGGCGTCGTATTGCCGAAATGACGGACGTCAGCGCCGAAGCCGCCGTCATCGGAAAGCGGGCAGTTGTCAGGTGTGCGAACGACGTCCATACGCACATCGGGCGTCGTGTTCTGCGCCAAGGTGGCGCGCTGCGGCAGTGGTGCCGTCTCGCAGGCGACAAGGCTGATGGCGAGCGCAATCGCCACCGTCAAATAGGTAAACTGGTTTGTCATGTTGATTCTCCTCGTTTATTCAGGTCAGACATCAGGCCAGCTTCGAGCGCCGCGACGAGCCCGAGCACAGACCAGTCGAATTCGCCATAACCGCGGACTTGCGCCGTGACGAGCCGATCACGCACTACGCTCGCGACCGGCATCGGAACTCCGGATGCTGCGGCCTCGGCAAGCGCGAGATCCACGTCCTTGAGTGCCAATGGCAAGGCGAAGCCAGGCGCGTATTGCTGCGCGACCATCTTGCCGCCGTAGATCTTATGCACGCGGCTCCCGAACAGCGTATTCGTCAAGATATCGAGAAAATCGCCCGGCTCGATGCCGCCTTTGCGCACGAGCGCAAATACCTCGGCCAGCATCTCCAAAGTCGCTGCCGTAAGGACGTTGCCGGCGAGCTTCACCAGATTTGCCGCAGGAGGATTTGGCCCGACGACGAATGTCTTCTGGCCAAGGATGCTGAAAAGCGGGCGGCACCGCACGATGTCACCGGCGTCGCCCGCGGCGATGATGAACAGCCGCCGGGCGCGCGCGGCGTCGGGATTGCCGAAGACTGGAGCGGCAACGTAGCCTTGCCCGCTACTTCGATGCACGGCCGCGAGCCCGGCAGCGCTTCCCGGGCTGATGGTGCTCATGGCCAAATGGATGGCGCCGGGCGCGAGCACGGCGCGCAGCCCATCGCGGCCGAGGTTCGCCTCGCTTCCGAGGACGACATCGTGCACAGCTCTGTCGTCCGGCAGCATTGTGATGACGATGGAGCAGTCGGCGAGGTCCGCGATCTCGCCGACCGGCTCGATGCCCAGTGCCGCGATCTCCGCTGGCGGTCGAGGCCGCCGCAAGCGCGCTACCACATGGTAGCCTGCGGCGCCAAGATTGGCGGCCATCGCACTGCCCATTCGACCTAATCCAACGAACCCGATCCGGATTTGATCCGGCGGAGTTTCTCCGCGGCGTGGCTCGTTCGCCGCAAAAGAATGAAATCCGGTACTGTGCTCGTGCATGTGACGTCCTGCCGAAGAGCCGCTCTGTCGCGTCGAAGCATTCTGACGCATTGCCCCGGTTAAAAGCTGGGACCGGCGGCGAAAGCTGCCGGTCCCAGCTGCCTGCGCCGAAGCGGGGTGGGCTTCATGATCCACCGGGCGGGGAGGTACGCGGTGGCCTTGGCGCAGACTGGTCTCGAAAAAAGATCCTCGCTGCTCGAGGGCAACGGATGCGGATGTAGCTTTACGAGCATGAGGTTGCTCGTCCGCCATTTGCGGTCCTGTCGGGTTCTTGCTGAAAGCGAGCGGCCTCGACGAGCTAAACGGCACATCCGAACCGCCCGATCGGATCGCACGAGCGGATGCTTTCCCGAGGGGCTCGCCCCGGCGAAGAACCACGGCGCATCCGGTCGCGCTCAGATGATTTCAGGGATATTCAGCAGCGCGCCAAGGATTTCAGGACGCGATGGCCGCACATTCCCCTGACCGGATCATCAAGGGAAAGTGACCTGCCATGAGCAGCCCTGCCACAAGGGCGACCGCCGTTCAAACCGGGCGCCCCGGACAAACCGCCGGCATCATCCCATTTCCCGTCAAAGCCGCGCCCGGCGGATCGTCCGAACTGGCTTCGGCAACGGCCCATACCGCTCGGCCGACCGCCGAGGCGCTGCGTCCGAGCGTTCATATACGCCCCGACGGCGGCGTCAGGCGGCAAGCGACGGCTTGGAGCGGCCTGGCAGGCGAAGTCGTCAGGATCATCACGCACGAACCTTTCGAGGTCGCGTTTCAGGGGCCCTTCCATCTGCTCGTCGCCTCTGAGCGAGCGGTCCGGCGCGAGGGAGAGACGATCGTCCACGGCTTGCGCCGGTCGACGTTGCACGACTTCAGCCAAAAACTGACCTTTGTGCCGGCGGGCCACAGCTACCGTGAGACGCAGTACCCTCGTGCTCTGGGCCGTGCGACATATTTGTACATCGACCCCGCGGGCACGCTTGTCGATCCCGATACGCGCTTTGACCGGGTAGCGCTCGCGCCGCGCCTGTTCTTCGACAATCAAGTTCTCTGGGAGACCGTTCTCAAGCTCAAGGCGCTGATCGAGGTTGGCGGGTCCTCGAGCCGGCTCTACGCGGAAGCGCTCGGCGCCGTCCTCGCCTATGAGCTCATGCGGCTCAATGAGGGCATGAGCTTGGCTGACCGCCCGGCGCGTGGCGGTCTTGCAGGCTGGCAGCGCAGAACTGTCACGGAGTACGTCGAGGAGAACCTGGCCGAGCAAATCTCGCTCACGACGCTCGCGGGCCTTGTCCGGCTCAGCCCATTCCATTTCTCCCGGGCGTTCAAACGTTCATTCGGCATACCGCCGCATCGCTATCACACGAACCGTCGGGTCGAGCGGGCGAAGATGCTGCTCGCCCAGCCCGCGCGCTCGGTCACCAGCATCGCCGTCGAGCTCGGATTTAGCGAGCCGAGCGCGTTGACGGCGGCATTCCACAAGCTCACCGGGCAAACGCCCAATGGCTACCGTCGAAGCTTGATCTGACCGCCAGCGTGCCGGCGTTCCGGCGCCCGTGCGCGTCCAGCGCCGCATCTCTTGTAGCGGAGTTCGCGGCAAGAACGAGTCCTCAGGAGCACGAGCGGTCAATACGGTGGATCCGTTTCCGGGTAGATCGATGCATTCGAATTCACTGAGCAACAGGAGTGGCACTATGGTTCGGAGATTCACGTCGATGTCGGTCGCGGTTGTGGCACTTGCGGTTGGCGTCCTTCCGGCGCATGCGGCGGGGGCTTATGACGGCAGCTGGTACGTTGACGCGCCAGCGACAGGCCAGAATCAACCAGCGCAGGAAGCCAGCGGGTGCGAGGCGCTGCGTATTGACTTCACGGTCAGGGACAATCGTGTGAGCGGCAGTTTGCAACATCGCCTCTATGGAGAAGGACTCGAGCCGGGCGAGGGCGGCCCCAGTGCCGCTCCCCTTATCGGGACCGTTCAGGCTGACGGTACTCTGACTGCCGAGTGGGACACCCGGCGTTTCACCGGCAGATTGGCCGGCGACAAGGCCGAGCTCAGATGGAACGGCGAATGCGGAGCGCGGGTGGCGACCGGCGGGCGGGCGGGGTAGCGCCCACGTATTAGCCGCGGCGGCGCGAACCCGGTGATGCACCGGGCCCGTCCCCGAGCCGGCACTAGGAGAAGTCGTGATGGTGTCGTTGATCCTTATCGTCTGTCTTGCTGCCACACCCGATGTCTGCCGCGAGGAGCAACCGCCCGTCGATGTCGCGAGTGCAATGTCTTGCGCCATGGAGGGTCAGCTCATCGCGCTGCAATGGCTCGACGATCATCCGAAATGGACGCTACGCGGTTGGCGGTGCCGGTCAGGCAGACCTGAAAGCGCAACGTGAGCTACTCGATTTAATTATCCGGATCGTCGCAGGAACGGAGAGGTGGTGTCGCCAAGCCAAGATTTTCACCGCGATTGGAATCGCTGGACGACAGCTGAACGCATGATTGCAGCCGTGCTCGGTTTACTCGTGGTAATGAGCGTGCCGGCTGCGATCCTGGTCAACGCGCATCCGTTCTGAGACGGCGAAAGACCGCCGCGGGAGGAGCCCCATGGCGAAACGAACCTTGCGTTCGACCTTGATGTTCGTCGAGGGACAAAAATGGCAAACTCGAGGAGTCAAGGAACTCCATGAACGTCATCGCACTGGTCTTGGTCGCCTGTCTGCCGCATACCGGCCAATGCAAGTCCATCGTGCAGCATCCCGCCCCGAAGACTCACGATGAGTGTCAGGCACGCGCGGCGAAGCTGCAGCGGACGCTGACCGGCACTACGGACGATGCCGGCTATCGCCCGATCCAAGTAACCTGCATGTACGCCGACCCGGAAAAGGATGGCGAATGAAGCGGTCATGGTTTGCCGCAGGCGCTTTCGCGCTCGCGGGGATGCAGCCAGTTATGGCATCGGCCCAATCCGCCGACGCCGATGTCGCCCTCGTGCTGGCCGTCGATGTCTCCGGCTCCGTCGACGAGGGGCGCTTCAAACTGCAACGCGAGGGCATCGCCGCCTCGCTCGAAAGCGAAGCCTTTGCCGCGGCTCTGTCCGGCGGCATCCACCAGACGGTCGAGATCGCTGTTGTTGAATGGGCGGAGGAACAGCAGACCATTCTGCCCTGGACCATTCTTCATCGGCGTGACGACATTTCTGCGGCGGCGAACCAGCTGCGTGGCGCGCCCCGGTCCTCGGTGCACGTACTGACCGATCCCGCTGGCGGGATCGCGGCGGCAGACCGACTCCTCGCCTCGGTGCCTCTGCCCGCCGGGCGAAAGGTGATCGACGTGTCGGGAGATGGAAAACAGAATAGCGGTGAGGTGCCGACGGCCAGTGCCCGGGACGCCGCCGTCTCGCATGGGGTCACCGTGAACGGCTTGCCCATAACCTCGGGCGATGAGCCCCATGTCGACGAGTGGTATCGCGCCAACATCATCGGCGGCCCTGGTGCCTTCTTGGTCGTAGCCGATGGCCACCAGGCGTTTGCCGATGCCTTTCGTCAGAAGCTGACGCTCGAGGTGGCGGGCGTTGCGATGGGTCCCACCTTGGCCGCCGCATACGGTCGAAAGCTCTTTTACGTCCCCTGAGCTTTTGGCTTGTTCGCTCGGGTGCCGCCGCTGGATAAACGGCGGGGCCGCGCAGCTGACCCGCAACCGCTCAGACCGTTTCAGAACCATTCAGTGTCCGCTCAAGGATTTCAGCCTCGTCCACCACCATCCTCTTCCCATCGTGCAAGTCGATGGAATGAGGTCCCAGATGATCAGCCTTGCTCAGATCACGACCGTCGCCGCACCGGCCGCCTCCCGCCGCAGTGAAAATGTTGCGGCGCCTACAATGCTCCGCGCATTGCGCGAGCCGACGCGTCCGGATTCACCCCTCCCGGCGCTCAGACTGCGTCACACTGACATGGCCGAGCGGCAGACCGTCGCATGGCGAGATCTCAGCATGGAGAATATCCAACTGGGGCGGCACGAGCCGGTTGAGTATGAATTCCATGCGCCTGTTCATATGCTGATTGCCTATGAGCGCGGGTCGCGCAGCGCAGGCGAGACGTCTGTGGGCGGCCTGCCACCCTCGACCTTACGCGATTTTAGCCAACGGCTGACCTTTGTTCCCGCCGGCGTCCGCTTCCACGAGCGGCAGACGCCTCGCACCCTGCTGTCGGCGGTGGTCTTCTACATCGATCCGCGCCGGCTTCTTCTCGATCCGGGGACCCAGCCATCGCAGCTGACGCTCGCGCCGCGACTGTTCTTCGAGAACGCGGCGCTGTGGCAGACCGCCCAGAAACTTAAGATGCTGCTCGCGGTCGGCGGGGCGGCGAACGCGCGTTATGCCGAAGCGCTTGGTGCGGTTCTCGTGCATGAGCTCGTGCGCCTCAGCCAGGCCGCGCCGTCGCCTGCGGCGTCAGCGCGTGGCAGCCTCTGCGGTTGGCAAAAGCGCGTGGTGGCCGATTACATCGACGAGCACCTTGACGAATCAATTTCGCTGGCGTCGCTGGCCGGACTCGCTCGGCTGAGCCCGTTCCATTTTGCCCGCGCCTTCAGGCAATCTTTCGGGATGCCGCCGCATCGCTACCACACCAGCCAGCGCATAGAGCGCGCAAAGACTCTCCTGGCTTGCCCCTCGCAGTCGGTGACCAACATCGCCATCGATGTCGGGTTCGCCGAGACGAGCTCGTTCACCAAGGCATTCCGCAAGTTGGCGAGCGTGACCCCAACGCAATACCGGCGCAGCATCCGCTGATCTCAAGGGGCGTCACGCCGAACGGACGGCCAATGCAAGCGGAGCGCGACGCTGGTTCCGCAGGCGGGGCACCAGCTCAGCAAGATTGGCAAAGCGCCGGCCGCGGCGGAGACCAGATATTGAGTAGGCACACCGCGACGGTAGCAATTCTCGTTGCGTGGAGGAAACCATGGAAACAGCAATGATCGCCGACACTCCGCTCGATGTGTCGAGAGTCGCCCTCGGGACCTGGGCCATGGGGGGCTGGATGTGGGGCGGCAGCGACGAAGCTGAGTCGATCGCCACCATTCGGGCGGCCGTCGAACAAGGCATCAACATCATCGATACTGCCCCCGTCTACGGCTTCGGTCAATCGGAGGAGGTCGTCGGCAAGGCCCTCGCCGAGGGCCGGTTGCGCGCCAAGGTGCAGATCGCCACCAAGGTCGGCCTTGAATGGCGCGATGGCAAGGTGTTCCGCAACGCAAGCAACCAGCGCATCTTCAGGGAAATCCGGGATTCGTTGTCTCGCCTGCGCACCGACTATATTGATCTCTACCAGGTGCACTGGCCCGATCCGCTGGTCCCCATCGAGAGGACGGCCGAGGCGCTGGGCAGTCTCTATGATCTTGGCCGGATCCGCGCGATCGGCGTCAGCAACTTCTCTGTAGAGCAGATGGAGCGTTTCCGGAAGGTAGCGCCGCTCCACAGTTTGCAGCCGCCTTATAACCTATTCGAGCGCGGCATCGAGGCGGAGATCCTTCCCTATTGCCATCGCCACGGCATCGCTGTCCTCGGCTATGGCGCGCTCTGCCGTGGGCTGCTCAGCGGCAAGATGAGCACGACGACAAGATTCGAAGGCGATGACCTCCGCAAGGCCGACCCGAAGTTCCGGCCGCCGCGCTTTGCCCAATACCTGGCTGCCGTCAAGCGGCTCGATGAATTCGCAACGCAACGATACGGCAAGCGCGTGATCCATCTGGCCGTGCGTTGGATGCTCGACCAAGGCGCGACTACCGCTCTATGGGGCGCACGACGCCCAAGTCAGCTGGCGCCCGTAGCGGAGGTGATGGGCTGGTCGCTCGATGATGCCGCGAAAAGCGCGATTGAGCACATTCTCCGTGATACGATCACCGACCCGATTGGGCCGGAGTTCATGGCACCTCCAACTCGCGACCGCACCGACGCCGGCCTGGGCTAGAGCCTCTAGACCTAAGAATCGAGCTATGATGCATGCGCAGCGCTGCCCCGCCTGGGCGCGCGCCGAGCATCGATCAGACGGGCGCTTCCTTCACCGTCTCGACTGCCTGTTGGCGAAGAGCCCTTGAATGGCGAACCGCTCTTTGGACCTTGTCGAAGGCATGCAGCTCGATCTGGCGGACGCGCTCGACTGAGACGCCATAGTCCCGTGATAGATCCTTGAGCGCCGTCGGCCGATCATTAAGGCGGCGAGCAATCAGGATGCGGCGCTGTCGCTCCGTCAGGAGCGCCATGGCGTCGTGCAGCAGATGACGGCGGAGCCCGAGTTCCTGCCGTTCGCCTAGGTCAGCCTCTTGGTTGCTGACGTCGTCGACAAGCCAGTCTTGCCATTCGCCCTCGTCCTCGCTGCGGAGCGGTGCATTCAAGGAGTGGTCGGGAGCGGCAAGCCGGCGGTTCATGGTGATGACATCGGCCTCGGGCACGCCGAGCTCGGTGGCGATCTTCTTGACGTTCTCCGGCGAGAGATCGCCCTCGTCCATCGACTCGAGCTGGCTCTTGAGCTTGCGCAGGTTGAAAAAGAGCTTCTTCTGCGCCGTCGTGGTGGCCACCTTCACCAGCGACCAGGAACGCAGGATATACTCCTGCATCGCCGCGCGTATCCACCACAAGGCGTATGTGGCCAGCCGGAAGCCGCGGTCGGGATCGAAGCGCTCGACCGCTCGCATCATGCCGACACTGCCCTCGGAGATTAGCTCCGAGAGCGGCAGGCCATAGCCGCGATAGCCGATGGCGATCTTGGCGACGAGGCGCAAATGGCTGGTGACGAGACGGTGTGCCGCTTCGGGATCGCCTTGCTCGCGCCAGCTCTTGAAGAGGTGAAACTCCTGGTCGGGCGTTATCAGCGGGAACTTGTGGATGTCCCGCAAATACCGGCGGACCGTGGGGTCGAAGGATACTCGCGTCACAGTGATCCTCTTGTGCTCAGAGCCGGCGCGATATCTGCTGCCGAGATGGCGGTCTACGCCGCGGCCCTCAGACCCAGTCGTCCCCAGACCTCTCGCAAGGCCGAGACAAGTCGATCCATATCGTCGTCCGTGTGCAGCGGTGTTGGCGTGAGGCGAAGTCGCTCGCTCCCCCGTGGCACGGTCGGGTAATTGATCGGCTGGACGTAAATGCGATGGCGATGGAGAAGTTGGTCCGAGGCGGCCTTGCAGAACGAGGCATTGCCCACGTGTATCGGCACGATGTGGCTCTCCGACGGCATCACCGGCAGTTCTGCCTTCGCCAGCAGACGCTTCAGCCGCGCAACGCGTTCTTGGTGCCGTGCTCGCACCGAAGGGTCTGCCTTCAGATGACGGATGCTCGCGAGTGCCCCCGACGCGACGGCGGGAGGCAGGGCGCTCGTGAAGATAAAGCCCGACGCAAAGCTCCTGACGAAGTCGACAAGCGCGGCTGATGCCGCCACATACCCGCCGACCAGGCCAAAGGCCTTGGCAAGCGTGCCTTGTATGACCGTTAAACGGTGCATCAGCCCATCGCGCTCAGCGATGCCGCCGCCCCGTGGTCCGTAAAGTCCCACCGCATGCACCTCGTCGAGGTAGGTCATGGCGCCATAGCGCTCGGCGACGTCGCACAGCTCGGCGATCGGCGCGATATCGCCGTCCATGGAATAGACGGACTCGAAGCAGACGAGCTTTGGACGCTGAGGGTCGGCGGCCGCCAGCAGCCGCTCGAGGTCGCCCACGTCATTATGGCGGAAACGGTGCTTCTCGGCGGCGCTGTGCCGAATGCCCTGGATCATCGAGGCGTGGTTGAGCGCGTCGGAAAAGATGATGCAGCCGGGAATCTGTTCGCCCAAAGTCGCGAGCGTAGCCTCGTTCGCGACGTAGCCGGATGTAAAGAGAAGCGCGGCGCCCTTGCCGTGAAGGTCCGCGAGTTCTCGTTCGAGAAGCACATGGTAATGGCTCGTGCCTGAGATATTGCGCGTGCCGCCGGCGCCAGCCCCGAGCGAGTCGATTGCCTCGTGCATCGCTCCAAGCACCGAAGGATGTTGTCCCATGCCGAGGTAGTCGTTTGAGCACCAGACGGTGATGACGGAGCCCAGTTCCTCATGATAGGCCAGCGGAAACGCACCCGCCCTCCGCTCGAGGTCGGCGAATACCCGGTAGCGGCCCTCTGCCCGCAGGGTATCAAGCCGCGCCCTGAAGAAAGTCTCGCAGTCATACATGCGTCATTCCCCTCTTGGATAGGTGCGGCGCGCGACATACGCGGAGAGCACTCCGGTAGGCGCGTGCGGCAAGCCGAGGTCTCGCGTATCTCAGGATAAAGGGCGCCGCAGGCATCGCTTGCCCGGTCTTGCCGGCACCTCAGTTGTCTTGCGGGGAGTGCGGCTCACCTATGGGCGGCGGCAGCTCTACGTGCCGCGCCTTGCCATGCTGGAGTTCTCGTCCGTCCTCTTCGTTCTTGGCGTGCTCATTGCGGCTGATATGGCCTGGGCGGCATTTCGCGACCACCGGGCTCGTCGCCTCGCGATCAAACGCGGCCGGACACTCACGGCCAAGTACGGGCTACCCCACCGGTGATATCGACGCGTTGCAGGGGCGATTTTTCCGCCAAGCCGGGGCATAGCTGGTAAGACCCTAGCCGGCAGCTGCTGCTTTATCAGCCGCAGCGGCGGCAGCTCGGGTCATCGCGCCGCGACGGTGCCTTTCGCAGGCGCGTCCGCGATGTGTACCGGCAGGCCGGTGCGCTCGATGCCGGCGCGGCGGACGGCGTCCCAGTCGACCTGAACCGCTCGATCCGCCACGGCGCTGGCCACTCGCTCGGCAAGATCGGGCGGCGTCTTCGGAGCAAAGCTCCCCGTCAGGTCGATCTCTTCGGCTTGGCTCTTGCTGGGATGGACCTGGACGTACAACCCGTCGCCGACCCAGGCCGCAGTTACGTCCTGGCTGATGACCCGGACGGGTGTGCCGACAGGGACCTCGCGAAAGAGCCGTTCGATGTCTTCCGGATAGAGGTGGAGACAGCCATGGCTCACATTGCGCCCGACACCGTCGGGCTTGTTGGTGCCGTGGATCAGGTAGCCGCGCCAGCCGAGATGGAGCGCAAAGGCACCGAGCGGATTGTCCGGTCCTGGCGGCATCGCGGCCGGAAGATCTGGATCCTCCGCGTGGATTGAAGGCGGAGGATACCATGTGGGATTAGCTTCCTTGCTGATGACGGTCGTCGTTCCGATTGGTGTCGACCGCCCCTCGACGCCGACACCGATCGGATAAGTCTCGAGCCGCCCGCCACCCGGGAAATAGTAAAGGCGCTGCTCGGTGAGATTGACGACAATCCCGCGTCGGGGCGCATCGGGTAGGAGGTAAAAGCCTGGCACCGTCACGAGGCGCCCTGTGCCGGGCAGCCAGGGATCGACTCCCCGGTTGGCCGCCATGAGCTGCGTAAAGCCCAGATCGTAGCTGCGGGCTAGGTCGAGCAGCGTGTCTTGGCGATGCGTCATGTAATAGGCGACCTCGCCGACTGCCCGCTGATCTGAAGCGAGGGTAAAATCGGCCGCTATTGCCGGCGTGACGAGGAGTCCCACAGCGAGGCCGAATGGGCCAAGTCGCGCCGCTCGCATCACGAGCAAGCCAGCATCGCGAAGAGGCTCGAGCGCCACGTCAGCGGACGCTCGATGCCTGATCAAAGCGACGGGCTCTGGATGCTGCCGCGGCTACGGCCAGCGGCTGTCATCGCTGCTACTTGTGCAGGTTTCTCTGAAACATTTTGTCGGCCCGTTCATTGGCCGACTGAGCGGAGGCTTGTGCCTGCTGTGCCGCCACGAGGGCCTGATCGGCTTCCGCCTTCGCTTGATTAGCGGTCGCCAGGGCATTGTTGGTCTCGGTTGCCTCGCGGTCGAGACCCGCTTGGCTCGCGCACGCCGCGGTAAGCAGAACGAATGCAAAGACGGCGACCGTCCGAACCGCTGTTAACGCGCCGCTCGCGCCAACACGCTTTGCGGTGTTCTCATGACTGTTGTTGTGCTGCATAGTTGCTTGCCTCGCCTGAGCTGGGTTCGCTTCAGAAGTCTGGAGAGCTGTAGTCTAGTCGCCGCGCCGGGCCTCGGGTGGTTTCGGGTTGCGGCGATTTACTCAGGTTTGCCCGATAGCGCTTATTGAACGGCATCCATTCGCCCTCACCGCCGCTCGAACTGGTGCCGCCCTTGCGAGCCGATCTTCGACTAAGCCGATGTCGTGGACATGAAAACTTGGCGAGCATGATGACCACTCGCTGCCTGCTACCGCCGTGAATTGATCGGTTTAGGGTTAAGAAGCGTGACGTGCTGCGGTCCCGTCTTTGGAGCTTCTATCTGGTCGTTCGCGCTCCATGAGCGCGCGAAGGAACATGCGGCCGCGCGACAACCTGGACCGCACGGTCCCCACCGGAATTCCCAGTTTCTCGGCGACCTCGCCGTATCTGAGACCATCGTAGCCGACGAGGAGCGCGACGGTGCGTACACCGTCGGGCAACTGCTCCAGCGCGTGGCGCAATGCCCGCATCTCCTCATTGGCCTCCTGGCCGCCGCTCACCGTTGCCGACCACTCCGGGAGGTCGACGTACATGCCTCGGCGCGAAGCGCGGCGGACGCCGTTCATGCGCTGGTTATGCATTATTGTGAACAGCCAAGCGCGCAGGTCTGTGCCGGGCGCAAACTGATGCTGCTTGCGGAGCGCGTTGACCATCGTGTCCTGGAGGAGGTCCTCGGCAACGACGCGGTCGCGCGTGAGGTAGAACGCGTAGCGGCGCAGGGCTGGCAGGACGCGCTCGCACTGTCCGCCAAAGTTGTCTCGCTGGTCACTTATCGACGAACGGTCCACGTGGGACTCCGGCCTCGCACGGGAGGGAACGGATTGGCCGCGCATGTGTAAAGCGGCGTTGCGGCCCAATGTTCGCGCGGTCCCCCGCATTGCGGGCGGAACCTTGTAATCGCGGATGATCTCCTCGACACGCTGGAATGACGTAAGACAAGCCGCGGCGATCTCGACCATCGGCACCTGCAGCCGGTGCAACTTCAGGACTTCGGCGATGACGGTCATGGCGGCGCTTCGTTTTTTGCCGCGCGCTCTGCGGCGCAGAGGCATGGCGCGACAATGGGGATAGCAAAGCTGCGGGCCAGCGTAGGCGTGCCGGTCTTGGGCGTCGTCAACTGCGGATCGCTGATCGCCGCGACGACGCGGCTACCGCGGCCGCCACACAGGGGACATGCGGTCATACGGTTGCCTCCGCTTGCGAGCGCCGGTCGGGTAAGGCCCCGGGCGACCGGGCGGGTACGTCGCGAGTCGGCTTCCTCGCGCAGCGCTCGTCGCAGGCCCGAGCGTCCGCGCGGGCGACGGGAGGCACGAGAAGGGGCGCGTGGCGGACGATCGAGATCACGGGTGTTTCCGGCAAAACCGTCTCCAGACGACCACGCCACCGGCGCGACGTCCTGCCGCAGAGCCTACTTGCCAGACAACGGGCTGCTCGCCGCGCATTGCCGCTCTTGCACTGGTCTTGCTGAAACGGTTCGGATTCCGGTTTGGCGTCGCCGCGGCCAGGACGTAAGACGCCGAGCGCATGATCGAGTGGCGGGGCGCCCTCAATGGTGCTTCGCGCGGTGGGCATGTAACCAGAGCGGCACCGACGCAACGGTGAGCGCCACGCCGACTGACGAGTCGCCACCCGGTGAAAAGGCCCAGTCCAGCGCCGCCCGCACATTGTCGACGTCAGGGCCGTAAGCCGCCAGCCACTCGGCAGCGGGCCGCCTTATGGATTCGACGGCAGCCTGCTGGAGCAACTGCCGGTAATACTCCGCGTGGCGCCGTGCGATCTCGTCGCGCTCACCGGTGTCGGCCAGCTTCTCGAGGACGTAGGCCCGCGTGGTCTCGAGCAGCCGGTAGCGCGGTTCTGGACCATCCACATCCGCTACCACCAGCGATTTCGTGACTAGGTTCACGACGCAGTCGACGACGCCCGACCCAGTGATATCGGCGCCTGCCGCCACCGTGCTGGCTGCTTCCAGCGTGAAGCTGCCGGCGAAGACGGACAGGCGGCGCAGAATCAGGTTTTCGCACGCGGGGAGCAAGTCGTAGCTCCAGTCGAACGTCGCCCGCAGCGTCTGGTGGCGCGGCAGCGCGGTACGCCGACCGCTCGTGAGCAGCCTGAAACGATCGTCGAGCCGGGCCGCCACCCCTTCGATCCCGAGCGTGGCGACGCGTGCCGCGGCCAACTCGATCGCGAGCGGAATGCCGTCGAGGTGTCGGCAAATTGCGATTGCCGCCGCCGAAATAGACCGATCCGCCGGGAAATGGCGCTGTGCTGCCCGTGCCCGCGCGACGAACAGCCGAACCGCACCGTATTTGAGCACGTCGTCCATATCCTCGGCGCCCGCCGCAGGGACACCGAGAGGAGGGACGCGGTAAATGATTTCTCCTTCCGCGCCTAACGGCTCCCGGCTTGTGGCGATCACGTGAAGGCCTGCGTTTGTACGCAACAGGGCCTCGGCGACGCCTGCCGCAGCGTCAATCACGTGCTCGCAATTGTCGAGCACGAGCAGGAGGTGCTGCGATCCTAGCGCATTCGCGATACGTTCAGCCGAAACCGCGCCCGTGGGGAGGTGAAGCCCTGGCGCCGCGGCAACGGTGGTCGGGACGACGTCTGGATCAGACAGAGATGCGAGTTCGGCGAGCCAGGCCCCGTTGGCAAATTTCGGCAGCAGTAGTCTGGCGACAGCGAGGCTGAGGCGGGTTTTGCCGATGCCGCCAGGCCCGGTCAAGGTGACGAGCCGGTGGGCCGAGGCAAGGCGCTCGATTTCCTCAATCTCCGATTCGCGGCCGATCAGTTCGGAAACGGGCTCTGGGAGGTTCGTCGCCGTGCGGGGCGGCGCCGCAACCGCCGCCGCGCCCAAAACCGCCCGGCCGTTGGGCTCGCGGCCGACAAAGTCGGCAGCGGAAAGATTGGTAACCGCTAGCCTCTCCGACGCCGGAGTGGTGACGTCTGTCGCCGCTGATGCATCGCAGTCGCAATCTGTGGCGCGGACCTCGCCCGTGAAGCGGTAACCGCGCAGCGGCACTGTCAGGATCACGTTACGATCCTCGCCCAGCGCCTTGCGCAAGGTCGAGATCTGCACCTGAATGTTATTTTCCTCGACCACGATGCCCGGCCAGACTCGATCGAGCAGCTCATCCTTGGTGACGAGGCTGCCGCGCGCCTCGAGCAAGACCATAAGGACGTCGAAGGCTCGCGAGCCGAGTTCGACCGGAGCGCCGCCGGCGAGCAGCTGCCGCTGCCGCAGCAGCACGCGGAAGCGGCCGAACTCAAGGCATCCCGGACTTTCCTGAACCAACTGCATGGGCTCCTCCAAGCAGTGGCTTCAGGCTAGCGATGTATCTCAGCTCGATCTATTGCACGTGCGTAAGAAGCGCAACACCGCCGAGGATGAGGTAGATCACACCTTGGTTTAGGCGTCGTCGCAAAAAAGCCCCTCCGGGAGCGGAGGGGCTGAGGTAGGCCGGCACAGGGAGGAAAACCGGCCGGGGGAGGAAACAACAGGTTAGCAGCACGCGACGGACCATGATATCGGCCGAAAGGAAAGGACGGATAACCAAAAGGGAAGGGAAGTCCTATACTCGCGGTTAGGAGGTTTGCGAGTTTTCCTTGGCGAGCTTTAGCCTGTCCGCCATCCGCGCGAGATCGGGCAGAGACGACGCTTGCATCTTTCGCTTGACCTGACCGCGGTGGATCTTCACCGTGATCTCGCTGATGCCGATATCGCCGGCAATCTGCTTATTTAACCGGCCGGTCACCACCAGGGCCATAACCTCGCGCTCGCGCGGGGTCAGGGTATCGTAGCGCGCACGCAACACCGCCAACACCTTTTCACTCTCGCGCCACGCGCGATCCCGCGCGAGACCCAATTGGACGGCCTCCAGCATGTCGTGGTCGCGGAACGGCTTGGTCAGGAACTCGATCGCTCCTCCCTTCATCGCCTGGACGGTCATCGGAATATCGCCGTGGCCGGTGATGAAGATGATCGGGATGTGAATGTTTGCGGCCGAGAGTTCTCGTTGAAAATCAAGGCCGCTTCGCCCGGGCAATCTAACGTCGAGGATAAGGCAAGTGGGGCCGTCCGGACGCCCCGATTTCAGGAATTCAGCCACAGACGCCATCAGCCTGACTTGCAGGCCGACCGACCGCAGAAGGCCCCCAAGCGACCCGCGGACATCCGGATCATCGTCGATGACGACGATAGTTGGCTGCGCCTCAGTCATCGCTAGCGCTCACGGCAATATTGATCCGGCACTTGCAGCATCCTAAATCGTGCCTGCAGAGGAGAATGCGCTTTCGTTATCTTACCCACACGCATGTCGGGTGCGCCAGAACCTAACGTCAATCGGTCTTGACCAGTCCAGAGAATCCGGAGGATATGATCAAACAACCTGAAATTGCACGAGCTCCGGACGCGACGAGGCGGTTGTTTGCCAGAGCCAAGCTCCGTCGCCTCTCCGGTCGCACCGCGTTAAGCGCCGAGAGGCGCGCTGGATAGCTCCTCCTACGGTCCACGCGCGGTTGGGTGTGCATGGTCGGTACATGGGACCGTCCGTGGGCGCAGGGAGGGCGCCTCTTTGCGCTGGCTCAAAGCGCAACCGCCGAACCAGGGAGAGATCCAGCGGGCGGGCGCTTGCTCGCATCATCAAGGACGGCAATCGAGCCAGCGAAGTCATCGACCGGATACGCGCCCTTGCCAAGAAATCTCCAACCCGAAAGGATCGGCTGAACATCAGCGAGGTCATCCTGGAGGTTGTCGCCCTGACGCGCAGCGAAGTGCAGAGGAACCGCATCTCGCTGCGGAATCAGCTGTCCGATAACTTGCCGATTATCCAGGGTGACCGGATCCAGCTCCAACAAGTGGTCCTCAATCTGATCCTCAATGCCGTCGAGGCCATGGCCATTGGCGGCGGGCCGCTAGAGTTGCTGGTTACCTCTGAAAAGGACGTCCTCGTCTCGGTGCGAGATTCGGGCGCGGGTCTGGACCCAGAGAGCGTCGACCACATCTTCGATGCCTTCTACACGACCAAGTCGAGTGGGATGGGAATGGGGCTGGCGATCAGTCGCTCGATCATCGAGGCCCATAGTGGGCGACTGTGGGCGAGCGCGAACGCACCGCGCGGAGCCATTTTTCAATTTACCCTGCCGAGTGACCGCGCGGATGTGCCAGCAACGCCGGACACCCTTTCGCCTCCCTAGGACGCATGCTCATAAGCGCGCGGAAGGCCGGTCCAGCCGGATATCCGGTTCACGCTCCCGTCGAGAACACAGGAGTCATCGATGGACTTGGTGCCGTCACCTCCCCAGCCGTCTATTATCTCGCGCGAAGCACCGCGGCCGGAAGGGTGCGGCCGACCTATACTCAAGTATAGTCGCCTTGGCGGTCCCTCTATACCATGCTTCCTCAAGTCCCGCCTGATCTTATCCGGGGACGATAGCGTCGGGTCGTTGCGCAGTGCTAGTCCTGAAACTGATGCCGGAGGTCGGAGTGCCGAAAAAGCCTCTGATTTCGATCGTCGACGATGATGAGTCGGTTCGCGAGGCGACAAAGGGTCTCATGAAGTCGTTGGGATTCATTGCCAAAACCTTCTCATCGGCCGCCGATTTTTTGACCTCCCGTTATCTGCGCCGCACCGCCTGCTTGATCGCGGACGTCAACATGCCTGGGATGACCGGGCCTGAGCTGCATGACCGCCTGAGGGACTTAGGCAGCACCATTCCGACGATCCTGATCACCGCTTACCCTGACGACAACGTTCGGGCGCGCGCGTTGAGTGCCGGCGTCATTTGCTACCTGAGAAAGCCATTCGACGAAGACGATTTGCTGGTTTGTATCCGCTCGGCCCTGGTACAGCGCGAAGGCGGGTAAGATAAGAAGCGTTCATGACTGCCGCCTTCGGGCGAAGTGACGGCGCCTCCAGGCCGTGGGTTCGGAGGATTCGAGCGCAAGGTAAGGCGGATCACCGAAAGCCCGCCCAATTCACCTCCTGGCACTGGCATAGGCTGTGGCGATCTGGCGCGCCGGATCGCAGTCCAGGAGCAGTGTCACGGCCAAAACGCCCCACCCTTACCACCTCGGCCGGCAATCAGGTCGCGGACAACCAAAACGCCGTCACGGCCGGCGCCGACGGGCCTGTGCTGCTGGAGGGCTATCAGCTGCTCGAAAAGCTTGCGCACCACAACCGTGAGCGCATTCCCGAGCGCACCGTGCATGCCAAAGGCTGGGGTGCGCTCGGCATCTTTACGGTGACGCAGGACATTACCCGGTATACCAAGGCAAGCATCTTTTCGGTGGTTGGCAAGAAGACCGAGTTGATCGCGCGCTTCTCGACTGTCGCTGGTGAGTTTGGCGCCGCCGACCATGAACGCGATGTGCGCGGCTTTTCTGTCAAACTCTCAACCGAGCAAGGCAACTGGGAAGGCGCCGGCGATGAGAAGCGCTAGCGACCCCTCCGTCGTCACGCTGACGAGTGGCGTCGGCGCTGGTGGTCGACCGCGCAACCGTAAAATCTATGGTGATTAGCGGATCGCCCGGCGCGGCATGCGTCATCCAAGGCCCGCGTGAGTTCCTCGAGCATCGACCGCGGGTGTGGCTCGTGTCCCAGCGCGCCAGCCGCTTCTCCTTCAACGCTCAGCGGGCGTATAGACTCGGGGATCAACGAGGGGTTCTTGGTCTGCTGCTGGCCGAGGAAGCGCGGAAGATCAGGGTCGGCAACGCCATCACGACCCAAGCGGAAAGCAGCTGGCATTCGCCACCAACTCGACGAGGAAACCGCCGCACGCGCGCAGCGTCACTCCCGGCGCGTCGTGGGCGGCGTCCGGCAATATCATCCTGCGCACATCAATATCCTGCCGCTGCATCGCGTCGACGAGGGCGCGAAAGCTGGCGGCGTGTGGGTCCTCGCTCGTGCGGTGCTGTACGAGCCGGACCCTCGCCGGCGTAGGCACGATGCGGGTCGGCGCGGGGCTCGGCGGGATGTCGAGACCGATCACGCCCGTTGCGGGGATGGCGCCTTGCAGCACCAAATCGACTGCTAACCGACCGGCCGCACCGGCGCCGAACAGGATGATCTGTGACGGCCGTATCGAGCGGGCGGTCGCTGCCGCGGCCGCGGTGCGTTGGAGCGCGGCGATGTCGGTCCGTTCCACCGCGGCGTCCAGTTCGATGCCGACGAACGCGGCTTGCGGGACGCTTGGCTGCCATTGCCGTGCGCGTGCCAGCGCTTGCTCCGCGCCGTTAGCGGCGAACAGTATCACCACCAGCGCGCGTGGACGCGCTTCCACCCCATCGCTGCTGCGCAATTCGTGCAGGAGCAAGCCGCCCATCCTTCCGCTCTCCACTTTCAATCTCGCAACAAGAATGGGGCGCAGTCTCTCATGCTGCAAATGCATCTTCGTCACGATATAATTCGTCCAGTGAATGTCTCCCCTGCGGCACGATCGGAAAATCGCATGAAGCTGACGACCTTTGACCTCAATCTTCTTGTCGTCTTCGAAGCGATCCTGCGTGAGCGCAGCGTCACCAAGGCGGGGGAGCGGTTGGGCCTGAGCCAGCCTGCGATGAGCCATGCTTTGAACCGGCTGCGGTGGATGCTGAAGGATCAGCTCTTCATACGGACGCCGGAGGGCATGGTGCCGACGCCCCGGGCGGAGCAATTGGCCCATCCGGTCCGGGGCGCGATGGGCGAGCTGCAGTCGGCACTAGATCCGGAGGAATTCATTCCGGCACAAGCGGAACGGCGTTTCACCGTCGCCGTCAACAACTACGCCGCCGTGGTGCTGGCTGGACCGATCATAGCGGAATGCGCTGCGTTGGCTCCCAATGTCCGCATCTCGCTGCGGCCAAGCGGTACGCTGAATCTGCCGGAATTGCTCGACCGCGGCGAGCTCGACATCGCGATTGCAGCCGTGGAACCGCCGGCCGACCGATTTGCCTCGCGCGTCCTGGTCGAGGACCGCTATGTAGCGGTGATGCGGCGCGGCCATCCGGTCGGCCAGAAGAGACTGGACCTGAAGACATTCGCCGCTCTGCCGCACCTCGTGATCTCATCGAGCGGAGAGGATCTCAGCTTCGTCGATGCCGCGTTAGCCGCAGCGGGGTATGCTCGGAGCATTGCCCTGGAGGCCCCCTATCTCTCGGCCGGCACGATCCTCGTGCAATCCGACATGGTCGCCGTTCTCGGCGGTCAAATTGCGCAGGAATTCCGCCGTGCCTGTCCCATCGAGCTCCGAGAGTTGCCCTTCAAATCGCCATGGCTGCACGCCGTAATGCTGTGGCACAGGCGTTTCAACGATCAGGCCGCCCACCGCTGGCTGCGCAACATGATGGCCTCTGTCGCCGCGCATTTCCAGACTGCGTAAACGCCAGCGCAAGAAAATCGGACAAGCTCGTCGTTCCTTTTCGGCATCAGATCAAGCGGCGGCGATATTCCGTCGGCGTCTGCTTCGTCAGCTTGCGAAACGCAGCAGAGAACGAGCTGGTCTCGCTGAACCCGACATCGAGCGCGATCTCGGTCACGGAGCGCGCCGGCATCGCCAGGAGCGCCTTCGCCTCCTCGATGCGTCGGTTCGTATGATAGCCGTGTGGTGGCAGCCCGAAAGATTGCTTGAAGGCGCGGGCAAAATGGAACGGGCTCAGGCGAGCGAGGTCGGCGAGGGTAGCGAGCGATATCGGCTGGGCGAGGTTCTCGTCGATGTACTGTGCGACGATCCGTCTCTGCCAGCCAGCGAGGCCGCCACGGATTGGCGACTCGTGCTGTGGCGCGCCCCGACTCAGGCGCACGAGCTCGTGGCTCAGGACGGCGCCCAGCGCCTCGGCATAGAGCGTGTTCGCAGCGCTTCCAGCCTCGGCCAGCGCCTTGAGCTTCTGCACGGTCTGCCACAACGCGGCATCGTCGAAGAAGAGCCGTGGCGCCAAGGCCGCCTGCGCGAGCACGGGCTCGCGCGCGTCGATACAGAAGAAGGCGGCGCGCAGCAGGGTGCGCGGGATCTGCCGCTCATAGAAGCGGGTCCCGGCGGGAACGAAAGTGAGCTTCCGGCTGAAATCGCGCAGCCTCGAACGCGGCAGGCCCTCGAGGAAGGTCTCGCCGGCGACGCGCGAAGCGCGCTCATAGGCGATGAGCAGATGGAAGGGCGCGCGAAATTCGTACTCGAACGGCTCGTGCCGCGTCACCTGGACGTTCTCGGCGCTGAGACCCCCCCATGCCATGGATTGGCGCCTGACGATGTCAGCGGGACGCAGGCTCGGCGCCTGGAAAGAGGATTCGAGAGGGGCGGGTACGGGTGCGCGCGGCGCAGGAAAGACGATCACCCGGTTCGAGGTGCCGCTTGCGGCGGCGGGTTCCGAAATCGCGACCTTGGCAGCGCTCCTCTCGACTTCTTGTCCTTCGGCTTTGTGCTGGACCAAGGGTGGGGCCGAGTGCGCTTTAGACCCCTGGCCGGCGGCCATCGCTCGGCCGCTCGCGACATGAAACATCGTCATCGTGCTGGTCCTTATCGTGCAATCTGAGTTTGGCTGGTGCCGCTACGAGGCTCGTGGTGTGGCACCGGCCGGTGCTTGGGCACCTGCCGGTGCACACGAGTGGGGCTCATGCGCCGCTCGACAGGTTGCAAGGGAAGCCCCGGTGGTCGATGTCGTCAGCCACGGCAGTATCGCCGTGCTGCGGTGACCGGGGTTTATCGCAATCGGTCGTCGGCTAGTGCGCGCTGCACAGGCCCTTGTTGGGGACAACATGGTGCTGGCGGTCTGCTTGGCCGGCGGTGAATCCGTCGGGAGACCCGCCGGGCTGTCGGCCCGCGCGATCGACGCACCGGGCGCCAGCAGGGTCGTCGACAGCGCCATCGCGCGCATGACACGAAACTGAGTTGTCATTTCGAGCTCCTGCTTCGTGAGGCGAATTCCTCACGGGGCAAGACATAAGCGCGACGATCTAATGCCGGAAATGCATTCTGTTCACGTCCACATGTTGAGAATGAATTGAGCTATGTTCGACGTCATCTGCTCATCGTGTTCGGTTTGGCGATGCGGGAGCACAGCGCCAAGCAACGGGGCAAAAGGTCGGCCTGAGCCAGCCGGCGATGAGCCACGCGCTCAGTTGACCGCGCTACATGCTGAACGACGATCGTTCGTTGCACGTCTGACGAAATCGTGTCGACCGCTCGCGCGGAACAGCCGGCGGCGCCGCTACGATGTGCGCTGAGCAGTATGCGGCTCACTGGAACCGACCTCATTCCGAAGCAAGCAACCGGCGCCTCATGATCGCGGTGAGCCACCACGCCGCTGTCGTGCTAATACCGCAGGGGTGATGGCGGCGGTGAGGCCGCGCCACCGGCGAGCGGCTTCGCGGTGGGCCGGCTGCTTGAAGTACCTTTTGTCCTCGCCATGCGGCGCGGCCATGCCAGCTGCCAAAGACCCAGCAACGCCCAATAGTGATCAAAACCGGCACTCTGGCGCGCACAACAGCCCAATAAAGGTGCTGAAGTAAGGGATCGCGCAAGAGCAGGTCAACCAAAGCAATACAGGTCAAATTCATTTTCGGGGCCTTTGCCATATGCGTGAGGGCCGCCTGCGCACAGACGTCGCCGATGAAGCACGTACCCGTCATCGGGAAGCAGGTTCCAGTGTCCATGCATCGCTCGAGGTCACCATCCATGGCGGATCCTTCCAATACGGTTTCCGATCGTAATTTCGAAGCGAGCACCACGCTCTCGCTCAAGCGCGAGCCGGCTTGTTTCGCCTTCCTGTGCAGCCGCGCCGTGTCGGCGCCGCTGCCGGTCGACGCGATCAATCTCGACCTCGCCTCGGTCGATTACTTCAGCGGCCGCGCCTCGCTGTGGGCGACGCTCGAAGTCCGCTCCGGCGCGACCAACGAGCAGGCGGCCGCGGTGCTGGGCTTTGACGAGACCTTCCTGCGCCCGTTCACGCGCGCGTTCATCGCGGCGGCGGCGAGTCGCAACCCTTACCGCATGTCCACCATGCTCGAGCCCGGCAAGGCGGCACCGCAGCGCGTCGTTGAATACGTCACCGGTCCCGGCACGGCGCTGCGCGAAGTGATCCTGACGCCGCACGACACGGTCGTGGTCATCTCCGGCCGTGCCGACGACAATGCCGACGAGGAGACGCTCTTTCAGCTGCCGCGCAGCGACTCGTTCCTGCGCGCCTTCGTCAACATGACCTGCCAGGCTGACCAGGCGCTGCGCGATACGCTCGCCGAGAGCGAAAAATTAGCGCGTCGCCGCACCGCGTAGCAGCGTCGACGGACTCGGGCGCCGCCGCAGAGTCTGCGCGGCAATTACTTACCCAACGCACCGTCTGTTTCTGCGAAGCACGAGCGCGAAACCAGAGCGGTATCAACGGACTGACGAAGATGTGCTGCGTTACCCGTAGGGCGCGTTCCTTCATCAGCGGTCATCGCCTACGATCAAGAGCGGCTAGGCGTTCAGAGGACGCGCCATGGGCAATGGCACTCGTGCTTCGATTGAGCCGAAGGATCCAAACGTGAAGGCACAGCGCGCGCTTCTGTCGATCGCAGCGGCCGTGGTCGCTGCCACCCTCGCCGCAGATGCGGCGCGCGCCGAGGAGAGCGGCACAGTGCTCTCGCCTCAGGCGCTACAGGAGATTGCGCAGGTCGAGGCCGAGATCGACCGCATCGAGGCGCAGACGATCGCGCGGCTGGCCGTGCCGCCGGACAATCAGGTCCAGCAAATCGAGCTGCTCGGCAAGCTGATGCTGTATGACAAGGAGCTCTCGGTGAACCCACATGCCCGAGGCGGGCTTTACCGGACGGGCGGCAGGATCAGCGTCTGCGGCCGCCCTTGTAGCAAGATTTGATAAGTCCCAGCATCGAAGGCAAGGCGGCGCGGAGTCGACGTTCTTAAATCTTAGCAGGGAACCGGCTCGTGTTGCTGATGGAGGGCTGTCGATGATTCGCAAGATGTCTCTCGTCAGGAACAGCCCGCGATGCGCATCGTGGCAGCGAAGAACGCGTGAGCAAATTGCCGGTTGGCGTAGGCGGCAAGGAGCGCGTCGCACGGCGGTGAGCCACCTTAGAGAGCGCGCCGACGCTGTCGTGGGCTAATCAATGACTGCGACGGATCGCCTGATCCTTGCCGGCCGCGACTCACTAGCCGGGCGGGGTGGCGGGATGCGGTCAATCCTGCCCTTCGCCGGTCCCGCGATCGTCGCTTCGGTCGCCTATATGGACCCCGGAAATTTTGCGACCAATATCGAGGCGGGTGCCAAGTACAGCTACAACCTGCTCTGGGTAGTCGTTTTCGCCAACGCGGTCGCGATGCTGTTCCAGGCGCTGTCGGCCAAGCTCGGCATTGTCACCGGCCGCAACCTGGCCGAACTGTCGCGTGAGCACTTCCCGCGGCCCGTCGTATGGGGGATGTGGGTCGTGAGCGAGATAGCGGCGATGGCAACGGAGCTTGCCGAATTTATCGGCGGTGCGATCGGTATATCGTTGCTGCTGCATCTGCCGCTGATCGGCAGCATGGCGATCACGGCCCTCGTGACTTACGCGATCCTGACGCTACAGTGCACCGGGTTTCGGCCGATCGAGCTGCTTATCGGTGGCCTGATCGCCGTGATCGGCACCAGTTATTTCGTTGAACTTCTCGTCGCCCATCCGAACTGGCCAGCCGTCGCATACCACTCGGTCGTCCCGCATTTCGACGATACCGACGCCATCATGCTGGCATCGGGCATTGTCGGCGCAACGGTTATGCCACATGCAATCTACTTGCACTCGGGCCTGACGCAGGCCCGTATTGTCGCGCGAGACAATGATGAGCGGCGCAAGCTGATCCGCTTCTCGAACCGCGAAGTCGTGGCGGCCCTTGGCGTTGCTGGCGTCATCAACATGGCCATGGTGGTTATGGCGGCGGCCGTCTTTCACGACGGCTTGCACAATGGCGTGGCCGAGATCGAGAGCGCTTATCGCACACTGGTGCCGGTCCTCGGCATTGGCGCTGCGGGCATATTTCTGCTGTCCTTGATTGCGTCGGGTGTTTCCAGCTCGGTGGTGGGCACGATGGCGGGTCAGGTCATAATGCAGGGATTCGTCCGGCGGCGGATCCCGCTCTGGATCCGACGGCTCGTGACGATGGCACCGGCATTCGTCGTCGTAGCGCTCGGGGTAAACGCCACGCACGCGCTTATCGCCAGTCAAGTCGTGCTCAGCCTCACGCTGCCCGTCCCAATGTTTGCTCTCTTGATCCTCACGCGGCGTAACGACGTTATGGGGTCGTTTGCAAACCGGCGCTTCGTCTCGATGACAGTGATTGGGATGGCGGTTCTGGTGCTCGCGCTGAACTTGCTGCTGATCGTTCAGGCGGTGGGCACCGCGCGGGCATTGTAGGAGGCGAAACCAGAGGCGGGTCCTATTGGCGACGCCCTTTGCGGCCACGACCGTCGGTGACCGCCGCCACCGCTGAGACCACTGCTCGCGCTTTAACACCGCTCTCGCCGGGAATCGGGCTGAGCTGAACGCCAGAGCCGGGTGGGCACTGGTCGCCGAAACTCCGGCGACGTGCAGTTCGGATAACGGGCCTTAGCCTCGCCCATGTCGGAGGAATGGGCCTGCTGCTCCCCTCCCGGGCGGATGCAGCAAGCAATGATGGCGCCGCGACAAATAACACCCGTCCCGCATCGCGGCATCGTGTCGAAGGCAGGTCGCTCGCTTGCGGCGATCAGTCCGCTGCCCCGGTGAGGGCGGGGCTATTCCTTGCAGGGACTCCGAAGGACGATCAGGTCACAGGCTAATCGCGACGTTACTGCGAACGAGTGCGTACGATCTCGGCTCGTTCCGTGTATAGGGCGGTCAGCAGGGTCTGTTTGCGCATTTGTTCCGCTGCAGGGCGCGCTTCGAGCTCGGCAATAGCACGCTCGATCCGACGAAGCTGGGGGTTCTCCCTAACGATGAGTGCAGCCATCCGTTCCTCTCTCGATTGACGGGTAGGCAGGTAGGGTGTGGTAACTGAGGGGACTACCTTCCAAAGCAGTTGCTTCAGGCTAGCGACGTGTCTCAGCTCGATCTATTGCACTTGTGTAAGAAGTTCCACACCGCCGAGGACGATGGAGATCACACCTTGGTTTAGGCGTAGCGAAAAATCCCCTCCGAGGAAGGAAGTCCTATCGCCGAAAGTCACGCCGCGGTTAAACTCGTTTAAGCGATCGCGCAGAACTTTGCTGCCAAGGACAAGCTCCGCCTTTCGCTGCCGGAACTGGATAGCCCTCGGCAATGACCGGGATGCGCGAGAGGAATCGGATGAGATCGGGCTGACGATGCGCGTTCACCCTACGCAATCGATCTAAGCTGCGTTATCCGTTCGCCACAACCTCCTGCGGGTTCAATAAGGTACGCTCGTCGTTCTTGCCGCCGAACCGATAGGTGCGTACCGATGCGGCCTCCCATGGCTTCAGCCGCGACAGCAGCCTCATCCAGCCGAATACCTTGTTTACGGAAAGCGACGCAAAGGCGGAGCCAATCGTAGCAATGTCGGTCAATTCAATTGGCGGGTCTTTGGGCATGGTTCGATCATACGAGTTTTGCTTGTTCAGGACCGACCGATTTCCGATCTGAGCAAAAAGCGGACGATCCAAATGATGCGACAGGAAGAGCCGCCCGGTTGACAAGGCATGCTCGGCCACCGCTGACCTCAATTTCGAGCCGACGTAGGAGGCCTCGACGGACGAACGGCAGATGGATGCTGACGACAAGATAGTGTTTCGTCGGCGCAGCTTCCTCCGCGTCTTGGCGGCGGGCGGCTGGGCTGCCGCAGCTTCGACGGCACCGCTCGGGGGCCATGCCGTAGCCGACACATTGAGCTACGACGAACGACGCAAACCTCTTTATCGAGAGACCGAAGAGGTCAAGACCTTTTACCGGGTCAACCGCTATCCGACTGAACGGAGGCGCTGATGCTCATCAAGAGAGCGGAACGCGCTGCTCGCCGCGGCACCTTGGTCGGTGCACTCGCGGCGGAGTCTGGCGGGATCGACCGCCGCGCGTTCCTTCGCCGCTCCGGTCTTGCAGCCGGCGCTCTTGCCGCGATCGGCACGCTGCCGGTTAGTGGCGTCCGCAACGCGGAAGCCGGCCCGCCTCCAAAATCGGGAATCCCGGTCGAGACGCGCAAGAGCATCTGCACGCATTGCTCGGTTGGCTGCACGGTCACGGCCGAGGTGCAGAATGGTGTCTGGCTTGGCCAAGAGCCGAGCTGGGACAGCCCTATCAATCGCGGATCGCATTGCTCCAAGGGCGCGTCGGTGCGCGAGCTCGTGAGTGGCGAACGGCGCCTCAAATATCCGACGAAGCTCGTGGACGGGAAGTGGGTGCGCATTTCCTGGGATCAGGCCATCGGCGAGATCGGCGACAGGCTGATGGCGATCCGCCAAACCTCCGGGCCCGAATCCGTCTATTGGCTCGGCTCTGCAAAGTTTTCGAATGAATGCGCGTATCTCTTCCGCAAGTTCGCAGCGTTCTGGGGAACCAACAACGCTGATCACCAGGCACGGATCTGTCATTCCACCACTGTCGCGGGCGTGGCCAATACCTGGGGCTACGGCGCGATGACCAACAGCTTCAATGACATCCGAAATTCCAAGACGCTTCTCATCATGGGCGGAAACCCCGCCGAGGCACATCCGGTATCGTTGCAACACCTGCTCGAAGGCAAGGAACTCAATCGGGCGAACTTCATTGTCGTCGATCCACGTATGACGCGCACTGCTGCCCATGCAACGGACTACGTCCGTATCCGCCCAGGGACAGATATCCCGGTGCTGTGGGGCATGTTGTGGCACATTTTCCAGAACGGCTGGGAGGACAAGGAGTTTATCCGCCAGCGTGTCTATGGCATCGACGAGATTCGCCGGGAAGTGGCGAAGTGGCCGCCCGAAGAGGTCGAACGGGTAAGCGGAGTTCCCGGCGAGCAGTTGAAGCGTATCGCGGAAAAGTTTGCCAAGGAGAAACCGGCGACGCTGATTTGGTGCATGGGCCAGACGCAGCATACCGTCGGAACGGCAAACGTCCGAGCCAGCTGTATCGCACTGCTTGTCACCGGCAATGTTGGCGCATTCGGCAACGGTGCAAACATTTTCCGGGGTCACGACAATGTGCAGGGCGCAACGGATGTCGGGCTCGATGTCACTACCCTGCCGTTCTATTACGGGCTCGATGAGGGGGCCTGGAGACATTGGTGCCGGGTATGGGACGTCGACTACGACTGGGTGCAATCGCGCTTCATCTCAAAGAAGATGATGGAGACAGCAGGCATTCCGTCGACGCGGTGGTTCGACGCGACTCTGCTGGCAAAGGATCAGATCGATCAGCCGGACAATTTGCGCGCCATGATGGTCTTCGGCCATGCAGGCAATACCATCACACGGATGCCGGAAGCCGCAAAAGGCATCGAAGCGCTCGATCTGCTGGTCGTCGTCGATACCGTTCCGACGACCTGGGCGGTGCTCTCGGAACGCAAGGACGGCGTCTATCTGCTGCCCTCCGGCACACAGTTCGAATCCTCCGGGACACGTACGGCGTCCAACCGCTCTCTACAATGGTACGACCGGGTCGTCGCTCCGATTTTCGAGGCGAAGGAGGACTACGAAACCATCTACCTGCTTGCCCGGAAGCTGGGCTTCGCGGATCAACTGTTCAAGAACATCAAGGTGGTGAACAACTTGCCTTCTGCCGAGGATCTGCTGCGCGAGATCAATCGCGGCGGCTGGAGCACCGGATACACCGGCCAATCTCCGGAACGGCTCAAACTGCACCGCGACCATCAAAAGGACTTCGATCTGGTCACGTTGCGCGCGAGCGCCGGCCCTTGCAAGGGTGAATATTACGGCCTGCCATGGCCGTGCTGGGGCACGCCCGAATTGAAGCACCCTGGGACGCCCACGCTCTGCGCTTCGGGGTGGAGCGCAATGGCGTCACGTTGCTCGCCGAAGGCTCATACTCGGCCGGCTCGGAAATCCGAGACGGCTATCCCGAGTTCACGATGGCCGTGCTCAAAAAGCTTGGCTGGGACAAGGATCTTACGCCGCAGGAGCTGGCCGTCATAGCGAAAGTCGGCGGCAACAATACCGATGCGGTGGCGTGGTCGACCGACCTGTCCGGTGGGATTCAGCGCGTGGCAATTGAACATGGTTGCGTCCCTCACGGCAACGGCAAGGCCCGTGCGGTGGCGTGGAATCTGCCCGATCCGGTGCCGGTCCATCGCGAGCCGATCTACTCACCGCGTGTCGATCTCGTCGGCAAATATCCGACGCTGCCGGATGCCAAGCAGTTCCGCGTGCCGAATATCGGCTTCACGGTTCAGAAGAGCGCTGTCGACCGGGGCGTCGCGAAACAATTCCCGCTCATCCTCAGCTCCGGCCGGCTCGTCGATCACGAAGGCGGTGGCGAGGAAACCCGGTCCAACCGGTGGCTCGCCGAGTTGCGCCAGGACATGTACGTCGAGATCAGCCCGGCGGATGCCATCGAGCGCGGGATCAAGGATGGCGCTTGGGTTTGGGTGACCGGCGCGGAATACGCTTCGAAAGCGCGCATGAAAGCGCTTGTCACTGAACGCGTCGGCAAGGGGGTGGCATGGATGCCGTACCATTTCGCCGGCTGGTTCCAAGGAGTCGATCAGCGCCGCAAATACCCGCAAGGCGCCGATCCGTTTGTGCTCGGTGAAAGCGCCAACACGGTGACGACCTACGGATACGATCCGGTGACCAACATGCAGGAACCCAAGGTCACCCTCTGTCAGATTACGCTGGCTTAAGGAGCGGCGCCATGGCGAGGATGAAGTTTCTTTGCGACGCCGATCGTTGCATCGAGTGCAACGCCTGCGCGACCGCGTGCAAGAACGAAAACGAGGTGCCGTGGGGGCTCAATCGCCGGCGCGTTGTCACGATCAATGACGGCAAGCCTGGCGAGCGTTCGGTGTCCATGGCCTGTATGCACTGCACCGACGCGCCCTGCCAAGCGGTTTGTCCGGTCGAGTGCATTTACACGACCGCGGATGGCGTGGTGCTGCATTCCAAGGATCAGTGCATTGGCTGCGGTTATTGTTTCTACGCGTGCCCATTCGGTGCGCCGCAATATCCCCAAGTGAGCAATTTCGGCTCGCGCGGCAAGATGGATAAATGCACTTTTTGCGCCGGCGGGCCGGAGGTGCATAACTCGCCCGAAGAATACGCCAAATATGGCGCCAACCGCCTCGCCGAAGGCAAGCTGCCGTTATGCGCCGAGATGTGCTCGACCAAGTCACTCCTCGCGGGCGACGGCGAAACCGTCGCTGGCATCTACAAAGAGCGCGTCGAAACGCGCGGCTACGGCTCTGGCGCCTGGGGTTGGACCACCGCCTACGGTGCCGACACGGGCATTTAGCGCAACAGCGCCACAGGGTAGCAGGCGGTCGGCGTTGAGTGAGAAAACAGTGAAAGGACAAGGCATGGCAACCCATTGCATGCGCACTCCGCTCGCCATGTGCACCTTGATTTGTGCCTTCATCTTCCTCGGTATTGCCCTGATCGCGGCTCCGGTAAACGCGCAGCAGCCTCAATCCCAGCCACAGACACCATCAGCAGCGCAAGCGCCCTTGGTCGATCCAGATGCGAGCGCGGTGAAGGAACAGAACCTGCTGCGAGAATCGCCGCGGATCGAGGGGACAATCGTCATACCCGAACCGCGTGAGCGTGTCCTGATACAGCCGGCTGGCAGAGGCTGGCGCTTCTTCCATGAAGTGCTCCTGCATTGGATCGGCACCGTCGTGATCGTCGGTGCGATTGCCCTGCTGGCGATTGCCTATCTTAGCATCGGACGGATCAGGATCTCAGCCGGACGTTCCGGACGGAAGGTGCGCCGTTTCAACGCCTTCGAGCGCTTTTCGCACTGGCTCACGGCCGCGTCGTTCGTCGTTCTAGCCCTGACCGGGCTGAACATCACATTCGGAAAGCTGTTGCTGCTGCCATTACTCGGCCCGGATGCCTTCAGCCGTGTTTCGGAGGCAGCCAAATACGTGCACAATTTCGTCAGCTTTCCATTCGTCGCCGGGCTTGTCCTGATCGTGGCACTTTGGATTAAGGACAACATTCCACGAAAAATCGACATCGTTTGGCTGAAGGAAGGCGGGGGTTTTGTCGGCTCGAAGCGCCCGCAAGCGGGCCGATTCAACGCCGGAGAAAAACTGGTCTTCTGGTTCGCTGCCGGTGGCGGCGCAGCCGTGGCGCTATCCGGATATCTGCTGCTGTTCCCGTTCTATGTGACGAACATTGCCGGAATGCAACTCGCCCAAATCGTGCACAGCTTGATTGCCGTTTTCTTCATCGCGGTCATCCTCGGTCACATCTACATCGGTACTCTCGGGATGGAAGGGGCGTTCGAAGCCATGGGTACCGGCAGCGTCGATCTCAACTGGGCCGAGGAGCATCATCGCATTTGGCTCGAAGAAGAAATCGCAAAAGGGCGGGGGCCCACCCCGGCGCCAGAGGCCTCGACTTCACCGGCCGAGTGAACGATCGACCGAAGACCCCGCGCACCGGAGTCAGCATGACGGATCAGCGGCAACGTATTTTGATTTGCTCGTGCGAAGACACGATGCCGCTAGATGCCGAAGCGGTGCGGCGCGGCTGTCGGGGCAGTCAGGTGACGACGGCGCGTCAGCTCTGCCGCACTGAACTCGAGCGATTCCGGGCCGCGGCGGCCGGCGGGGGTCCTCTGATCGTCGCCTGCACGCAGGAAGCGCCTCTCTTTTCCGAGGTTGCCGAAGGGCACGAAAGCGGTGCCGATATCCGTTACGCGAATATACGTGAGACTGCGGGTTGGTCCGCGGAGGCAGCGAAGGCAAGCGCGAAGATGGCAGCGCTGATTGCAGCAGCAGCCGAAGCGGCGCCCGAAATTTCCGTCGTCAAATTCAACAGCGAGGGCGTGACCCTCGTTTATGGGCGTGACGAACAAGCGATCGAAGCCGCCAATCTGCTCAAGCAGCATCTCGATGTGACGGTGCTCATCAAGCCACCCGCTGCTCTGCAGCCGCCAGCGGTGACCGACTTTCCAGTGGCGAAGGGGGAAATCCGCTCGGCCAAAGGCCATCTTGGCGCCTTCGAGCTTACCGTCGACAAATTTGGTCAAGCCTCGCCGTCATCGCGCGGCGTGCTGGCCTTCGGTCCGACCAAAGATGGGGCGACGTCACGTTGCGACATCGTGCTTGACCTATCGGGCGGCGCGCCGCTCTTCCCGGCGGCCGATCTGCGCGATGGCTATTTGCGGGCGGATCCGGGCAGTCCGGCCGCGGTGGTAAAGGCCGTGCTCAGGGCAAGGGACCTCGTCGGCAGTTTCGAAAAGCCGCGTTACATTACTTTCGCCGACGATCTCTGTGCTCACTCGCGCTCTCAGATCGTCGGGTGCAATCGCTGCCTCAACCTCTGCCCCACCGGCGCGATCAGGCCGGCGGGCGATCACGTAGCCATCGATGCGCAGATTTGCGCTGGATGCGGACAATGCGCTTCCGTCTGCCCGACAGGTGCCGCCTCCTATGCGCTGCCGCCGGCCGACGCGCTGATGCGGCGATTGCGCGCATTGCTGACCGCCTATCGTGATGCGGGCGGCAAGCGCGCGATCGTATTGCTGCACGACGAGGCGCATGGCACGCCCTTGATAGATGCGCTCGCGCGTTTCGGTGACGGGCTGCCGGCGAACGTGCTGCCGCTCGCGGTCAACGAGGTCACGCAGGTAGGTCTGGAAGTAATCGCCGCAGCTTTCGCTTATGGCGCATCGGCGCTGCGTCTCCTGCTGCGCGCAAAGCCACGCCATGACGTCGCGAGCCTTGCGACGACGCTCGCGCTCGCGGAGCCCATCCTGGTCGGCTTTGGGTTCGGGCCGGGTCGGGCGGCGACAGTCGATACCGACGATCCGGACATGCTGGGAGAGATGCTGCGGGCGATTGCCGCACCTGATCCCGCTCCCAGGCCCGCGACCTTCCTGCCCATCGGAGGGAAGCGGGACGTGCTGCGGATGGCGCTGCGCGAGTTGCGTGCTGCGGCGCCGGCATCGGCCGAAGTAATCGCGCTGCCTGAAGGAGCGCCTTTCGGCGCGGTCGAAGTCAATGTGGAAGGATGCACCTTATGCCTTGCTTGCGTGTCGGCTTGCCCGACCGGCGCGTTGTTGGACGATCCGGAGCGGCCCATGCTCCGTTTCATGGAAGACGCTTGCGTGCAGTGCGGATTGTGTAAGGCGACCTGCCCCGAGAAGGTCATCACGCTCAAGCCGCAGCTCGACATTCTCGCGACCCTTGGACCCGCACGCGTGCTCAAGCAAGAGGAGCCGTTTCACTGCATACGTTGCGGTACGCCATTCGGTACGAAGAGCTCGATTGAGCGGGTCGCCGCCAAGCTCGCGGGCAAGCATTGGATGTATCAGGGGAAGGACCGGCGGATCGACGCATTGAAGATGTGTGGCGAGTGCCGCGTGATAGCCGTGGCCGAAGCGGAATTCGATCGCTCCGGTGCGCCGGCCCGCCCGAAGATACGCACGACCGAAGATTATCTGCGGGAGCGCGAACAACAGACGCAAAAGGGCGAAACATGACCTCGTCCCGGCGGCGGGCCGCCGCGACCATGAAGGGCGACGAGACGGCTGCGCATGTGAAGCTCTTGCAGCTGGAGACCGTTAGATGAGCGTCGTGCCCGCGCTTGCACGGATCCCTGTTGGCGTCGTCGTCGAGCGGCGCAGGGCCACGAGTCCGTGGATCGATTTCACCTGGCAGCCCGTCATGGCACTGCCCGGACGCCCGGACGCGGCGCCGTGGACAGTCCTTTCTATTGATGCCGGGATTGCAACCTTCTACGTGGGTTCAACTGAAATCGCGCTGTACCGGACCGAAGGTCGCAATTACCGTGACAACCTCGCCTGTGACGTGCCCTTGCTGTGGATCGCACTGAGGCCAACCGGGCTCGAGCCGCCCTATGACCTTCTAGCAGTCACGGCAGATCCGGCCGAGGGCGAATCTTTTACTCAGACGGGTAGGGACCTCGTGGCTACCGTGTCGATGCCGGCTGCCGTGCGCGATAGCGTCGAGGCCTTCGTGGCTGCTCATCTCGTCGAGCAGCCGTTCCACAAGCGCAAACGCAATCCTGCCGACCCAGAGGCGCTGGCGCGCCGCCGACCAAAAGCCAGGGACTGACGCGAATGAGCAGGCGTGAAGATTTTTTGGCCCGCTGGTCGCGCCGCAAGCGCGAGACCGCCGCAAGCGCAAATGGGCCGAAGCAGAGCGACTGCAAAGCTCGCGCTCAGTCTGGCGATGCTCCCATATCGCGGAAGACTACCGCCGACCCGACCGGACCGGCGTTCGATCTGGCGAAACTGCCCTCGATCGAATCGATCACCGCCGAGACCGATATCCGCAATTTTCTCGCGCCTTTCGTGCCGCCCGAGCTGACGCGCGCCGCGCTACGCCGCGTCTGGACCACCGACCTCAAGATCCGAGATTTCGTTGGGCTCGCGGATTATGACTGGGACTTCAATGCACCAGGTTCCATGGCTGGCTTTGGGTCGTTGGAACCGACTGACGCGCTTCGCCGACAAGCGGCTGATTTGATCGGCCGGGGCGCGGCCGAAGGCAACCCCCGTGTTTCGAAGATTACGGAGGCCAAGCCAATATCGAGCGGATCGGTTCCCGATCGACCCGACCCACGAAAGCCGATCAATGACAGCCTCACGTCGCCGCAGAATAATGCGGACAGCCGCGGGGCGACGCAGCTTCGCGGAGCAACGAACGCAACTATTGACCAGCGGGAGAAACCTGAGCTGCCACTAATTGGCCGGCGCAGACACGGACAAGCCCTCCCAAAGTGATTCTGGTCACCGGTCTGTGCGTGAAAATTCGTACGGTAAATTGCGTTCATTCAGAGAATTTCCCATGGATCTTTACTCCCACCGTCACTTCACGATCGACGATATCGACGCGGTCGATATAGCGCGAGCGCAGGAATATGCGCTACTAGCGACCGTGCTTGGGCGCGCGCCCGACGCCGATCTACTCCGTCGGCTTGCCGAACTTTGCGGTGACCCGAGTCCACTCGGCGTTGCCCATGCCGCGCTTGCCGAAGCCGCCAGGTGCGCAACGCGGGAGGGCGTCGAGCGCGAGCATTTCGATCTCTTCATTGGGCTCGGTCGCGGCGAGCTTCTGCCTTACGGCTCGTACTATCTCACGGGGTTTCTGCACGAGCGTCCACTTGCGCGCCTGCGCTACGACCTGGCCCGGCTCGGCATCGAGCGAGCGCCCGGGCGCGCCGAGCCCGAAGACCATGCCGCGATTCTCTGCGAGATCATGGCTGGGCTCGTAGGCGGACGATTATTGGCTCCACGCGGAGCGGATCGCGCGTTGTTCGAGGCGTATCTCGCCCCTTGGATGGAGAAATTCTTCGCGGATCTTGAACTGGCTAAGACCGCGGAGTTCTACCGCAGCATCGGAGCGCTCGGCAGGGTATTTATGGCGATCGAGGCGAAAGCGTTTGCGATGTCCTCGTAGCGATTCCGATCAGATGCCGCGTTCAGAGGCGTACGGCAGAGGTAGAGAACGCGACAGAGGCAGGCTTCTGAAATGGGTACAGCACAGCAGCGGCACCGACCGCGATGATAACGGCGGCCGTCAATGAAACGAGAAATACGCGCATGGTCATCATCCTTATGGTCGTGCCACCGTGGAACGCATCCCGCGCCGTCTGATATGCCTGCTGCCGAGTTTAAGCAGAAACGCCTCTGGAAGGCATCTTTCGCCGAGCCCGAATTGCCGAACCGTCGTGATGTGCGACTCCCAGGTTCCCGTCTCAGCTTGGCGCGAAAGCGGGTTTAGACAATGAGTATCGAGCGAAACAGCTACAATGCTTGCCTGGCGTTGCCGTTACGTGCCTATTATTGCGTTGATCGCACCTGGACCAAGGCATTTGACGGTGGAGATCTACGGACACGATCTGGAAGACCATCTCCGCAGCTGTGCGACAGTGTCCGTCGCGGCCGCTGTCGGGCACGGCGGGTGGCAGGACGGACGGTGCAGGCGTTGAAGGCGGCAGGGGCGCAGATTCAGTGGGAACCGCCGCCAATTATTGTTGTTTACCGCCGGTTGTGCCGCTGTCGCGGCCCGCTACTTCACCGCGGTGAGCCCGGTAGGTGGGTAGCATAGCGGTATAGCCGCCGAGCGGCCGAGGAGGGGCATCCGTTTCATTTGCCGATGCTCCGGAAAAAGGGGCCAGCGATGACACTGAAGTACAGTCTCTTTGGCAGCGCATTGGCGGGTGTGATGCTCCTGGCGGTCGATCCCAGCGTCGCGCAAACTAATGAGCAGCTCCAGCAGCAGATCCGCGAGCTCCAGCGGCAACTGCAAAATCTGCAGAACCAAGTCGAAGAGCAGTCGAGACGAGCGCAGGCGCCGGCCGCCGCGCCGGTCGCGCCACCACCGAGCGGGGTCAAGGCCGTGCTGACACCGGCTAACCGGCCGGGCATCTGCAGCGCCGATGACGCGAACTGCATCTATCTCACCGGCCGCCTGCATTTCGATGTCGCCGACTATCTGAGCGTCCATCCTCAGACGCCCGCCGGGCTGCACAGCCTCACCAGCGGCGTCAATGCCCGGCGTGCGCGCATCGGCGTGCTCGGCAAGTTCATGGCCGATTGGAACTATGCGTTCGTTGCCGACTTCGGTGGCTCCGCAGACGGCCCGCAGCTATCGAATATCGAGACTGCGTCGCTCAGCTATCAGGGCCTGAGGCCCTTCGCCTTCGAGATTGGTTACATGGACGTTCCCTGGGCCCTCGACGACGCGACGAGCACGAACGATATCATGTTCCTCGAGCGTGCTTCACCAGAGGTCGTGGCGACCGGGCTGGCGGCCGGGGATTTCCGCTCGGCCGCCGGCGTGCGATGGAACACCGATCGTGCCTGGGCCGGCGCTTATGCCACCGGGCCGCTCAGCGGTGCAACTCATACGGGATCGAACCAGCAGCAGCTGGGCGGGCTCGCGCGCGCGACCTATCAAGCGCTTCAAGGCGGTAACTATTCGCTTCATCTCGGCGTCGACGGCGAGTATGTCTTCGTGCCTCGGGCCAATGGCAGCTCAGCCACGTCGATCGCCAGCACGATGACGTTGAGCGATCGCCCGGAGCTGCGCGTCGATCCCACCATCTTTCTCAACACCGGCCCGATCCCGGCAAAGAATGCCGGTGCGTATGGGGTCGAAGCAGCGGGCGGATTCGGCAGCTTCTACGCGCAGGGGGAGTATTATCGCTACTTCGTCAATCAAGCGGGCTTGGCCGCGGGCGCGCCCACGCCACAGCTCAATTTCGACGGGGGCTACATCGAGGCGAGCTACACCGTCACGGGCGAGTCCCGAAAATATATCCCGACGACCGGCGCCTACAGCGCCATCGTCCCCGACCGGCCGCTCTCCTTCACCGCCGGCGGTTGGGGGGCGTTGGAGCTCGCGGTGCGCTACAGCTATGTCAATCTCAATAACCACGCGACGCCGGGTGTGGCGCCGACGACAACCGGCGGCGTCTTTGGCGGCCGGCAGACGATCTACACCTTGGGCGTCAACTGGTATCCGATCACCAACATCCGCTTCATGCTCAACTATATCTACGCCACCGTGAACAAGATCCCCACCGCCACCGCGGTCGGTGGCTCGACGTTACCGGGTGCCGTGATCCAGGCGATCGCAATGCGCACCCAGGTGGCGTTCTGATGCGGCTCTGAGCGGAGCCCCGCTGGGCCGAGGCGATTTCGCCCGGCGGCATGTCCGGAATACCGTGGCTGGGCCGCGAGAGCAGGCGACCCGTGCGGAAGCGCGCTTACGCATGCGATTGAGCGGAAGGTGTCCCACCCGCCGTTCCGGGGAGTCTCAGCCCAGCTCAGCGCTGCATCTGCATGATCTGATCCATAGGCATCATGTTGTGGTTCATGTGTGCCATGATCCAGAGCGAACCGGTGATGACCAACAAAACAATCAGCACGCCGAAGGCAAGCGCCATGACGTTGTTGACGTTGTCGGGGCCGGTCGTGATGTGGAGGAAGAAGACGAGGTGAACGCCCATCTGCGCAATCGCGAGAACGGCCAGTGCGACGGGAATGCTCGGCTGCCAGACGAGCGTGGTGCGCGCGACAAAGAAAGACACGATGGTGAGCAGCGTCGCGAGCCCAAGCCCAATCAGGTAGGTTCCTATTCCCCCGGCAGCCTCGTGTCCGTCGAGGCGCTCGTCGCCCGGCGCCGTGTCCGCATGATTCGAGTCTCTTTTCTGCTCGGAGTGGCTCATGCCGCGGCTCCCATCAAGTACACCATCGTGAATAGCGCAACCCAAACGATGTCCAGGGCATGCCAGAACAGGCTGAAGCAGAGGACACGCCGGAGAATGTCGGCCCGGTAACCTTTGGCGAACACCTGCGCCACCATGGTCAGCAGCCAGAGCAAGCCAGCGGTCACGTGCAGGCCATGGCAGCCGACCAGCGTAAAGAAGGCCGAGAGGAACGCGCTGCGTGTTGGGCCTGCCCCGCGAACGACCAAGCCCGCGAACTCCCGGACCTCGATGCCGATAAACGCGGCTCCGAGTATGAAGGTCGCCGCCATGGCGCCATAGAACCAGGACCCGCGGTGCGTCTGGGCGCCGATGCTTGCGAGGCCGCAGGCGAAGCTCGAGAGGAGTAGGCAGGCCGTCTCGATCCCGGTATTGCGCAGGTCGAACAACTCCCGCCCGCTCGGCCCGCCCGCCGTCTGCCCGACCAGCACCGCGTAGGTCGCGAAAAAGGCGGAGAACATGATGATGTCGCTGAGCAGGAAAATCCAGAAGCCGTAACCGACGATGATGCGCTTCGACACCAGCGCACCGGCCGCGTGGCCTGCCGGGTGCCGGCGATCCCGCAGTTCCCGGTGGTACCCGGCGCGATTCGGATCGCCGCGACCGGCGGTCACCTCGAGGCCGCTCATGGCGCCGTCCATAGTTGGGCGAGCGCTTCGCTGCGTGCACTTCGGTTGGCTCGGTCGACGCGCGCGACCACATCAGCCGGAATGATGTACTCGTGCCTATCCCGCCAGGCGAAGACAACGAAGGTCGCGTACGCACCCAATGCGGCCAGGGCCACGATCCACCAGATATGCCAGATCAGCGCGAATCCCATCAAGGTGGCGAAGAAGGCGCAAATGAAGCCAGTTGGGCTATTCCTCGGCATCTCGATTTCCGTATAGCCGGACTCCTCGCGCAGCTTCGCCTGCTGGCGCGCGCGCTGCTTTATGGCCCAGTAGGCCTCCTCGCCTTGGATGCGCGGGAGCACCGCGAAGTTGAAGCTTGGTGGAGGTGAGGGGGTCGCCCATTCGAGCGAGCGCCCGTCCCAGGGATCGCCGGTCTGGTCACGCAGCGCCTCCCGCCTGCGAATGCTGACGGCGAGTTGTGCGATCTGCAGGATTATTCCGGCCAGAATGATGACTGCGCCGCCGGCCGCGATCAGCAACCATGGACGCCAGGCGGGGACATCGTAGTGCTGCATGCGACGGGTCATTCCCATGAGGCCCAGAACGTAGAGCGGCATGAAGGCAACGTAGAAGCCGGTGATCCAGCACCAGAACGCGGCCTTGCCGAGACCTTCGTGCAGCCGGAAGCCGAACGCTTTAGGAAACCAATAGGTGTAGCCGGCGAACGCGCCGAACAGCACCCCGCCGATGATGACGTTATGGAAGTGGGCCACGAGGAAAAGGCTGTTGTGCAGCACGAAGTCCGCCGGGGGTACTGCCAGCAGGACGCCGGTCATGCCGCCGATCACGAAGGTGACCATGAAGCCGATAGACCACAATATCGATGCGGAATAGACGACCCGGCCGCCATACATCGTGAAGAGCCAGTTGAAGACCTTCACACCCGTGGGCACCGCGATGATCATCGAAGCGATGCCGAAGATCGCGTTGACGTCGGCGCCGGCGCCCATGGTGAAGAAGTGGTGCAACCACACCGTGAATGAGAGGATGCAGATGATCATTGTCGCGGCAACCATCGACCGGTAGCCGAACAACGGCTTGCGCGAGAATGTCGAAATCACTTCCGAGAATATGCCGAACGCGGGCAGAATAAGGATGTAGACTTCGGGATGTCCCCACGCCCAAATCAGGTTCATGAACATCATCACGTTGCCGCCGGCCTCGTTGCTGAAGAAATGAAAGCCGAGGTAACGGTCCAGCAGCAGCATGGCCAACGTCGCCGTGAGGACGGGGAAGGCGGCGACGATCAACAGGTTGGTGGCGAGCGTCGTCCAGCAGAACATCGGCATCCGCATGTAGGTCATGCCGGGCGCGTGCATTTTGAGGACCGTCGTAACGAGGTTCACGCCGGACAGCAAGGTGCCGACACCTGAAATCTCGATCGCCCACAGGTAGTAGTCGACGCCCACGCCAGGCGAGTAAATGATCTCGGACAGCGGGGGATAGGGCAGCCAGCCGGTCCGTGCGAACTCGCCCACAACCAAGGAAATGTTGACGAGCAGCGCACCCGTGGCGGTGAGCCAGAAGCCGACCGAATTGAGCGTGGGGAACGCCACGTCGCGAACGCCGAGCTGCAGCGGCACGACGAAGTTCATCAGCCCGATCACGAACGGCATCGCGACGAAGAAGATCATCAGCGTGCCGTGCGCCGAGAAGATCTGGTCGTAGTGTTCGGGGGGCAGATAGCCAGGGGATTCGAACGCGAGCGCCTGTTGCGCCCGCATCATGATCGCGTCGGAGAAGCCGCGCAGCAGCATCACCATCGCTAGTAGGGTATACATGATACCGATGCGCTTGTGGTCGACGCTTGTGATCCATTCCCGCCAAAGGTAGGGGAGCCATCCCTTCAGGGTGACCCAGCCGAGGACGCCGATGATCGCCGCGCCGACCAAGGCCGCTGCGATCAGCGGGATCGGCTGGTCGAACGGAATGGCAGCCCAAGTCAGCTTGCCCAGCATGCTAGTGCTCCGTCCGCGGGGATACGCTCGGGTCGGGTCGCCCGGTCTGTGGGCCAGGTCCAGGCGGCAGTTTCTGTGTGACGATCTCCTGGAACAGCTCGGGATCGGCTGCACTGAAGGTGAACGGACTTGTGTTCATGCTCGGCCTGGCCAGGGCCGTGTAGCTCCGGGCATCGAGGGTTGGACCGGTGTTGCGCGTGCGCTCGATCCAGGCGGCGAACTGCTCAGGCGGCACCGCGCGCACGTCGAAATGCATGTCCGAGAAACCATCGCCGCTATAGTGGCTCGAAAGGCCCCGGAAGGTGCCTGGCGCGTCGGCGCGCAGGTTCATCTGCGTCCTCATGCCGTTCATCGTGTAGATCATGCTGCCGAGCTGCGGGATGAAGAAGGCGTTCATCACACTCCCCGAGGTCAGGGAGAAGTGCAGCGGCACGCCCGCGGGAACCACCAGCTGGTTCACGCTCGCGACGCGCTGGTTCGGGTAGATGAACAGCCACTTCCAATCCAGCGAAACGCCCTGGATCTCGAGCGGTGGCGTGTCTGATGCCAACGGCTTGGCGGGATCGAGGTCATGGGATCCGATCCAGGCCACGCCACCCAGAAGGATGACCGTGAGGAGGGGGATGGACCAGACGATGAGCTCGATGCGGCCGGAGTACTCAAAATTCGGCAGGTAGATCGCCGTCGTGTTGGAGGCGCGAAACCACCACGCGAAGCCAAGGGTCGCGGCGATGGTCGGGACCACGATGGCGAGCATGATAGCGAGCGAGTCTATCAGGATCGTCTTCTCGGCAATCCCGATGACCCCTCGCGGGTCGAGGACGGCCGGCTGACATGCCGTCAGGACGACCGGCGCCATGACGACGGCGCAGCGCCCGGCCCGGGCGCTGGTCCATCGAAGGCGCTGCGAAGGTCTTTCGTTATCAGGCGGTCCGTCTGGCTTGGCGGGCATCGCGACCCTCCTCATTTCATCCTTCCGCCACTCGCGACCGGGCGCCGATTTCGTCCGTGGCGCCGCATGTGCGACAGTCGAAGGGTGGCAAGGCGCGGCATATCACCCTGACCGATGACGGGATTGCGTTGTTCGAGCAGCTAACGGCTGGCCGCGACACCGGCGAGCGGACCGTTACGCGGCCGGATGGCAAGCCGTTGGAAAAATCGCAGCAGCAGAGGCCGTGGCTTATGGCGTGCGAGGGCGAGAACATCACTCTGGCCGTTTCCTTCCACACCTCCACGACGCCTACGCGAGTCGCTTGGTCATGGCCGGCGCGCCGCTCCAGGTGGTTGTGTGACGATCCGTTACGCTGGAACGACGGGCGCTTTCTTCGTGCGCAGCGCGTTCATCACCTGCGGATCGAGCTTCAAATGCGCATTCACGAGTTCCGGCGGCGTGAGCGCCATCCACTGATCCAGCGACACGTCGGCGTAGTAGCTGCTCTTGAACATTTCGAGGAAACGCACCGGTGTGTCGCCAATATTTTCGATGTAGTGACCCATGGCGAAGGGCACATAGCCGACGTCACCGGCCTGGAAGTTGAAGGTGCGGGCTTGGCCCGCCCCGGCGAAAACACCCATCCGGGCCGTGCCTTCAATGTAATACTGCCATTCGTCGGCGTTCGGGTGCCAGTGCAGTTCCCGCAAGCCTCCCGGCTCAATCTCAACCAGGGCGGCAGCAATCGTGGTGGACACCGGGAAAACGCTGGAATCCGTGATCCGCACCGTTCCGCTCTTCGTCTTGATCGGCTGCTGCGCCAGCATTCGATGGCTGAAGCTCTGCGGCACGGCGGTTGCGCCGGCGATCTTGTCGGAGGCGAGAGGTCCCGGCAGCGGCGCCGGAAAGATGTACCGCTCACTCGGGTCGGGGGTATGCCCGAACAACGTGGCCGGAGCGCCGAAATTCTTGCCGAGTACTTCGGTCGGCGTGTGCTTGAACCAATCGGTGATCAGGAAGGTGTTGTCTTCGTCGAATTCGCCGTCGTCGAATACCAGAAGGAATTCACAACCGTCCGGACCGAGACCCTGGATGGAATGGGGAATGCCGGCGGGGAAATACCACAAATCGCCGACGCCCACGTCATCAACGAAATTCCGACCTTGCGCATCGATTGCCGTGATGCGCGCATTGCCGTAAAGCATGTAGGACCATTCCGCAGCTTTGTGCCAGTGCAGTTCGCGCACGCCTCCGGCATTCAGGCGCATATTCACGCCCGCGATATTCTTTGAAACGCCGAGTTCGCGGACGGTCACTTGACGCGTCCAACCACCCGGCTCGAGCCGCATGTGGGCATCTGAAAATGAGAAGCGCAGATTTGGCAGAGTGCCGCTATCGGTCGCGGGGGGCGCGTAAATATCAGGGTTTTGCTGGTCCCGCAACGCGTCGCGCGGACCGGGATCAGTTCCGCCGACTCCAGGGCGGCTGGGCATAGGCATGGCTTGCCCGGTTTGCGCTTGGACCGCTGTCGCCGCCATTGCCAAGCCGCCCGCTGCCGTCGCCGCCAACACGCTGCGACGTGAGATGTCTGTCATGACGTTTCTCTCGTTTTGATAGTTCTGGCCTCTGGATGCCTGCACCGTCCGTCACATTAGGTCCATATGGGGGCGATCGGATGCTGCCGCATTCTTCGCGCTTGCTCTTGTTTGTCCTTTATTGCTCAACAAACGTTGCCGCGCCCGCTCAAATCGCGCCGTGATCGCCCGGGGTGCCGAGACACCACGCTCGTCCGGCATTGCGACCACGGCCTAGTGGAGGCCGGCGAGCCGGCTCCGCGTGGAGGCTGCTGCCCAATATGTCCCGCCCTTGCACTGCGTGTCAGGCTCGAAGTGGTTCGCCTCGAGAAAAGCGAGGATGCAGTCACCGTAAAGCCGGGCGAAGAGCGGCGTCGAAGCGGCCCAATGGGTTGCCAACTGCCGCGGCTGATCGACGACGACGTATTCGAGATGCCGTTCGGCCAAGATGTCGCGCGAGCGCTCGCCGCGTCCGCCCGGATCGAACTCATCGCCATGGAAATAGAAGAGCATCACGCGCGCGCCGCGCACGCGCGCGAGCAGCGGATAGAGTTCGGTCGCGTTGGCGCGCCAGGTGTCATAGTGGTCGGAGTAGGTGCCAAAAGCGGCGGGAGCCGTGGCGATCACCGCGTCGACATTGTCGCTGGCATCGGCACCGATCAGCGACAGAAATGCGCCGAAGGACTGGCCCGCGAGCGCCACGCGACCATAGCCCTGCTGTTTGAGCCGATGCACGTCTTGCACAAGTGCCATGGCGCTCTCGGCAAGTGTGTCGTTGGCGCTCAGGCGATTGAAGCGGAAGGTATCCCATCCGCCATTCCTCAGCTCGGCCATGAAAGGAGGCGTCGGCGCCTCAGAGTCTTCCGCATCGGCGGAGCGGCCATGGCTCCAGATCACCGCGCCGTGGGCCTTGGTTGGACCGAGCATGGCACCGGTCGAATAAGCGGGCGCAAGCCAACTCTGCGCATGGCCGAGTTGGGCCGCGAAAAGCTCCATGATGGTGACAAGTCCGACAACAATGAGCTTGAGGAGGAGGAGTACGTGATGCTGCATGGTGCGTTGCACCACCGTATCGGGACTGGGCACAGCTGGGCAGTGGCGTCCTACGATCGAGATCATGGGTACTTCGGCCAAGGCAACTGTTGAAGGCAGTTGCTTGAGGCTAGCGATGTATCTCAGCTCGATCTATTGCACGTGCGTAAGAAACGCGACACCGCCGAGGATGAGGTAGATCACACGTTGGTTTAGGCGTCGTCGCAAAAAAGCCCCTCCGGGAGCGGAGGGGCTGAGGTAGGCCGGCACAGGGAGGAAAACCGGCCGGGGGGAAGAACAACAGCGTAGCAGCACGCGAGGGACCGTGATATTGGCCGAAAGGAAAGGACGGATAACCAAAAGGGAAGGGAAGTCCTATACTCGCGTTTAGGGGTCAGCTCAGCGAACTCCCCCTCGGCAGTTGCTTCCGCTTCCTGACCCGCGTGACGTTCCGGCCCCCAGTCTGCGCATACATTACGCCTAGGTTAGCGGATTCGCACGCGGACCTTCACCTTTGCCTTCGGTGTCTCACAAGATCCTGGCTGCAAGCCTCGTGGCGCTGCGCTTCGAAATCTATCCGGAGAACGATTCTGCTTGAGTAGTGGCGCGAGCAGCAGTTGCCTTGTTCTGGCCCGGCGGCTGCTTCATCTCGACTTCACTGGGCAGAGTGAGGTGAAAGGTTGCGCCGCGCCCGGCGTTGGCGGTGGGCCACAAGCGGCCGCCATGGGACTCGATAATGGACCGGCTGATTGGCAGCCCCATGCCCGTACCCTGGGGCTTGGTGGTAAAGAATGCCTTGAAGATCTGATCCGCCTGCTCGGGGGCTAGTCCCACGCCGGTATCGCTGACCGAGATCACGAGGTGATTGTTCTCTTGCTGCGATTTGATCGTAAGCTCACCCGCCGGATTCATGTCCTTCATGGCCTCGATGCCGTTGAGCATGAGGTTCATCAAAACCTGCTGCAATTGCACACGGTCTGCCAGGACCTGGGGAAGATCCGCGGCAAGCTCAGCACGGATCGAAATCGAGTACCGGGTCGCCTCGTGTTGCAACAGGACGCTCATCTCTCGAATAACTTCGTTTACATCAATCAACTCGCGTTGCGGCGCTCCCTTCTGGAACAGCAGGCGGATCCGGTCAATGATGTCGCTCGCACGCGTTGTGTCTTTGACAAGTCTTGACGCGGCCTCGCACGCCTCTTTCACATCGGGGCGATTGCGCGTAAGCCATCGCAAGCAGGTGCTGGCATTTGTGGCTGCGGCGGCAATCGGCTGCCTGATCTCGTGCGCCAGCGAAGCCGTCAGCTCCCCCATCGTGGTCACCCGGCTTACGTGCGCGAGATCCGCCTGCGCCTGACGCAAGGCCTCTTCGCCCCGTTTCCGCGTCGTGATGTCAACCATGACGCCACGCAGCCGGGTGGCGCGATCTCCTTCCACGACCACCGTCACCAGATCTCGCAGCCACACCGCACGTCCGTCGGCCGCGATCATGCGGTATTCAAAATCGTGGTTGCGGTTCTCTGATGTGGCCGTTACGCAGAACTCCACGGCCCAGTCGCGATCTTCCGGGTGGAGGTGATCCCTCCAGAATGTCGGTTCCGACCAGCATTCCACCGGGTATCCCAGGATGTGCTCCGCCTGATTACTGACGAACGAGAACGTGAACGTCTCAGCGTCCGCTTCCCACACAATCCCCTCGAGCGTATTGACCAGGTCCCGGAAGCGATGCTGCGCAGCTACGGCTTCGGCGGTGGTCCGACGCAGTTCGGCAGTTCGTTCCGCCACCTTCGTCTCGAGTTCATTGCGCGCCTGGCGAAGTTCTTCTTCCGCCCGCTTGCGCTCGCTGATGTCGCGGCTGACAGTTGCAAAGCCAACGTGTCTGCCGTCTGGATCCGTAAGCGGGCATACGTTGTAAAGCATCCAGATGGGTGCGCCGGTCTTAAAATGGCGGAACCGGATCTCGACTTCGCCACGACCTTCGCGGAGGGCTTGGGGGAGAAACTGCTCAATGACGAACTCCCGATCTTCGGGAAAGAGATAGTCTTTGACATCGGTCTCCAGCGCTTGTTGCAGACTGTCCAGTCCCACCAGCTGTCGTCCTGCGTCGTTCACAAAAAGCGGCTTCATCGACAAATCGCACATGCCGACGAACTCGGTGCTGTTCTCGACGAGAGAAACGAACCTTTGGCGTTCCGATTCCAAGCGTTTCAGGTCGCTGATGTCGGTGCAACTCCCGAACCATTTGACGATGTTGCCTCCGCTGTCTCGGATCGGCACCCCGCGCGTCTTGAACCAGCCGTACACTCCATCCCGCCGGCGAACGCGGTATTCCACGTCATAGGGGCGGCGCCCCGCCACCGAATCCTTCCAGAATTGCCGTGTAGGTTCCCGGTCGTCCGGGTGCAGCACACCGAGCCAGCACCAGCCGAACAACTCGCTCTCCGGGATGCCGGTGTACTCCGTCCATTGGGTGCTGAAGTAGTCGCACGCGCCGTCCGGCGTAGCGCCCCAGACCAGCTGCGGTAGCGCCTCGGTCAGACTCCGCCAGCGGTGCTCGCTCTCGCGCAACGCTTCTTCTGCGCTGCGGCGCTCATGAAGGAGGCGGGCGCTCTGAAATGCTGTCGCGGCGTGATTTGCTGCCACGGACAGCAGCAATTGGTCGATCTCGTCGGGAAAGTTGGTGTGACCGCTCGCGGCAGCAACCAGACCGCCCTCGGCACCGACACCGATGGGAATGACAACACCGCGGCAAGGCTCCGCGCGCCCGCCAACGTCGGGAATGACTTCCCTATGCGGAACCTGGCTGACGACAGCGAGGTAACCTTGGAGCCATTCCGGAAATGATTTCCATGCGTTCCCTCGCGTCACTTCGACTGCAGCGCCCCCTTTGGGATCGCACAGACGCACGAAGGCGAAATCCAGGTACAATGATCCGACCAGCACATCGGCTAGCCCGGCGGCGATGGCAGGCGGTTCTCTCCCTACCCACGCCGCCGGCACGGTGGACAGTGCCACGAGATCCCTGATCGCTGTGCGGAGCCGGACGATGTCAGGGTCCGGATCCATGGGCATTTAGCTCGTCATCCTTGCGCTCTCGCCAACCGACCGTCGCTCCCGTATCTCGAGGAGGAACTGGTCTGGAGGAACGAAGAACGGGTTCTCCTCCAGTAACCCGCCGATAATCACGGCGGGATGCGTCCGCAAGGCGTCCATCACGACGCTCGCGCCGAATTTCGACAGATCATACGCGCAGATCACTATATCGTCGTACTTGGGAAGCACGTAGTTGAGGCGTGTCTCGTATTCCACGAGGTTATCGACGCCGGGTTTGTCGAGCAGGGCCCATTCCATGTGCGCCAACAGTCTGGTGAGCGGGTACCCGGCGGTGTCGGCCGATTGGAGCACCTCTTCGATCAAGGCCAACATCGCATTCTGGTCGAAGTGGTCCCCGCGCAGGTAAGCGTCCTGCCAACGCCGCACCTCCAATTGGCCGGTGTCCATCCCCTCTTGCACATTGATACCTGCTTCGGCGAGCCGCTTGAGATGGTCTTCCCGTAGCTCGGGGTTGACGAGATGGAAAGCCTTATCCCCCCGCTCGAAGCCATCTTTGATGAACGAGCGAAGCACCCTGTGCTCCTCGTCGGTGCTGTTGAAGAAAGCGCAGATGTGACGGTGCCGGCGGAGCACACCCCCGGCAAACTGCACGGAGCGGTCATTGGTTACCATATGTCACCTCTCAGACAGCGAGAGTTAGGGCCGATCTAGAAGCGCCAACCAGGTGCCATTGCGACAATCAGAACTGCAACGCCGCGACGCAGAACCAAGGT
>WNFE01000181.1_pt1 | contig 77242 bp, 72 predicted proteins | sample 5400451 | NCBI WGS metagenome assembly WNFE01 (sample SAMN13153344, study PRJNA577476) | soil metagenome | isolation source: 200 cm saprolite under Douglas fir tree site 2 hole 2 | place: USA:California | collected 2015-04-18
TACAGAGCTGATTGTCAACGTCGCCGCCGACAAGGGCATCGAGGATCTTGAGCCTGACGACGTCGTCGAGGTCCCCTGCCGCATCGGTCCCGCTGGCCTACGTCCCCGGAGAATGGGCGCCCTGCCCGCCGCGGTGCGTGAGTTAGTACTGGGCGTCAAGGCCTACGAGCGAGCCACCGTCGCTGCGGCGCTAGGCCGAAGATGGACTGATGCAGTTGCGGCGCTAGCTCTACATCCCCTGGTACCGTCGGCGGAGATTGCAGCCAAGATCGCCGAGGAGTATCGACGACGGCACGCCCCGCTTCTCCAGTACTTGCGCTGACTGCCGATGGCTGAGGAGTTGGCACCCCGGGTGGCCAGTCGTGGCTTTGGAGGGTGTGAGTACGGACCATGGAAGCCAATCCTCAAGAGCAGGGGCAGTCCTGAATCCGAACGGTGTAAGAGGGTTGAGGGCCACACGGAACAGCACTCAGCGTTCCCGGTACGTGGCTGGCCATGAGCTGAACTAGGCACAAGTAGTTCACTGTCAGGTTGGAGGGGAATCGCGAAAGACACGAAGAACAGAATCCATGTAACCTGTCGATGCGGACAGGCACTAAGTTCTCTCGGGCGCGATATGCTATGACCCCGGCAATCGTGTCCTTCCCTCGTTATCATCCCTCTGCCGGTCACCAATGCCATCACATAGGAGGCAAGCGATGCGAAAGGCTATCGCGTTCGTAGTATGCATGGCCCTGGGGGTGCTCCTGGCGGCTCAGGTCCATGCCGCCGCGCCGTTAGAGCTGACGTTCTGGGGCGGCTGGACGGGCCCGGACGGCGACGTCATGCGGGCCATGGTGGATCAGTATAATGCCAGGCATCCTGACGTGCAGGTCACGCTGACGACCCTGCAGTGGACCCCGCTGTTTGACAAGTTCCTCACATCGATGCGGGCGGGCGAAGGGCCCGACCTAATGGCGATGCATCCACAGGATACGGCTCAGTTCATCGAGGGCGGCCTGCTCGAACCCTTGACCACATTCGGTTCTGACGTTGAGGTCAAGGCCGGCGACTACGACAAAAACGCGTGGGGGTACTCGTCCTACAAGGGGACCCAGTACGCGCTACCGCTCGACTTCCACATGCACGGGCTGTACTACAATGTGGACTTGTTCAAGCAGGCGGGCCTCGACCCGGCGAACCCTCCGACAACCGGCAACGCGCTCATCGACGCGGCGCGCCGGCTGACCATCGACGCAGCCGGACGGCATCCGGGAGATCCGGGCTTCGATGCGAAGAATGTCAAGCAATACGGCCTGGCCTTCCCCAACAACCACCACGCTCTATACATCTGGTTTGCCCTGCTCTACCAGCAGGGCGGCGGCTTCTCCATCAGTGGGACGCAGGTGAACTTCGACGATGGGCAGGGCATCGCCGCCTGGAAATGGGTAGAGGATCTGATTTTCACGCATCAGGTTGTGCCGGTCGGCGAGTCGAATCCGGCGCAGGACTTCCTCACTGGCCGCACCGCGATGCTCATCGATGGGCCCTGGCAGATGCCGGCCATGCAGAAGCAGCAAGGCCTAAACTGGGCCACGGCGCCGTTTCCCTCCGTGTTCGGCCGGCCGGCAGTGTGGGGAAGTGGTCACATCCTGACCATTCCCAAGCAACGTGACCGTGCAAAGCAGGTGGCGACCCTGGCCCTGGCGCAGTGGGTCGTCAGAAACTCCGATTTCTGGGCGACCAGTGGGAACATTCCGGTTTTTCGCCTGGCCGCTGAAACCGATCGGTTCCGCCGCCTGAAGGGACGGGCGGCGTTCGTCTCGATGCTGCCATACGAGGTCATACTCCCCAATATCGTGAAGTCTGCGCAGGTATTCTCAGCGGCTGCGCCCAGCCCCATCGTGCAGGCCGCGCAGGCGGCGACGCTACGCAACGAGGATCCGGCGACCATCGTCCGCACGCTACGGCAACGTATCGATAGCGTGCTCGCCGCGCCCTAGGGGCGTGACCGGGGGGCGGGTGTCCTGCCCGCCCCCCGATCACTATGGCTAATCTCGTTCGTTCGGTCGCCGCGCCGGCGCCTCGTACACGTGCACGCGACCAGGCGGCGGCCCGCTACCTTTTCCTCGTTCCGTACCTCATTGTGTTCCTTCTATTTCGTTTCGGGCCGATCGCAGGCGGATGGCTGATCAGCCTAACACGGTGGAACCTCATCGGGTCGCCGCGGTGGATCGGCGTGGCCAATTATCGAGCGCTGTGGCACGACTCGCTGTTCTGGGTATCGGTGAAGAATACGCTGGCGTTCACGGCCATGGCCGGGCCCATGCTCATCCTGGGCGGACTGGCCCTCGCACTGTTGGTCGACCAGCCGCTCCGTGGACGCTACTTGGCACGCGTATTGATCTTCGCTCCCTACGCCGTGATGTCCGCGGTCGTGGGCGTGCTATGGAACTGGCTCTACGACACGAACTTCGGCATCATCAACTACTACCTGTCGCTGCTGGCTCTCCCCTCCGTCCCCTGGCTGATCAATGAGCACGTCGCCCTTGTGGCGATTGTGCTCACGACCGTTTGGTGGACAGTAGGCTACAACATGGTCATCTTCCTGGCGGGGCTGCAAGAGATCCCGACAGAGCTGCATGAGGCGGCGATCGTGGATGGCGCGACCTTCTGGCAGCGGTTCCGCTCGATCACCCTACCGCTGCTGACGCCGACGACCTATGCAGTCGTCATCCTGACGCTGATCAATACGGGGCAGGTGTTTGATCAGATCTACGTCATGACGGCCGGCGGGCCGGGCACAGCCACCTTGACGCTCGTGCAGTACATGTACTACCAGGCGTTTCAGACCTACAACCTGGGCTACGGCGCCGCCGTCGCCTATGCGACCTTCGCGGTCCTGCTTGCGGTGACCCTCGTTGTGCACCGGCTCTTCCGGCGGGAGGCTGCCGCCTAGTGCGCGCGCTGAGTCGCACCGTGCTCTACATCATCGTCCTTGCCGCGGTTATGGCCGCCGTCCTGCCTCTCGTGTGGATGGTATCGACATCGCTGAAACCGGAGGGGCAGATCCTGAGTTACCCGCCGCGCTGGCTCCCGCTGACCCCCACACTCGAAAACTACACCTCGGTACTCCGGCGGTTTGCTTTCGGCCGCTGGACGCTGAACAGCATCGTCGTGGCGATCGCGGCCACAGGCTCGGTGGTGCTGATCGACGCGCTGGCGGGGTATGCACTGGCCCGCCTGCGCTCGCGGACTAGCAACGTCCTGTTTGCACTCATCATTTCGATGCTTCTCGTCCCGATCCAGGCGACGGTGATTCCCCTTTTCCTCTTGTTCGCGGAGGTCCACCTCCTGGACAGCTTCGCAGCCCTCATCCTCCCCACGACCGCGAACATCACAGGCGTGTTACTGATGCGACAGTTCTTCTTGGGGTTTCCGATGGAACTGGAGGAGGCCGCACGGATCGACGGGGCGGGGGAAGGGCGCATTTGGTGGTCAGTAGTCATGCCCATGGCCGCGCCAGCCCTGGGAGCAGTCGCGGCGCTGACGTTCGTGTCCTCCTGGAATAGCCTCCTATGGCCGCTCATCGCCATCAACTCGGACCGTGTACGGACGCTACCGGTAGGCATAGCGCAGTACATGGGTTCGCACGCTGGGACCAGCGGCTCGGCCCCCGCCTATGGTCCAGCGCTGGCCTCAGCGACAATGGCGACGCTGCCTGCGCTGCTCATCTTCCTTCTCCTGCAGCGTTATTTTGTCCGTGGGATCGCGACGACTGGCCTGAAGGGTTGATACGCCCGGCGCGAGGGTGACCGATGCGGATTGTCGCCCAATACGCAGCCACCAATCCGCTGCCGACGGCCTTCTGCCACGGCCCCACACTGCTTCCGCAGCCCGGAGGCGGTGTGCTGGGGGCGTGGTTCGGCGGCACAGAGGAGGGACGTCCTGACTCCGGCATCTACATTGCACGGCTGGCCGCGGGGGCCCGGGCCTGGGCGTCGCCGCAACTTGTCGTGCCGCCTGACGGCCGGCCCTGCGGCAATCCCGTGCTCTTCGAGGGCGCCCCGGGCGAACTTTGGCTCGTGTATTTTCGCGTGCGGGGGGAGTGGTGCACCGACGGTCGCCCCTGCGCGCGTCTGTCACCGGACGGCGGGCGGACGTGGGGGCCGGAGATGGTGCTCCTCGATCGCGCCGGCGTACTCACGAAGAACAAGCCGCTGCGCGTTGGAAACAGATTGCTGCTGCCTGTGTATGATGAGGTCCTCTGGCAGGCAGGGTGTGCGTGGCTCGACCTGTCCAGGCGTGGAGCGCATTGGCGCTTCGATGCGCTGGCCATCGGCGTAAGCACCGGCGTGCCGATGATTCAGGGGACCGTGATCGAGGTGGCGCGAAACCACCTGTTGATGCTGATGCGCACGAAGGCTGGCCGGATCTGGCGGGCCGAAAGCTTCGACGGTGGCGAGAGCTGGCAGAGGGCACAGGCCACGTCGTTGCGCAATCCGAATGCGGGCATCGACATGGTGAAACTCCGCAATGGCCGCGTCTGGCTATGTTACAACGATACGGATCGCGGGCGGGACCCCATGCAGTGGGACCTACGATACCCCCTGTGCGTCGCGGAGAGTGCTGATGCCGGCAAATCGTGGCGCAATATTCTCATCCTTGAGCCCGGGCCCGGCGAGCATTCGTATCCGGCTGTGGTGCTGAATGGGGAGGGACGTGTACACATCGCGTATACGCGGCTGCGCCGGGAGATCCGCCACGTGGTAATCGAACCCTGACAGGACGAGCCGGACAGTCGTCGACGCCGATCTGAGAATGGAGGACGGACGTGGCTTCGAAATCCGAGACCACACAGCGCCTGAGGGGCGTGATCGTCGCGATGCCAACGCCGATGCAGGCATCGGGTGCTATCGACCTCGGCGGAACGGCTCGTCTCACCGAGTGGCTGATTGGCAAGGATGTCAACGCTCTATTCGTCTGCGGCACAACCGGCGAGGGTCCGCTCCTCGATGAGCGCGAACGCGTTGAGACCACACGAGCGGCGGTCGGTGCCGCCCGGGGCCGCGTGCCGGTTATTGCGCATGCAGGCGCGGTGACGACTGCCGCCACAGTGGATCTGGCCAAGCGCTGCGTCGACGCTGGTGCCGATGCTCTCGCCGTCGTCACCCCATACTACTTCCGCTACCGCGATGAGGAATTGATCGCGCACTACGTGGCTGTCAGCGCCGCCGTGCCAGACCATCCCGTGCTGGCCTACAATATCCCGGCCCTAACCGGGAACACGGTCACCCCGGCAGTCGCCAGAATCCTGCGGGATCGTGCCGGCCTGACCGGGATGAAGGACAGCACGGGGGATGCGTACGGGCTCCTCCAGCTTGCAGAGGCGGGAGGCTCCGGATTCCACCTCATCGTTGGCGCCGACTTACTAGTCTTGGAGGTCCTGGCGATGGGATGGGCGGGTATGGTCTCAGGACCGGCTGCCGCGATCCCGGAGCCGTACGTCGCGATGTGGAAGGCAGTGGCCTCAGGCGCTGCTGTGCCCTGGCCGCAGGTCGCGGCAGCGTACCGACAGGTGGCGGCGGTCTGTCACGCGGTGCGTAACGGCAGCGACATCCCGCGGATCAAGGCCGTCCTGCACCTGCGGGGGGTAATCGGTCCCTACGTCCGTGCGCCGCTACGACCGCTGGCCCAAGACGAACTGGTCGAGCTGCGGAAAGTAGCGGGAGCCCTCGTCGGGACGACGGGATTCGGGTAGGAAAACACCAGCCGGCTCGTACAGCGCGTGTTGAGCCGAACGCCGGCTGGTCCCGGCAGGCACGAGCTCGACCAAGGATGGGGCAATACCGAGATGAGTGGCAAGGTGCGGTTCGTTGACAAGAGATGCCGGTGGATGCCACCGAACACGTCGCATGGCTCGCTCACGACTCCGACGCTCGTGACTGACGAAGAGACCTACAATCGCATCGTGCGGGCCCTGCCAATTTTGCGGCAGGCTGACCCGGGCTCACGTAGCCGATTCGAAACCTGATGAAGTCAGTGGGTCGAAAATCTAAAAGCAACAGGAGGTGAAACGTGATGGATCGGCTCAGTAGAAAGCCAACGCTCACCCCGCTGGAACCCGCATCGGACGCCGGGTTTGGAGGGTCAAACTGAACGTCTGCCAGCCAAAGGTCGGAGGTTCAAGTCCTCTCGGGGCGCGCCACTCCGCACCCAGTGCGGGGTTTCACGATTTCAACCTCTCCAAAACCCGGCGAAAAAACCAACGCTCACCAGCTTCAAGAGACAGTCGAGGCATTTCTACTCACCAAGCAAGTCGCTGGTTGCACGTCGGCTACTATCGCCACCTATCGTTGGTGGCTGCAGCACTTCACTGCGACTGTCAGCGACGTGACGTCGACTGCGGCCTGTTCGTGCGCGCCGGTAAGGACCGCAGCAAGCACGTATGCTAGCTTTTGGAGGTGAAGTCACGGCGATGACGGCAACGAGGGCGGCGGGACGGCAGCGGCTCACGGAGATCGATGGGGTAAGGCCGGTGCCATTGACACCCCGGAGCTAGGCGACGCGCGAGGCGGATTCCTTGCGCAGAGCGGGGGCGACCTCGCTGCCGAGCAGGTCGATGGCTCGCATCAGCTTCGCGTGCGGCAGCGTCGCGGCATTCATCATGAACGTGATGCGCGAGATCCCACCCAGAGCCTCGCCGTGTCGGAGGACCTTCGCGATGACCTCGTCCGGTGTGCCGATCAGCAGCGCGCCCTCGGGCGTCAGCTGCGCGTCGAACTGCGCACGACTGGGCGGGGACCACCCCCGTTCCTTCCCGATCGTGCCGAACACGCGGGCGTAGCCCGGAAAGAAGTCGTCGGCGGCCTCCTTAGATGTCGGCGCGAGGTAGCCCAGGGCGTGCACGCCCACCTTCAATCCGTCGGCCCCGAAGCCGGCGCGGCGTCCGGCCTCGCGGTAGAGATCGACGAGCGGCCGGAAGCGCCGCGTTTCGCCGCCGATGATCGCGACCATCAATGGAAGGCCGAGCACGCCCGCACGAGCGAAGGATCCAGGGGTCCCGCCGACACCGAGCCAGATCGGAAGGGGATCCTGGAGCGGCCTCGGGTAGACGCCCTGTCCGGTCAGCGCGGGCCGATGCTCCCCCGACCAATGCACGAACTCGTTGTCGCGGATCTTCAGCAGCAAGTCGAGCTTTTCCGCGAAGAGCGAGTCGTAGTCCTCCAGCTTGTGGCCGAAGAGCGGGAAGGCCTCGATGAACGAGCCGCGGCCGACGATCATCTCCGCGCGGCCCTGCGAAAGCAGGTCGAGCGTCGCGAAGCTCTGGAACACGCGCACGGGGTCGGCGGCGCTGAGGACCGTCACGGCGCTGGTCAGGCGGATCCGTTGCGTTCGCGCCGCCGCGGCCGCCAGGATCACCGCAGGTGCCGAGTCGAGAAACTCCTTGCGATGGTGCTCGCCGACCCCGAAGACGTCGAGGCCGACCTCGTCCGCGTACGCGATCTCCTCCAGGAGGTCGCGCAGCCGTTCCGAGGGGCTGGCCACCAGGCTGGTGTCCCCTATGGCCGCCGCGAAGCTGTCAACGCCGATCTGCATGGTTTCGTGAACGACGGGCAGGGCCAGATTTGTTCCCCGTGGGGCCTACCATTGACGCTTGGTCCCGCGCCTTCCACTTGTCTCGGTATCGCGGTAGCTCAGCACAAGACGACAGCCGTTGATCCGTACGCTCGCCACCGAAGTGGCTCGCGTTCTTCGCCAGCACATTACGGAGGACGTTGGGCCGTTCAGCCGAAGCCGTGATGGAGTGTCCCCGGCTGAAACGAATAACGCGCATGATCGCATGGCCACGGGCGAAAATCTAGTCGGAGGTCTACCGAAGACTCGCCTTGAGACGCTGGTCGATGGCGTCTTTGCCATCGCCATGACTTTGCTTGTGTTAGAGCTTCGAATACCCGCCAACGCAGGCGTTACGGAGCGCGAACTCGTCCATCAACTTTTGCAGATTCTGCCCAAGCTCGGGAGCATCTTCTTGAGTTTCGTCATACTGGGCATGAGTTGGATCGGCCACCACAATCAATACGTCTACATCCGCCGCACGGATCGCCCTTTTCTCTGGATCAATATGCTGTTTATGTTCTTCATCACCCTGATCCCCTTCTCAACGGCGCTGCTCGGCGACCATCCTACGAAACGGACTGCGATGATCGTGTATTCAATCAACGTCGGCTTGTGCGGGTTGATCCTCCTCTGGCATTGGATATACGCGACTTCGGGCCGACGGCTCGTCGCCTCTGACTTGCCCGATGCCGTCGTCGCCGCCACGCGTCGGCGCGTCGCACTGGCGCCCATCGCGTATGCGCTTGCCATCCCGCTCAGCTTCGTGAATGCGTGGATGCCTCTGGTCGTCTACGCGATTGTTCCCGTGTACTTCATCCTTCCAGGTACGGTGGATCGTCTGTGGCGATCCATCTCGCAATGAGGCGAGAGCAAGCGTAGGAGCCACGGCAGGGGTGCTAGGCGACCGCAGTCCTCGCCAAAAGGCAATTAGTTAACGCTCGTGACGGGCACCCCGGCGCCAAACTCTCCGAACGTGCCCTCCCAGCAATCTGGAACCAGCAACCTTGGTCTCTCCAGAAGGCTAAACACGGGGTGAGCTTTTGAGTGGGGTGTTTTTGCCGGCCGATGGTCAATGCGGTGGGTGGACCTGTCCTCGATGGAGGACGCCCGTAGCGTGTGCGGCACTATCCGTGACTCCGACTCGCCCCGCCGGAACCGAGGCAAAAGCGTCAACCACAGCCGCGTCCCACTGCGTCCCGGCCCCCTCCCGCAAGATCTTCCAGGCTTTTTCGAGCGCGAGAGCCTTCCGGTATGGACGATCCGTCGTCATCGCATCGAACGCGTCCGCGACCGCCACAATGCGCGCGCCGAGCGGAATCGCCTCCCCGGCTAGTCCATCGGGGTAGCCGCCTCCATCCCACCGTTCATGATGCCCGCGGACGATCGGGCTGATCTCGGCGCCAAAGCGGAGGGGACGGCAGATCCGCTCACCAATCTCGGGGTGCTGCTTGATGATCGTAAACTCTTCGGGCGTCAACTTCCCGGGCTTGTTGAGGATCGCTTCCGGGATGCCAATTTTCCCGATGTCATGTAGGAGGGCGCCGTACTCGTTGACCCGCTTCGCATGCGCTGGCAGGGCGAGTGCACTTGAAATGCGCGAAGCGTACTCCTCGAGCCTGTGGAGGTGGCCTTCTGTATAGGGGTCCTTAGCTTCAACCGCCACCGCTAGCGCAAAGAGTATATTCTCCGTTCGCTCGAGCTGATCGTTGAGGTGCTTCACGCGGATCAGCGAGCGAACCCGGGCGAGCAATTCGACCTTGTTGAAGGGTTTTGTGAGAAAGTCGTCGGCGCCGACCTCGATGCCGGCAACCCGATCCTCCATGGACGAAAGCGCGGTGAGGAGGACGACTGGGATCAACCTCGTTTCGTCGTCTTGCTTGAGGATCCGGCATGTTTGGAGCCCATCAAGGCGCGGCATCATGACGTCGAGCAGGATCAGATCAGGTCGAATGGTCCGTACCTTGCTGACCGCCTCTTCTCCATCGCTGGCCACCGCGACCTGATAGCCTCGGCTGGTCAGCAATTCCTGCGCGAGCTTGCGATTGACCGCCTCGTCATCCACGACCAGCACCAGATCAGACCCGTTCATCGCTCGTCGCCCCCGCGCTTGACCGCGCCAGGTATTGTTCGACCTGCTGCGAAAAGGTTCGGAGCGAGATGGGCTTCTGGATGTAGCCGTCACAGCCAGCGGCCAGGAAACGTTCGCGATCTCCAGCCATCGCTTGAGCGGTCAGCGCGACGATAGTGAGATGCTTGGTCTCGGGCAGGTTACGCAGGCGGCCGAGAACCTCCAACCCATCCATGTCAGGCAGCTGCATATCCAGCAAGACCAATGCAAAACGCCGGTCGCGCGCCACCTTGACGGCCTCTTCTCCGCGCGCCGCCACCACAACCTCGTACCCGCGCGCGGTGAGGATCTCCCGTGCGAGTTTGAGATTGAGTTCGTGATCATCGACGACGAGGATGCTGGACTTCACGCGCCCCCCCGTCCCGACCTGAGGACTCGGTCAATCTCCCGAATGACAGCCTGCGGGGCCGCGGGACCTTTCACCGTCACGTGTTGGACCCGCTGCGCCAGGAAGGCCCGTTCTTCGGTCGTCAGATCTTTCGCGGTCAGGACCAGAATGGCCATTCCCCGGGTCCGGACATCGGATCGCAACGCGTCGATCACATCGAACCCACTGACTTCTGGCATCATGAGATCCAGGACTACCAGGTGGGGAAGGCGCTCTTGCGCCAGCGCGATGCCCTCCCGACCCCCCGAGGCCGTGAGTGTCTGGTATCCAACCTGCTGCAGCATGGGCGGGAGCATGGCAAGCACGCGCGGATCGTCGTCCACGATCAGCACCGTGGGTGTTACCCCGGGCAGTGTCCGGATCGCTTTTGCCACTGCGTCGAGAAGGTCCTCACGACGAATCGGCTTTACCAGAAAGTTTGCTGCACCCAGCCCAAAGGCGTGCTGCGCGTCATCCAGCACTGTGGTGACGACGATGGGAATCGGCGCGGTTGCGGGATCCTCCTTCAGGCGGCGCAGGACCTCCCAGTCCTTGACCCCTGGCAGCCGGATGTCCAGACAGATCACCATGGGCTGCATCGCCTTGACCTTGTCGACTACACCCAGGCCATCACCAGTCACTTCGGGGCGATACCCCGCCTCGGTCAAGTAGAACGAAAGCAGCCGTCGCATCGCTGGATCATCGTCCACGACCAGGACGGGTGGCGATCCTGTGGGGAGCGGCGCGGGCGCCTCGGTCAGTGGCAGTCGGACGATGAATCGGCTCCCTTTGCCAACCTCCGATTCTACCCACACTCGCCCGCCGTGCAGCTCGACCAAGCGTCTCACAAGCGCGAGGCCCAGTCCTGTGCCAGTGGCGGTCTGCTGCCCGGCCTGCAGCTGGGTGAACTCGCGAAAGAGTTTGCGCTGATCTTCGGGGGCAATCCCCGGCCCGGTGTCCACCACCGTGAGCTCGACCTCCCCGTTCACTCGGTTGCCCTCGACCCGGACCTGTCCTTCTTCGGGGGTGAACTTGGCGGCATTCGAAAGAAGGTTGTAGAGAATCTGTTTGAGCCTGACCTTGTCGGCCCGCAGAACGGTCACGCGGGGATCCAGCACAGTGGACACCCGCAGGCGTTTCTGCTCGAACAACGGGCGCAAGGTCATCAAGGCGGCCTGTACGACTTCCATGAGATCGGTCTCGGCGATGGACAACTCCATTCGACCGGCTTCAATTTTGGAGAGGTCCAGGATGTCATTGATCAACGTGAGCAGATGCATCCCGCTGTCCCGGATATCTCCCAGAAACTCGCTTTGTTTGTCTGTGAGGTCTCCGACAACGCGTTCGAGGAGGAGATCCGAGAACCCGATGATCGCGTTCAGAGGGGTGCGCAGCTCGTGGCTCATGCGGGAGAGGAACTCGCTCTTGGCCCGGTTGGCTTGCTCAGCCTCTTCCTTGGCCTGCACGATGGCCTCCTCGGCCCGCTTGTGCTCAGTAATGTCTCGGGCAACCGCGTAATACAATTGCTCGTCCACTGACACCGCCGTACTCCACAAGAGCCACTTGTACGTGCCGTCCTTGCATGCATAGCGATTCTGAAAGGTGACGGTTTCCGCCCCCTCCATGAGCCTCTGCGCTTCGGCGATCGTCCCTTCCCGATCCTCAGGGTGCACAAATTCGACGAACGGCTTGGCTTTGAGTTCCTCGACGGTGAAACCGAGCGTGCGTTCCCACGCCGGGTTTAGGTGGATGAAGTACCCGTCGAACCTCGCGATGCACAGCAGGTCTAATGACAGGGTGAAGAACCGCTGCCATTCCTCGAGTTCCTCGGCCACAACCAGGGCGGCCCGGCGTCCCCCATGGTTCAACGTGTGGGAGGTGATCCGTGTATTGATGAGGTGCCCGTCTTTCAGACGATGCCGCAGCGTAGTCGACTCCTGCAGATCCGATCCACTTTTCTTCACATCCTTCTTCATCTGCGAACCATCTTCCGATACGTCGATATCAGCGATCCGCATGCGCAGAAACTCCCCGTGTGTGTAGCCATAGCGCGCGACAGCCGCGTCGTTGACCTCGAGGAATCGGAGCGTGTCCAAATCGTAGACCCACATCGGGAGAGGGCTTCTCATGAACAGGGCTCGGAAGCGTTCTTGGTTGTCAGGGCGGCGTGGTGCTTTCATCTCTGGTGGTTCTCCCCTTAGGATCTCGTCGCATTCTCACATGCTCTACCTGGACTCCTCGGCCGATCGGTGCAGGAGCGAGTACTTCCACCATCAGTGCGGGCCGTGAGCCCGAGGGCGATCTTGCCGTCAAGCTCTTTCACCCGGAACACCATAAAGTGAGAGGATTCCTATGGTCCCTGACTTGAACGGCATGAGCATCCTTGCCCAAGGACGAAAATACGGTCTAGTGGCGGGGGGCTCACCGGACCGCGGTACAACTCCATTGACTCATCGTTTCCGCGGGGGTTTCCGAATTAAAGTGCACATTGATTTCCTTGCCCGCCACGGGTTCTCGTCAGACTTGATCCCGGATTTCCGATTGACGACCTCCTGAAGACCGTGGGAAGGCTTCGGACACTTCGTCGGTTCCTTAACGTCAACGCGTCGAGGCCACGACCGGGGTGCTGCCAGCTCGCCATTCCCCTGGGCAGCCGCATGGGGCAGGGGAAATACCGCAGCTTGGTCAACTTGTACCTAACGTTTTACGCTGAGGAGTCTGGGGGGGTCCTTGGCCTCGTTTGAAGCGAGCACCGGCCGGATCGTCGCACTCACCCCGCACCAAGCGTCGTTCTACGGCAGCGGGGGCGGGCTGTTCGGCATCTACCTCCGCAACATCCTCCTCACTCTCGTCACGTTAGGCATTTACTACTTGTGGGGGAAAAATCGCCTCCGCACATACGTGGTCAGCCAATGCGAGTTTCAAGGCGACCGGTTCGCCTGGCATGGAACGGGTAAAGAACTCTTCATTGGGGCCCTGAAGGTGTTCGCGGTGCTGGCTCCGGTCTTCTTTCTGATCTCGGTTGCCCCGGTCGTCTGGAAAAACATCGCGTCCCAACTCGCGTCCAATGCGGCGGGGCTCCTCGTCTACCTTTTCCTGGTCCCGCTGGCCCTGGTAGGAATGCGTCGATATCGCTTCAGCCGGTTGTCCTGGCGAGGGATTCGATTTTCCTTTCGGCAGCAGCGGAAGTTCTTTTCCGAAAACACATACTTCGGCAACGCGCGGTTCGCGTTTGACGGAAAGGGCCGCGACCTGTTCGGGCGGCTTCTTCTTTCTTTGGTGGTGGCGGGGGCAGCGTTCGGCGTCGCGGCGGTTGTCGCGGTGGCGACGGTGGGCCAGTTCCGATTCTCCCGCCTCTCTGAGCGGCCGGACGCGATCACCCAGTTGGTAGTCGCAGCCCTCCCGGGGTTTGCAGTTGCCATTCTCGTTGCGGTTGTGGCGGCGTTCTGGTACCTGGCGTACCGCTACCGATACTACTGGAGTCACACGGCGTTCCAGGCAGCGCGCTTTCGGTCTACAGTTACCGCCGGCAAGCTCCTGTGGCTATGGGTCAGCAACCTCCTCTTAATCATCGTTACCCTGGGAATCGCGATCCCCTGGGTGCTCGCCCGAAATGTTCGATTCAACTTAGCCAACATCACACTGATCGGATCGTTGGATCTATCGAGCGTTGTGCAAGAAGCGCAGCAGGCCGGGGCGGGGGCGGAGAGTTTGGCAGGAATGCTGAATATCGATTTTGCCGGTTTCGATTTACCCTTCTAGACCGATCCCATGGCAGCGGATCCTAACCGAGAGTGGAGCGGCTGGTACTACGACGGCCGGACAGCGCAACGCACCCCCGTCGTGGTCCATCTGCAGCGCGAGGGTCTCACACTCATCCCCCGCGAGGGAGCCTCACGCTGGTGGCGATTCGCCGATATCCGTCAGACTCAGGGCAACCACCCCGGCGAGCCGATTCGCTTCGAGCACGGCAGCGATCCCGCGGAAGTACTAATCGTCTCTGATGGGGCGATTCTCGCCGCGATTCGGGAAATCGCGCCCCCGCGTGCCATGCGGGTCCACGTCCCTACCCGACGGACTGTGTGGACGGTCGCGACGGTGGGGACGGTGGTTGCGATCGTCGTCGTGTGGTGGCTCCTGTATGCCTGGGGGATTCCGGCGCTAGCCGATGCCGTGGCCGCACGTCTTCCGGTGGCGTGGGAGGAACAACTGGGCGCCACCGTCACCGATACCGTCGCCCCCCTGGAGCGGCGGTGCTCGCGGCCAGCGCAGTATGCCGCCCTGAAAGACATCCTCGGGAGATTGACGGCGTCAGGACCGTCCGCAGCCTACCGGTACACCCTGATTGTCACCACGGACGAAACCCCAAATGCGTTTGCGGCGCCGGGCGGCTTCGTCGTGGTGACCCGGGGTCTGCTCCGTGTGAGCGATCGTCCGGAAGAAGTCGCAGGCGTCATGGCCCACGAAATTCAACACGTCGTGCACCGCCATGGCACGAAGCTGCTGGTCCGCGAACTCTCTCTGCAAGCGCTGGTGAGCCTGGCAGCCGGCGATCTCCGCGGGCTGCGGTCCACGCTGGACGCGGCCCGCAGTCTGGGCGGCTTGCGCTACCGGCGTGCCGATGAGATGCTCGCGGATCACGACGCGGTCGGCCTGCTGGCGACCTCCCACGTCGATCCGCGCGGCTTGCAGCAGTTCTTCGAGAAGATCAAGCAGTCGTCCGCGATTCAGCTCCCCGCCTACCTGTCGACCCATCCCCCACTTGAGGAGCGCATCGCCGCCGTGAGCCGCCTCGTTGCATCGACCCCGGCCCAACCCATCCCTCTGTTGCCGGACTACCCCTGGACCGAGATCACGCAGATCTGCCAGTAAAAAGGGCGTCCCGGAGCTCCTTCCCGAAGGAGTTATAGTCCCCGGTGAGCTAAACACCCCTATTGCCAATCCACATATAGAGCCGAGCGTCCAAACTGACCGAGGGCACGGCGGCTGCTCCACGGTCTTCCTTTGACTCGTCATGCTCTTCTGAAATGAACGCCACTGGGGGAGTCAGGTTGACCGAAAGTCTATTCTGTTGACCTGCCCGAAGATTCTTGCTAGATGGCAGAGGTTAGCCGGTCACATGAAAGAAAGTACATCGAGTGAAGAAAGGGGATTGCAGATGAGAACGCGACGCCTTGTCTCGCTGATGATTCCCGTCTTCGTAGCGCTCTCCTCCGGAGCCTGGCCCGCCTCGGCCAGCCTGGATCCGGGGGTGGGCAACATTCCGCAGGGGACGCAGAGCGACACCACCTACGCAGATAGCTTCGCGGCCAACCACGTCACGAACGTCGACGCAACGACGGGGCAGGTCAGCTGCTACCGCCCCGAGGTGGAATACTTGGTCAACAACGGACCAAACGACGGGTACAGCGGTGAGTCGCTGTGCTCTCGTGCCACGACCGGCGAGGACACGGGGGCTGGCGGTCCCTATCCGACGCAGGTCGGCAGCAATCCCGGTTACCCTGCCCCCAGCCCCAAACTGGTCAAGGACCACTCCGAATCGGACATCCGGGTCGACCCGACAAACCCGAAGCACCTGATCGGCTCGGTCAAGTGGATCGTGAGCCCCGAGGGCTACAACCACGTCCTCGGCTTTTACGAGTCCTTCGACGGCGGCATGACATGGCCGATCCAGGGACACATCCCCGGCTACGAGGGCTGGACCGACAACACCGACCCGGTCGGAGCCTTCGACGGGTTTGGCAACTTCTACGAGCTCATCCTGCCCTACCAGTTCTTCTACAACAGCGATGGGTCACACAACTTCACCGTGGGTACGGTCCAGGAGCCCAACCCGGTCGTTCCGGCCGAGGTGATCTCGATCGCGGTCCGGCCCCATGGTTCCTCCACAGCCAGCCAGTGGATCACCACCCACGACGGCCATCCGGACTACGTGGCGACCTATGACAGCAAGGGCAACGAACCGGACAAACAGTGGATCACGATCGACACCAACCCGCATAGCCCGCACTACAACCGGGTCTACGCGATGTGGGTCGACTTCCACACCCTGACACCGGTGCCCTACGTGTCGTTCGCGGACGCGAACGCAGACGGGACCCACACCGACTGGTCGCCGCCGCAGGTGCTGCCTGTGACTCCGCATCACCCCCAGGGCGTGACCTACCTACTGCCGCACGTGGACCCGACCGGCGCCGTCTACACCACCCTTACCAACTTCAACCCCAAAAAGGGCTTCTGCTGCGTCTCGATCTTCGTCGACAAGTCGACCGACGGGGGTGTGACCTGGTCGGTGGTCGGGACGGCGGTCGCCAGCGCGACGCCGCCGCCGTTGATCTATCCCAACACTACCTTCCGGGATGGGATTGAGAATACGTTCGCTGTCGGAAATCAGCTCGACACCCAAGGCTTCTACCCGCTGTACGTGGCCTACGAGGACTTCAGCGCGGGTGTCGACAACGTGCTGCTGACAGCCTCCTACGACGGGGGCGCGACCTGGTCGAGCCCGATCCAGGTCAACGACAACCTGAGTCCGGTGGACGAGTTCCAGCCGAACCTGGCAGTCGCCGCGAACGGGACGGTGAGCGTCAACTTTTACGACCGGCGTCTCGCCTGCCCGGTCGCCGGAACGCTAGAGGCGGCCAACGCGGGGCTGGCGCGGGATCAGGTGAACCCGCACTACAGCGGAGCCCTGCCGCCCTACGGCGCGACCAACTACTGCGTCAACGCCAGCATCCAGTTCTATGGCCCTATGCTCAACCCGAAGGGCCACAACATCCGGCTCACGGCGCACACCTGGGATCCCCAGCTCAACGCCCCGCACCCCGCGAATGCTTTCAACAACGGCTACACTTTCATCGGCGACTACTTCGGCAACGACATCGGCCCGGGCGAGCACGGTAACTACATCGACTACTCGACCTTCACTAGCACCTATAACGATGGCACTAACCCGGAAAACCGGCAGCAACAGGTGGTGGCCACGGTGGCTGTACCGTAGCCGACTGACAGACGGAATCAGCCGCAGGCGTTCGGCGGATAGCTTGTGTCGCGGATCGGCGCCACCGGGCCCTGGTGGCGCCGAATCAGATCCACCTATCAGGTGACGGGCGAAGGACCCGCCGATCTGTTCCTCTGTTGTCGTACTATCCCTGGGCCGAGATCACGCAGGTCTGCCAATGAGAGACGTTCGGGCGTCCCTCACGCCGCGGTGAGCCAGTAACTCAGTCTTCAATCCCCATCACTGAAGTAGACGCCGATACAGCCGTTCGGGCAGCTGAAGCTGCCGGTGGTGCTGCCCGGCGGCAGCGGCACGAAGACATGGTTATTTGCTCGATTCGCCGCGACCGAGTGAACGCCGTGCGACCCCGTGGGGACGGTGCCGAGCAGCATATTCGTCGCGGCGTCGATAATGCCCAGGACCGGCCCCGGCGTATTGTTTCGCGCGGCCAGATAGTAATTGCCATCACCCGGGTTGAACCAGACCTGGTCGGAGCCACCCACCAGCGTGGTCGAAGCCACGATCGCGCCCGTCCGCGCATTCACGACCAGCGTTTCCTGCGTCTGGCACCCGACGATGAGGTGCTGGTGAGGTGTGAGAGCCAGGCCCCCGCCCTCACAGGTGCCGATATGGAGCTTATTCGTGACTGTCCTCGTCCGGGGATCGATCTGCGCAATGTAGCTATCGCCACCGGTGTTGGGAACGTTTAAGTAGAACCGGCGGGTCGCCGGATCCCAGACCGACTGCTCCAGACCGTTGTCCGCATCGGCAAACACGAGCGTCCCGAGGACCGTACGGGTGTCGGTCGAGATGAAGGTCAGGTAAGGGGGGGTGTCGGCGTCGTTTGCCACCACCAGGATGTGATCATCCGGATCAAAAGCCATCTCGTCGGCGCGCGCCTGGCCGCCCGTGGAGATGGTGGCCACAATCTCAGGTGGAGTGGCCTTGAGGTCGATGACCTTAACGGTGCTGCACGGCGGGGCGGAGCACACTGGATTGTTACTCGGCCCGTCACCCACCCACAGCTCATGGAGGCTGTGGATGACGAGGATCCCGTTGGGACCCGAGGTGTCATTGTTCCCCGAGAAGCCGACAAAGTGACCGTGGGCCAGCGTCTGGACGAAAGTGTCAGTTCGCGCATCGATGACGTCGATCTGCTTGTTGGTCCGATCGGCTAGGTAGTAGGTCTGGGACGGTTCATCGACCCAGCTGATATCGAACCTTTGCACTTTTTCGCTGTTGGGCAACTTGATTACGGCTTTCAGCCCGAAGTTCTTGACGCTGTCCGCGTCGCCAGCGCGGCCTGGTCCGGCACTAACGAGAAAGGCAGTGATGACAAGAACCACACACAGTGCGAGAGAGCAATTCCGCATCATGGCAAAACCTCCCCCAAGGCTAGAATGACTGTGGCACTAATCGCCCTATTGTGTGCACACCCGGACGTTTTGGCTTGTTCTCGTGGTGCGTGCTATATCCTGCACACCGCACGTCGTTCCCATGGACACGCAAGGGACGGCGACCCACGCAACGTCCGTCGTGTGGAACCCGTCGGGCGACGCTGCGGCGAGGGACGAATGGGCCCCAGCGTCCGGAGAGGACCGGAAAAATTGCCGCTGTCCTGGCGGAGACGAACCAAGAAACCATAGTGTTGCGAGGCCCAAGCGTTAGGCGTGGGTTTCCTTTTGTTAGAATCAATGTTACTCGGCGATTGCAACCAAGGGGCCCGCGGTTTCTAGCAAGCCCTGATGCTCTTCAAACAACATCACCTCTACGCAATTACTCTCGAATGCCCTAATTGAGGTATTTTTGGACGAGAATGTTGCCCGGCCCGAAGTGTACCACCCACCTCGATCTACCTGACACGGGAATCGTAAAGGAAGCTAGCGAGCCAGGATCAATCCGCAATGCGCCTAGCCTCGACGCTGAGCCGATAGCATCCGCCTGAATGCCCTTACGGGGCACACTCCGCAAGCGTCAGGGAAAGCAGAGACTTACGAGGCATGATGACGCCGGTGGTAATGCGTGAGCGGCTTGCGATGTGCAACAAATCTGACCCAAGTCAGCTGGGGGTGGTTCCCTACTTCACCCCGATCTTTTTCGCGACTGTGGGGTTGAGCGCGTAGACGCCCACCACCTCGCCTCTGGCGACCACATGGCCCTGCATGGCCTTTAACACATCGGGGCCGGTGAACTTTCCCGAGAGCCCGAGGTGCGGCACGTTCAGCGCGTACACAGCGAAGTGGTAATGATGGGGGATCGCATCGTTCCACGGCGGGCACGGACCGTCATAACCACCATAATCTCCTGCCATCTGAGCATCGCCGGCAAACCAGTTGGTGTAGTCGTTCACTCCGCGAACCCCGTACTGCGCGGGACCCGGCGCTTTGCCGCGGGGGGTGACCCCGTCGGAGTCAGCCCCAGGGGGCAACGCGGTTACGCTTGCCGGAATGTCGACGAGAATCCAGTGGTAGAAGGAGACGCGCTTTACGCTGGCGGGAACGACCTTGCCCTCCTTATTCACGTTCTCCCCTGAAGATGGGACGTCGGGATCGAACATCACGATCGCGTAGGATGCCGTTCCGGCCGGCCCTTTCGACCACTGGATCGCCGGACTCTTGTTGAGACCCAACGCCACATGTCCTGTCTTGGCGGGAATGCAAAATGCGAAGTCGCGTGGGATAGCCTTGCCCGGAGTGATCCCACGTACGGTCACTTTGAGAGACGCTACTCCTGCCGCAGTCACCATCGTCTCCCCCGCCCATAGCACAAGACTAAAAATGGCCACCAGGGCCACACCCTGCGATGTCCAGTTCTTTTGCGGCAACATGGCCGACTCTCCTCCTCCGAGAGCACCGTTCGAGCGCGTAGCCTGCAAGCGCCAGCGGGTGGGGCAACGCCTACGGTGAACAATTTCCCCGATCAGTACTTCACGACACGCGCCCCAATCCCCGCTCTCGGTAACCGGGCCCGGGCGTTTTGCCCGACGTCGCGGTGGTTTTTGCTAGAATGAGTCCTGCGGGGCCCGTAGCTCAGTGGACAGAGCAGGGGACTCCTAAGCCTCTGGTCGGGGGTTCGATTCCCTCCGGGCCCGCCAAATCTATCACGGGTTTCGGCGCTCCCGTCTCTCCGAACGGCTTCGTTTTGGGGCGCAGGGATGTTGCGAGGAGACGAATCCACCGCCAGAAGCCGAGAGCATGGGTGGCGGCAGAATCTAGTAGTAGCGGGAGTCTTCGACAGTCTCGGCGACAAGCCGGCCGTGGCTAATTACGTAGCGGGGAGGACGATGTACGCGGAGTGCCTCATGGACTGTGTCCCCCTGGAGGACTACCAGGTGGGCGACCCTGCCGACCGCCACACCGTAGTCGCGGAGTCCCAGCATCTGTGCCGGCAGGTCCGTGATCATGTCGAAAAGCATATCCATCTGCGCAAAGGTCGGTGTCCCGAGGATGTGCGAGGCAAGAAACGCAACCTCGATCAGATTGTGCTGCCCGTAAGGGTAGTAGGCATCCACGATGTCGTCCTGCCCCAAAGCCACGGGGATGCCCGCTTCCACAAGTTCCTTGACTCTAAGGTGGTGAGACCCGGTGTGCGGGTTGGTGACGAACCGCATCCCAGCCCGTTGGACAAGAGCAATCAGCCGTCTGAAATATGGCTCCGGGTATACCGCCATCGCGCGTGCGTGACAGGCAGTGATTCTCCCCAGCCAACCTATCCGGATCGCCGCCTCAGCCAGCATCTGTGTCGTTCGCAGTCCTGGGTCGCCTGCATCGTCGACGAGCATGGCCACGTCACGATCGTACGTCTTCGCGAGGCCAAGCATGCGTTCGACGTGCTCCTGCGCCTCGGAGTCAGTGTGCTCAGTCCACGGTATACCGCCGACCACGTCGGCCCCCAGCTCGACCGCCTCGCGCACGTAGTCTTCGGCCCCAGGGTCGCGGAGCAGCCCATCCTGCGGGAACGCTACGACGCGCACGTCCACGATCCCGCGCAGTTCATCCCGTAGCCGCAGTAGGGCCTTGACGGCTTCAAGACGCGCACGGGTGTCTGTATCGGCGAATGCCTGCACGTGCGTCACGCCGTGTTTCAGCCCATCGAGAATAGCCCGACGGGCGTTCTCGTAGATCCAGGATTCTTGGTACTTCTCCTTTAGGGACGAGGCCAGTTCAATCGCCATCATGGCCTCTCCCTTTCCGCCCGCCGTGTACCGTCGGACGGCCTGGTCGCCGATCATTGGAAGCGTATACACCTTACAGAGGTGGAGGTGCGCATCGACGAACGAACCGGTGAGAAGGTTGCCGTCCCCTTCGAGTTCCTTCCGGCCCTGCAAGGGTTCTGGTGAGATGGCCGCGATACGCCCCTCGCGGACGCCGACATTCACGACGCCGTCGGGATGACGCCTGAGCCGGACCCCCTGGACAACCAGATCGTGCTCCAACGCACCTACCTCGTCTGCTAAGCGCGATCTAGGATACGAACAGCCGCGAGCGCCGATCCCGTGGCCGCACGATCCTGCCCCTTTCAGGTGTCCGCGACGCTATAGGCGTAGTCAACGATGCTTCGACCACAGTGAGGATCTTCCCGTCCTCCACGCACGATGCCTCCATCGATAACGACTGTCCGGGACGTGCACGGGTGCGCGCTGTGGGGAACCGCGATGACCAGATTGGCCGGCTCCCTTCTCTCGATCGACCCCACTTGCTCGCATGCCAGGTCGAGTCCTCGACCGAAAAGGCGCTTCCGCCCCTGTGAACGGTGGCCGTCCAGGTTCGTTTTCAGCTTGACATGCTGGGACAAACCGTAGTATAGGATACTCAGTACCCTAAGAATCCTATGCTGGATGGTAATCCATGCTCCACTGTGGGTCGGAGACCTAGGGTGCCCTCGAAGGACGCAACCATCTTCACGCCCCTTGATCCCACGAAGCCGATTCATGAGCAAATCCGTCTGGCGATCGCGAGAAGCATTGAATCCGGAGCATTGAAGCCTGGCGACAAGCTGCCTTCGGAGGCTGAGCTCCAGCGTGCCTACAAGGTCTCAAGGACCCCTGTCCGCCAAGCCCTTACGGCCCTCGAGGCAGCCGACCTAATTTACAGCGCTCAGGGCCGGGGGTCGTTCGTCAGGCGCCCGATGATTGTTGGGAGGTTCGGCGCTCTGATCAGCTTCGGAGATGAGCTCAGGGATGAAGGTCACGCGGTTGAAGCCAAGACGCTCTCGGTGAACATGACTACGGCCGACGAAGCCGTCGCTCCTGCGCTCGACTTGGCCTTCGGAGAAGCTGTCATTGCGCTGCGACGCCTTTTCCTTGTTGATGGGGAGCCTATGGCGCTTTTCGATCACCGTATTCGGCCCGTCATCTCGCTTCAGGTTCTAGAGCGCGGAGGCGATTTCTTGTCCCTAAATAGCCTCCTCAGCCAGCAAGGGTTTGCGCCGGCTGAAGCCATGCAAACCATCGGGGCGACCAGCGTGACGACGGAGGAAGCGGGCCTCTTGGGTGTTGACGAAGGCACGCCTAGCCTCCTCGTCAAGCAGACTTCGTTCACTGCCGCCGGGATGCCGGTGTCATATGCTCAATTCCTGGTGCGGGCGGACCGCTACGAGTACCGAGTCCATCTGGGGAGGCGGGCCCCGCTGGCGGCGGAATAGCGCGCTCGAATTGAATCAGGCCAGATCGTGGCGGACCCTTGTAACGCAGCGGGTGCGACCGTGAGGACGGGAGACTGAGATGGCAGAGACTGGACTCTTTGCTTCCATCCAGCGCGCTGACGCGCGTCTCGACAAATACGGCATTCCTCTCGAAAAGAACCTACTTGTTCCCTTGAACCTCTTTGACAAGGCGCACTGCGTCATGCTCTACGAGCAGAACATCGTCTCGAAGGAGGCCGCCGCCGCCATATTGAGGTCCCTCAAGAAGGTTGATGAACGAGGCGTGGAGGGGTTCCCCTGGGGCAAAGGCGACCTGTGGCCGCAGAAGGAACGCTTTGTCATCGACGACATAGGTGAAGATACTGGGGGGCGCCTCCATACCGGACGAAGCCGACAGGATGTGGGCGTCACCGTGAACCGCCTGTACCTAAGAACCAGAGTGCTGGACATGGCGGAGCTCCTCAACGACTTCAGGGATGTGCTCCTGGATCAGGCGAGCCAGCACGTCGAAACGGTCATGCCCTGTTACACCTGGATGCAGCACGCGCAGACGACCACCTTCGCTCATTACCTCCTAGGGTGTGCCTTTGCGATGGAGCGGAATTTCCAGAGGATTGCGCGCGCGTACGGGTTGACGAACATGAGCCCGGCGGGAGCTGCCCTTCAAACCGGGACCTCCCATCCAATCGACAGGCAGCGGGTGGCAGATCTCTTGGGTTTCGACGGCGTGATCCGGAACACGCGCGACGCGGCGATGAACTATGACTACCTGGGCGAGATCATGGTTGCCGCCTCGTTCACAGTAGGGGATCTGGTGCGTCTGATCGAGGATTTTGCGGTGTGGCACTCTGCGGAGTTCGACATGATCTCTCTCGACGACGCCTGGTGCGGTACCAGCTCGATCATGCCGCAGAAGCGAAACCCCACTCCTCTAATGCTCGTCCGAGGCAAGGCTTCCCGGGTTTTCGCTCGCGCCAACCAGGCTTTCAGCACTATGGAGGGCCCCTGCTTTGGACCCCCTGGACCGTTCTTCCTCCGAAGTGATACCAACGATGTCATCGAGGAGTTCCTCGGCATCTTCACGATGGCGGCGGGGTTCGTGTCCACGCTCCGAGTCAAGGCGGAGGTAATGCGGAAACGGGCGGGCGTCCATTGGGCGCAGGCCACCGACCTGGCGGACACGATTGTCAAGGACAAGGGTCTCTCATTCAGGAGCGCGCATCACGTCGTTGCGGAAGTCGTATCAATGGCGGAGGCGGCCGGCAAACATCCGGTGGATGTCGACTCCGAAATGATCGACCAAGCAGCAGTGAAGGTCCTCAAGAGACGGCTCGGGTTGAGCGAGGACGCGATCAAGAATGCACTCGATCCATCCCGGAGCGTGAGAATCCGAACCGTCTACGGAGGCACGTCGCCCGACGATGTCGGCGGTCAGATCGAAGAGGCGCACCGGCAACTGACCGCGGATGCAAAACAGACCGAGGCATGGAAGGGCAGACTCGCACAGGCGCAGAGGGACCTCGATGAGACCGTCAAGAGAGTGTTAGGCGCATAGTGGAAGTGCAGTCAGGTCGCTGACCTCGTAGTCAGCGAGGAGGAGCGTGGGGATGAGAATCGTTGATCTAAGCCATGAAGTCTACAATGGAATGCAGCAAATATTCGCTGGCCCAATCCCGAGCATTTTCGATAACAACGTCAGGATATTCGAGAATTTTCAGGCCGTGAGCGATGCCTGCGTACTGCAGAATCACCTGGGTACCCACATCGACGCGCCGCGCCACTACAACCCCAAGGGGGGGAGGGCCGTCCACGAGGTCCCGCTCGAACAGCTCATCACTGAGACAGTTGTGCTCGACCTTACTGCAAAGCCCGGCCGTTCGGCGATCACCGCCGACGACCTCGACCGGGCCCTTCGGAAGACCGGCGAGACGATTCATGAAGGCGACGGCGTGATTATCCACGTCGGGGGCGGTGCGAAGTACCGCACTTGGCAGGGCCAGAACTGGCGCGATTCTGAATACGCGAATACCCCGTACTTGAGTGAAGATGCCGTGCAGTGGCTCCTCGCCAGAAAGATCAGCATCCTCGGCATCGACGCCTTGGCACCCGATTGGGAGGAGGGCTATCGTCCCGCCCATCAGATCCTACTGCGGGACAACAACATCCCCATTATCGAGAATCTTTGCAACCTCGACCAACTCTCCCGGCCGCGCATCACCTTCATCGCTCTCCCACCCAAGGTCGTAGGAGCCAGTGGGTTCCTCGTTCGGGCGGTCGCTATTGAGAAATGAAGGCACGACGTAACGCAAGCGCAGGAGCGCTTCGAGGGGGAAGCTTACGAAAATCGTCGGAACCCAACGATGTCTTCGGGGAGGAGTGACAATGTGGAGAGATAGGAAATTATCGCGATGGACCGCCGTTTCGTGTGCCGCAACTCTCATAGCGCTGACCGCGCTCTATGCCTTACCAGCCCAACCTGGGCCCAGTCGACCAGTTCTAAGGTTGGCCCCGGAGGCAGGACTATCGGGGCTGGATCCGCAAAGCGGCAAAGCGATCATCGACATCATCGTCGCAAGTCAAATCTACGACACCTTGGCCGGTCAGGACAGCGCCGGAAGGCGCATCCCTGCGCTGGCCACCGGCTGGAAGAGCGTGGATCCCACGACTTGGGAGCTGACCCTCCGAAAGGGCGTCACCTTTCACGATGGGACGCCGTTCGACGCTGCCGCAGTCAAATTCAACATCGACCGCGCCGTTGACCCCACGCGGGCCGGACGATCTATGTTGTTCCAGCCATACATCGAGGGGGCGGAGGTCGTCGACAACTATACGGTGAGTATCAAGACACGTGGCCAGATCCCTTACCTCCCTTACATCCTGGGGTATGGGTTCCTCGGGATTGTGAGCCCGAAGGCGGCGAGTGGCACCGGGGTCGACTTGGCGAGAAATCCTGTCGGCACGGGACCGTTCAAATTCACCAAGTGGGTGGAGAGAGAGTACGTCGAGATGGTCGCCAACGACGGCTACTGGGGTGGACAGCCCAAGATCGCCGGCATTACCTGGAAGCTCATTCCATCTGAAAGTGCCAGGGTGCTCGCCCTCCAGTCTGGAGAGGTGGACGCCATCGCCAACCCTCTGTCCGAGTTGATACCACAGCTGGTGAACACCGGAAGGTTTCGGCTGATCAAGTCTGAGGCCAATGCTGTCGTCGGCATCTGGCTCAACCCCGAAGTGAAGGCCCTGAGCGACGTTCGTGTGCGCAGGGCCATCCATCACGCGATCAACCAGCAGGCCATTCTCGAGAACATCATTAGGGGCGTTGCACGGCCAGCTTACCAAATTCTGGGGCCGTCGGTCTTTGGCATGTTTGCTGAAGCCCAGATTCCCAAGGGAGGCTTCTATCCCTACGACCCCAACAAAAGCAAGCAACTGCTGGCCGAGGCGGGTTGGAAGGATTCGGATGGCGACGGGCTGGTTCACCAGGGTGGTCAGAAACTGACAGTCACGGTGCAGACTCCAGACGGTCGATACCTGAAGGACCGACAAATCGCGGAGGCTACCACGGCCTACCTGCGGGCGGTCGGGATAGACGCCAACCTGCGGGTCGTAGAATTCCCCACGCACTCCACAGCCGTCACACAGCACCGCGTGGAGATCTTCGTCCTAAGCTGGGGCTTTCCAACAGGATATCCTGAGCCCGGCTTCTACTCCGTCTTCCACAGCTCAAAGGACGGCGGTCCAGCGGTCTGGGCGCAGTGGAAGAACTCGGAGGCCGACGCCATGATGGATCAGGCGCTGGTCGAACCGAGCGCGAGCCTGCGGCAGGAGCTTTACCGAAGGGTGATGCGCCTAGCGATGGACCAGGCGATTATCAAGCCGCTCTACTGGAAGCCGATCCTTTGGCTTGCCTCGACATCGGTGAACAACCTCAACTTCATGACGACCGAAGAACCGGTCAAGCTGGTCAACACGGAGGTGAAGAAGTGAAAGAGCCACGGGCGGCCGCTCGGCGGAATGGCATGCCCGGTTAACATAAACTAGTGGGTGGCGACTCATTGTGCCAGGGCACCGCGGCGGCAGGAACCGCGTCGATCCGGCACGCCGATTGACGAGAGGTTTTCGAGAAGGACGGATGTTCACCTATGGCGCCTCTCCTGAGGTTCGTCGCAGGCAAGATCCTCACGCCGCTAGCCCTGCTTCTTCCGATCTCGCTCTTCGTTGTCATCGCTTTCAGCTTTGTCCCGGGCGACCCGGCGCAGCAGCTCCTAGGGCATAGTTGGACACCAGAAGCTGGAAAGGCCCTACGAGAACGTCTGGGTCTCAACGATCCCATCCTCGTCCAGTATGCTCGTTTCCTATGGAACGCGGCCCATGGGGACCTCGGCAAGTCCTACATGACCAGCCTGCCGGTGGTGCAAGCGGTCAGCAGCGCGCTCAGCAACTCCCTTCAACTTGCGGGGACGGCGCTGGTAATTACAGTCGCATGCGGACTGTCCTTGGGGACCCTGGCGGCATTACGCAAGAACTCTTGGCTCGATCTCTTGAGCCGGGTAATCACGATTAGTTTCTCTTCGGTACCCGTATTTGTAGTCGGCATCGTGCTGATATACATCTTCGCAGCACGCCTGCACATCTTGCCCAGTGGAGGAAGAGGAGAACTAAAGCATCTGCTGCTACCCGCCTTCGCGCTGTCCTTCTTCTCTATGGCCGGGTTCATCAGGATGACCCGAGCGACGGTTCTGGAAGTGCTCCGTCAAGACTACATCAAAGCGGCGCGCTCGCGCGGCATCTCCTCCCGGAAGATCATTCTGCGATACGTTCTGCGAAACGCCGCGATCCCCTTGATTACCCTCGGGGGGCTGTACGCGGGGGCCATGATCGGAACAGCCGTTGTGACGGAGTACATCTTTGCTTGGCCGGGGTTGGGAACGCTCACGATCACGGCGATACAGTCGAGAGATATTCCCACGATTCAGGGAGGCATCTTGGCAACGGCCGGCACGTACATCATGCTCAACGGCGTCCTCGATCTTCTCTACGGAGTGATCGACCCTCGGACTCGCGCGGGGTGACCGGCGGGAATTCGACATGGTATCCATCGCGCTCACACCGATCCGCACACGCAAGATCACAACCATTGCTCTCTCGATGTTGACCGTCATCGCCCTGCTGGCGGTGTTGGCCCCGATTCTTCCGCTAGCGCGACCGACGGAGCAGAACCTCTCCGAATATCTCCTTCCGCCTAGTCGGCACCATTGGTTCGGTACAGACGATCTGGGTCGCGACATATTTAGCCGGACCGTATGGGGAGCCCGACTCTCCCTGATCGCCGGGACGGTCCCAGTACTCCTGGCGCTGGCGGTAGGTCTGATTCTGGGTCTGCTGGCCGCGTACTATGGGGGAGTCCTTGAGCAAGTGATCATGCGCCTGACTGACTTCTTGCTCTCCATTCCATACTTCTTGATCGCGCTAATCGTCGTCTCGGTGCTCGGTCCGGGGCTGGTCAACGCGATGGTCGCCATCGCCATTGGACTGCTCCCGTCGTTCATGCGGCTCTCCCGCGCCTCGGCCCTTGTTGCCCGTGGCGCGCCGTATGTGTTGGCGGCTCACAGTATGGGCATGGTCGCCGGCCGCATCATGTTCATCCACATTCTGCCCAACATCGTCTCGCCGCTGGTAGTATTTTCGGCGATCAAAGTCGGCGAGTCCATCCTTGCCGCCGCTGCGCTGAGCTTTCTAGGTCTGGGGGCGCAGCCCCCGACACCCGAATGGGGGCTGATGCTGACTAACGCCAGGGAGCTCGTCCTCTCGGCGCCCCATGCGGTCATCTTCCCGAGCATCGCCCTGTCGGCTACGGTGCTGGCTTTCAACCTGCTTGCCGACGAGCTGAGAGATCAGCTGGATCCTCGGTATCGGTACTGAGAGGACGGGACAGCGTGAGCCTCCGCATCCGACGCCTTACCGTCCAGTTCCTCCTCGGGAGCCAGATCGTGCGAGCGGTCGACGGGGTCGATCTGGACATCCAGCCCGGCCGCGTGCTGGGGATCGTCGGTGAATCGGGCTCCGGGAAGTCGACCCTGGCCCTGTCCATGCTCCGATTGATCGACCCCCCGGGACGGATTGTCGACGGTGAGATTCTCTTCGAAGGAGTGAACTTGCTCACAATCGCTGAGGCTGAGATTCAGGCGATAAGAGGCCGCAGAATCGGGCTCGTCCTGCAGAACCCTGCCACCGCGCTCAATCCGATAATGACCGTCGGCGACCACATCGTAGAGACGATCCAGGAGCGGTTGGGACTCGACCGGCGAGAGTCTCGAACTCAGGCCATCGAGATGCTGAGAATCGTATACCTAGCCGACCAGGAGGATCTATTGGGGAAATACCCACACCAGCTCAGCGGAGGGATGAAGCAGCGGGTGATGATTGCCCTGGCCATGGTGGGAGAACCAGCGGTGCTGATCGCAGATGAGCCCACGAGCGCTCTGGACGTGGCGACACAAGCCCAGATCCTGCGGCTGCTTCGGGAGCTGAACGAGAAGCACAACACCACAGTCATCCTGATCACGCACAACCTGGGCGCCGCCGCCGACATCTGCGACGACGTCGCCGTCATGTACGCAGGGCGCGTCGTGGAGATGGCCGATGTCTTCTCGCTGTTCGACCATCCCGACCATCCTTACACACAGGGGCTACTCCGGGCGGTACCCAAGATCAACGACCCGACCTTCCCCAGCGGAATCCCAGGTGACTACACACTTCAGTCCCGGCCCAGTCGTGGGTGTGTGTTCTCACCTAGATGTGCATTCGCGATGGAGATCTGCAGAGAAAAGGACCCGCCGGGTTTTGTGACGGCATCCTCGAGGAAGGTTTACTGTTTCCTTTTTGGCGAGGGGACGCGCGATGGATGAGATCCTCCTCCGCGTGGAGGGTCTGACGAAGCATTTCCCCGTGGGAGGCTCGTTCCTCTCGCCTGGTCGCTCCCACACCGCGGCCGTGGACAATGTCAGCTTCGAGGTGAGCCGCCGATCGACGCTCGGGCTCGTCGGCGAATCAGGCTCTGGAAAGTCAACGCTGGGGCTGTTGATCCTCCGATTGATGAAACCAACAGCCGGCAGAGTTTGCTTCAGTGATCAGGACATCTTTGCACTGGACCGGCGAGCGATGCTTCGTCTGCGGCCTTCAATGCAGATGATCTTTCAGGATCCCGACTCGTCACTGAACCCTCGCAAAACCATAGGCTGGACGCTATCTGAGCCTCTAATCGTCCACCGGATGTTCAAAGGGAAGGCTGTGATGAGGCGGATCCTGGAGGCGCTGGAGCAGGTAGGGTTGGGGGGCGAGTATCTTGGCCGCTTCCCCCACGAACTGAGTGGGGGGCAGCGGCAGAGGGTGGCCATCGCCCGGGCGCTCGTGATGAAACCGGAATTCATCGTGTTCGACGAGCCGACATCAGCGCTGGACGTCTCCGTACAAGCGAAGGTCCTCGAGCTTATTCGGGGGGTCAAGGCCGAAATGGACCTGACGTGCATCTTCATTTCGCACGACCTGAGTGTCGTCAGGCACCTCTGTGACGAGATCGCTGTGATGTATCTCGGTCGTATTGTGGAGAAGGCGCCGACAGAAGCGCTCTTCGCGTCGCCTCGTCATCCCTATACTCAGGCCCTGCTATCATCGATTCCGAGCGCCGACCCTCACAAACGGAATTTGGCCAAGAATGCAGCCATGATCGGGGAGCCCCCAAGTCGTCTCCACAGGCCTCCGGGGTGCGCCTTTCATCCTCGCTGTCCCTATGCCATGGATCACTGCCGAGTCGTGGAGCCGCAATTGCACCTGGTCTCCGCAGGTCACGCCGCAGCCTGCCATCTCTATCCCGATTCTTGATTAGTGGAATTGGTTCGTTCAAAACGGATCGTTTCAACTTTGATGTCCTTACGACCGCTCGACTAAGCCTCGCAGTCTTGTCTACCAGATGCCACCGAACCCGGCCAAACCAAGGACGCGTGCTCAGGCTGCCTACTAAGGGGTCGGAATCCCAACAGGACGCGGTTCAGCAACATCATCTGATCTCACGGGTACTCGTTGGAGAGTTCTCCTAAGCTCCTGGTCGGGGGTTCGATTCCCTCCGGGCCCGCCAACCCGCATCAGGACTGCGTTTTCGCAATTTCGGCTCCTCCAGAATCCCTACAAAAAGCCCCTGCTCACCCGCTCCGGGAGGCCATGCAACCGTTAGTGCTGACGAAGCAGGTCGCGGGCTTCACGTCCACCACGCTGAAGGCGTACCGCGCTGGTGGCTGAATCAGCTTGCAGCCTCCACCAGCGAGCCCGCTGCTCTGACGGTGCGCAGCTTCTTTGCCAACCTCCAGTCGCGGGGACTGTCTGCGAGCCGACAGCACCAAGCCTACCGCTCGCTCAAGACGTTCTTCCGCTGGTGCGTCTAGACCGAGACACTCCGCACCGACCCGCTGCGTAGCTTCTCCATGCGCACGCCGAAGACGCCGCCCCAGGTCCCTACCGACGACGAGCTGCGTGCCGTGCTCACCGCCTGTCTCGACACTCTCTGGCTGCGCGAAGGCATGGGGCTCGATGAAGTCCGTCGCTGTTGGGCTATGAGAGCCTGAACACGACGCTACTCGTCCCTCGTCGGCACGGACCTGCAGCGACCGCCCCGGAAGCGGTCGGCCATCGAGCGCTTGCGGCTGGAGTGATCGTCAGGTGAACGAGCCGGATGCGAAGTTCAGGAGGGAGGACGAGGTGTTCTTCGGCCCCGCGGGCCGGCGTAAAGCAAATCACATCCCGCTGCTTGCGCCTTGGGGACCTGCAGCGGCGTGACGAACGCTTCCCGGATCCGGACATTCGGCCCGGTAGCCAGGACGGCCAACAAGCATGGGCCTAATTTGGTCCCAAGCCTGCACCGGCCGGCACTTGTGCGTCTCACCCTCACGGGTCCCTCGGGGTAGGGCTCAGGCTAAACTGCTCGAGGATCCGGTGCGCGAGCGCGACGAGCGCCGCCACGGGGAGCAGTGATAGCGTGAGCGCCGCCGCGGCGTTGGACCATTCCAGTTCGCGCTCATACGTGTAGAAGTCGCTTAGAGCCACCGGGATGGTCTTGACGTGATTCAGGGTAAGCGCCGTGGGCACCAGGAAGAGGTTCCAGTCGAGCACAAATACCAGCACGGCTGTGGCGGCGAGCCCCGGCGCCGCAGCGGGCAGGACGACCTTCCACACGATCTGGAAGAGCCGCGCTCCCTCCAGCTGTGCGATCTCCTCCAGCGACCTCGGCACCTGCTCCAGGTACCCATAGAGGATGTAAACCGCAAGCGGGGCGTACACTGCTGCTGATGCCAGGGCGACCCCGGCAAACGTGTCGCGGAGATGCCACTCGCGGGTGAAGTCGCTGAGCGGGATCACGTACGCCATCGCCGGCAGGCTGGCAAAGACCAGAAAGCTCTGTACGACCGCGCGTGTGCCCCTGAAGCGCCACCGCGCTAGGCTGTATGCGGCGAGGAAGGCGGTCCCAACCGTCAAGAGCGTGGCCGTGATCGACACGATGAGGCTCGTCGCGTACACTCGCGGGAAGCCGGGCACTTGGGTCATGACCTCCGCATAACTCTGTGCCGATGGCGGGAGCGTCCACGCGGGGGGCCATCCATTCGCCTCAGGTTTGATCTCAAACGAGGCCAGGAGAGTCCAGATGAGCGGAACAATCAGCGCGAAGAGAACCACGCCCAGGAGCACCCGTCGGCCCCAGGCGTCTCTCCGCCGTTGAGCCCGCCAGCCGGCAGAGCGTTCCCTCATCGCTCCGCCGTGGGGCGTACCAGAGCCAGGTACCCGAGTCCCAGGGGGATGGTGGCCACGACGATCAGCCAGGCCGACGCCACACCGAACGGCCAGTTATACGCGCGGAACGCCTGCTGGAAGCTGTAGAGAGCTGGCGTCAGAGTCTCGGACCCCGGGCCGCCCCCAGTCAGCACGAGCACGCTGTCAAACGTGCCGAGCGTGTCACCGAGGAACAGCAGGGTAACCGTGAAGAGGAGCGGCCGCAGCGGGGGAAAGAGAATGTGGCGGATCCGGCTTCCGAGGGGGATGCCGTCGAGCATCGCGTGTTCCCACTGATCAGGCGGGACGGCCAGGACCCCCGGCAAGAGCAGGAAACTGGCCAGAGGGGCCTTCCGCCAGATCTCTGTCGCGATCACAGCCGCGAGTGCCCACCTGGGAAGGGCGAGCGGCGAAGGCATCGGCGGCTGTTGGAACCACGCCGCCGCATAGTTCAGCATCCCTACCGGTCCGTACAGAAAGTGCCACATCACGCCCACGGCGATCGGGCTCAGCAGCCAGGGGATGAGGAGGACGATCCGCACGAGCCCCCGGCCGCGGAATGGGACGCGAAGCGCGTAGGCGACCGCAAAACCGATCCCCAGCTCCAGAGGCACGGCGACCAGAGCGACGATCGCGATATTGCGAAAGGCGAGGCGGACCTCATCATTCCCCAGCACCGCCGCGTAGTTCCGAAGGCCGACAAGGGTGAGGTGCACCTGCGCGGGACCATAGTCCGTGAAGCTGGAGGCGAACCCGAACACCGCGGGCCAGAACAGAAACGGCAGCAAGAGAGCCGCGAGGGGAGCGAGCAGCAGGATGTGCTGGCGCGTCGTCATGCGGACCCTTTATGCCTCCCAGTGTTCTCCAACGTGGACAGGAACGCCTCCGGGGTCGTCGAACACTTTTTGTCGCTTCCCTCCACCACGTCGATGCTTGGTTGGGAGGTGAGAGCGCCTGCACTCGGGCTCCGGCACGGGCGTTCCAGGCAACATTACCGATCGTGATCGCAGGAAGAGGAGGCAGACGATGGATCGGAGACGGCGCGCACGAAGGGTTCTTGGAAGTCTACTTGTTCTGGCCCTCGCTCTGAGCACAGGGTCTTTGATAACGCTGGCGGCGAGGGCGGCCATGCAGACACCGCAGGAGCTCCACGTTATCCAGTGGGACTTCCCGCCCAAGTTTAGCAATGTGACCGTGAACGTTGTCGGCGACGCCGGCCACAACCTGGCGCCCTACGAGTTCTGGAAGGATCATTTTCCCAAGGCCGGCATCACAGTCAAGATTATCGAGGTTCCGTTCGAGGGCGTGTATGAGAAGGAGAAGACCGAGTTTGTGGCAGGCTCCGGCGCCTTCGACGTTGTCACGTTCTTCCCAGCGTACATCGGTGACTTTGCCAGCAACGGGTACCTGGAGCCGCTGGACGAGTACATGAAGAAGCAGCCGGACAGCGTGTGGAACCCCCACCAGGAGGACGTGCTACCGCCGTTCCGCGAGCTGTACAACAAGTGGGCCGGGAAGACCTACGCGCTGACCATCGACGGTGACGCGCACTTGATGATCTACCGGAAGGACCTCTTCACGAACGCGGCCGAGAAGGCGGCGTTCAAGGCCAAGTACGGCAGGGAGCTAATGCCGCCGGAGACCTGGGAGGATTGGTTGCAGATCGGTGCGTTCTTCACACGCAAGAAGGGTGAGAAGCTGGCCGGCGAGACCCTTAAGCGCGATTTCTACGGCTCGGCGGAGTTCGCCAAGCGGGGGTTCTCGTTCGCCTGGTTCGTCGATCGCTGGGCGGCGAGCGGCGATCTCTACTTCGACGAGAACATGAAACCGCAGATCAACTCTCCTGCAGCCGTCAAGGCGCTGCAGAACTTCGTGGACAGCCTGAAGAATGCTCCGCCCGACGTACGGGCGTACGGCTACGATGAGCTGCGGGACGCGCTTTTGAAGGGCAACGTCGCCATGGTCGTGCAGTGGACCGACGTGCCCAAGAAGGGTGCCAATCCGGCAGAATCGCAGGTCGTCGGTAAGCTGGACTATGGCCGCGTCCCCGGGTGGCGCATCGGGGGCAAGGTCGTCCACCGGGCAATGATGCCGGTGGGCCGCGTGGTGGCGGTGGCGTCGTCCAGCAAGAACAAGCTGGCCGCGTACTGGGTGGCCAAGCACATCGCCTACGATATGAGCCTGGAGGATGTCTCCACGGCGTTCACCGGGCTAGACGTCAACCGCGGCGTGCACTTTAGTCATCCGGAAGCGTACGTCGACTTCAAGAGCAAGGCTGAGGCGGCTGCCTACTTGGACCGCGTGAAGGAGGCGCTGGGGGACGGCTATCCCGAGATCTTCATCCCGGGCGCGGCGCAGTACGAGGATGCGCTGGACCTGCACGTGAACAAGGCCCTGGCGGGGCAGGAGACGCCCAAACAGGCTCTGGACGCCGTGGTGCAGGAATGGAACGCGATCACCGATCGCCTCGGCCGACAGAAGCAGATCGACCTGTGGCATCAGGCCCTCAATAGTTACAGGGTCGCGGGACTGATCAAGTAACCGCGGAAGCAGGGATAGGGGAGGGGCGGCGGTGACCGTTCCTCCCCTGCGCTGCGAGGCCTCCGGGAGATGGGGACGAGAGTCGGCCGGGACGTGCTGGCGCCTCAGCCGGCGGGACGGGTCGCGCGGCGGTTCAGGCTGACCCCCGTGCTGATGGTGCTGCCGGCGGTTGTTGTGCTCTTGGCGATCACCGTCTTCCCTCTGGTTTCCACGCTCCGCCTGACCGTGATGTCGTGGGAACTCACCACCGGGTTCCCACCGCAGTTTGTGGGACTCCAGAACTTCGCGAGGGCGTTCTTTCACGACCCCCGGTTCTGGAACGCGATGATGAACACCGGCATCCTGGTCGTCGTGGGCGTCGGGCTCCAGACCCTGATCGGGATGGGACTCGCCCTGGAGTTGCATCAGCTGGGCCGTCTCCGCACGTTCGTCCTCTCGCTGTTCTTGATCCCCGTGATGATCGCTCCGGTCATCGCCGGCTTCCAGTTCCGGATGATCTACAATGATCAGTTCGGCCCGCTGAACTACCTCCTGGACCAGTTCACTGGAGGCCGCTTCCACGGGTACGCCTGGCTCGCCGACCCGCGCGTGGCGCTGGCGGCGGTGATGTTCACCGACGTCTGGCAGTGGACGCCGTTCATGACGCTGGTCGTGCTGGCCGGGCTCCAGGCGATCCCGGCTGAACTCCTGGAAGCCGCCGAGGTTGACGGCGCCACCGGTCCCCAGACCCTCTGGCGCGTCATGCTTCCACTCTTGCTCCCGGTGATCGTCATCGGCGTCCTCGTGCGGTTCATGGACACCTTCAAGCTCTTCGACATCGTGTACCAACTGACCGCGGGCGGACCGGGGAATGTGACTGAGACGATCGCCTACTACACGTACCTGGAAGGGTTCAAATTCTTCAGCCTGGGCTACACGTCGGCGCTGGCGTTCATCCAGCTCGTGGTCATTACGGTCGTCGCCCAGGTCTTCCTCCGGTACCAGAAGCGCGTGAGGGCGGGGATGGCGACTTGAGGAGACGCCCGCCCGGTCGCCGGTTGCTGACCTTGGTGATCCTCATCGCGGCCCTCGCCGTCTTCTTGTTTCCGGTCGCGTGGATGTTCCTGACCTCGTTTAAGAGCAACCCGGAGTTTTTCGCCTATCCGCCCGTGTTCATCCCGAAGTCGTTCGCCCTCACCAACTACGTGAATGCCATGCCCTTCCCGCCCGACGGCCGCGGTGGGATACAGGGTGTTCGGGACAGCCTGATCATCTCGGTCGGCTCGATGGTGGCCTCCGTGCTGGTGGGCGCCCCGGCCGCCTACTCCTTCGCGCGGTTCCGCACGGGGGGCGAGAACCTCTCGTTCTGGGTTCTATCCACGCGCATGTTCCCGCCTGTGGCGTCGGCGTTACCGCTATTCTTGGTGTTCAAGGCGCTGCACCTCCTCGATACCCACTGGGCCCTGATCCTGGCGAACACGATCTTCAACCTGCCGTTTGTCATCTGGCTGCTCAAAGGGTTTTTTGAGGACCTGCCCGTGGAGTTGGAGGAGGCCGCGGTGATCGATGGCACGACTATCTTCGGGGCATTCCGGCGCATCGCCCTGCCTCTCGTTGCGCCAGGCCTGGTCGTCACCGCGCTGTTCTCGTTCATCTTCACGTGGAACGAGTTTATGTTCGCGCTGTTGTTCACCCGCCGGGATGTGCGCACGCTGACGATTATCGTGCCGAGCCTCGTGGGCGGGCACGAGATCCTGTGGGGCCAGGTCGCCGCGGTGGGGGTCGTGGCGATCATCCCCAACGTCCTCCTCGCCCTGCTCTTGCAGCGCTTCCTGGTCCGCGGCCTGACGCTGGGGGCGGTCAAGGGCTGACGTAGAACGGCCCGTGAAGTCCTGATGTTGGGGCGTGCTGTGCGGGAGCGCCGCGGTGGATTGCTGGACGACAGGAGGGGGCTCGATGGTGAAACTGGTCGCCTTTCTCAAACGCAAGCCGGGGATGAGCAGGGAGCAGTTTGCCCGGCGCTGGGTCGAGTCACACGCGAAAATGGCCGCGCAGCTGCCGGGACTGCGCGGGTACCGCATCAACATCGCCACCGCGTGCCAGCCGGAGGGGACCGATCCCGAACCGATCTACGATGGGACTGCGGAGCTGTGGTGGGACAGCATCGACGCGATGGAGGCGGCGTTCGCGACAGACCTGGGGCAGCGCGCCGGCGCCGATGCTGATGAGTTTGCCTCGGTCCGCATCCACCTGTATACGACCGAGCACGTGATCGTCAAGAACCCATGACGGCGGGCGGTCCGATGAACGCCGGCCCAAAGATCTGCGTCGTCGGGTCGTCCAACATCGACCTAATCTCCCGCGTTCCCCGCCTGCCCAGGCTGGGCGAGACCCTCGTGGGACACTCCTTCCACCTGGGCTACGGCGGCAAGGGAGCCAACCAGGCGGTCATGGCGGCGAAGCTCGGCGCGCGGGTGACCATGGTCACACGGGTCGGGCGGGACGTCTTTGGCGAGGGGACGCTGCGAAACTACAGGGAGCAGGGTATCGACACCACCTACCTGCGGTTCGACGACGAACGTTTTTCCGGCGTGGCTCCAATCTTCGTGGACGACTCCGCGCAAAACGTGATCGTCATTATCCCGGGGGCGAATCTGGGGTTATCCCCTGCTGACGTGCAGGACGCCGGCCCGGCTCTCCGTGCTGCGGACGTGGTGGTCTGCCAGCTCGAGGTGCCGGTAGAGACGACGCTCGAGGCGTTCCGGATCGCCAAATCCGCGGATGTGCGGACTATCCTCAACCCCGCCCCGGCGGCGCCATTGCCGGACGAGCTGCTGCGTCTTACCGATCTGTGCGTGCCGAACGAACCGGAAGCCGAGACGCTCACCGGACTCGCCGTGAGAACCGGTGAGGAGGTCGAAGCGGCGGCCCGGGCCCTCAGACTGCGCGGCCCGCGGGCGGTGATCATCACCCTGGGGGAGCGGGGCGCTCTGTTCGCGGACGCAGGGATGGTGGAGTACGTCCCGCCGATCCGGGTCAACGCGGTGGACCCCACCGGCGCCGGTGACGCGTTCATCGGGAGCCTGGCCGTCTTCTGGGCGGAGGGGCTGTTAGTTCGGGAAGCGATTCGGCGGGCCAATGCGGTGGCGGCGTTTTCAGTGACACGCATCGGCACACAGGTGTCGTTTCCTACACGGTCTGCCTCCGATGCGTTTCTCGCGCAGCAGGGGATCGTCTAGGTGCCATTGTTCACATGTGGCGCGCCCGGCGGGAACGTGGGGTACCCCAGACCAAAGAGGTCGTTGCATCCCCCATACAGGAGGTGGTAGGAGTGGACGATCAGGCGGTAAGAAAGCCCCTGCTCACCCTTCTAGAACCCGCATCTAACGCGGGGGGGCATGGCCGAAAGGAACAGATGCCTCCTAAGCCCCTGGTCGGGGGTTCGATTCCCTCCGGGCCCGTCAGCCTAATCCCTGCATCTATCAAGAATGACTGTGCGATGTGCTCTTCGAGATCTTCCGAGAGGACATTGCTCTAGCCGCTCGGCCTGTTCTTCTCGGGGGAGGGGGTCGATTTTTCCAGTTCGTTTTGCGTCTCGCGCAGAGCACCGCGGAACTCGCGAATCGCCTGCCCTAAGGCTCCTCCAAGCCCCGCTAACCGCTGAGGACCGAAGAGGATGAATGCCACGATGAGAATGATGACTAGCTCCGGCCATCCGACGCTCAACATACGTCACCCCTTTGGCTTGATTACACTGTTCATCTTCGAATTGCGGGACTCGGGACTGCACATCGCACGTCCCTGCTCCCGCCGCGTCGCGCTACGCCACAAACAATCCCGTGAAGTACATGATGAGGAGTCCCGCTGCGAATCCGGCCACCTGATACCCGATAGCTGATCGCTCGCCGATGATCCACTTTACGAGTTCGTAGACGACTTGGAAGATGGCGCCGGCACCAATAGCTAGAAAGAGCGTGGCCACGATCGGTGAGTAGACGAGGCCGCCGATTAGGGCACCCAGAATCGTTGGGACCCCGGCCACCGCGCCGAGCACCGCCAGCGTGCCCGGCGCCGGCCGATCCCGCGCGACAGGCGCCACGATCCCCAGGCCTTCCGTGGTGTTGTGGAGCGTAAACCCCAGCACCAGAAATGTCCCAAGGGCCACCTTGCCCAAGCTGTACGCCGACCCGATTGCCAGCCCCTCCCCCAAGTTGTGCAGGCCGATCCCGACCGCGATCAGAAATGCGAGGGCAAACCGACGCTGCACGGCGTCACCGCCGGCGGACGCCCTGCGGCTGACGGCGATCAGCAGCAGCACGGTCAGAACGACCCCGACCAGCACCAGCGCCACTCCCTGGAATGCGGGCGGCAACGTGCCGGCGACCTCAAGCGCCTCATGGACGGCTTCTACTCCGAGAAACAGGAGTAGGCCGGCGGTGAGGCTGAGGAAGAAGGCGATCCACCGCTGGTTTAGTTCGCGCAGAAACGGGAACCACAGTAGCCCCAGCAGGACGGGGATAACGCCGACGTAGATGCCCAGCAAGGTGAACGTGGTCAGATAGCGGGCATCGACTGTCGGCGTGGCCGTGGCAACCTCCACCGTGTGCTCAAACGCGACCCCCGTGGACGTCAGGATCTTGATGTGGTGCGCCTCCCCCTGCACCCACGGGTACCCGACGGTGATGGTGGCTCGCCCCAGCCTCGACACAGTGGCGCGAGGTTCCATCGTGAACTGCCAGTATGCGTCGTCGACCAAAACCTGAGCCACGGTTACAGTCTGAGGACCTCCATTGGTCACATGGATGACCATCGTCCCCGGGTTCAGCGTGACGCGATCGATGGTGAGCTGCTCTACCGGGGGAAACGCTGCCACAAACACGCCCAGTGGGCCGAACCGCATCAGGACGCCCACCAAGCCGAGGAGCAGAAGAAGGGGGATGAGCGCCCACATCCAGCGGCGGGCGCGGCTAGATCCCGGCATTGTCCGTTACCTCAAACAGACCCATCCAGCCCAGCTCGGTGAACTCAGTCTGATGCGCATGGAACATGAACCGCCCCGCGAACGGGAACCGCACTTCCAACACTGCTCGTTCCGCCTGGCAGAGCATGATGGTGTCCGTGTACTCCGACGGCGTCAGTGACGTTCCGGTGCGGTACGTGTGGAAGAAGTTGCCATGGATGTGGATAGAGTTGATGGGATCAAACTCCGTCAGGTTCACCAGGTAGATGCGGACCAGAGTGTTGCGCGTCACTCGGATTGGATGCTTCGCATAGTGAAACGCGATGGAGTTGACGGCGTAGAAATCGTTCTTGGCGTCAAAGTTGGTGTCGAAGCCGTTCATCACCAAGACTAGCTCTTGCGCCGGCGGCCGACCCTGTTGCGGGTCGATGATAAACACCCCATACAGCCCCTTGTGGATGTGCCGTTTCAGCGGCAGCGCGTGACAGTGGTACAGGTGTAGGCCGAATGGAATCGCGTTAAATTCATAAGTAAATGTCCCACCCGGTTGAATCTCCCCGGGGCCGACGCCTGGTACTCCATCCATCTCTGACTTGTGGATCCCGTGGAAGTGCAGCGTGTGCGGGTGCGTGCCCGCGTTCACGAAGTGCACCCGCACTCGATCCCCCTCGCGCACGCGAAGCGTCGGACCGGGCACTGTGCCGTTGAAGGTCCACGCCGGGAAGAACACCCCGGGGGCGATCTCGATCTCGCGGTCGTAGGCGATGATCCTGAACTCCCGTTGCGTCCGGCCGTCCGGCAGTGTGCTCACTGTTCCGGTATCAAAGTGGGTGAGGTAGGTGAGTGGATCGAAGCCCAGGCGCTTGGTGTCCACATCACCGACGGTGAGATTGCCTCGATGCGCCGCTTCATGCGAACTGGTGTGCCCGCTGGAGGTCACCCGCGGCGTGGCGACCCCTAGCGCCGGGGCCGCAGCGGCAAAAGCAATGCTGCCGACCACACCGGCTCCGGCTCGCAAGAACTCCCGCCGGGTTGCATTACCATTTTGGGATGCTGGCGATGAAGGTCGAGGAAACCGCAATCTTGGGAGAAGACCAACGACACGTGCAACCAAGCATCGAAGGGCTCGGGCATTCATCTGGATCTCCCTGACTTTAGCCTCAAATAAATTAGTCTAGACTAAATCATAGACCGCCCCGGTGCGCCGGTCAACCCCTGACGGCCCAAACATCTCCGCTGGGTTTTCCCGGAGCTCGCGGGGAGGCTTTCAAACCACGGGTGGCTCATCCGGCGCTATGGCCTCCAATAGCTGGGGCTTGGTGGGCGGAAAAAAGCGGTCGTCGGTGGACGTGGAAAGAAACTTGGAAGTCGCGGAATCACCATCTATGCAGCGGTCGGGACGTCCGCAGACGTTGGTAGAAGATTGCTAGATCGGACTCCTAAGCCCCCGGGCGGGGGGTTGATTCCCTCCGGGCCCGCCAACCCGCATTAGGACGGCGTTTTTGCAATTTCGCGTCTGCAGAATCCTACAAAAAACCCCTGCTCCCCCGCTCCACGAGACCATAGAAACGCTCCTGCTGACGAAGCAGGCGCGGGCTCAGATTTCCAACAACCTTGGGCCGGCAGGGAGGTTGAAGAGGAAGTGCCCGCTCAAGTGCGTGTAACTCCTTGTGTTCGATGGCTCTCCCCCAGCCGTGTAGTCCGTTTACAGAAGGATGAGGGGAGTTCAAAAGTAGCGATGCTGTAGACAATACTCCCGAGCAACGGCCATAAGCTCTTAGTGACAGCTGGCGAAAGCGTACCAAGGTTCACAACGGAGGCGCGTGTTCGGATCGACCTGTAGCTGGTGCTGTACCGGCCTCCCGTCCAAAGGGCCAGGAGGCGCGTCTGCAGCCCGCGAAATAGTTCGGTCGTGCCGACGCTACCTTCTGATGAAATGTGGCGACAACTCCTGACCGGAAAAAACCCCCAGATGCACAGGATGCGAGCGCTTCATCGACTCCTGCCGGCGAGCCCTCGGTGCAGGCTCTGTGCGGCCCCTTTCGGTGGGGTCGGCAGCCTCCTGATGCGGGTGATGGGGCATGGACCGTCACGGAAGAACCCTAACTTCTGCAATACCTGAGATATCGTGGCGCGCACGCACCCGGGCGGTGCGGAGATCGAGCTCTCCCTCTTGTTTGCTGACGTCCGCGGCTCCTCGACTCTGGCCGAGCGGATGAGCCCCGCGGAGTTCAGTCAGATCATGAACCGGTTCTACGCGGTGGCAAACAACATTCTGATTAGCTCGGATGCTCTCATCGACAAGCTTGTGGGGGATGAGGTCGTCGCCTTCTACATCCCGGCCGTCGGATTGGATCATCCGCGCTTTGCGATCAACGCGGCGCAGGCCCTGCTTCGAGCGACCGGCCACGCGGATCCTGGCGGGCCTTGGATTCCGGTCGGCGTCGGCGTCCATACCGGCATCGCCTATGTCGGCTCGGTGGGGACGAAAGAAACTGTTACGGACTGGACAGCGCTGGGCGATGCAGTCAACGTCGCGGCCAGGCTGGCGCAGGTCGCCCAGGCCGGCGAGGCACTCATCAGCGACGCGGCGTATGCAGCATCCGCCCTCGACCTCGGCGCGTTGGAGCGCCGCCGGCTGGAGTTGAAAGGTCGCACGGAACCCATCGGCGTCCACGTGGTGCGCGCATCTCGTGCCACGATTTGAGGTTAGACTCTGGGTCAGGAGACCATTGCTCGCACGATGCACTTTGGCCGCCTCGTAGCACGGCCAGTGTCTACACGTCAGCATCGGAGCGGGGCCTGGCTACGCAAGGTCGAGCGGGATGAGGACTGCCCCAGCCCTAGTGCAAGACGCGTGGGACTGAGCAAGGCCTCCAGACTGACTTCGTCGCCCTAGAGCATGTGCCCATGTCACGTCCCCATCGCCGCGAGCCGGGGATCACTCCTCCGCTCGTAAGAAGCCAGTGCCGATCGGCTGGTGCACGGACGCAGTGGCTTGAGCCTACTTGAACAGTTTCGAGTGTTGAACAGTTGAAAAATCACACCCCACCCAGTCACCGCACTGCGTTGTCACCTTCCAGGAATCGGGGAACTCCGTGATGAGTCGGGCGGAACTGATTGACACGCTCGCTGGGCTGGCACTATTTGCGGATCTGTCGCGCCCCCAGTTGGAAGCCGTGGCGCATACCTTCGAGGAGGAATACTTCGCGGACGGACAGCGCGTCCTACGGCAGGGATTTTCCGGCAGCAACCTCTACATTGTCGTCAGCGGTCAGGCCGCGGTCCACGTGGATGGTACGCAACGGACGATACTGTCCCGGGGGGATTTCTTTGGGGAGATCTCCATTCTCCTCGGAGAGCCGCCGGTCGCAGATGTCGTTGCCATGGGCCCTCTGCGCTGCCTCGCCCTCGCTGGTTCTGAGGTAGAGACCTTCCTACTAGCCTATCCTCGTGTGACCTACCGGATGCTACAGGCCGAAGCACGGCGCGTGCGGAGCACCAACTTGTGGCGGTGACGCGCCGGCAGCCCCAGTCCCGCCGGCGGCGTAGCGCGTCGGTGCGTCCGTTTCCGCCCGGGTGGTACCCGGTCATTACCGTCGGTAGCGGCCCGGGCGGGTTGCAGACCAGTTACTTCCTGCGGCGGCTTGGCGTCGAGCATGCCGCCCTCTCGGCGGATCCGGGGGCAGGGGGCATGTTCCGTCGCTATCCGCTCTTTCAGCGGCTCATCAGCTGGTCCAAGCCGTACGCGCCGGTCGAGCGTGGCACACGGCCGTACGAGTGGTACGACTGGAACAGCCTGCTGGGGGATGCACCGGGTCACGGGGCGCTCGTCCCAGAGTTCATGGACGGGAATTCGTATTTCCCCTCGCGCACCGCGATGGAACGCGGCTTGGCCGCATTTGCTGATCGCGCCCGCGTGCCGGTCAGGTACAACTGCCGATGGGAAGGGACGAAGAGAACCGATGATGGGTTCGTGCTGGTCACTAGCGACGGTGAGTACGCCTGCCGCGTGGTCGTGTTCGCCATCGGCATGGCGGAGCCGTGGACTCCTGAGGTGCCCGGCATGGATCTGGTCCCGCACTACGTGCGAACGGCATCGCCGCGCGAGTATGCGGATAAGCGGGTCGTGATCCTCGGCAAGCGCAATTCAGGGTTTGAAGTGGCCGATGCCCTGTTGCCGTGGGCGCGCCAGATTATTTTGTTGTCTCCGCGGCCGGCGCTCCTGTCCATTCACAGCCGCTCGACCGCCGGTGTTCGCGCCCGGTATTTGCTCCCGTACGAGGATCATGTGCTCGGCGGCGGAGTGTTCGTCCTGGATGCCGCGACCGAACGCATCGAGCGCACCCCCTCAGGGTACCGCGTCTACGCCAAGGGCACGACGCGACCGAGTGATTTTGCCCTCGACACCGATACGGTCATCGCCGCAACCGGCTTCACGACGCCACTACTGGATCTCCGTACCCTGGGGGTTGCGACGTTCAACCAAGATCGACTGCCCGCGTTGACCCCGTTCTGGGAGAGTACGACGGTGCGCGGAGTCTTTTTCGCCGGAACGGTTACCCAGGGAGCGATCGGGCTGAAAAAACACGGGATCCCCAGCAACTCGGGCGGGGTCGCAGGGTTCAGGCACAATGCACGCGTGCTAGCGCGTCATTTAGCGGAGACCTACTTTGGCATCACCGTCCCACGGGCCGGTCTGCGGCGGGACAATGTGGTACTGCACCTGTTATCGGAAGTGACGCACGCTCCCGAATTGTGGAATCAGCGTTCATATCTGGCCCGCGTGGTGAACGTGCACTCGCGCGAAAGGATCGAGGAAGAAGGGATTCTGCCGCTCTCCCACTTCGTTGATGTGGGCGGGCCCGATGCGGTCGCGATCGTCCTGGAGACCGACCAGACGGGCGATCACCACCCGGCTGTCTACGTTCGCCGCGGCGGCCGCGTGACCGAACACGTACTCCCGTCAGACCCCCTGCACAACTTCGAAACGCCCGCCCACCGTGCGCAACTGACCGCGCTACTGGACGGACTGCTGTAGACCTATCCAACCCAAATCAGATCCACCCACCCCAAGATCGCACAACGAGGATGGCTGAGCCCGGGTCTCCTTAACTCAACCATCTATCTGAGGGGTCAGGCAGAGTTGGTGGACTCGTAGTCAGTGCGTGTGTTGCTCGCTGACGCTGCGCAGACGACTGGCCACGACGCGGAGGAGGGCAAGGGTCATCTTTGGGTTTTTCTCCAGGAGCTTTGAGAGCTCCCAGGAAGCCAAGGCGAGGCAGGTCGTGGGTTCCTCGGCGATGACATGGGCCATCCGGGGCGTTTGGTCTAGCACCGACAATTCGCCGAAAAAGTCCCCCGGGCCCAGGCGGGCGATAACATTGTTCCCCCGCACCACTCTGGCCCGACCGGCGGCGATGAGGTAGAAGCCGGTTCCGACCTGGCCCTGTCGGACGACGTACCGCTCCGGCGCGAAGTCGATTTCGGTCATCAGGCCCACAATCTCGCCCAGCGCCTTCGGGCCAACGCCGGAAAACAGACTGACCTTGCGCAACAGGGTGGTCTTTTGGTTCTTAGTCAAGGCCCTTGATTACTCCCAGGGTGGGTGCGAGTTGGTTCCCTCTGCATTCTTCCGTCTCCTGCGTCAGCGCAGTTTGACGTCCGGGGCCTTGAGGGTCGCCCCCGTCTCATCGAGGATCCCGATCTTCGTCTGAATAGTCGCTCGGCTGGCGACAAACAGATCGTCGCGGTGAATCGCAAGAAAGCGGTAACCCAGAAGGGGCTTGAGCCGCGCGATGGCCGCGGGGATATCGTCCGGAGAGGGGGCCACGATGATCACACCCCCCGACGTGCGCACATCAACTTGGCCCGTGGGATCGGGGGTGCCCTGGAGTCGCTGGCAGAGACGGTCGATCAGTTCCTGGCGGGTGAGCCTGGGCATTGTACGCTCCTACACCTGAGGAGATCCGGCTCTACGCTGATCCCGCTGGGCCTCCGCGACGAGCTCCAGCAGCGGATGCTGAGGCGGCAAGTTTGCGAGCTGCATGAGCGTGGCGCGCCATCCTTGTCGTTCGACGGCTTGTCCGAGTTGCACTGCAGACGGATCGTCTGGCGCGCGATACGCCAGAGCGGCGGCAATTGCTGTCGCGAGGTCGCGAGCGGGCAGCCCCGCATCGACGGCGACCCGGGCGGGGCCGCACAGCCGATCGCTAGAGCCCAGTTTGCGGAGCGGGTCCCGCGCCACTCGGGCAATGGGGTCGCTCAGCCGCGGGTCGCGGAATCGGGCGAGGCTCCGGCTGGCATATTCCGTCAACTCCTCGCGCGAAAAGACCGGGTGAAGATGCTGGAGCGCCGCGGCGCTTTCGGCCGCGGCCCCCTCCACGATCCGCTGGATCACAGGATCCCGCATTGCTTCATCAATGCGCCGGTACCCGCGTTGGGCACCCAAGTATGCCACCGCAGCGTGGAGACCATTGACCAACCATAGCTTGCGCACGCGATACGGTTCCAGATCCTCGACAAACATTACGCCGTCGATCCGGGGGACCGGACCGACCCAGCCGCCGCGCGCGACGAGGAATTCAAACGATTCTTCCACCGTCACTGCAAACGGCTGCTGCGGATCGGTCGACCCCGTCACAATGCGATCGACGACGCAGTCAGGGAATCCCGCCCAGGCAGGCATGGCCCAGGTCGTTTGGCCCTCCACGAGCGAGCGGAGCCGCGTCGAGTTACCTGTCAGGTTCTCGCAGGCGATGACGTTGACCGCCGCCGCCGGATGGCGGCGCAGGCCATCCCGAATCGGTTCGGCCACAGCCGGCAGGACCCCGGGCCCGACCGCGGTCGTCACCAGGTCCGCGCCGGCAACCGCCCCCACCACAGTTTCGATGTCCGCCGCATGCACCGCCCGCACCCCGTCGATAGTTTCCACGCGTTCGCCTTCGCGTGTGAGAATCCGAACTGGATACCGGCCTAGAGTGTTTAACTGACGGACGACGTCATCAACGACGTCCACAAAGGTAACATCATAGCCGGAGCGCCGCAGCACATAGCCGACGAGACCCCGCCCGATGTTCCCGGCCCCAAACTGCACCGCTTGCGTCACGTCTCATCTTGCCAGGGTCGGCCCAGCGTCTCATACACGAAGGCGGCACTGGTCGTCGTCCACAGCGCTTTCGCCACGGTCTCGTCCTCTAGCACTCGGGCCAGATTGGCCAGGACGCCGATATGCTCCTGGCGGACGGCCGCGATCCCCACAACTAGGTACGCAATATTCGAGCCGTCCCAGGTCACGCCGTGGGGGAACTGCGCAATAGCGATGCCGGTAGCGAGGATGAGCGTCTTGTCGTCGAACGTCCCGTGAGGAATGGCCACACCATTTCCCACGTACGTGGACATGGTGAGTTCGCGTTCCTTCATGGACGCGACATAGGCAGGCTGCACATAGCCGCCGTCCACAAGCATCTGACCGACCCGATCAATAGCCTCATCCCGGCTACTCGCCTGCTCGCCCAGGCGGATCAATTCCAGGCTGAGGACCGGTGGCGGCGGCACTGTGCTCCTTAGCTTGAGATGGGCTGTCCCGCTTTCAACTTCTTGACCAGCTCATCGTAGACCGGGTTATTCACGAAATTCATGAACGGGATGACCACCGCGGTGGGCGCCGCTTCTTCCGCCCGCTTTGCCAGCCCGGCGTGGGCGACGACGACGTCGGCATCTTTCGGGATGGCGTGAACGGCGGTGGCGACGACCTCCACGGCGAGTCCGGCATCCTTCAGCTTGCGCTTTAGCTGGTTCGCGCCGATGAGACTCGACCCCATCCCGGCCTCGCACGCAAAGACGATCTTGTGCACCTCGGCTGCCTGCTTAACCACCTGGCCCATACCTGCGCCTCCTCTGAGTACCCGGAGAAAGGACCCGCCGGCGGGCTGTACCGCCGGCGGGTCTGTTCATCTCCTACTCTAGCGCAATGCGGCTATGTTCGCTCGCGCACGGGGTATGCCTTGAGGATGGACGAGCCGACCAGGAACGAGACCACCGCCCCGACCAGGATGCCCGCCAATACCCCAAAGTAGCCCCCCCGTGGAGTCATCGCCATTTCCGCAAAGATGCTTCCGGGTGAGGGTGTGGCGACCAGGCCCGCGCCCGTGATGACAAACACGATATCCGCGGCAATCCCCCCCGCCCACATCGCGACGATCATGATCGGATGCGCCAGCACATAAGGGAAGTAGATTTCGTGGATGCCGCCAAAGAAGTGGATGAGGATCGCACCAGGCGCAGACTGCTTGAAGTTCCCTTTGCCCACCCACCAATATGACAACAGCAGACCCAACCCAGGCCCGGGGTTGGTCTCCAACAAGAAGTGAATCGCCTTACCAGCCTGGGCCGAGGCCTGGACGCCGAGCGGCGCCAGAATGCCGTGGTTGATGGCGTTATTAAGGAAGAGCACCTTGGCGACTTCGATTGGAATGTCGGCCAGCGGGATGAGCCGGCTGGAGATTAATGCTTGGACGCCCGCTGCAAACAGGTTGTTGCCCGCGAGAATCACCGGGCCGATCGCCACGCGACCCAGAAGCGCGAGAATTCCGGCGAGGATCCCCGCAGAGAAATTATTGATGAGCATCTCAAAGCCGCTGGGCGTCATTGGCTGCAGGACGCCGTCGACCTTTTTAGTGAGCCAGCCCCCCAGAGGGCCGACAATCATGGCTCCGAGGAACTGCGGGATGTCGGATCCGACGACGATGCCGACCGTGGCCACCGCGCCGACGACCCCGCCCCGGTGGCCGTAAATCAGGGAGCCACCGGTGAAGCCAATAAGGATCGGCAGAAGGTAAACGATCATCGGGCCGACGAGCTTGGCCAGATTCTCGTTGGGGATCCAGCCAGTGGGAATGAAGAAAGCGGTGATCAGACCCCAGGCGATAAAGGCTCCGATGTTGGGGATGACCATCCCCGCCATGAAGCCGCCCACTCTCTGTACTCGTTCTCTCATCCAGGCCACCTCCAGTGGCGTGATAACCACACGGGTCTACTCCCTGGATCCGCGTCTCACCCCCTCTCGAACTAGTCCTTTAGAGGCTACGCGATGATGCACCTCGTTCCTTCATGCAGCGCTTAGCGCCCAGGAGGGGTCGCGGAGTACTGCTGAACTGAATTATGGCCCTGTCCTGCACACGTCATTCGTATAGTCGATGAGGCTCTTTGCTAGTTCGGTCACGGGATGATGGTCAAGGTCTCGCGGCGCCCTACCCTGTAGACTTGGAAGTCGCGCTTGTCCAGCGTAAACACCTGCCGAACGGCCTCCCGCTCGGCAACGCGTACTAAGGTGGCATCGGCGAGATCCATTGGGAGGTCTCGGTACTTCCGGATGAGGGCTCGCAGCCGGGGGAGATCCTCGCGCCGAAGTTCGACAACAAGCACGAGCTGGCGATCGAGCATGGCCAACAGGGCCTCTTGTGAGTCGAGGGGATTTTGGGTCTGTCCAAGCAAGTACATTGCTTCCGTCACGACGGGCCAAGTAGTAATCATGGGGTCAGACAGGCGCTTTAATACGCTGACGCAACGCTGGTGGTCTCCGTCGCTCTCGTCTAATACGGCCACGAGCGGCCCCGCATCCACCAGTACGCCTCTCATCGCCGCCTCTGACGTTGAGAAAATAGGTTGCGAAGTACCTCCTCCGATCGAGAAGCCAGGTCGTGCGGCCCGCCATGACCGATGCCCACAAGATCTGTCATTCTGTCGTAGAGGGTGCCCTCCGGCTTCGGGCGCGTGATTTCCTCGGCCATCCTGGCAATCGCCTCACGGATGATAGATGACTTCGTCCGGCCACTTTTCCGGGCAAGGCGGCGCACAGCCGATTCTGTCTCTTGGTCCAACCTGATACTTGTCGGCACGACCGCACCTCTGAAGTGTGTGTCATACATAGTTGTACTACACATTGACTGTGGGGTCAATCGGCCGCAGTCCCTCTGAGGGGAGACGGCCTACTGGAGGTGAAACTGGCAGATGACGTCTAGCCGGAATGGTCCAGTGGAAGGCGCCCCCACAGACCGTGGTGTTTATCCTCATGACCGACAACCGGGTCCGGACTCGAGAACGGAAGTACAACCGCCGCAGCAAGGCGCAATTGTGTGTGCGCACGATCCCGGATGCGCGAGTCCTGCTGAATGGGAGTCGGGCAATGAGGCTGCCGCACCCGCTGCACACGCAATACATTCTCCTCGAATGCACGTGGGGCGCCGTTGCACAACGTCTCCTGGGGCAGTCCTAATGCCGCCTCGCGTCCCCGGGCAGCGCATGTTGGAGGAGATCCGCGAGCAGCCGGGCGTGCTGGAGCGGGTCTGTAGGTTCGAGGGGCCAGCCGCGGCCACACTGGCTCGCCGCTTGCGTGTCCGCCGGCCGCAAATGGTGGTCCTCGCCGCACGGGGGACGTCAGACAACGCGGCGATTTACGGCCGCTATCTTATCGAAACTCACCTGGGCATTCCGGTGTCCCTCGCTGCACCGTCGGTGGTGACCTTATATGGAGCGCGGCTCCGCCTGCGCGGGACCGTGGTGATCGGCCTGTCCCAGTCGGGACAGTCGCCTGATATCGTGCGGTTCGTGGAAGAAGCGCGCGCCGCCGGCGCTCTGACCGTAGCGATAACAAATACCCCACAGTCGCCGCTGGGGCGGGCCGCGCACGAAGTGCTGTTCTTACACGCGGGGCCTGAACATAGCGTGGCGGCGACAAAGACCTACACGGCGCAACTCGCCCTGATGAGCTTGTTGGTCGCTCACGCGGCCGAAGACCTCGCACTGGTCCGCGCACATCAGCGACTCCCCGATGCCATGGCCGCAGCTCTCGGTACCGAGCCCGCCGTGCGCCCCGCGGCCGTCCTCTTGCGGAGACGGCGCGAGTGCTTGGTCACCTCGCGCGGGTTCAATTTCGCCACTGCTTTGGAGGGAGCGCTCAAGCTCAAGGAAAGTAGCCGTGTGGTCGCCGAGGCGCTGTCCTCGGCCGACTTGCTCCACGGTCCGATCGCGCTCGTAGAACGGGGATTTCCAGTGATCGTCACCGCCCCGCCGGGACGCGCGTTAGCGCACCTAACCCACCTGCTGCGGGGTCTCCGCCGACGGCATGCGCAAACGATCGTGCTCTCATCTGCACGGCAGGCGCTCCAAATCGCCGCCCTCCCTGTGCCACTCCCTCCGGTCGGGGAGGAGGCCCTCACTCCGCACGTGTACATCGTGCCGCTACAATTGCTGGCCTACCATGTCGCCAGACTCCGTGGGCTGGATCCAGATCGGCCGCGTGGTCTGCGGAAAGTCACCCGCGTGCTGTAGTCATGACTCCCGCCCACGCCACCGCCTGTGAGGCAAGGGTTCAAAGCACTCGTCCGGGTAGACACAGCGAAAACACCTTAGAGCCGCCGGGCAGATCGAGCCAGGCGCTGCAGCATTCCGGGTGTCGGCGCCACGCCCACGGCCTCCAGCGCCAGCAGCGCGGCGCCAACCTCCGGAGGAAACGCGGGCGGACGGATCACGCACAGCGGGGCGCGTCGGCGGAGCGACCTCCGTAGGGGGTCCAGCACCAGCCGTCCCATCTCGAAGACCCCGCCGACAGGAAACACAGAAAACGCGTCGTCGAGCATCCTCAGACGGGATGCCACGGCGACCACCAACTCCCCAAGCTCGTAACCGGCCTGTTGAAGAATGTTCCGTGCCACATCGTCGCCTCTCAGTGCGGCTCTCTCGACGAGCGGGACCAATGACGCCAGCAGCGCACGCCCACCGCCCTCACCGTACACCCGCTGGCGAATCTGGGCCCACCTGCCCAACCGCGCGGCCACCAGAGGCCGCAGCGCCGTCGCCGGACCGCGCCCATCGACATTGGCCAAGGCGGCTCGCAGCGCTGCGCGCCCAAGGCTCATCCCGCCACCAGCATCGTCGATGAGATACCCGTACCCGCCCGCGCGCGCAGTGTGCCCTTTCGCATTCCGCCCGTAGGCCACCGACCCCGTCCCGGCGATTACCGCCACGCCGGCGCGGCCGGCCGATGCTCCGGCGAACGCGATGGCCGCATCCCACGTGGCCTGGACATGGGGCGCGCGGGTGATTCCGCGGAGGATGCGGATGGCCGTGCGCGATTCCCGAGAATCCGGCTCCAGTCCCGTGAGCCCCGCCACCACCGAGCGAATCGCGACCCCATGCCCGGAGACACCTCTCCGTGCTGAGGAAAACGCCTCACGCAATGCGCGACGTGTCTGCGCCTGTCCTGAGGCCCGGTAGAGGTGATCCACCGGGCCTCCGCGTCCGACACCCACGATGCGACCGGTGGCATCGAGCAGTACGCACGTGGTCGACGAGGCGCCGCCGTCCACACCCGCGACCACCACCCCTGTCATCCCCGGATCCCTTTCGTCCCTTCAACAAACACTTTCGTGAGCATCAGTGGATCGGTGATGGCGCGGCCCACGACCACGGCAAATGCCCCGGTACGGAGCGCCTCCCGTACTTGGGCCGGGGTGCGGTAACGCCCTTCGGCCACGACCGGAACCCGCAGCACCCCGCACAGCCTCCGCACCAGATCGAGATCCGGATCTTCGGGTGCAGGCCCCGCATCCGTGTATCCGGAGAGCGTCGTCGCAACGAGATCGGCACCGAGTGCGGCAGCGTGCATGCCCTCCTCCACTGTCGCCACATCGGCCATGACCGGTCGGCCCAGGACATTCTTGATCTTCGGGATCAGGCCGTCGAGCCGTTCTCCCCCTCTCCGCGGGCGGGATGTGGCGTCAAGCGCGATGATATCCGCCCCCGCGTCGGCGACCGCCTGCGCATCGGCAAACGTGGGCGTGATGTAGACCGGCGACTCCGGCGTCCAGACCTTGCGGATCCCGATAATGGGCACATCCACCGTGCGGCGCACCTCGCGGATATCATCCTCCCCGTTGAGTCGCAGGCCTGCAGCGCCTCCCATCGTCGCCGCCCGCGCTATCGCGGCGATCACCACAGGGTCGTGCAGGGGATGGCCCTCGCGGGCTTGGCAGGAGACGATGAGACCGCCGGCCAGCCTCTCCCGCCACTGCGCGCCCGCAGCCATCATCCTTTCAGCGCTCCCGCGGTGAGCCCGCGGATGAAATGCTGCGACAGCAGCACGTACAAGGCCACGACAGGCAGCGCCGCCAACGTGAGCCCCGCAAAAAGCGTGGCCCAGTCGGTGTAGTACTGGCCGAAGAACGCCGTCATCCCCAAGGGCACCGTCTTCAGCCGGTCGGAGTGGATGAACACGAGCGGGAAGAAAAAGTCATTCCAGATCGGAATGAGGTTGTAGACGGCCACGATGATCAGCGCAGGCCGGACCAGAGGCAACATGACCCGCCGGTAGATCAGCCACTCACTCGCGCCGTCGATCCGGGCGGCGCTATCGAGGTCAGAGGGCAGCGCACGGAAGAAACCGGTGAGGATGAAGACCGCACTCGGGAGCCCGCTCGCGGCGTAGGTGAGAATCAGGGCCCAGGGGGTATCCAGGAGACGCAGGTTACGCATGAGGATGAACAGCGGGATGATCCCCAGCCGCAGCGGCAACATGAGCCCGCTCAAAAAATACAGATACAGCAGATCATTGCCGCCAAACCGGAACCGCCCCAGAGCGTAGCCGGCCATCGCGCCCAGCACCAGGATGACGACGATCGACGCCAGCGTGATGACCACGCTGTTGCGGAAGTACAGGGCGAACTTCGCCTCCACCCAGACGCGCGTGAAATTCTCCCACCGCCACACCACGGGCAGGTCAAACGCATTCTGGAAGATTTCTCGCGTGTTCTTGAAAGCTGACAGCATCATGATCAGCAGGGGCACCAGCACCACCACGCTGTTGAGCACGAGCACGAGCTGACCCAACGGCATCCAGAGGGTCCGCTTCGTCATGCGAGCTCCACCTCACGGCGACGCAACCAGCCCGCCGCAAAAACCGAGACCGTCACCAGGAGGATAAACATCAGCACGGCGATCGCGGAGCCCACACCGATGTCCTGGAGCCCCGTATCGACCTCGCCAAACGCCATCCGGTAGAAGAATAGACCGAGCACGTCAGTGGAGCGATTCGGGCCGCCGGACACACCCTGGACGATGTAGGGCAACTCGAACCAGTTGAACGACCCGATGAAGGTGAGCAAGACAATGATCGTCACTGCCGACGCGAGCAGAGGGAAGACGACATGCCGCGTGACCTGCCATTCGGTCGCGCCGTCGAGCCGCGCCGCCTCAAGATACTCGTCCGGCACGGCGTTGATCCCGGCCAGGAAGACAATCGTCGGGAAGCCCAACCACCGCCACGCATTCACCAGGGTCAACGTCACCAGAGCCGTGTGCGTGTCCCCCAACCACGGACGGGCGAGGGCGGCCAGCCCGAGGGTCGCCAGCAGCTGATTGACAATGCCGAAGACAGGGTTCAAAAAAAGCGCCCATAGGAATCCGACGATGATCAGGGACAGCGTCACGGGGAGAAAGAAGATGACCCGGTAAACTTTTGCCCCCCAGGGACCGCGCGCGAGCAGAAGCGCGAGCCCCAGGGCCACGACGTTCTGGGCGAGCATCGTTACGACGAAGACCACGACATTGTGCCAAAAGGCATTGAGCAGTAGCTGCGAATACGGAAACGTGGTGAAAAGGCGGACGAAGTTCTCTAGACCGACGAGCTCCCGACGGCCGATTCCCTCCCACCGATAGAGGCTGTAGACGAGGGCGGAGACGATCGGGTAGGTCGTGAAGAGCGCGAAGAGGGCCGTGGCCGGTGCCAGGAAGATGACCAGCCACAGCCGCTGGCTACCGCGCCGGGTCAACCCGCGAGGGCGCGGTCGGGCAAACCGGGTGAGGGCAACGGAGGGCGGAGGCGCCTCCGCCCTCCGGGGACCACTACCGGCCGCGGAACGGTTCGAACCAGGCACTGAGGCCTCGCGTGACCTCGTCACCCACCTGCTCCGGCGTCTTCTGCCCCGCCATCATTCCCTGCAGCGCGCTCTGCAGCAACGTCGACCCGGTCGGAGCCTGCCACCGGAACCCCACCAGCATCATGTACGGCGTCGCCTTCCGGTTCATCTCCTGCACGTGTTTGAGGATCGGATCAGTGATCACCACCCCCGGCACTGCCGACGTCTGCGCCAGCATGTCGGTGAACATCTGACCGAACTCGCGGGTGGCCGTGAAACGGATGAACTTGAGCGCGGCATCTAGGGACGGGGTCCGGGCGTTGATGCCATAGTTGCCGTCATTGAATGACGACACCCAGGGGACCTGCCCTCCCCGGAGCGGAGGTGTCGCAAAGACATCGAAGTCCAGAGCCTTGTTCTGCGCCTTGAAGAACCCAATTTCCCACGACCCTCCCATGAACATCGCCGCCTGCTCGTTGAGGAACAGTTGCTGCATCGTCGCATAGTCCACGCCCATGAAGTTTAGATGCATGTACGGACGGAGCTCCAGCATGCGGGCGAGTGCGTTCGTGTAGGTCGGGTCCTTGAAGCTCGTGTGCCCCGATGTCACCGCGTCATAGAAGACGGTCCCGCCGTAGAAATTGGGAGCGACCGCCCCCGCCATCAGCTCGAGCGTCCACCCCTCCTTCGCACCGTTCGCAATCGGCACGACGCCTTTGTCCTTGAGGGTCTTGCACACCGCGAGAAACTCGTCCCAGGACTTGGGGATGGACACTCCGGCCTGGGAGAAGATCTTCTTGTTGTAGTAGACGACGATCGTCTGGCTCGCAAACGGGACGCCGTAGAGCTTGCCGTCCTTGCGGCCACGCGCCCCGTCGAGCATCTGCCGGGAAAAGGTCTTCAGCTCGGGCACTGTGTCAAAGTCCAGCGGCGCCACAAACCCCGCCGCCGAGAAGGTCTCGAGGCCACCGTAGGCACGCAGGTGGATAATGTCCGGCCCCTTGCCCCCCGTCAGTGCGGAGGAGAGGATGGTATTGTACTCGGTTTGCTTAAAGGGCACGAACTCGACTTGGATGCCGGGATTACGTTGCTCAAACACCTGAATCATCTTGTCATAGGCCCACTTATCTTCGACCCGCCAGCTCCAAAACGTGAGTTTCACCGGCGGCTGGGCGGTCACCGCCCCCGGGTCCAACGTGGCCACACAAACTCGCCTGCTCACGGAACCACCCCCTGCGTATTGTTATGGATAGACTACGGCTTCGTGTCCGTCAGAGGCTCTCCTCCGGAACCCTACAGGGTTTCGGACTGCTGGAGCGCGCCGAGAGAAACGATCCCGGAACGCACGGGGGCCCTCGGCAGACTAGATTACAGGGCTCCCCCCGGAGGACGGCCAGAGGGCGGTGCGGAATAAGACATCCGATTCCACTTCATCTATACAAGGAGACTCCGTATGACGAGAGCGCGATCTTTGCTCCTCCTGGCAGCCGTGATCTTCCTGCTGGGAGGAACCGTCATCCCCATCCAGCTGTTCCCGGCTCAGGCAGCCGAACAGGTGACCCTGACCATCGAGAGCTGGCGCAACGATGACTTGTCGATCTGGCAAGATGCGATCCTTCCGGCTTTCACGAAGCGCTATCCAAACATCAAGGTGGTCTTTGCGCCCACGGCACCCGCTGAATACAACGCGGCGCTGAACGCGAAGCTGACTGGCGCCACGGCAGGCGACCTCATCACGTGCCGCCCGTTCGACCAATCCCTGGGACTGTACAAGCAAGGGTTCCTGGCTCCCCTCTCTGATCTCCCCGGCATGGCGAACTTTAGTTCCGTGGCCAAGAGTGCCTGGATCACCGATGACGGCAAGACGGTCTTCTGCGTCCCGATGGCCTCGGTGATTCACGGCTTCATCTATAACGCCGACGCCTTCAAGCAGTTAGGGATCACTCCGCCCAAAACAGAAGCCGAGTTCTTCCAGGTCCTCGAGAAGATCAAGACGGACGGCCGCTACGTGCCCCTGGCCATGGGGATTGCCGACCAATGGGAAGCGGCGACGATGGGATTTCAGAACATCGGCCCCAACTATTGGAAAGGCGAGGATGGGCGGCAGGCGCTGATCACGGGCAAGGGTAAATTCACTGACCCCGCCTACGTGGCGGTGTTTAAGTCGCTGGCCAAATGGCGCCCGTACCTCGGGTCGGGCTTTGAAGCTCAGAAATACCCCGACTCGCAGAACCTGTTCACGTTAGGCAAGGCCGCGATTTATCCCGCCGGGTCGTGGGAGATTAGCCTGTTCAATCAACAGGCGAAGTTCAAGATGGGCGCCTTCCCGCCACCCCTGCCTGCGGGGAGCTCGACATGCTACATCAGCGATCACACCGATATCGCGACGGGAATGAACAGCAAAACCCGGCACCCGGCGGAAGCTCGGACATTCCTGTCATGGATGGCGACCCCGGAGTTCGCGACCCTGTACAGCAATGCCCTGCCTGGGTTCTTCAGCCTCTCGAATCAGAAAGTGACGTTGAAAGATCCTCTGGCTCAAACGTTCCTCAGCTGGCGGGGCCTTTGCAAATCCACGATCCGGAATTCGTACCAAATTCTCTCTCGCGGGGAACCCAACCTCGAGAACGAACTCTGGAGAGTTAGCGCGGGCGTCGTCAGCGGTAAGCTGGCACCTGAAGAGGCCGCCGCCCAGGTGCAGGCCGGGCTGAACAAGTGGTACAAACCACAGGCCAAGTGATCCGGCTGTGCTAGAAGATAGGCTCGACCAGCGGCGGGGCCCAGGCCTCGCCGCTGGTCTATGGTCGGCTCGTCGTCGAGTTGCATGACACCACGCGTCCGTTATTTCCCGACGCACATCGTCGTCTTCATCCTGCCTGCTGCCGCCCTCTACACGGCGTTCATGGTCTACCCCCTCTTTGATTCTCTGCGGACGAGTCTGCAGGGCGCCCACGAGGGCGGAGGCGCGCTCTTCGTGGGACTGTCCAATTACGTGCGCCTGGTCACCGATCCTGTCTATGCTCCGCGATTCTGGGGGGCCTTGCAGCATAACCTGACCTTCTTTGCGATCCACATGCTGGTGCAAAACCCCGTCGCGCTGATGCTGGCGGCCCTGCTGAGTGCGCGCGACCTCGCCGGCCGTGCGCTGTACCGCACCGTACTCTTCGCCCCCACGGTCCTGTCGTTTGTGATTGTCGGGTTCATCTGGCAATTGATGCTCAGCCCCTTGTGGGGGGTCGCCGGAGGCGTGATGCGCTTCGTGGGCCTCGGCGCGTACTTCCGGCCGTGGCTGGGGCTGGAAGGGTATGCCCTCGTGACACTGTCGCTCGTGTCCGTCTGGCAGTTCGTGGGCATTCCGTTGATGCTGTTCCACGTCGCTTTACTGGGGATCCCCGACGAACTGCGGGAAGCCGCGCACGTGGACGGGGCATCTGGCTGGCGGGTGTTCTGGGGGATCGAGTTTCCTCTCATCCTGCCCGTCGTGGGCTTGGTCGCGATCCTGACGTATGTGGGCAACTTCAACGCCTTTGACCTCATTTACACCGTCAAAGGAGCCCTCGCCGGACCCAATTTTTCCACGGACATCCTGGGCACGTTCTTCTACCGGACTTTTTTCGGATTTCAGCTCCAGATGGGCAACCCCGTGATGGGCGCCACTGTCGCGGGAGCGATGTTTGTGCTCGTTCTCGTCGGCGTGCTCCTCTATCTCTTCGCCTGGCAGCGATGGGTGGAGGCCCGCGTCCTCTAGCGCCGCGACCATGTCCTTGGCCCCCGCACCTCTGACGCGTCTGAGTTCTTCTGGACTCCGGGTCGCATCCTCCGGCAGGAGGACGATCGGCATCCACGCGGTCCTCATCGGGTATGCGCTGATCGCGCTGACCCCTGTGCTCCTCATCGTCATGAATTCCTTTAAAACACGGGAGGCGATTTTCGGGCGGCCGTTCTTCCCTCCCCTGCCGGGGGTGTTCAGCACCAGCGGGTATCTGACCATGTTTGAGCGCGCCCACTTCGCGCGCTATTTTGCCAACAGCGCGATCGTCGCTGGAGCGGCGATGACGCTGATTCTCCTGCTGGGAGCGATGGCCGGATTTGCCCTGGCGGAATACCGCTTCCGCGGCAATGCCTGGATCGGACTCTACCTCGCGCTGGGCATCATGATCCCGATTCGCCTGGGCACGGTGAGCATTCTGCGAATCATGTCCAGCCTGGGGTTGGTGAACACCCTCGTCGCGTTGATTCTGGTCTATGCGGCTCAAGGATTGCCGTTAGCGGTCTTCATTCTGCAGCAGTTCATGCGTCAGGTCCCCCAGGACCTGAAGGACGCCGCCCGCATCGATGGCATGAGTGAATACCGAATCTTCTGGCTGATCCTTCCGCTCGTACGCCCCGCGGTGGCCACAGTTGCCGTGTTTACGATGATCCCCATTTGGAATGACTTATGGTTTCCGCTGATTCTCGCCCCAGGGGAGGCCACAAAGACCCTCACGCTGGGAGCCCAGGCTTTCATTGGGCAATTCATCAGCGACTGGAACGCGATCCTGGCGTCGCTGACCCTGGCCATGGTGCCGGTCCTCGCGGTGTACATGTTGGTCTCTCGCAATCTCATCCGCGGCCTCACTGCAGGCGCACTCAAATAGTGCGAGATGGCCCCGTGCGCGTAGCGATCATCGGCACCGGGTTCATGGGAAAAATCCACGCCGAGGCCTGGAGCCAGACGGACGCCCGCCTTGTTGCTTTCGTGGGCAAGAAGGGAGCCGAAGGCAAGACGCTGGCGGATGCCTACGGGTTGCGCTTTGCGACCACCCTCGAGGCTGTCGCGAGCGATATCGACGTGGTCGATATCTGCACTCCGACACATCTGCATCCAGAGCATTGTCTTCGCGCCGCCGCGGCGGCTAAACATGTCATCTGCGAGAAACCGCTCGCTCTGACCGTCGCCGACGGCCAGAGGATGATCCAGGCTTGCCGGGCAGCCGGAGTGCGCTTGCTGGTCGCGCACGTGCTCCGGTTCTTTCCTGAATACCGCTTGGCGCGAGAGATCGCGGCCCGAGGGGATATTGGGGAACCAGCTGTGCTCCGGCTGTCACGCTGTACGTTTCGCCCCCGCAAGGCGGATAACTGGTACGCCGATCCGGCGCGGTCCGGGGGCATGATGTTGGACCTGATGGTCCACGACTTCGACTACGCTCGCTGGGTGGCCGGGGATGTAGTGCGTGTCTTCGCGAAGGCGGCACAGACCTCGCCCTCGCCAGAAGGGATCGACCATGCGCTGGCCATTCTCACGCATCGCCGGGGGGCGATCTCCCACCTCGAAGGGTCGTGGGCCTATCCTCCCCCACTCTTTCTCACACGCCTGGAGATCGCGGGCTCCGCGGGGTTGATCGAGTACACGAGCCCATCGACGGCAGCAATCGAGATGCACCTGCGCCCAGAGAACGGGCCCTCTCAGGAAGTTGCTCTGCCGACGAGCCCACTACGGGAGAGTCCGTACACCACGCAGCTGCGGGCCTTCCACGAAGCTCTGGTGCAGGGCACGGAGCCCCCGGTGCGCGCCGAAGACGGCGCGGCGGCCGTGCAGATCGCGCGCGCTGCGATCGAGTCCGTCCGCCGGGGCGCCCCCGTGGAGATTGAGCAAGAAGGAGAGCGACGGTGATCCGCCTGGGGCTCATGAGCTTCGCCCATGTCCACGCCGAGGCATACGTCGAGAACATCCGGGGGATAGCTGACGCCCAGCTGGTCGGCGCCGCCGATGACGATCGGGCCCGCGGTGAGCACTTCGCTGCCAAGCTCGGCGTGCAGTCCTTCCTCACGTACGAGGAACTTCTCGCCCAGCACCTCGATGGCGTTATCGTGTGCTCGGAAAATACGCGGCACCGTGCTCTCGTGGAGATGGCCGCGCGGGCCGGGGTTGGTGTCTTGTGCGAAAAACCCCTCGCCACGACGCTCGCAGATGCACGCGCCATGATCGAGGCCTGTGCGCGAGCGGGTGTAATCCTGATGGTCGCCTTCCCAATGCGGTTCAGCGCTCCACTGCTCCAGGCGCGCCAGGCGGTGGAGGAAGGCCGCGTGGGGAAGATCGCGTGCTGCATCGGCACAAACCAGGGGCAGAACCCCCGCCGGCATCGCGCGTGGTTTGTAGATAAACAGCTGGCCGGCGGCGGCGCGGTCATGGATCACACCGTGCATCTCGTTGACATCCTCAGGTGGTATCTGCGGACCGAAGTAGCCGAGGTCTACGCGCAGACGACCGAGCTGTTGCCAGGCGGCAACGGAGGGGTCGAGACTGGAGGGCTGCTCCTCCTCACCCTGGCGAACGGTCTCTTCGCGTCGATCGACTGCAGCTGGAGTCGGCCGGCGTCGTATCCGACGTGGGGAGGGCTCGCCCTGGAACTGATTGGCGAGCGCGGTGTCCTGCGGGTCGACGCGTTTCGCCAAAACCTCATTATCTACCCCGAGCGGTCACCCGCGATTCAGTGGCAGCCGTGGGGATCCGATGCCAATCAAGCAATGATAGCGGAATTCGTCGCCGCGATTCGCGAGCACAGGGACCCTGCCGTGACAGGGACCGATGGGTACCGGGCCCTCGAGGTCATCAGCGCGGCGTACGAGTCGGCGCGAACTGGACAGCCAGTGCGCCTTCCCGTGGCCGACCAACATACGGAGGGGGCATGAGTCGTCACACGGATGTGAGAGCATAGGCGAGGAGGCACGCGACCTAATGGACAGACAAGTCCCGATGGCAGACGTGAAACGCATCGCCCTGATTGCGCATGACAACAAGAAGCAGGATCTTCTAGCCTGGGCGGGGTTCAACAAGGATCTGTTGGCCCGACACACACTATTTGCGACGGAAACGACCGGCCGGCTCCTGGAGCAGCACTTCGGCCTACAGGTGGCCAAATTCCGCAGCGGGCCGCTGGGAGGCGATCAGCAAATTGGGGCCAAGATCACCGATGGCGAGATCGACTTCTTAATCTTCTTCTGGGACCCGCTCGCACCGCACCCCCATGACCCCGACGTGAAGGCCCTCCTCCGTGTCGCGGTCGTCTGGAACATCCCCGTCGCCTGCAACCGGGCTTCTGCAGACTTCATGATCTCGTCACCGTTGATGAAGGGCGAATACCGGCGGTCGATCCCAGCGTACGGGGACGCGAAGGTTTAGAGCACGCCGGAGAGGACCGGCTACCCCGCGGAGAGCGTCCACCGACGGAAGCCCTGGGTGGGATTCCACCGCATGGCAAACCGCTCGCGGCCAAAGACGATGTAGGCGGCATGACCGATATCGACCGAGAATAGGTGGTACGGTTCGGCCGGCCGCCACGCAATCTTCGCCTCAAGGACGTCACCGTACCGTCGGCGCATGGCCGGATCGGCGACGTCAGTTACCTGGCCGTATACCTTGAAATCGCCGTCCGTCCCCTCGCGGTCGCAAGTCACACTGTGCACAACCACCCGCGGATCACGCAAGAGATCGAGAGCTTTCTTCGAGCGCCACATCATTCCCAGCAGGAGTTGTGTGTCGACGATGTAGGCCTCAACCGGACTAATACGCGGCCACCCGTTGGCGCGCAGCGTGCCGATGAGGGCCAATCCGGGTCCCTCCAGACGTTTCTGCCCGATGGCCGCGAGTTCAGGGGACGCCAGAGTAAACTGATGCCAGTTCACGAGAATGCACCTCCACCCCGCCACAGCTTAGAAGTTAAGGCGCCCCACGCCTCTGTGATCAAGTGGGGGACTTGCGAGATGCGCACACCCGTTTGACAGTCGGAGTTCAGGTCCTTTACCCGACCTGCTGACTCAAGGGCCTCACTGATGATTGACCGCCGCGAACGTGCAGACGTGATCGGCTTGAGGCACTTCACTTTTCTCCCCCCCTAATCAATTGGTTAATACGCGACATCTTCTGGACGCAGCAGGGGTGCGCGTACACACGCGCGAAGCGTCGTGCATATTATGCCTGAACAACGCTCCGCCAAATCTCCGGTGTGGCTGAAGCGTCTGGGCAGCCGGATCCGGCAGGCCCGCCGCACCCGGGGATTCACCCAAACGGACATCGCGAAGCCGAATCTGACCAAGAGCTTCATCAGTTTGCTAGAGTCCGGGCGGACCTACCCGTCTGTAAGTACGCTGGTTACCCTTGCCAGTCGCCTGCAGACGTCATTGGGGTTGCTCTTGCTGGAAACCCCCCAATTGCCTCGCGAGACCGCGCTCAACCTGCTGGAGTTGGCCAGGGCGAATGCGCCGGCTCACGCCGCCTCCACCGATCGGTTGCTCTCCGCGGCTGAAGTCCTCTCCGAAGACGTCGACGATCTGCGCGGAGAACTCCTGATGACACGCGGCGATATCGCCTTGATGCAGGGGCGACCGAAAGACGCCGAGCGCGCCTTTGCCGACGTGCTCACCTATAGCCGCAAGCGGCACCTCCCCTCCTTCGAGCCCCGGGCGACGGCCCGGATCGCCCATCTGGCGTTAGCCCGCCATGAGGACGACCACGGCCAGGCCCACTTGGAAGAGGCGCTTAAACAATTCCGTGCTACCCGCACGTTGCGATCCGTCGATGGATGCGACGCGCTGCTGGCCTACGGCGAACTCCTCAGCCGCCAGGGGCGGACCGCGCGAGCGCAGCGCGTCTTGGAAGAAGTCGCCCAGGTTGCCCAGAGGCAGGACCTCCCTCTGACGCTGGGTCGGGCGCAGTTGGGGGTGGGGCGGATTCACCTCGCCGCCGGCCGGACGGCGCAAGCTGTGGCTGCGTTGCGCAGCGCGCGGGACGGGTTAATGACTGCGGGCGACTCTGCCGAGGGAGCCACCGCCCTGCAGATGCTCGGGAAGCTACTTGCCGATGCGGGGGAGTTGCAAGACGCGCACGACGCCCTGCAGAGTGCGCTGCAGGCACAGGAGCGGTTGGGCACCACCCGCAGTCGCGCTGCGACCCTCGACGATTTGGCACGGGTCCTGGTCCGAATGGGCAAGATCGCCGACGGACAGCGCGAGGCGAAAGCTGCGCTGGCGCTCGCTGAGGAACACCACGATGTGGTGCAAAAGGCACGCTCTCTCGTGACGCTGGCGCAGGTGGCCCGTGCGCAGCACCGCTGGAAGCAGGCGATCGACCAGTTCAAAGAAGCGGTCGAAGGATTCCGGCGCGCGAGACTGTCGATCGAACTCGCAGAGGCGGCCCGGGAATTGGGAATGCTCCTTAAGGAACGCGGGGAGCATGCCCAGGCGGCCGACTACCTCGCGATGGCAATCTCCATCGAAGCAGAAACGCGCAAGCGCCCCACCGCCTAACCCGCACGGCTCGCTCGCTCATCAACCGCCATCGCGCATCCAGGTCCATCGCCCCGCGCATCTTCCTCCGTCGGCTAGTGTGCTCAAAATCGCTCCGCAGAACGTTCCACTAATCTTCTCAACAACTTGTGCCCGCTGGCCGTTCCCGGCGCCCTATGCCAAGTAACGGGAGGGCAGGGGAACTTCTGGTTTCCCAATTGCGTAACCGGAGGGCAAAGCTTAACCGAACTCTGAGCACGGAGGGGATTCAAATGGGGAGAATTGCGGTAGTTCTAGTAGTTATCTTGAGTCTTATCACCATGCCGCTGCTTTCGGCCCACGCGGCCACCACTAACACCGCCCCGGCTCTCAAGCGGGTGGATGGGCTGCTCGACAGGTCGCTGAGGGAGTTGAAGGCGGCCGAGCGGTTCGCGGACCAGAAGCACCTGGGCCGAATCGACCGCACGACAGATCAGGGCATGAAGCTGGCCCGCTCGGCGGAGAACACGATCGACAACGCACTACGCATAGTGCGACGGGCCGGAGAGAAGCCTTTGACCAAGGCCCAACACGACCAACTCGAGCGGGTCGTCATGCGAGCGCAGCACGAACTGCGTCAGGCTGAGGCCATGCTCGACAAGGCAACGCAGCAGGGACAAGACTTCAAGCGGCTGCGGGAGATGTTCAGCCGCGCGGACCAACAGTTGGACGAAGCATTGAAGCTTGTTCATCAGGTGGTCGCAGGGATGTAAGCTCGTTGCACCACATCGGATTCGCCGCAATGCGCAGCAGCCGGAGCTAACTCCGGCTGCTGCTGTCATCTCCGTCAGTTGAGTGGCGTGACCTCTGCTAAGCCCTGCGCCATCCGTGCGATGGCCTGTTCCGCTTCCTGCCGCGTTAGGGCCCGCAGCGTCTCAGTGCGGGAGTTGCCGCCAGAACCAAGGGAAAACAGAAATGCACTTACAGCTCTGTCGTCCGGGGCATCGACGATCGCTACGAAATCATAGCGCCCCATGGTCCGATAGAGGTCCTTTACCCGACCGCCAACCTTCTCGCAGAGTGTGCGAAGGGCTTCCTCGCGCTTGAGAGATTCTCGGATATTACGGATTCCTCGGTCTGTCCAGTTACCGAGCACGACGTACGTCGACATGTCCGTCCTTTCTTCGACTATATGCCCCTGGCCTTGCGAGGCTCCTTGGTAATCCCATACCAGAGGAAGACTGCTCCGATCAGCACGAACAAGGGCTCAATCGCCACGTCTTCTCGGTGGTTGGTTACGTGATGCAGGCCAAAAATCCAATGCACCCAAATGATGTCAAAAAACAGGACCAACCCTGTGCCTGCAAGCACACCCAGGAAGAATGAGTGCGATCTAGTGCGTCCGCTCCAGACCAAGAATCCAATGAGGACCGCAAAGGCGAGGGCTAGAACTATGTTTCGTCCGGTGAGTCCTGCGACTTGAAACATTGCCTCCTCCTAAGCGCGTCAGTCCCATCTGCGCACAGCCTTGAAACTCACATCTCCTTCTAGGTCCAGACCGTTCAGATACACATACGTCCAGGAATCTCTTCGCTTGGTCAGAACTGCCTACCTATCTCAGTGTTGTAGCGTCCACCTTCGAACAATATGGCTGAAGAACGCCGACTGGTCACGATACTCTTTGCGGACGTCACAGGGTCCACCGCCCTTGGTGAAAACTCTCGACCCAGAAGATGTTCGCGCCCTCATAGCCCAGTTCTTCGCGATTTGCAAGGAAGTCATTACCACCCATGGAGGCACACTCGAGAAATTCATCGGGGACGCGGTGATGGCCGTCTTTGGTCTTTCGCAGGCGCATGGCGATGACGGCCAGCGGGCCCTTAGCGCCGCGCTGGAGTTGCGGGATCGCGTGAAGCAGGATCCAACGCTGCGAGAACGGCTGCCTATCCGCATGGGCGTCAACACGGGGGAGGTGGTCGCGGCCCGCGACCCGAGCGCGGGCGACTTTCTAATCACCGGCGATCCGGTCAACGTCGCCGCCAGACTGCAGCAGGCTGCAGAACCCTGGACCGTCCTCTGCAGCGAGCGGACGGCCCGCGCGGCGGGCGATGCGTTCATCTTTGGACAACCGGTCGCACTCGTGACCAAGGGCAAGGCCAAACCGGTCAAGGCAGTCTCCGTCATCGGACGCGCAGCCCGGGTGGTCCGGAAAGTCCCTCTTATCGGGCGGGATACGGAACTCGCCCACTTGGAGCTGGTGACCCGACAGGCGTTTACGCAACGGCGCCCGTTCCTGGTAAATCTGGTCGCTCCCGCTGGAACGGGCAAAACCCGCCTGCTAGAGGAGTTCCTGGACCGCCTTCCTTCGCTGGTTCCGCATGCGAACGTGGCCATCGCGCAGTGCCTGCCGTATGGGCAACGCCTGACATACTGGCCGCTCCGCGCCGTTCTGTTTCGCATCGTGGGGATTCAAGAGGATGCACCTCCCGATCGGATTCGCGCTGCCGTTGCCGCATGGTGCCACGACGCCGGCGTGGAGCAGCCTCAACGGATGGCCGACATGCTCGCCGCTACCGTCGGAGCCGCGGAACTCGAAGCCATCGACCGAGACGCTCTGTTCGGGGCCTGGCGAACTCTAGTCGAAGCAGCCTCGCGCCGGCGGCCACTCGTGCTGGCGTTTGAGGACCTTCATTGGTCGAGCGAGACCCTCCTCGATTTGGTCGAGTTCGTCATGCAGCCGCGGGGTGATTCCTCCGTTCTCATCATCGCCCTAGCCCGGCCCGAACTGTTGGACCGCCGTCCCGGGTGGGGCGGCGGACGACGGAACTATGTCTCCCTCGCGCTCGAGCCGCTTCCCGACACGGCGGTCGAGGCGCTGGTGGAGCATTTGTTGGGCCGGCCGTCATCACAAGTCGTCGCGCGAGTGGTCGAGCGCGCTGATGGCAACCCGTTCTATGCCGGCGAAACCGTCCGCGCGATCATGGACCGGGTCCCGTCCCTAGATGATGAAACCACCCTTTCGCGCACGCTCGCAGAACTCCCCGACACCGTCCAGGCGACCGTACTGGCGCGCCTCGATTTGCTCCACCCGGCCGAGCGTCGGGTGCTGCAGCTGGGCGCGGTTTTCGGGCGAACCTTCCGGACTCCCGGAATCGCGGCGCTCGATCGCACCCTTGCCGGACAGGTCACCGGTCTGGCGGACCGCCTGATGGCGCGAGACCTCATCCGGCCGGACGGACGCGGACCGGTTCACGTTTAGGCACATCCTCATCCGCGAAGTCGCGTATCAAACGTTGCCGCGGGCCGAGCGCGCTAGTCTTCACGCCATCGCCGGAGAATGGCTCGAAGCACAGGCAGCCGGCAGAGAAGATGCCCTGGCGAGTTGATCGCCTACCATTACCGGGAAGCGGCGACCTTGGGCTCGACGTTGCGGCAAGCCGAGACTCACCCGATCCGGGCGCGAGCGGTGCACTGGCTGGGACGGGCTGCCGCCACCGCTCTGGCCGGAGCTGCCCTGGAAGAAGCCGCGAGACACCTGCGCGCCGCTATCGAGCTTGCCGATTCCACCGATCACCCTGAACTCTACGAACGGCTGGGGGATGTCCATGTCGGTGGAGACGCTAGCGCGGAGGCGTACGGAACAGCGCTCACGTTATGCAGGGAGGCCGGGCGCCCTCCCGATCAAGAACTGCGGGTTCTCGCCAAGCTCCTTACGGTGCTCATGCGCTATCAAGGTTCTGTGGCCTCCAGACCTTCAGACGACACCATGGCGCAGATGCGCGCCGAGGGTCATGCGCTTATGCCGCTGGTCAAAGATCAGCGGACGATCGCCGCGTTTCTCGTTGGAGAGGGCTTCTACCCATTCTGGCGGCTGGGGGATGGAACCGCAGAAGATGTGATCTCTGCAGAAGCGAGCGCGCGGCGCGGTCTCGAAATCGCCGAACGCCTCGACGATGCCAAGTTGCGAAGCACAGCATTGGACGCGATCAGCGGATGCGCTCAAGCCCGAGGGGCGTGGCGGGAGGTCGTCCCGCTGGCCGAACAGCGACTGGCGTTTCAGGACCGGTTGGATCTCTTCGAACGGATGGACGCGTACGCGATGATGACCTGGGGATCTGTGCTTGGGGGAGATCTGGACACGGCCGATCGGGTATCCTCTACAGGGCTGGCCCTCCTGCAGCCCGGGCAAGCTTCCACGATGGCGTTGCACCTCGCGGCATGGCAGATTTATGCGCTGACCCTGCGGGGCAAGTGGGACGACGCGCTGACGACCGCCGCCAAAGCGAAGCGCCTCTGGATCGAAAGCAACCGCATCGCAGCAGGCTACGCAACGCGGGGTTTTGCCACCGCGCTAGATGTCGCACGGGCGCGGCGGGACGAAAAGACCATCGAAGACCTCAAGGAGATCATCGAGGACATCCTCCAAAAATTCCGCGCGGCCCGAACCGATGCACCCGTGGTGCTGCGGATCGAGCCATATGCCCGTCTAAACTTCGCAGGCCTGATCCGCTACGTCGAGGCCTTCTCTTTCCGCCATCTCCCGTCAATCGAGCACTACGAGCGGACGCTCTCGCTGCTCACGGACCATCGACGCCTAGCCTCAGCGGATATTACGCACCGGATAGCCGCGTTCGCCGCTGAGTTCAACTACACGCTTCTCGAAGCGCAGGCGCGGCGGGCCCTGGGCGTAATGGCCAAGAATCGAGAGGAACTCGAGCGGGCTGTCACCCTCTTCCGCGGAACCGGCGCGGTACCGTATGAAGCGCGCGCCCGTTGTGAACACGCCATCGTCGTGGGCGATGAGAGCGAATTCGTTGATGCAGAACGCGTCCTGGAACAATTGGGCGACATCGATCAGCTTGAACGCCTCACCGTCGCCCGCAAGAAGACCTCATAGGCGCACGTGACGGGCAGTGCCCTCGCGGGCAGGAACCCGAGTGGTGGGCTTGAAGTGCTGCGTGACTCCCGACACGAGGATCGCCGTGTCCACGCGACCGACCGGCACGGTCACGCTCGTCTTCACAGACATCGAGGGATCCACCCGTCTGCTCGCCCAGTTGGGCGATCGTTATGCCGAGCTTCTCGCCGCCTACCGGTCATTGCTACGGAAGACGTTTGGGGACTATCGCGGCCATGAGGTGGGGGCAGAAGGCGATTCCCTCTTCTACGCGTTCCCCCGGGCCAAAGATGGGCTGGCCGCGGCCCTGGCTGGCCAACGCAATATCGCCTCACACCCATGGCCATCGGACACCAGGCTGCTCGTCCGAATGGGGGTGCACACGGGGGAACCGCTTTCGGTAGCGGCAGGGTACATTGGCCTCGACGTCCACCTCGTAGCCCGGATCTGTGCCGCGGGGCACGGCGGGCAGATCTTAGTTTCGCGTACGACCAGAGAGCTGGTGCACGAGGACTCCCCGACGGAGACTATCCTGCGCGATCTTGGCGAGCACCGGCTAAAGGACTTTGATCAGCCCCAGCGTCTCTTTCAGGTCGTAGCCCCCGGTTTGCGAGAAACGTTCCCGCCACTGAAGACATCGGTCATCCTCCGGAACCTCCCAGCGCAGCGGACAACGTTTATCGGCCGAGAGAAAGAGCTCGAGGACATCAAGCAACTCGCCCACACTGCGCGTCTCGTCACGCTGACCGGACCGGGAGGAACGGGGAAGACCCGCTTAGCACTTCATGCGGCCGCTGACGTCGCGGACCACTACCCTGATGGGGTATGGTGGGTTGACCTGGCCCCGCTATCAGACCCTGCGCTCGTGCCGCACACCATCGTATCGTCTCTGGCCCTGCATCGACTCAACCAGTTCAGCGCTGATCTCCCGAACTCGCTCGCAGACTACCTGCGCACCAAAACCCTGCTGTTGCTCCTTGATAACTGCGAGCACCTCCTCTCCGGGTGCGCCGAGGTTGCCGACCAGCTGCTCACCCGATGCCCCCACCTCACGCTGTTCGCCACAAGCCGCGAGGCGTTGGGGATCACAGGAGAGTCGGTGTACATCGTTCCTCCGCTGTCCTTGCCCGATCCTCGCGAGGCTCTGCGGCCAGAGCACGTCACCCGCTATGAAGCCATCACTCTCTTTGCGGAGCGAGCCGTCGCAGCCGACAGATCATTCAAGATCAGTGACCACACTGCTCCTGCAGTCGTCCGGATCTGCACGCGGCTGGACGGGATGCCGCTCGCCATTGAGATGGCCGCCGCGCGGGTGCGGGTCCTTTCCGTGGATGACATCGCGTCGCGCTTGGACGACCGCTTTCGCTTGCTCACCGGCGGGAGCCGGACCGCTCTGCCACGCCATCAGACATTGCGGGCAACGCTGGACTGGAGTTTCGCCCTCCTCTCGGGAGATGAACAAGTGCTGTTTCGCCGGCTGGCCGTATTCTCCGGGGGGGCGACGCTCGAAGCGGTCGAGGCGGTCTGCTGCGGAGGCAAGGTGGACGAAGCCCACGTCTTCGAGCTCCTGACACAGCTGGTCGAGAAGTCATTGGTGATCCGACAGGGCCACAATGGGCAGAGCCGATTCCGGATGCTGGAAACCATTCGGGAGTATGCGCGCGGCAAGATGTCAGAGGCGGCGGAATCGGAGGGGATTGCTGCCCAACACCTCGCCTATTTCTCCCGGCAGGCCCTCGCCATTGAGCAGGCATCGGTGGCCTTTGATCCGTGGCTGGAGCAGATGGACACGGAAAACGAGAATCTGCGGACGGCTCTGGAGTGGGCGCGTGAACACCAGGCGCACGAGGTTTTTGTGGAGATGGCCACCGCGCTGTGGCGCTTCTGGTTCCACCGGGGCCACTTGATGGAAGGGCGGCAAACATTGGAACGCGCGCTCAGTAATCCCGACACACCGCCCCAGCTACGGGCGAAGGCCCTGAACGGCGCCGCCTACCTGACGATGTGGATGGATGAGTACAAACAGGCGGCAGGCCTGTGCGAACAAAGCTTCGCCCTCTCTCGCCCCCTCGGCGATGCGGAGACGATGGCGCTCTCGGCCGCCATCGGAGGCCACGCCGTCTGGCACACCGGCGACGAGAAGAAAGGTCTCGCGTTGGGTGAGGACGGTCTAGTCCTTGCTCGGAAGACCGGAAATCCGCAGACGATGCTCTGGGCCCTGCGCGAGTATTCCTACGTGTTATGGCACATGGGGGCCATCGATCAAGGGGAGCCGGTGTTTGCGGAATACCTCACCGTCGCGCGCCAGGTGAGAAACAGCCCTGCCGCAGTCGACGGGCTTCGCCTGCTGGCCGAAGCCGCGGTCCACCGTGGCCAGTACGCGCGCGCGGTCCAGTTGTGCGAAGAAGCTCTGGCGATTTCGTTGCTCCAAAATGATCGCATCATCGGATCAGTGTTGCGAGTGTGCTTGGGAAACGCGCTCCTGGCCGAGGGGGAGTACGGACGCGCCGGAAGAGTGTATGCAGAAACGTTGCCCGAGTTGGAGGTCGTCTGGCAGAAGTGGTGGCTGGCACGCTGCCTGGAAGGACTCGCCCGCGTTTTCTCCGCCCGCCAGCGTTACGCAGACTCGATCCGTTTACTCGGGGCCGCGGACGCAATCCGGGAATCGGTAGGGCCAGCGCCGCCCTCCGATCAAACGTTCTTAGCGAAAGCTCGTGCCGCGGCCATGGAGGTCCTGGGAGCGGATGCGTTCAGTGCGACCTGGGCCGAGGGGCGAGCGCTGCCCGTGAGAGGGGCGATCGAGATCGCCAAAGGCGCGAACGCCGCGGAAGGGTCGTGACCACCGTGAGGAATGTGCTCTGGCGGAGGGGGTGGGACTCGAACCCACAAGGGGCTTTCACCCCGCCGGTTTTCGAGACCGGTCCCTTAGCCAGTTCGGGGCACCCCTCCATCGGTCCCGATTATAGTCGATCGATGGCGCCCTGCACGGAAGTGAGCGGTCTACGGCGCGCTAAACGCGGTGGGGAGAGGGAGCAAGGTGACGTCCGGCCGCCGGTGGCGGAGTCGCAGGAACCGGCTGACGCCGAGGGGTTCGTTGCCGTTCCCGTGCACAAGAATGAAACTTCCGTCCCGGGCCCGCTGCCCTTTGGCGAGCCACGCGTCTGAGCCGATGGGAATCAGCGACAAAGCGCGCAGCTGTTCGACCATCTCGCCGTTAGAGACCAGCCCGGGAAAGCGGAAGAACGGAGAGGGGATGAGTCCGCGCTCGAGCAACGCCACCTCAGTCCGCAGCACCTGCGCTTGGAAGTCGACTCCGGGGGACAAGAGGAAGTTGTTATCAGCCGGGATGTTGGGCGTGTACGGATGATCGTAGGAGTGATTGACCCACGTGATCGCGAGATGGTTATCTCGGACCTGCTCTTTGAGCCAGGTCAGGTCTTGAGGGTGATGCTCCATCCACTGTCCGGTAATCGCGACCGCAACCGGGAGGGGGGTCATCGGCGGAGCCCCCTCCTCCAGCATCTGTTGGAACAGGGTACGATCCATCGGTTTGGTCGTGGGACACAGATCTACTGTTAGGTAAATCCCGTCCACCGAATGCGTGGCGTGGATCGCGCCGTAGTTCCGCAGGTGGTACGGCGGGGCCGTGTACCGCAGCAACGCATGACCGAACGGTGTCTCCCGGAGTTCGTCGAAAGTGGCCGGGCCGTCCAAGGCGACCGCAGATGCGCGCGTCACAGATGACTCGAACGTCTGCGGGTTGACCAGAAGGAAGTAGGAGGTCCCTCCGCGCACAAACCGCCGCACTGCAATGAAGCGGCTTCCCGACGGCGCGTGCACCCACTGGAAGCTGACCCGATAATCCGCCATCCCGTCCGAGCGGACTTTCGCATCGGACACGGGTAGAGGCAGCACGAGCAAGAGAAGCACCGCTGCATGCACTATTCGTGCGATCAGCCGACCCATAGCCCGTCCCTTCACCGTCCGCGCGGGACCCCTAAACGATCGCGCGGGCTGTGCCCACCCACTACCCGACCCCTCAGGTAACCTCTCACCTTCTGTGTACCCCCCGTGCAACGACTCAGACGGTGATCCGCTGGCCGCGCTCAGGAACAGCAGCCTCGACACCAAGCGTCCGAAGGTGAGCGACAAGAGCTGACGCCTGCGCTTCTTCGCCGTGGACGAGGAAGACCCGACCGAGGTGCGGAATCGCCCGCACCCATCCTATCAGATCGTCTCGGTCCCCGTGCGCGCTGAACGCCTCGATCTTCTGTACCTGGAGTCGCACCTGGTGGGGTTCGCCAAAGACGTTCACCGGAGAGACACCGTCAGCCAGCCGCCGGCCGAGGGTGTTCGCCGCTTGGAACGACACGATGAGGAGGGCCGATAGAGGATCCTCGATATGATGACGCAGGTGATGGAGGATGCGGCCGGATTCACACATCCCCGACGTCGCCATGACAATGAACGGATCCGTCAAGTCATTGAGTTGTTGGGACTCCTGCGCCGATCGGACGTAGCGCAGCCGCTTAAAACCAAAGGGGTCGCCCTCGCCGCTCAGGTAGGAGCGCGTCTGATCATTGAAGCACTCGGGGTGCGCCCTGAAGATCTCGGTGGCGTCGACCGCCATCGGGCTGTCCACGAACGTGGGCACGACGGGGATCTGCCCGGCATCCTGGAGGCGGTGCAGAGAATAGGTGAGATCCTGGGTGCGGCCGATCGCAAAGGCAGGGACCAGCACCTTGCCGCCGCGCGCGATCGCCTGCGCCACGGCGGTGCCCAGCATCTGGTCGCCGTGAGCGATCGTGTCGTGAGTGCGATCCCCATAGGTGGACTCCATCAGAACCACATCGCCCGCGGGTGGAACCTCGGCAGCCCGGAGAATCGGGGCGTCGTGGCGGCCCAGGTCGCCGGAAAAGACAAGCGTGCGCCCATCAACCTCCACGACGACAACTGCCGAGCCCAGGATGTGCCCGGCGTCGTAGAAGGTACACCTCACCCCTCCGATCTGAAACGGTTGCCGGTACGGCACAGGGGTGAGGTGGGTGATGGCGCGCTCGGCATCGTCTTCGGTATAGAGCGGCTGGGTAGGGGGCTGGCCGTGTTGCGCGCGTATCTTGTTGACGAAGCGGATGTCTTGCGCCTGGATCTTGGCGCTGTCGCGCAAGATGAGCGCGGTCAGGTCGCGCGTCGCGGGCGTGCAGTAGATCGCGTTGTGAAATCCCTGCTGCACTAGTGTCGGCAGGTTCCCGCAGTGGTCTAGGTGGGCGTGGGAGAGCACGACGGCGTTGATGCTGGCGGGAGGAAAGGGAAAATGGCTGTTGATCTCAAACGACTCCGCGCGCCGGCCCTGGAAGAGGCCGCAGTCCAGCAGGACGCGCTGCTCGCCGCTCTCGACGAGGTGCATCGACCCAGTAACCGTGCGCACCGCGCCGAACACTGTGACCGTCGCCATAGGCTGCCGTTACCGGATTCGGGAGACGATCAGCGGGGGCCTGTCGAATGAGGTGAGCTGATGAAACTAGTGAACACAGGCAGCGTGCGAGGGTTTTTCAAGATCGTCGCACAGACGTCGCGGTCGCAGGCGGCGACGATGATCTTGCGGCCGGGGCAGTCGACGGGCGGGGAGGACAACCTCCACCCCGATGCCGACCAGTGGCTCTACGTTGTCTCAGGCTCGGGGCACGCGATCCTGGGCGGGCACACGCTGACCCTCGCGGCGGGAGCACTTCTGCTGATCGAAGCCGGCGAGACCCATGAGATCAGCAACGACGCCCAAGATCCGCTGGTCACGGTCAATATCTACGCACCGCCGGCCTACTGATCCAAACGCCACCCATATGGCGCGCGGCGAGCAGACGGGGGCCGTCGTGCAGGTGCTACTTGGCTGCGGAAAGGACGTTGATGGCGCCCACCTGTCCTCGTGCGCCGTGGTCAAACACACCGCAGACAAAGGGGAACGAGCCAGCTTCGGTGGCGACGAACTCAAACTCCAACTTGTCCCCAGGGGCGACCGCGAAAAAACGCCGTCCGTCATCCGTTCCCTCACGGGCGACCTGCCCGCGGACGGTGACCGGCTTGTCGATCAGCCACCGGGCCGCGAAGCTATGATTGCGCTTCTCGGGATCCTGGTTGGACAGCTGGATGACGACCGTGTCCCCCTTGGTGACGGTGATCAGGTCCGGCGTGAACTTCCACGACGTCGCGACAATCGAAATGACCTTCCGGGTGCCCTGCGCCCGGACGGGCGGCGTACCCGGCACGGCCAGAGCCAGCGCGAGCGCGCACCCAATCACGAGCCATCGGATCTTCATACGAAGCCTCCTCTGCTCACATCAGTGCGGGACATCCAACATCTCAAACCGCACCACCACCTCTACCGAGTCCATGTAACGCTACGATCACGACGGGGACGGCTGCCGGACCTAGACACGCCTGGACGCCTTCTCTATCATGAACTCGCACCACACGGCTCCGCCTGCGGCGCAGGCCGGGCGTGCACATCTGTTTCACGGTGGGGTGCGGGAGCGGCCGATCCGGCGCGCCTGGAAAGCGCGTAGGCGGGCAACCGCCTCGTGGGTTCAAATCCCACCCCCACCGCCACACTCCTCCTCGCCGTCACAGAGGATAACAATCGCGGCGACCCCGACACGATCCGGCTAGATCATCGAATTGACGGATATTCGCACGAGCGATTATGATAGTGCAATCGTGGAGCCGTCGAGCTCTTTCAATTGGAAGAAGCTAAGCCGCGGGGTCTGGGAGTTTGCGAAAACCCTGATCATTGCGTTTATCTTGGCGCAACTGATCATGGTCTCCGTCGCCCAGGCGTTCCAGGTGGAGCAGTATTCGATGGAGCCGACGCTGCTGCCACACGACCGGGTCCTCGTCGTCAAATTCTCGTATCGGCTCCGCTCGCCGCATCGCGGAGATGTCATCGTGCTGCGCTACCCGCTCAACCCCCAGCGCAACTACATCAAGCGAATCGTGGCGGTGCCTGAGGATATCTTGGAGGTCAAAAGCGGGGCATTGTACGTCAACGGCATGCGGATCAATGAACCCTACCTCAACGGAACGCCGCAAGGCAATTACGGCCCCTTCACCGTCCCCGTCGATTCCGTCTTTGTGATGGGCGATAATCGCAATAATAGCGAGGACAGCCGGGCGTTTGGAGCGTTGAAGAAAGAGTTCATCGTGGGGCAGGCGTTGCTGGTGTATTGGCCGATTCAGCACGTCCGGATCCTGGCCCGGTAGTCATTGCTGACCGGGCAGCTCTTGGTTTGTTGGCCGGTTGAGCACGCGAGGCTGCTGGCCCGCTGGTAGGCACGAGCCCGTCCACGGTCACCGCCCTGCCGCCCAACCCGGTCCATAAATTCGACCCCGTGTACCCCGCATCGGCATCGGCCTAACGGCCATCCAGCGGGCGCTGCGGCCGCAAACCCACACAGGCACTTCCCCAGCCAGGTCCGAACCGACATCGGCGGGCATGAAGAATGGTGTCGGCAACAGCGGTCTAAAGGGAGGTGTTTATCGTGAGTGACTTGGTGGCACGGGCGAAGGCATGGGCGGAGAAACACGGGGATAGACTGATGGCTGAAGCGGCGCGGGTAGCGAGGGAGTGGGAGAAGGAACTTCAAACCGTCACGGTCAAACCGGGCAAGCACACCGTCGTGATCAATCACACTGGAATGAAGATCGACGACATGAAGCGGGCGCAGGATTGGACGATGCTGATCTTCAAGCCCCGTCCCATAAGGAAGAGTCGCAGCAAGAAGGGCCGTTGAAGTGGGGTGGGTGCTCGCAGATCAAGACGCGGCTATTCTAGCCCTAGTGTTTGAAACGATGCGGCCGCGTGGTGGAGTTCATCTGGGTTCCTTCCCTTCCTCTTGACATCGATCACGTCACACAAACCCGTCGGATGCAAGGGGGCGGCCGCATTCGCTTCACGCTTCATCCGTCCGGATGAAGGAAATGGCCGTGCACCCGCCGTCGTCACCCTTCGCCCAGGCCAACCGGCGCCGCCGGCTCCGACCAGGTATCCCCGCGGCACACGAGAACGCTGACGTACCGTTGCTTCCTTCCGGACCTGGCGGGGTTGGCCAGATCCTCGTTGCACAGGACCCAGCCCTCGTCGCTGCGCACACCGGCCGGAGA
>WNFE01000159.1_pt1 | contig 76444 bp, 75 predicted proteins | sample 5400451 | NCBI WGS metagenome assembly WNFE01 (sample SAMN13153344, study PRJNA577476) | soil metagenome | isolation source: 200 cm saprolite under Douglas fir tree site 2 hole 2 | place: USA:California | collected 2015-04-18
CCCGCACCGCCACCCCGCTGAACTTCGTGTGCAGCACCTTCGTGATCGCCGACGTCAACGTCGTCTTGCCGTGATCGATGTGCCCAATCGTCCCGATGTTCACGTGCGGCTTCGTCCGGTCAAACTTCTGCTTGGCCATCCGGGGGACCTCCTCGTAACCCTACCGGTCGCTGTTGATGGAGCCCATGTCCGGGCTTGAACCGGAGACCTCGTCCTTACCAAGGACGCGCTCTGCCAACTGAGCTACATGGGCCTGAATGTCGAGCCTCATCCTATGCGCGATGCCAGGGACACGGGTGGAGCGGGAAACGGGATTCGAACCCGCGACCCCCAGCTTGGAAGGCTGGCGCTCTACCGCTGAGCTATTCCCGCCCATGGTCCCGCCGCGCTCGATGTCTGTCAAAACCGCACAAGTGGTGGTGGGGAGAGGAGGATTTGAACCCCCGAAGGCGTTCGCCAGCAGATTTACAGTCTGCCCCCTTTGGCCACTTGGGTATCTCCCCGCGTGTACGCCTGATTGTAACCCCTTGATAAAACTGGCGCTGGCGGGAGGATTTGAACCCCCGACCCACTGCTTACAAGGCAGTTGCTCTACCAACTGAGCTACGCCAGCAGTCGCAAACCCTCACTTTAGGTTTGGGCCCCCATCAAGTCAAGGGTTTTCTGTCAAGTCCTTTGTTCCCGGCCTCGCTGGCGGAGCACTTCGTAGCAAAGGACGGCCGCGGCGGCCGAAACGTTCAGCGATTCGAGCCGGCCGCGCATCGGGAGGCTCACCAGGAAGTCGCAGGTCTTGGCCACCAGGGGCCGGAGCCCCTCTCCCTCCCCGCCCAGCACGAGGCATACGGGGCCGGTCAGATCCAGCTCCCACGGCAGCTTGCCGCCGGCCGGCACGGCTCCTACTGTCCACACCCCTTCCTTCTTGAGGGTTTCGAGCGCGTGCACCAGGTTCGTCTCCCGCGCCACCGGGATCAGCTCCGCCGCCCCCATGGCCGACTTCGCGGCCGCGCCCGTCAGGCCGGCAGCGTGGTGCTTGGGCACGATGACCCCGTGGGCGCCGGTGGCCTCGGCCGTTCGGAGCACGGCCCCCAGGTTCCGGGGGTCCTGCACCTGGTCCAGGGCGAGGAAGAACGGAGCCTCCCCCCGCCCGGCCGGGATCTCGAGCAGATCGCCCAGCGAGGCGTAGCTCGCGCCGGCCACGCGGGCCACCACCCCCTGGTGATGGATGTCGCCGGCCATCGCGGTGAGCTGGTCGCGGGTGCGATACGAGATCTTCACGCCCTGGCGCTTGGCCAGGCTCAGGAGCTCGTGCAGCGCGGGCCCGCGGCCCTCCGACAGGATCGCGATCTCCTCCACCCGCCGGCTCCCGGTCCGGAGGAACTCGAGCACCGGGTTGCGGCCGAAGAGCGGCGCGCCCTCCTCGGGCGGCTCGGGCATCTCCCGCGGCTCGCGCGTCACGACTGCAGCTTCCAGGTCGTCCCGTCCCGGGTGTCCTCGATGATGACGCCCAGGCGGGCAAGCTCGTCCCGGAGCCGGTCGGCTTCCCCGAAGTCGCGCTGCCGCCGCGCCTCCTGGCGCAGGTAGACGAGCGATTCGATCCGGGCCTTGAGCTGCGGATCGACGGCGGCTTCCTTGCGCGCGCCCTCGAGCAAGCCGAGCACCCGCGCCAGCATCACCAGCTCGCCCACGCCCAGCAGGAACGCGCCCGCGCCCGCGGTGCCCTGGGCCACCTGGTCGCGCGCCGCGTGCAGCACCCTGGCCAGATCGAAGAGGACCCCCAGGGCCTGGGGGGTATTGAAGTCGTCGTCCATCGCCGCCTCGAAGCGGGCGCGGTGCGCCGCGACCTCGTCGAAGAGCCCGTGGTCCGGCCCCGGCGCCGGCGTCCCGCGCGAGGCGATGCGGTCCGCCTCGTCCTTCAGCGATCGCAGCCGGGCGAGCGCGCGCCCCGCCTCCACGATGCGCTCGTCGCCGAACTCGAGGGGATGGCGGTAGTGCGTCCCCAGGAGGTAGAGGCGGAGGGCCTCCGGGTCGTGCCGGCGCACGAGGTCCTTGATCGTGAGCGTGTTGCCCAGCGACTTGGACATCTTCTCCGCGGCCAGGTTGACGAAGCCGTTGTGCAGCCAGTAGCGCGCAAAGGGCTTGCCGGTCGCCGCCTCGGACTGCGCGATCTCGTTCTCGTGGTGCGGGAAGATCAGGTCCTCGCCGCCCCCGTGGACGTCGAGCACCTCGCCCAGGTACTGCATGGCCATGGCCGAGCACTCGATGTGCCACCCCGGCCGGCCCTGCCCCCACGGGCTCTTCCACGAAGGCTCGCCGGGCTTCGTCGCTTTCCAGAGCGCGAAGTCCATCGGATCGCGCTTGCGCTCGTCCACCTCGACCCGCGCGCCCGCCTGCAGCTCCTCCAGGTTCTTGCCGGAGAGCTTGCCGTAGCCGGGGAAGCGTCGCACCTCGAAGTAGACGTCGCCCTCCACCGGATAGGCCACGCCCTTGGCGATCAGCCGCTCGATGAGCGCGATCATCTGCGGCACGTGCTCGGTGGCCTTGGGCTCGATGTCGGCGGGCGCGACGCCGAGCGAGGCCATGTCGGTCCGGTACTCCTCGATGTAGCGCTCCGAGATCTCCTGCGCCGACACGCCCTCCTGGTTCGCCTTCCGGATGATCTTGTCGTCGATATCGGTGAAGTTCTTGATGAACTTCACCGCGTGCCCGCGGTGCTTGAGATAGCGGCGCATCACGTCGAAGACGATGGCGCTCCGGCCGTGGCCGATATGGCTCAGGTCGTAGACGGTGACGCCGCAGACGTACATCCGTACCAGGCCCGCGTGCAGCGGCGCCAGATCCTCCTTGCCGCGCGTGAGTGTGTTGAAGACGCGCGGGGCCATCAGGCGGTCTCCACGCTGACCACGGCCAGCGAGGCGATGCCTTCCTCGCGGCCGAGCAGGCCCAGGTGCTCCGGGCTCTTGGCCTTCACGCTCACCCGGTCGGGCCCCAGGCCCATGGTCGCGGCGAGCTGCGTGGCCATCTCAGGCAGGAACGGGGCCAGGCGCGGCGCCTGGCAGATCACCGTGACATCGACGTTGACCACGCGCGCTCCCTTGGTGGCAATCAGATCCATCACCGATCGCAGCAGACCGAGACTCGAGGCTCCTTTGTAACGTGGATCGGTGTCCGGGAACAGCCGTCCGAGATCCCCCAGGGCGAGCGAGCCGAGCAGTGCCTCGCAGACCGCGTGCGTGAGGACGTCGGCGTCGGAATGCCCGCCCAGCCCGCGCGCGGCGGGCACCGTCACCCCTCCCAGCACCAGGGGCCGTCCCTCGACCAGCGGATGCAGGTCGAAGCCCAGCCCGGACCGGAACACCGTCATCCCCGGCGACGGGGCGCGGCCCAGGCCCGGGCCGTCTGGAGATCCTCCGGCGTCGTGATCTTGAGGTTCTGCCCGAGCCCCTGCACCATGGCCACCGTCACGCCCAGCCGCTCCACCAGCATCGCGTCGTCGGTCCCCGCGAAGCCGTCCCGTCGCGCCTTGTCGTGGGCCTCCCAGAGTAACGCGCGTGTAAAGGCCTGCGGCGTCTGGGTGAGCCAGAGCCCCTGACGGGGGACGGTGGCTTCGATCGCGCCATCCCTCACCCGCTTCACGGTCTCCCGTACCGGGATCCCGCAGGTGGCCGCGCCGCCCGCCGCGGCGGCCAGCACCCGCCCCACGAGCGCCGCGTCGATGAACGGGCGTACCGCGTCGTGCACCACGACGCGCTCGGCGCGCTCCGGGATCCGCTGCAGCGCCCGCCACACCGACTCCTGCCGGTCGGCGCCCCCCGCCACCACCTCGAGGATCCTGGGCACCCGCAGCCGCGCGAGGAGCCGGCGCGTCTCCGCCACCTGGGCCTCCGGCACCGCCACCACGATGCCGGCGAGGCCGCGCGTCCGGCCGAGGGCCCGCAGGGTGGCGACCAGGATCGGCACCCGGCCCAGACGGAGATACTGCTTCGGCCGGCGGGAGCCCATGCGCGTGCCCAGGCCTCCCGCCGGCACGATGGCGTAGGTCACCGCGGGGCGCTCTCCTCGTCCCGCAGCCGGGCGAAGATCATGCGGCCGGCCGCGGTCTGGTAGATCGTGGTCACGGTCACGTCCACCGTCTGGCCGATGAGCCGCTTGCCGTGCTCCACCACCACCATGGTGCCGTCGTCGAGGTAGGCCACGCCCTGGTTCGCTTCCTTGCCTTCCTTGACAATGTGCACGTGCAGCGGCTCGCCGGGCAGCACCACCGGCTTGAGCGCGTTGGCGAGCTCGTTGATGTTGAGCACCGCGACGCCCGAGAGCTCCGCCACCCGGTTCAGGTTGTAGTCGTTGGTGACGATCTTGCCCCCGGTCGCCCGCGCCAGCTCGATCAGCTTGCGATCGACCTCGCGCGCCTGCGGGAAGTCCACCTCGTCGATGCGCACGGTGACACGCGGCACGCGCTGCAGCCGCTGCAGCACGTCGAAGCCCCGCTTGCCGCGGTTGCGCCGGAGCGCGTCGGCGGAGTCCGCGATCTGCTGCAGCTCGCGCAGCACGAACTGGGGCAGCAGGAGGGTGCCGGCGAGGAATCCGGTCTGGCAGACCTCCACGATGCGCCCGTCGATGATGACCGAGGTGTCCAGGATCTTGTCGCCCTCCTGGCGCACCGCGGTCTTGGGGAAGAGCTTGACCGACATGTCTTCCAGGTCATCACGCTTGGCGAGGGTCACCATCGCGCCCAGGTAACCGAGCAGCAGCGCGAAGAGCCCGCGCCCGAGCGCGCCCGCCCCGGGCACCACCGCCTCGACCGCGGTGCCCAGGCCCAGGCCGAGCACCACGCCCAGCATGGCGCCGGTGGCGCCCCAGAAGAGCCGGTCCACCGGGATGCGCCGGGCCTGCCACTCGAGCAGGACGACGAGCACGCCGGCCAGGAAGCCGGCGCCGCCGAGGAAGAAGTTGTTCGGGGGGTGCAGGCCGAGGGCGTGCGCCAGCGCGAAGCCGGCGGCGGTAGCCACCATCAGGACCAGCATCCGGACGATGAGCAGACCTATCTGCATCGTGCCCTCACGGTCCCAGCAGGATCTTCACGGCCTCGTCCACCGACCCCACCCCCTGCACGTCCAGGGCATGGCCGCCCCGGTCCGTCAGGCAGCTCTGGGGCACCACGGCCGCGGTGAAGCCCAGCGCGGCCGCTTCCTTGAGTCGTACCTCGAGCCCGGTCACCGCGCGCACCTCCCCGGCCAGCCCCACCTCACCGACCACCACCAGGTCACCCCGCAGCGGGCGGTCGAGATAGCTCGAGGCCGCCGCGAGCACCAGCCCCAGGTCGGCGGCGGGCTCCGAAACCCGCGCGCCGCCGGCGACGTTGACGAAAGCATCCTGCGACTGCAGAGGGAAGCCCACGCGCTTCTCCAGCACCGCCAGCAGCAAGCATACGCGATTGTAGTCGGCTCCCAGAACAGTACGACGCGGGGTGCCGAAGCCGGCCGGGGTGACCAGGGCCTGGATCTCGACCAGGAGGGGACGGGTCCCCTCGAGGCTGGCCACCACCACCGAGCCGGCCGCGTCCTTGGGGCGCTCGGCCAGGAAGAACCCCGACGGGTTCCGGACCTCGGTCAGACCCCGCTCGCCCATCTCGAAGACCCCGATCTCATTGGTGGACCCGAAGCGGTTCTTGACCCCCCGGAGGACCCGGTAGGCGTGGTGCTGCTCCCCCTCGAAGTAGAGGACCGTGTCCACCAGGTGCTCGAGCACCCGGGGCCCGGCGATGGCCCCTTCCTTGGTCACGTGGCCGACCAGGAAGGTGGCGATCCCCCGACCCTTGGCCAGGGCCATGAGCCGCGCCCCGCACTCGCGGACCTGGCTCACGCTGCCGGGGGCCGACTCGAGCCCGGGCAGGTACACGGTCTGGATCGAATCTACGATCAGGATCCGCGGCTGGATGGCGGTCACGTGGGCCTCGACCACCTGGAGATCTGTCTCGGCCACGAAGTAGAGGCCAGCCGGGGACGGGCCGAGCCGATCGGCCCGCAGCTTGACCTGACCCGCCGACTCCTCGCCCGAGACGTACAACACTGGCCCCGCCCGGTCGGCGAGCATCCGGCTGACCTGGAGCAGGAGGGTGGACTTGCCGATGCCCGGGTCCCCGCCGATCAGGACCAGCGACCCCGTCACCACACCGCCCCCCAGGACGCGGTCCAGCTCGGCCATGCCGCTCGACACCCGGTGCCCGCTGCCGTCCAGGGAGATCTCGCGGATCGGCTGGGGCCGGCTCGAGGTGACGCCGGGCCGCGCGACGCCGCGCGCCGGCGCAACCCGCTCCTCCACGAGCTGCACGTAGGTCCCCACCCGAGCGCAGTCGGGGCAGGTGCCGGGCTTGGCCGCGGCGAGCCCGCACTCCTGGCAGCGATAGGCGGTCCGCTCGCGCGCCATCAGCGGCCTCCGCTCCCAGCCGAGCTGCCCGAGGCGCCAGCGCCAATCGTCGAGCGGATCAACGTCCGCAGCAGGAAGCTCCGCCGCGAGCCCTCGAGGAACTGCACGAGGTTCTCGTACACGGTCGGGTCCTCCAGGAGCGCGCCGACGGTGCCCTCGCCCTGCTTGAGCCGGTCGGTGACCGCGCGCAGGTTGGCCATCGCGGCGCGGAAGTCGGCGGTGGCGTCGCCGAGCGAGCCCAGCGTGCCGTCGCTGCTGCCATCGCGGGTGAGCTGGCCGAGCAGGCCCTGGCCCTGGGCCACCCGCTCGGAGACGTCGCGGAAGTTGTGGGCGACTTCGCGGAGGTCGTCGGCGATTGTCTTGTACTGCGGATCGTGGAGCAGGGCCGAGAGCAGGTTGTCGCGCGACTCGAGCTTCTCGGCGGTCCGGCCGACCGTGTCCATCGCGGCCAACAGCGCGCGGACCGACTTGCCGCTGTCCGGCGAGAGCAGCACACCCACCGCGTGGTCGCCCTGCTCGGCCCGGGCCAGGAGCGACTGGGTGCGGGTCAGGATCGCGTTGAGGCGGGTCAAGGCCTCCGGCTCGTCGTAGACCAGCGCGTGGACCAGCCCCTTGCCCGTTTCCACTTCCCGGGTGATCCGGTCCACCCGCTCCGCGGTGGTCTTGAGGCTGGCGGCCAGCTCCTTCACGGTCTGGAGCGTCTCCGCGCCGGCCTTGAACATCTGCTGCATCTCGACCGAGTCCTGGGTCGCCAGGATGTCGCCGGGCTTGAGCGCGGGGGCCGCGGTGGTGCCGATGGTGATCTCCACGATCTTGTCGCCGAGGAGGCCCTGGGTGGAGATCTTGGCCTCCGAGTCGCGGCGCACCCGCTCCGAGAAGCGCCGCGCGATCGTGACCGTCACCCGCACCTTGCCGCCCGGCTGCTCGGGCAGCTCGACCGCGGTGACGCGGCCGATCTGCACGCCGGCCAGGCGCACGGTGGCGCCCTCGATGAGCCCGCCCACCTCGGTGAACTCGGCGACCAGGTCGTACTTGCGCTCGAAGTAGCGGCCCTGGGCCCCGAGCAGGTAGATGATGGCGAAGAACACGAGCAGGCCGGACAGGATGAAGGCCCCGATGCGGATCTGCAGGCCGAGGCGGCCGTCGGCCATGACTAGATCTCCCGCAGCTCGCCGGCGAGGAACCGGCGCACGTCGGGGTTGGCGGAGCGGTGGATCTCGGCGGGCGTGCCCTGGTCCGCGAACTGCCCCTGCAGCAGGATCGCCATCTGGTCGGCCACCAGCTCGGCGAACTCCACGTCGTGGGTCACCACGATCGCGGTATCGCACACGCCGGTGCGAAGCTGGGCGATGAGCTCGGCCACCAGCTTCGCGTTGGTGGGGTCGAGTCCGGCGGTGGGCTCGTCGAAGAAGACCACCTCGGGCTCCACGATCAGAGCCCGCGCGATGCCCACCCGCTTGCGCATGCCGCCGCTCAGCTCGGCGGGCAGGAGCTCGTCGGTGTCGGGCAGCCCGACCAGATCGAGGAAGTGGTGCACGCGATCCGTGATCTCGCCGAGGGACAGCCGAGTGTGCTCGCGCAGCGGGAAAGCCACGTTCTCGAAGACCGTGAGCGAATCAAAGAGGGCCGCCCCCTGGAACACGAAGCCGGTGCGCCGTCTGAGCGGGAGCATCGCTTCCTCGCTCATCCGGTCGATGCGGGCGCCGAAGACGTGCACTTCTCCCGAGTCGGGTTGCGCGAGGCCCGAAGCGATGCGCAGGAGCACCGTCTTGCCCTGGCCGCTCCCGCCCATCACCGCGAGAATCGTCCCCTTGGGCAGGGCGAAGCTCACGCCGCGCAGGACGGGCTTCTCCCCGAACGCCTTCCAGACCTTCCGGACCTCGACGAGCGGCTGGCCGGGTGTCATCGGCTCACCAGTACATGAAGAGGAAGAGCCGCGTGATGAAGAAGTCCGAGATGATCACGCCCATGGCCACCTGCACCACCGTCGCGGTGGTCGAGCGGCCGAGCCCCTCGGTGCCGCCCTCGGTGGCCAGGCCGTTGTAGCAGCCGATCAGGGTGACGAGCCCGCCGAAGACGAAGCTCTTGCCGAGGCCGGTGAGGAAGTCCTTCAGGACGACCCAGTAGGCGATGGTGTTCCAGTATAGATACGCATCGACGTTGCGGTCGAACACGGCGATCAGCATACCCCCGAGCAGGCCCATTCCGTCTGCGAGGATGGTGACGAGCGGGAAGACCAGCACCGCGGCCATGAACCGGGGGACGATCAGCTTCTTGATGTAGTTCACGCCGAGCGCGCGGAGGGCGTCGATCTGCTCGGTGACCTTCATGGACCCGAGCTCCGCGGTGATGCCCGAGGCCACCTTGCCGCCCACCAGGATGGCGGTCAGCACCGGCCCCAGCTCGCGCAGGATGGAGAGGGCCACCACCGGACCCACGTAGTTTTCGGCCCCGAAGCGGGCCATGTTCACCGCGGTCTGCAATGCCAGCACCATGCCGGTGAACAGCGCGGCGGTGAGCGCGACCACGAGCGACCGCACCCCGATGATGTCGATCTCGCGGGCGACCAGCCAGAAGTAGGACGGCGGCAGGGTCAGGTTGCGGGCCACCCGCACGGTGAGCAGCCCGAGGCCGCCGTACCACATGGCGGTCTCTCGCAGGTGGTCCCGCAGATCCTTCGCCGCGATCATCGCCGCGGCTCCAGCGCGAAGCTCTCGACCAGGGCCCGGAACGCGGGCCGCCCGCCGTCGAAGGCCTCGCTCGGGGCCACGTAGAGGAAGTCGTGCACACACGGCTCGGCGCGCACCACCAGGGCCTCCACCGTGACCGTCCGCCCTTCCGCCAGGCCGCGGACCACCGAGTGGGCCGCCTCGCGCCCGCCCACGGTGGACGTGCCGTTCTCCAGCACGTCGCGCCGGGTGAGGCCGAAGGTCAGATGGCGCGCCAGCACGTCGAGCGGCCGCGTGGACTCGCGGCCGGTGCAGGTCGCGTCCACGACCATGCCGCTGGGCTGCGCCGCGCCGCGCAGCGTGAGGTCGGCCCGCTGGCCGGCATCCACCCGCCAGCCGGTGGGCGGCAGCGTCACGCGGTAGCCTTTCGCCGAGTAGAACATCCCGTTCTCGATGCGCCCCGCCGCCGTCGCGCAGCCCGCGAGCAGGCTGAGTGCGAGCAGGCCGCGCGCGAGGGGTTGGCCGGTCACGTGTCCTTCTTGTGGCGGCGGGCGAGCTCCTGGAAGACGCGGCGGAGGGGGATGCCGCGGGCGGTCAGCAGGACCATGGTGTGGAACCAGAGGTCCGCGACCTCGGAGACCACGCGCTCGTCGCCCTCGCCGCCCAGGGCCGCGGTCATCACCTCCGCGGCCTCCTCGCCGATCTTCCGGCAGATCTGGGGCTGGCCCTTCTCGAGCAGCCCCGCCACGTAGGAGCCGGGGGGCGCCGCCACCTTCCGCGACTCGAGCACCCGCTCGAGGACTTCCAGCATCGCGGGGCCCGCCGTCCCCGACGCGGGCACCGCCTCACCGCCGTCGAGGCGCGTGAAGAAGCAACTCCGCGCCCCGGTGTGGCAGGCCACGCCGTCCTGGTGCACCTGGACCAGCAGCGTGTCCCGGTCGCAATCGGCGTAGAGGCCGTCCACGTGCTGGGTGTGCCCCGAGGTCTCGCCCTTGCGCCAGAGCGCGTTGCGCGTCTCGCCCTTGCGCCAGAGCGCGTTGCGCGAGCGCGACCAGAAGTGGCTGAGGCCCGTGCGCCGCGTCTCCTCGAGCGACTCGGGGCTCATCCAGGCGACCATGAGGAGCTGGCCGGTCTCGGTGTCCTGGACCACCGCCGGGATCAGCCCCTGCGCGTCCCACTTGAGATCGTCCCGCGGGCTCACGGCCCGAGCCTCACCGGCACCCCGCGCTCGTAGAGGTAGCGCTTGGCCTCCGGCACCGTGTGCTGGCCGAAGTGAAAGAGAGACGCCACGAGCGCGGCGTCCGCGTGGCCCTCGACCAGGCCCTCGCGGAGATGCTCGAGGCGGCCGACGCCGCCCGAGGCGATGACCGGCACCGACACCGCGTCGGCCACGGCGCGGGTCAGCGCGAGGTCGTAGCCGTCGCCGGTGCCGTCGCGGTCCATGCTGGTGAGCAGGATCTCCCCGGCGCCCAGGCCCTCCACCTCGCGGGCCCACGCCACCGCATCGCGCCCGGTGGGGCGGCGGCCGCCGTGGGTGAACACCTCCCAGTGGCCGTTGGCGGATTTCGCGTCTATCGCGACTACAATGCACTGGCTGCCGAAGGCCCGCGCAGCTTCCGAGACCAGGCCCGGCCGCTCCAGCGCCGCGGTATTGACCGACACCTTGTCGGCGCCGGCCCGCAGGAGGGTGCGGATGTCCTCGAGCGACCGGATCCCGCCGCCCACCGTGAGCGGCATGTAGATTCCCTCGGCGGTGCGCCGGACCACGTCGAGCATGGTGGCGCGCCCCTCGTGCGAGGCGGTGATGTCGAGGAACACGAGCTCGTCGGCGCCCTGGGCGTCGTAGGCCAGCGCGGCGGCGACCGGATCGCCCGCGTCGCGCAGCTCGACGAAGCGGACGCCCTTCACCACGCGGCCGTCCTTGACGTCGAGGCACGGGATGAGCCGCTTGCAGAGCATGGCCGTCTACCGCACCGCGGCCAGCGCGGCGCCCAGGTCCACCGCGCCGCTGTAGAGCGCGCGCCCCACGATGACGCCGGCCAGCTCCGGCACCGTCGCGAGCTGCCGGATGTCGTCGAGCGAGCCGACCCCGCCGGAGGCGAAGACGTCGATGCCCGCCGCCTTGGCCACCGCCTCGGTGCTCCAGAGGTTGGGGCCGTTCTGGGTGCCGTCGCGCGCGATGTCGGTGTAGATGATGCCGGCCGCCCCCGCCGCCGCCGCGTCGCGCGCCAGGGCGATCGCGTCGAGGTCGAGGACGCGCGTCCAGCCGTCCACCGCGACACGCCCGTCGGAGGCGTCGATGCCGACGATGACCTGCTCGCCGAACCGCTCGCACACGAGGCCGAGGAACGCGGGATCGAGCGCGGCCCGCGTGCCCACGATGGCCCACCGCGCGCCCGCTTCCAGCACCGCCTCGACGTGGGCAATCTCGCGCAGCCCGCCGCCCACCTGCACCGGGATCCGGACGGCGGCGATCATGGCGCGGACGAGCTCCGTCTGGGCCGGGCGGCCCGCGAAGGCCCCGTCGAGGTCCACCACGTGCAGGCGTCGCGCGCGCGACTCCTGCCAGCGGCGGGCCACCGCCACCGGGTCGTCGGAGAAGACGGTCTCGGCGTCGGCCCGGCCCTGCAGGAGCCGCACGCACCGCCCCGCCTTCAGATCGACCGCCGGCACGATCTCGAACATTGAACTAGCTACCGTCCCCTCGACGGTTCATGGTCTCCTCGGCTCGCCTTCGGCTGCACCTCGGATCTTGAACGACCATCCACTCCCTGGACGGCTCATGGTCTCCTCGGCTCGCCTTCGGCTGCACCTCGGCCATCGCGATCTCTCTCAACGCGATTCGCGGACGATGGCCGCGAAGTTCTCGAGCATCCGGATGCCCCAGCGCTGGCTCTTCTCGGGGTGGAACTGGGTGGCGTAGAGCGGCCCGCGTGAGACGGCGGCCGGGAAGGTGAGCCCGTAGGTGCAGGTCGCCACCCGGAGCGAGGTGTCGGCGGTCTCCGGATAGTAGGAGTGCACGAAGTAGAAGTGCGCCCCGCTCGGAATGCCGTCGAAGATCTCCAGATTTCCCCGGTGCTCGACCTGGTTCCAGCCCATGTGGGGCACCTTGAGACCCGTGGGGAAGCGCCGCACCGCCCCCGGGATGACGTCGAGGCCCTTGCCCTGGCCGAACTCCTCGCTCTCCGAGAACAGGAGCTGATAGCCGAGGCAGATCCCGAAGAACGGCCGATCGCTCTCGAAGCAGGTCCGCAGCGGCGCGATCAGCCCCAGCGCCTGGAGGCTGCCCATCGCGTCGTGAAAGGCCCCATCGCCGGGCAGCACCACCGCTTCCGCGTCGTCCACCACCTTCGGGTCCTGGGTGACGACGGCGGGCATGCCGACCCGCGCGAAGGCCTTCTCCACGCTACCGAGATTGCCGCGCCCGTAGTCGACGATCGCGATCACAAGCTGCCTTTAGTGGACAGGATTCCCGTGATTCTGGGGCTCAGGCGGGTGGCCTCGGCGAGCGCGCGGCCGGCCGACTTGAAGGTGGCCTCCGCGATGTGGTGGAGGTTCTCGCCGTAGTGCATGTTGAGGTGCAGGGTGATCTCCGCGTTCACCGCCACCGCGCGGAAGAAGTCCTTGAGCAGGTCGAGATCGAAGTTGGCGATGCGGGTGCGCTGCAACGGCACGTTGAAGACGAGATAGGGGCGCCCCGAGATGTCCACCGCCGCGTGCAGCAGCGCCTCGTCCATGGGCAGGAACGAGGCCCCGTAGCGCGCGATCCCCTTCTTGTCGCCGACCGCTTCGCGGAGCGCCTTGCCCAGGCAGATCCCCACGTCCTCCACCGTGTGGTGGAGATCCACGTCGAGGTCGCCCTTGGCGTCCACGGTGAGGTCCATCAGCGCGTGCTTGGACCACGCCTCCAGCATGTGATTGAAGAAGGGGATGCCGGTGTCCACCTTGGCGGCACCGGTGCCGTCCAGGTTGAGCGTCAGGACGATCTGCGTTTCCTTGGTATTGCGCTCGATCCGGCTCTGCCGCGGCACCGCCGGCTCCGTCTTCCCCCGCTCCCCGGTCATCGCTTGCCTCCCGCGCGGGCGATCCGTATCGCGGCCGCCGCGCCGTGTCCGTCCAGTCCTTCCACGCGGGACAGTAGGCCGACATGCGGCCCCGCCTCGGCCAGTCCCTCCGGTGAATACTCGATCACGCTGAGCCGCGTCACGAAGTCCTCGGTCGAGAGCGCCGAGGAGAAACGCGCGGTCCCGCCGGTCGGCAGCACGTGATTCGGCCCCGCCACGTAGTCCCCCACCACCTCGGGCGTGTGGCGCCCCAGGAACACCGCGCCCGCGTGCCGCACCCGCGCGAGCAGGCCCTCCGGATCGGCGACCTGCAGCTCCAGATGCTCCGGCGCGAGGCCGTTGGCCAGGTCCACCGCCTCCTCGAGGCTCGCGGTGAGCACGAGCGCACCGTGGCTCGCGAGCGCCGCGCCCGCGATCGCCCGCCGCGGCAGCCCCGCGAGCTGACGGCCGAGCTCGGCCGCCACCGCGTCGCGCAGCGCGCTTGACGGCGTCAGCAGTATCGCGCGGGCCATCGGGTCGTGCTCGGCCTGGGCCAGCAGGTCGGCGGCCACGAAGGCGGCTTCGGCGGTGTCGTCGGCCACCACCAGGACCTCGCTCGGCCCCGCCACCATGTCGATGCCGACGTCGCCGAAGACCTGGGCCTTGGCCAGGGCCACGTAGATGTTGCCGGGCCCCACGATCTTGTCCACGCGCCGGATGGTCTCGGTTCCGTAGGCGAGCGCGGCGATCGCCTGGGCCCCGCCCACCCGGTAGGCCTCGGTCACGCCCGCGATGCGCGCGGCGGCCAGCACCGCCACGTTCAGCGACCGGTCGGCCGAGGGCGGCGAGACCAGCACGATCTCGCGGACCCCGGCCACGCGCGCGGGCACCACCGTCATCAGCACGGTGGAGGGATAGGCGGCGCGGCCGCCGGGCACGTAGACGGCCACGCGGTCGAGCGGCCGCACCTCCTGGCCGAGGTGCGAGCCGTTGTCGTCCTTCATGCGCCAGGAGCGCGGCGCGCACTCGCGATGGAAGCGCTCGATGCGCTCCGCGGCGTAGCGCAGGGATCGGAGGGTCGCCTCGCCCACCGCGCGCTCGGCCGCCGTGTATTCCTCGGGCCGCACCACGAGCTCCGGGGCGGTCAGCGCTACCCGATCGAAGCGCTGGGTGAAGTCGAGCAGCGCCGCGTCGCCGTTCGCCCGCACCGCCGCGACGATCTCGGCGACCCGGCGCGAGATCTCGGGATCGACCGAACCGGGCGGACGCTCCAGCGCGCGGATCACGCCCGCGATCCCGCTGACTAACGTTTCAAGCCTTCGAATCATTTCTTATATTCGCTCGGCTCGCCTGCGGCTGCGCCTCGCCCTGCCACTGCCTCTCTCATGGAGGTGAGGAGCTGGTTCACGCGCGCGTGCTGGGTCTTGAGCGAGGCGCGGTTGACGATGAGCCGCGCGGTGGAGGTCAGGATCTCCGCCACCTCCACGAGCCCGTTGGCCCGAAGGGTCTCGCCGGACTGCACCAGGTCCACGATGCGCTCGGCCAGGCCCACCAGTGGCGCCAGCTCGATGGAGCCGTCGAGCTTCACCATCTCCACCTGGATGCCGCGCTCCGAGAAGTACTCCTCGGTGAGGCGCGGGTACTTGGTGGCCACCCGCACCCAGGACCACTTGGCCGGGTCGTCGCGCTCCCACAGCTCCTGGGGCTCGGCCACCACCAGGCGGCAGAAACCGAAGCCCAGGTCCACCGGCTCGTACACGTCCGGCTGCTGCTCGAGCAGGATGTCCTTGCCCACGATGCCGAGGTCGGCGGCGCCGTACTCCACGTAGGTCGGGATGTCGGCCGGCTTGAGCAGGATGAACCGCAGCCCCGCCGCCTCGTCGGTCAGAAGGAGCCGGCGCGAATCGGGCTCGACGCCCCGGATGCCCATGCCCGCGAGCAAGGCCAGCGCGGGATCCAGCAGCCGGCCCTTGGGCAGCGCGAGCGTGAGCGACGTCGTCACGGCACGCGCTCGATGGTGGCGCCGAGCGAGCGCAGCTTGACCTCGAGCCGCTCGTAGCCCCGATCCAGGTGATACACGCGTGAGATCTCGGTGCGCCCCCGGGCGGCCAGCCCGGCCAGCACCAGCGAGGCAGAGGCGCGCAGGTCGGTGGCCATCACCGGCGCGCCCTGGTAGTAGCGCTGGCCGCGCACCACCGCGGTGGAGCCCTCGGCCTCGATCTTCGCCCCCAGGCGGGCCAGCTCGGCCGCGTGCATGAAGCGGTTCTCGAAGATGGTCTCGGTGATCTTGCTGATCCCGTCGGCCAGCCCGAGCATCGCCATGAACTGCGCCTGCATGTCGGTGGCGAAGCCCGGGAACGGGTTCGTGATCAGGTCCACCGCCTTCGGCCGCGCCGGCCCCTGGCAGCGGATGCGATCGTCGGTCACCGTGACCGCGGACCCGGACTCCTCCAGCTTGGCGAGCATCGCGGACATGTGGCGCGGCTCGGTGCCGGTCACCGTCACGTCGCCGCCGGTGATGGCGGCGGCCACCAGCAGGGTGCCCGCTTCGATGCGGTCCGGGATCACGCGGTGCCGGGCGCCGGCCAGCTCCGAAACCCCCTCGATCTCGATGCGCTCGGTGCCCGCGCCGTGGATGCGGGCCCCCATGGCGGTGAGCAGCCGCGCCAGATCGGTCACCTCCGGCTCGCGCGCCGCGTTCTCGATCACGGTCGTGCCCTCGGCGAGCGCGGCCGCCATCATGAGGTTCTCGGTGCCGGTCACCGTGACGAGATCGGTGCTGATGCGGGCGCCCTTGAGCCGGCTGGCCCGCGCCTCCACGTAGCCGTTGCGGATGAAGACCTCGGCCCCCAGCTTCTGGAAGCCTTTGAGGTGCTGGTCGATGGGCCGCACCCCGATGGCGCAGCCGCCGGGCAGGGCCACCTTGGCGAGGCCGGTCCGCGCGAGCAGCGGGCCCAGCACCAGAACCGACGCGCGCATGGTCGAAACCAGCTCATAGGGCGCCTCGTTGCTCGTCACCTTCTCCACCACGACCCGCGTGCTGCCGTCGGCGTCGGTGGAGACGACCCCGCCGAGCCGCTCCAGCAGCGAGCGCGTGGTGGTCACGTCGGCGAGCGCGGGCACGTTCTCCAGCACCACCGGCCGCGCGGTGAGCAGCGCCGCGCAGAGCGCGGGCAGCGCCGCGTTCTTGGCCGCGCTCGCCGCCACCTCGCCCCGCAGGGGCGCGCCGCCTTCGACGATGAGTCGGGTCGCCATCAGCAGCCCTCCCGGCGCGCCGCGCCGGAGGCGCAGGCCACGAGTGTGGTCCGCGTGTCCTCCCAGCGCCCGCCGATGTACCGCTCCACGCCGTTGAGATCCCGCCGGGCCCGGATGCCGGAGAATCCCTCGGCGGCCATGAGCGAGGCGAGCGGGCCCGCCTGCTCCTCGCCGATCTCCATCAGCAGCCACCCGCCCGGCTTCAGCACCGGGGGCGCTCCCGCCACGATGCGGCGGATCACGCCGAGGCCGTCCGGCCCGCCGTCCAGCGCGGCGCGCGGCTCGTGGCGCGACACCTCGGGCGGCAGCGACGCGATCACCGCGCTCGGCAGGTATGGCGGGTTGGCCACCACCAGGTCGAGGCTCGCCGACAGCGAGCCGAGGGGCGCGAAGAGATCGCCCGCGAGCAGCCGCACCCGCGCCGAGAGCCCGAGCTCGCGGACGTTTCGAGACGCGACGGCGAGGGCGCCCGCCGCCACCTCGACGGCCAGCACCTCCGCACTGGGCAGCGCCGAGGCGAGCGCGCAGGCGATGGCGCCGCTGCCGGTGCCGAGGTCGGCGACCACCGGATCCGGGCGGCCCGCCAGCACCTCCAGCGCCCACTCCACGAGGCCTTCCGTCTCCGGGCGCGGCACCAGTACGTCGGGGGTGACGGCCAGGCGCAGACCGTGGAAGTCCTCCCAGCCGAGCAGGTACTGGAGCGGCTCGTGGCGCGCCCGGCGCTCGATCAGCTCCCGGTAGTGGGCGGCCTCCGCCGCGGTCAGCCGGCGGGCCGGCTCCAGGTAGAGGGCGAAGCGTTCGACGCCCAGGAGCCCGCCGAGGAGCCACTCCGCCTCCGGGCGCGCCGTCTCGATCCCGGCCTCCTCGAGCGCGGCGGCCGCGCGCCCGAGCAGCGCGGGGACGGTCGAGTCCGCGGCGACCCCGATCACGACACGCTCTCCGCGAGCTTCTGGCTCTGCTCGCGATCGCGCAGGCCATCGATCAGCTCGTCGAGATCGCCCTCGAGCACGGCGGGAAGCCGGTGCAACGTGAGGTTGATGCGGTGATCGCTGACGCGCCCCTGCGGGAAGTTGTAGGTGCGGATGCGCTCGCTGCGCTCGCCGGTGCCGACCTGGCTGCGCCGGTCGGCCGCGATGGCAGCGGCCTGCTCCTCCTGCGCCCGCTCCAGCAGGCGGGCCTTCAGCACCCGCAGGGCCTTCGCGCGGTTCTTGATCTGCGAGCGCTCGTCCTGGCAGGTGACGACCAGCCCGGTCGGCAGGTGGGTGAGCCGCACCGCGGAGTCGGTGGTGTTGACGCCCTGCCCACCCGGCCCCGAGGAGCGATAGACGTCCACCTGGATGTCCTTCTCGTCCACCTTCACGTCCACGTCCTCCGCCTCCGGCAGCACCGCCACCGTCACGGTCGAGGTGTGGATGCGCCCGCTCGACTCGGTGGCGGGCACGCGCTGCACGCGGTGCACGCCCCGCTCGTACTTGAGCCGGCTCCACGCCCCGCGGCCCTGCACCAGCGCGACGACTTCCTTGAGGCCGCCCACGCCGGTGGGGTGGCTGTCGATGACCTCCCACTTCCAACGCTGCCGCTCCGCGTACTTGGTGTACATGCGGAACAGCTCGGACGCGAAGAGGCCGGCCTCGTCGCCGCCCGCCCCGGCCCGGATCTCCAGGAACACGTTCTTGTCGTCGTTGGGATCGCGCGGGATGAGGAGGCCCCGCAGCTCCTCCTCGAGCTTGGCCTGCCGCGCGGTCAGCTCGTCGATCTCGGCCTGGGCCAGCTCGCGCATCTCGCGGTCGGCGTCCTCGGCCAGGATGTGGCGGGCCTCCGAGACGCGGGCGAGCACGCTCTTGTAATCGTCGAACTTCTGCACCGTGTCGGCGAGGTCGGCCGCGGCCTTGGCGGTGCGCGCATAGACCGCCGGCTGCCCGATCACCTGGGGATCGGCCAGCGAGCGGTTCAGCTCGCCGTAACGCTCTTCGATCTGCCGGAGCTTGTCGAACATGGGGGCGCCTCAGGAGAAACCCGGAGAGCGGCGCCGCCGCGGCTGGAAACGACCGAGTAACGGATGCTGAATCTGCGGCTCGGAGCGCGGCGCGGCGCCGAGCCGGGCCCTACCCCTCGGTGGTCGTCTTCCTCTTGTACTTCCGCTGGAAGCGCTCGACCCGCCCGGCGGTGTCCAGGAACCTCTGCTTCCCCGTGAAAAAGGGATGACACTTGGAGCAGACCTCCACCTTGATAGTCGGCACGGTGGAGCGGGTGTGGATGACCTCCCCGCAGTTGCAGGTGATCGTCGTATCAACGTATTCCGGATGAATGCCAGCCTTCACGGCGCACCTCCTAGATGGGTCTTAGAGAATACCAGGATGGGCGTGAAAACGCAAAAATCCGGCCTACGCGAGCTGGTTCATCTGGTTCAGGAAGTCCTTGTTAGTCTTCATCATTTTCAGCTTGTCGAGCAGCAGCTCCATGGCCTCGACCGGGTTGAGCTGGGACAGGGCCTTGCGGAGCAGCCAGACTTTCTGAAGCTCGTCCTTCTCCAGCAGCAGCTCTTCCTTCCGGGTCCCGGTCTGCTCGATATTGATCGTCGGGAAGATGCGCTTGTCCATCAGGCGCCGGTCCAGGTGGACCTCCATGTTGCCGGTGCCCTTGAACTCCTCGAAGATCACGTCGTCCATCCGGGAGCCGGTGTCGACGAGGGCGGTGGCCATGATGGTGAGCGAGCCGCCCTCCTCCACGTTCCGGGCCGCCGCGAAGAAGCGCCGGGGCCGCTGGAGCGCGTTGGCGTCGAGACCGCCCGAGAGCACCTTGCCGGAGGACGGGATGACCGCGTTGTGGGCGCGGGCGAAGCGGGTGATCGAGTCGAGCAGGATCACGACATCTCGCTTGTGCTCGACAAGGCGCTTGGCCTTCTCGATCACCATGTCCGCCACCTGGACGTGCCGCTGTGGCGGCTCGTCGAAGGTGGAGGAGATGACCTCGCCCTTCACGGAGCGCTGCATGTCGGTGACCTCTTCCGGGCGCTCGTCGATGAGCAGCACGATGAGGTACACCTCGGGGTGGTTCTTGGCGATGGCGTTGGCGAGGTTCTGCAGCAGGACCGTCTTGCCGGTGCGCGGAGCCGCCACGATGAGGCCGCGCTGGCCCTTGCCGATGGGGCAGAGCAGGTCCATGGCCCGCGTGGTCAGGTTGTCCGAGTCGTGCTCGAGCCGGAGCCGCTCCATCGGGTAGAGCGGGGTCAGGTTGTCGAAGAGCGTCTTGTCCCGCGCCTGCTCCGGCGTCTCGAAGTTGATCGCCTCGACCTTGAGCAGCGCGAAGTAGCGCTCGCTGTCCTTGGGCGGTCGCACCTGGCCGGAGATGGTGTCGCCGGTGCGCAGGTCGAAGCGCCGGATCTGCGAGGGCGAGACGTAGATGTCGTCGGGGCCCGGCAGGTAGTTGTAGTCCGGCGCGCGGAGGAAGCCGAAGCCGTCGGGCAGCACTTCCAGCACGCCCTCCGCGAAGATGAGCCCGTCGCGCTCGGCCTGTCCCTGCAGGATCTTGAAGATCAAATCCTGCTTGCGAAGGCCGCTGGTGCCCTGGACACCCAGCTCCTTGGCGACGTTGTTGAGATCGGTGATGGTCTTGTCCTTGAGCTCGGACAGGTTCATCCGCTTTCCTCCTGCACCGACCGCCCCGCTGGTCTCAGTAGGGACGGGCGGCTCGGCGGGGACGGCAGACGGCTTCGGCGAGGGACGCTTCGGGCTACGTTCTGAAGAAGAGATGGTCGTCTCCGGCGGGTTGCGTGTGTACGGGTGTAATCTCTAGGAGGTTGGCTGCCGTGCTTCGCGAACCACTGTCCCACACGGTTTCCAGCCCTGTCAACCCCAGATTTACATACGGATATCGATGATCGCGCGCTGCTTGATCTCCACGAGCCAGTCCTTGAGCCGCGTGTCGTACTTCTGGCGGTAGAGGATCTCGCGGATCTGGCCGCGCACCTGCACGAGCGAGTCCCCGGTGAGGGCGTCGCGCGAGTCGAGACGGAAGAGGTGATAGCCGATCGGCGAGCGGAAGGGCGTCGAAGCCTCGCCCGGCGAGAGACGCAGGATCGCGTCCTCGATGTCCTGGGCCAGCTCGCCGCGCTTGAGATTGCCGAGGGAGCCGCCGTCCTTGCCGGACGGATCCTCCGAGTGCTTCTTGGCCAGCTCGATGAAGTCCTGCCCCTCGAGCAGGTGCCCGTAGATCTCGTCGGCCCGGAGCCGCGCCGCCGTCCATCCCTCCTCGCCCTTGGCTGGATCCGGCAGCACCAGGATGTGCCGAGCCCCGAAGGTGAGGCCGGTCTCGAGCTTCTCGCGGTTCTCCACGAGGTACTTGTCGATCTCCTGCTCGGTGACCGAGATGCGGAGGGCGACCTTCCGCCGCACCACCCGCTGGACCATGAGCTGCTCGCGCAGCCGCTTCTTGACGCCCTCCAGGGTGAGGCCCTGCGTCTTGATCATGGCCTCGAACTCGGTGTCGTCCTTGGCCTTGAGCTTCTTCATGATGTCGCCCAAGGACTCGGCGAGCTCCGCGTCCTCCACCACCACCTTCTCCCGCTCGGCCTGCTGGAGCTGAATCCGGTTCTCGATCAGGTTCTGCAGCAGCCGGCTGCGCAGCACCTTGCGCGCCTCGCCGTCGGAGGGCCGCTCCCGCGTCTCGGCCAGGTAGTAGAGCTCGGCCTCGTCGAGCTCGTACTGGGTGATCGCGTCGTTATTTACCACGCAGATCACCCGGTCCACCACGTCGTCCGAGTCGTGGAGCTGATCCCGCGAGGTCAGGATGGGCGCGGAGGCGTGCGGCTGCGCCTTCGGCGCCTCCGCGGGCGCCGCCGTCTTGCTCTTGCCGACCAGCGGCACCCAGCTCGGGATCGAGCAACCCGAGACCACGAGGGGGAGGAGCAGCAGGGCGACCGTCGCGGCCCGCCGCGGGCTCATCGGAGGGAATCCAGGAGCTTCGCGAGGGCGTCGCGCACCGCGGGCCAGGGTTCGGCAGGGATCCGCGCTTCCACCGTGTACTCCTTTCTGAGTTTCAGAGCGCCGCGGCTGGCCGCGATCGTCTTGAGCATCCGTTCCGGCGTGACCGGGGTCGACGCCGCGAAGGTCAGGACCGCGCGCCCGCCGCCCGCCTCCACCCGCTCGAGGCCGAGCGCCCGGGCGGCCACCCGGAGCCCCACCACGTCCAGCAGCCCCTCCACCGCGGGCGGCGGCGGGCCGTAGCGATCGGCCAGCTCCGCGCGCGCGTCGGCGACGTCCTCGGACCGCTCGATCTCGGCCAGCCGCTTGTAGAGCGCCAGGCGCTGATTCACCTCGGGAACGTACGCCTCGGGCAGGAGCGCTTCCACGTCCGCCGAGATCACCGGGTCGACGCGCTCGGTCGCCGGGTCGCCCTTCAATTCTCTCACGGCCTCCGCGAGGAGCTTGCTGTAAAGATCGAATCCGACGGCGGCGATGTGCCCGTGCTGGGCCGCCCCCAGCAGGTTGCCGGTGCCCCGGATCTCCAGATCCCGCATGGCCAGCCGGAGCCCCGCCCCCAGCTCGGTGGACTCCTCGATCACCCGCAGCCGCCGCTGGGCGGTCTCGTCCACCCGCCCGTCGGCGGGCACCATGAGGTAGGCGTAGGCCTGCTGCCGCTCCCGCCCTACCCGGCCCCGGAGCTGGTAGAGCTGGGCCAGGCCGAAACGGTCGGCCCGGTTGATGATTATCGTGTTCGAGGCCGGGATGTCCAGGCCCGATTCCACGATGGATGTCGAGACCAGCACGTCGGCCTGGCCGTCCACGAACTTGACCATCACGCTCTCCAACTCCCGCTCCGCCATCTGGCCGTGCCCCATCACCACCCGGGCCTCCGGGACCAGGCTCTTGATGAAGGTGGTCATGGAGGCGAGCGACTGGATGCGGTTGTGGACGAAGAAGACCTGCCCGCCCCGGTTCAGCTCCCGCTCGATCGCCTCCTTGATGACGGTGCGGCTGAACGCGGTGACCACCGTCTCCACCGGCAGCCGGTCGAGCGGCGGCGTCTCGATCACCGAGAGGTCGCGCACCCCGGAGAGCGCCATGTGGAGCGTGCGCGGGATCGGGGTGGCGGTGAGCGTCAACACGTCCACCGAGGTGCGGAGCTGCTTGAGCCGCTCCTTGTGGGAGACGCCGAAGCGGTGCTCCTCGTCCACCACCAGGAGCCCGAGGTTCTTGAACGACACGTCCTTGGACAGGAGCCGGTGCGTGCCCACCACCACGTCCACCGCGCCGGCGGCGAGCCCCGCCACCACCTGTTTCTGCTCCTTCGGGCTGCGGAAGCGCGAGAGCAGCTCGACCCGCGCCGGGAACGGGCCGAAGCGCTCCACGAACGTGTTGAAGTGCTGCTGGGCCAGCACGGTGGTGGGCACGAGCACCGCCACCTGCCGGCCGTCCGCCACCGCTTTGAAGGCCGCGCGGAGCGCGACCTCCGTCTTGCCGTAGCCGACGTCGCCCGCCACCAGACGGTCCATCGGACGGCCGCCCACCATGTCGGTCTTCACTTCCTCGATGGCCCGGAGCTGGTCCGGCGTCTCCTCGAAGCGGAAGGCGGCCTCGAACTCGCCCTGCCAGGGCGTGTCGTCCGAGAAGTGCGGCCGCTCGGCGACCGAGCGGGTGGCGTAGAGCTTGAGCAGAGCCTCCGCCATGTCGCGCAGCGCGGCCCGCACCGATTCCTTCAGGCGCTGCCACGCGCCGCCCCCGAGCCGGTCGAGCCGCGCCGAGCCCTCGGGCGCGCCCATGTACTTGGAGATCAGGTCGAGCCGCTCGACGGGCAGGTAGAGCCGGCCGCCGTCGGCGTACTCCAGCAGCAGGAAGTCGGCGTCGTGCCCCTCGGAGGACAGGGTGCGGAGGCCGTGGTAGCGGCCGATGCCGTGCTGCTCGTGCACCACCAGGTCGTTGGAGGCCAGGTCGTTGAACGAAGCGATGGCCGCGCCGCGCTGGAAGAGCGGGCGCCGGAGGCGGCGACGCTGGGCCCCGAAGATCTCCTCCTCGCAGAGCACGATGAGGCCGAGCGCCGGGATCTGGAAGCCCGCCCCGCACTCCCCCACCACCACCGCGAGCCCTTCCTGGCTCCAGAGGGTCCCCTCGGGCCACGGCTCGAGATCGTGCTCGGCCAGCATCTGACGCAGCCGCTGGCTCTGCCGCTCGTCGTCGACCACCAGGCGCACCGTGAAGCCCTCGCCTCGCCAGGTGCGGATCTCGCCGGCCAGCGCCTTGAACTGGCCGCGGTAGCCGCCGATCGATCGGGTGCCCATCGAGACGCGCGGCCCCGCGCCCTCGCTGCGCTGGAGCAGCGGCAGCTCGAGCCGCTGGAAGCGCTCGAGCACGGAGGCGAGCGGCGCCGCCGAGGGCGCGTCGTCCGACGGCGCCTCCAGCATGGCGGGATCCTCGAGCACCACCAGGATCCCGGGCGGCAGGTAGTCCACCAGGGTGACCGGCGCCGCGTCCTTCGAGCCGAGCGGCAGCACGGTCAGCTCGCGGAGCGGCGCGATCGAGCGCTGGGTGGTGGGATCGAAGACGCGGAGGGACTCCACCTCGTCGCCGACGAACTCGGCGCGCACCGGCCGCGCGTGGGTGGGCGAGAAGATGTCCACGATGCCCCCGCGCACGCTCCACTGCCCGACCTCCATCACGGTCTCGACGCGCTCGTAGCCCGCGCCCTGGAGCAGCTCGAGCAGGATCTCGCGGTCGCTGGTCTCCCCCACCGTCATCGTGAACGTGCGGCTCCGGAACGCGGAGGGCGGCGGCACCGGCTCCGAGAGCCCGGAGGGCGTGGCCACGATCACCACCGCGTCGCCGTCGAGCAGGCGCCGGCAGCACAGCGCGCGCTCCGCGTCGGGCTCCCGGTGGCGGGTGCCACGCCAGGAGGTGCCGGTGCCCGAGGGGAACTCGAGCACACGGGCGTGCTCGCCGTCGTCGTCGCCCGCGGCGGGGCCGCCCGAGATCGAGGACACGAAGAACGCGGCGTCCAGCGCCATCCGGTGACGCGGCGACGGGCCCGGCGTGAGCAGGAGGATCGGCCGGCCGGTGCGCTCCCGCAGCGCCGCCACCACCAGGGCGCGCGAGGAGCCCCAGAGGCCGTCGGCGCGCAGGCAGGGTACTCCCCGGGCGAGGGCCGCGAGGACATCGTCGAGCGCGGCCCACCGGGACAGAACAGACTCGCGAGGCACGATCATCACGGACGACAGCACATCAGAGGTACCACCGGCGGCGAGCGGCGTCAAATTCGGGAGCTAGCGGGAGCCCTGTGCGAGATAGAAGGAGAGCGTCTCCAGCTCGATGGCCAGGTCCACGTTCTTCAGGCGGACGTCCTTGCCCGCCTTGATCCGCCCCGGCGCGAAGTTGAGGATGGCCTTGATCCCCGCCGCCACCAGCTTCTCGGTGACCACCTGGGCGGACTCGCCGGGCACCGCCACGATCGCGATCTGGAGATTGCGCGCCTTGGCCTCGCGCGGCAGATCCTCCATCGACTGGATGGTGACGCCGTCCACCGCCTTGCCCCACTTGGCCGGATCCTCGTCGAAGATCGTCGAGATCCGGAAGCCTTGGCGGGCGAACCCCTTGTAGTGGAAGAGGGCGGAGCCGAGGTTGCCGAAGCCCACCAGCGCCACCTGCCACTCGCGGTCGAGCCCCAGGATGCGCTGCAGCTCGGCCTTCAGGCCGGAGACGTAGTAGCCGATGCCGCGCACCCCGAACTCGCCGAAGTAGGCGAGGTCCTTCCGCACCTGGGCCGAGTTGAGGCTGAAGCGCTCCGCCAGCTCCTGGGAGGAGATGGTCTTGACCCCGTCTTCTTCTAACTGTTGCAGACTGCGCGTGTAGACGGACAGACGGCGCACCGTCATCTCCGGAATCCGGGGGATCTTGAACGGGGACCGTCGCGCCATATTCGTTCCCGGGCGTTCACCACGCCCGTCGGGGCCGCCTCGCGGAAATGCCCGCGTGCCGTCCCGGGGCGACGCCCCGGGACGGTGTCTTCGAGCTTGCCGCTACCTTACGACTTGACGAACAGCAGGATGACCGCGATGACGAACACGAACAGCACCAGCGACTCGATGAAGGCCAGGCCGAGCAGCATGGCGGTCTGGATCCGGGCGATCGCGCCGGGCTGCCGCGCCATCGCATCCACCGCCTGCCCGGCCGCGCGGCCCTGACCGAGACCGCAGAGGCCCGCGGCCAGGCCGAAGCCCAGGCCCGCGGCCAGCACCGCGAAGGCCTTGGCCATGTCGCTGCTGCCCGCGGCGGCCGCCGCCTGCGCCCAGGCCATCCCCGGGACCGCCAGAATCGCCATCATGCTCATGGTGACAATGCGTTGCACGGCTCTCCTCCTTGTTGAGGGTGACTGCGACTTAGTGATGCTCGGCTTCCTCGACCGCCGCCGCGATGTACAGCATGGCCAGCTTGCAGAAGATGAAGGTCTGGATGAAGGCGACCAGGATCTTCAAGGGGAACAGGAAGCCCACGACGAACACGACCATGATCAGCGCGGCGGGCGCTCCGATCACGAGCCCCGCCACCGAGCCGCGGAGGGCCCAGCCCAGCATCCCGTCGAAGCCCATCATGAAGAAGAAGATGGCGAGGAGGATGTGGCCCGCCATCATGTTGCCGAAGAGGCGGAGCGAGAGCGAGAGCGGCCGGGCGCAGTGGCTGATGATCTCGATGACGAACATCAGGGGCTTCAGCACCGCCGGTACCGGCCCCGCGAAGTGCTTCAGGTACGCGATGAAGCCCTGCTTGCGGACGCCGATCACGTGATAGGTCACGAACACGATCAGGGCGCAGGCCGCGGTGGTGTTGAGGTTGGCGGTGGGCGCCACCAGCCCGGGCACGAGCCCCATGAGGTTCGAGACCAGGATGAAGAGCCCGAGCGTGGCGATCAGCGGCAGGTAGCGGCGGCCGCCGGGCCCGATCGTCTCGTCCAGCTCCTTCACGAACTGCTCGAGGACGATCTCCATGAAGTTCTGGCTGCCCGTCGGCACGAGCTGCACCCGGCGCGAGGCCACGAAGGACACCGCGACCAGGATGGCCATCGCGATCCACGTATAGAGGATGTGGTCCGGGATGGCTGCGATGTGCAGGATCGGCGGGTGCTCGATCAGCTCCATGTCAGGCGTTTCTCCGCGCGTCGAGCAGGCCCTGGGCCAGCAGCACCGGCGGCAGGGCCGCGAGGCCGACCGCCACCGCCACCGGATGCGCCCAGCCCTGCGCCACCAGCAGGCCGAGGGCGCCGAAGGTGAAGAGCTGCCGCAACCCCATCCGGCTCAGGCGTCCAACCCCCGGGGAGCCCTCCGCGATCAGCGCGGTGGCGCGGCCCACGTCGCGGGCCAGCCAGCGGAAGTTGACGAGGGCGATGCCGCCGCCGCCGCTCACGCCGGCCGCCGCGGGCACGCCCGCCAGCCACCAGGCGCCCACCGCCAGGGCGGCCACGGTGGCGGCTCCCGTCCAGGTCACGCGCGCGGCCAGATCAGCGGTCATCGGGGTTCGACTCGTTCAGTGTCTTGATTGTCCTGTAAAAATTCGCGCCGGCCGCCACGATGCCCAATGCGAGGCCGATCAGCAAGAGCCACGGGCCCGTCCCTAGCCAGCGATCCGCGAAGTAGCCCGCCGCGAGCCCGATGGCCACGCACGCGAACAACATCGTGCCCAGATTGACGAGCTGAGCGGTCTGATTCCGCGACGGCCCCCTCTCGGCCGGAGCCATGTGAACAGGAACACTATCACAGCCCCCCAAACCTGACAAGCGACCGCAACTACTTGATTAATTTGCCTGAACTCCTCACATCAGCATGTCGGCAGAGAACAAGCAGGATGGGGTCAGGTCTTGCATTCCTACATTTTTCTCCCGCCGGGAGAAGTCTGCCCGCGCGGAAATGTAGGAATGCAAGACCTGACCCCCAACGACCACCACTAGCCGAAGACGCCGCCCATGCGGGTGCCGGCCATGCGATTGATGATGGCGACGCTGAGGGCGGCGACCACGATCAGGATGACGCCGAGCGCGGCGGCCTCGTTGGCGCTGCCCGCGATGTAGAAGGCGAAGATCCCGTTGGTGATGGACTCCCAGCCGCCAAGGGCCAGGAACAGCACCGCGGAGGCCTCCTGCAGCGAGGTCATGAACGAGAAGAGGCCGCCCACCAGCACGCCCTTCCAGATCATGGGCAGCGTGACGTCCTTGAACGTCCGCACCCCCGAGGCGCCCACGCTCGAGGCCGCCTCCTCCAGCGAGCGGTGCACGAGCAGCAGCGAGGCGAACGACCCGCGCACCGTATAGGGCAAGCGCCGCACCGCCAGCACCAGCGGCATGATGATCCAGAACGAGGTCAGCCCGCGGTCGAAGCCCGGCAGGTCGAAGTGGAAGGCGCGGATGTAGGCGATGCCGATCGCGGTGCCGGGCACGGCCAGGATCAGCGTATTGATGGCGTCCAGCGCCCCGCGCCCCGGCACGGTGGACCGCGCGAGCAGCCACGCGATGGGCACGCCCACCCCGATGCAGATCACCACCGCGAGCCCGGAGTAGAGAAAGCTGTTCACGATGTACTTCGGCGTCTCCACGATCACGCGCTCGTAGTACTGGAGCGTGTAGGCCACCGGCAGCGGGGTCAGCGCCCAGCCCTTCCCCACCGAGGCCAGCGTCACCCCGATGTAGGGGATGAAGGACAGCAGCAGGAGGAAGCTCAGGAAGGCGATGACCAGCGCCTGCCGCGCGGGCGAGAGCCGCCGCCGCTCGATCTTCGAGTAGGACAGCGACGAGTAATCCTTGATGGCCACGTAGTGCCGGGCGGCCAGCAGGAAGAGGATCGCGAGCAGCACCATCAGCGCGGAGATCACGATCCCCATGCGGAAGATGCGGCGGTCCACGAACTGCACGATGTTGAGATAGGCCTGGGGGGCGAGGAGGTCCTGCACGCCCAGCACGAGCGGGGTGGCGAAGTCGGAGAACGTCCAGATGAAGACGAGCAGCGCCCCCGCCACGTAGCCCGGCGTGGTCAGCGGCAGGGTGACCCGCCAGAGCTTGGACCAGCCGCGCGCGCCCACGCTCTCCGCCGCTTCTTCGAGCGAGGGGTCCACCTTGCCGAGGGCGTCCACCACGTTCAGCGTGATCATCGGGAAGAGGTGGAGCGTCTCCACCAGCACCACCCCGTGGAGGCCGTAGAGGAAGTTGACGGGCCGGAGCATGTCGAAGACGTCCATCAGCAGCACGTTCACCGTGCCCGCGCGGCCCAGGATGAAGGTGAAACCCAGCACGCCGACGAGCGGCGGCGAGATGATCGGGATCATGGTGAGGTAGCTGAAGAGGTTGCGCCCCACGAAGTCGTAGCGCACCAGCAAGAAGGCGACCGCGATGCCCAGGACCGAGGCGGAGATCACGGTCGCCACGCCCAGGATCATCGAGTTCACCAGCGAGCGCAGGTAGAAGCGGTCGGTGAAGAACTCCCGGAAGTTCGCGAGCGTCCACCGCCCCGCCTCGTCGGTGACCGCGTCGTAGAAGATGCGCCCCAACGGGTAGATCAGGAACAGGATCAGGAACGCCCAGATCAACCCGACGCCTACCGCCGGACCCAGGCGCCACCTACGCATCATCGGAGACGGCGAGGGTCACCGAGGGCAGGAAGCTGAGGGTCACCGGCCGGCCCACCGGCAGCGGGTCGTGGTGCCAGGGATCCCGGATATCGGCCTTGAGCACGAGTCCGGGCTCCGTCTGCACGTCGTAGCGCAGGGTATTGCCGAGATAGGAGACCAGGCTCACCCGCCCGGCCACGTGGTTGCCCTCGCCCGTGGATGCCGCGCCCAGCGTCACGTTCTCGGGCCGCACCGCGAGCACGCAGCGCCCCGACACCGGCCCGTTGGCGACGGCCCGCAGCGGACCCAGCGCGGTGCTCACGACCAGGTCGCCGCCCCGCCCGCCGTCGCCCTGCACCTCGCCGGGCACCAGGTTGTTGGTGCCGACGAAGTCGGCCACGAAGCGCGTGCGCGGCCGCTCGTAGAGCTCCTTGGGCGGCCCCACCTGGAGCACGTGACCGTCCCGCATCACCGCCACGCGGTCGGAGAGCGACAGCGCCTCCTCCTGGTCGTGCGTCACGTAGATGGTGGTGATGCGGAGCTCCTGTTGCAGCCGCCGGATCTCCGCGCGCACCTGGATGCGGATCTTGGCGTCGAGGTTCGACAGCGGCTCGTCCAGCAGCAGGATGTCCGGGTTCAGCACGAGCGCCCGCGCCAGGGCCACCCGCTGCTGCTGGCCGCCGGAGAGCTGGCCCGGATAGCGCGCCTCGAAGCCGATCAGGTTGACCTTGCGCAGCCCTTCCTGCAGCCGCGCCTGCACCGCGGCCGCGGGCAGCTTCCGCAGGCGGAGCCCGTAGCAGATATTGTCGGCCACCGTCATGTGCGGCCAGAGTGCGTAGTTCTGGAACACCATGCCGATGCGGCGCTCGTAGGGCGGCAGCCCGTTGACCACCCGGTCGCCGAAGCGGATGGTCCCCCCATCTGGTTGATAGAACCCAGCCAGGAGGCGCAGCAGGGTGGTCTTGCCGCAGCCCGAGGGGCCGAGCAGCGTGAAGAGCTCGCCGTCCGCCACGGTGAGATCCACGCGGTCCACCGCGGTCACCACGCCGAAGCGCTTGGAGACGCCCTGGATCGCGATGATCATGCCGGGCGGCGCGCCGGAGCCGCTACTTCTTCAGCTCGTCCCACCGGGCCTCGATGTCGGAGCGGAACCGAATCTTGAGCGCCTCCGACCGCTTGGCCGCCACCGCCTCGTCGTAGACGTTGGCCACCTCGGCCTCGAAGTACGAGCGCACGCCGCCGGTGAACTCCACCGCCAGCTCCGCGGTGGAGCCCGGCGCGCCCTGTACTTTGTATTTGGGCGTGACCGGGAAGAGCCCGCGCTCCATGAACACCTTCTGGCCGCGCTCGGTCAGCAGGAACTCGATGAACGCGCGCGCCGCCTTCGGATTGCGCGCCCCGGCCAGGATGGCCATGGGCTCGGGCGTGACGAAGGCGTTCTTCGGCGCCACGAACTTGATGTCGAAGCCGGCCAGCTTCTCCTCGAAGGCCATGTACGACGGCACCGCGAAGCCGGCCGCGAACTCGCCCTTGGCCACCACGGTGGGCACGTCCCGGCTCCGCGCGGTGAAGTGGCCGGTATTGCCGGCCAGCTTCCGCAGCCAGTCCCAGCCCTTGTCCTCGCCGTGCAGCGAGAGCATCACCTCATAGGTCGCGTTGGAGGAGGACGAGCGGGTCGGCGCGCACTGGGCCACCTCGCCTTTGAGCTTCGGGTTCAGCAGGTCGTCCCAGTCCTTCGGCGCGGCCACGCCCAGGCGCTGCAGGCGCTTGGGATTGTAGACGAGCCCGTAGGGCTCGAGCGCGGTACCCACCCAGAAGCCCTCCTTGTCCTTGAGCGGAATGGGCTTGGGCTTGCCGATGGAGGCCGGGATGGAGTCCCAGGCCTCCTTGGAGATCTCGACCTTCTGCAGCAGCTTCTGCTCGGCCAGCTTCTCGAAGAGCGCGGACTCCCCGCCCCAGAAGATGTCCACCTCCGGCCGGCCCTTCCACTCCGTGATGCGCCCGTACGCCACCGGCGTGCCCGCCGGGATCGCGTTCACCTTCACGGTGACGTTCCACTTCTCCTTGGCGTAGTCCGCGAAGGCTTTCAGCGCCGCGTCGTGGATGAACTTGGACACCGGCGTGATCAGGGTCAGCTCGCTCTCGATGGGCGCCTGCGCCTGAGCCGGGACATGGAGCGCCCCCACCGCCAGCAGCGCGGCGACGGCTATCGTGACGATCGATCGCAGCATCATGAATGCCTCCTCTCGGGTTCGATCCAGCCCCGCGACCGCTCGACCGCGCGGCGCCAGCCGCCGTAGGCCGCCTCGCGCGCGCCGTCGGACATCGTGGGGGTGAACTTCCGTTCGAGCTTCCAGCGGGTGGCCAGCTCCCGGCTCTTCCAGAGCCCCACGCCCACGCCGGCCAGGTAGGCGGCGCCAAGCCCGGTGGTCTCCGTCACCGACGGGCGCAGCACCTCCACGCCCAGGACGTCGGCCTGGAACTGGCAGAGAAAATCGTTGGCCGAGGCACCGCCATCGACTCGAAGCGTCGTGAGCGGCACGCCGGACTCGCGCTTCATGGTGTCGAGCACGTCACGGCTCTGGTAGGCGATGGCCTCGAGCGCCGCGCGGGCCAGGTGGGCGCGACTGGTGCCGCGCGTGATACCGACCAGGGTGCCCCGCGCGTAGGGATCCCAGTAGGGCGCGCCCAGCCCCACGAAGGCGGGCACGAGGTAGACGCCCCCGGTGTCCGGGACCGACTCGGCCAGCGCCTGCGTCTCGGCGGCCTGTCGGATGATGCCGAGGCCGTCGCGCAGCCACTGCACCGCCGCGCCCGCGATGAACACCGCGCCCTCGAGCGCGTAGGTCGTGCTCCCCTCCACCGTCCACGCCACCGTGGTCAGCAAGCCCTGGCTGGAGGCGACGGCGCGCTCGCCCGTGTTCAGCAGCGCGAAGCAGCCGGTCCCGTAGGTGTTCTTGGCCATGCCGGGCTCGACACAGGCCTGGCCGAAGAGCGCGGCCTGCTGGTCTCCCGCGATGCCCGCCACCGGAATGCCGCCCGGCAACCCTGACGACTCTCTGTATCCGCTCGGCTCGCCTCCGGCTGCGCCTCGCCAAGCCGCCGTCTCCCCGAACACTCCCGCCGACGGCTTCACCGTGGGCAGCAGCGCCATCGGCACGCCCAGGATGCGGCACAGCCCTTCGTCCCACGCCTGGCGATAGATGTCGTAGCAGAGCGTGCGCGAGGCATTGGAGGGATCGGTGGCGTGCACCGCCCCGCCGGTGAGCTGCCAGAGCAACCACGCGTCCACGGTCCCGAAGCACAGCTCGCCGCGCTCCGCGCGCGGGCGCAGCGCCGGATCATGGTCGAGCATCCAGCGGATCTTCGTGCCCGAGAAGTACGCGTCCACCACCAGCCCGGTCTTCCGCCGGATCTCGGGCTCGGCCCCGTCGGCCTTCAGCCGGTCACACAGCGCGGCGGTCCGCCGGCACTGCCAGACGATGGCGTTGCCCACCGGGCGTCCGGAGGCGCGCTCCCAGAGGATGGTGGTCTCGCGCTGGTTGGTGATGCCCACCGCCGCGAGCTCGGCCGGCGTGATCCCGGAGGACGCCACCGCCTGGCCGAGCGCCTGCACGGTGGTGGCCCAGATCTGCGCCGGATCGTGCTCCACCCAGCCCGGCTGCGGGTAGTGCTGGGGCATCTCCGCGTAGCCGCGCGCGCGCACGCCGCCGTCCGGATCGATCACGAGCGCGGTGGAGCCGGTCGTCCCCTGATCCAGCGCCAGGACGAAGCGCCGCGCGCTCACCGGCCGAGCAGCTCCCGGGCCAGGTCCGGGCGGTCGGTGATGACCACGCCCACGCCCTGATCGATGAAGCGCGCGATGGCCTCGCGCTCGTTCACCGTCCACACCCCGAGCGTGAGGCCGGCCAGCCGCGCCTGCTTCGCCACCTCGGCGTTGACCAGCGCCTGGTCGAGCCCGACGAAGCCCACGCCGGCCCGGCGCAGCACGTCGAGCTCCGGCGTGACGGCGGCGCCCGGCAGCATGCGCGCCGAGTAGAGCGCGGCTACCCGCGCGTCGGGGCGGAGCTGCCGCACCCGGCGCCACGTCGCGCCCTCGAAGGCCATCACCACCGTGAAGGGCGTGAAGCGGTGGCGGTCGAGCACCGCGAACACCTTCTCCTCGATCCCCGGGTAGCGCTGGCGCCGCTCGTCGGTCTTGATCTCGAGCAGCATCTGCCGCTTCCCCGCCACCGCCAGCGCCACCACCTGGTCCAGCGTGGGGATGCGCTCCTCCAGCACCGCCCCGCCGCGGTCCTTGAGACGCAGGGCCCCCAGCTCCGCGAGGGTTTGCTCGCGCACCGGGCCGGTGCCGGTGGTGGTGCGGTCGAGGGTGGCGTCGTGGATCACCATCACCTCGCCGTCACGCGCCATGTGCACGTCCAGCTCGAGATAGTCGGCGCCCAGGGCCAGCGCGTTGCGGAAGGCGAGCAGGCTGTTCTCCGGCCAGAGGAGCGCGCCGCCCCGGTGCGCGGCGAAGAGGGGGGCGATCATGCCCTGGCCGGCCGCGGTGGCGGTGCCCATCACCACGGTCAGCGCGATCAGGCCCAGCGCCAGCAGCAGGGGCCCTCTCACTTCTCGGTCTCCACCAGGCCCTTCACGAACCACCGCTGCATGAGCAGGATGACGGCCACCGGCGGCAGCATGGCGAGCACCGCGGTGGCCATGATCAGGTTCCAGTCGGTCTGGGCGTCGCCGGTGCCGATCATCTTGGTGATGCCGATGACGATGGTGTCCATGCTGCTGCTGGTCGTGATCAGGAGCGGCCACAGGTACTGGTTCCAGCCGTAGAGGAAGAGGATCACGAACAGCGCCGCGATGTTGGTCCGCGAGAGCGGCAGCAGGATGTGGCGGAAGAAGCGGAGGGGGCCGGCCCCGTCGATCTTGGCCGCCTCCACCAGCTCGTCCGGGATGGTCATGAAGAACTGCCGGAAGAGCAGGGTCGCGGTGGCGGAGGCGATCAGGGGGAGGGTGAGCCCGCCGAAGGTGTTGATGAGGTGGAGATCGGACACCACCTTGAACGTCGGGATGATCCGCACCTCCACCGGCAACATCAAGGTGATGAAGATCATCCAGAAGAAGAACATGCGGAGCGGGAACGCGAAGAACACCACCGCGTAGGCCGAGATCAGCGACACCGCGATCTTGCCCACCGCGATGACCACCGCCATCAGGAAGCTGTTGGCCATCATGCGCGCCACCGGGGAGCCCTTGACCCGCACCCCGCTCCCCTGCGACCACGCCTGCGTGTAGTTCTCCACGCCGTGCGGGCCCGGGTAGAGCGGCAGGTCGCCACGCCCGATGGTCGCCGCGTCGTGGGTCGAGCCGATCAGCGCGGTGTAGATGGGGAAGGCGAAGATCATCACTCCGGCCAGGAGGATCGCGTGGGGCAGCCAGGCGGCGCGTGACTTGCGCTCGACCATCAGTAGTGGACCCGCCGCTCCACGTAGCGGAACTGCACCGCGGTGACCGCGATGACGAAGATCATCAGGATGACCGACTGGGCCGAGGAGCCGCCCAGGTCGAGGTTGACCACCCCGTCCACGTAGACCTTGTAGATGAGGGTCTCGGTGGCCTTCCCGGGCCCGCCGCCGGTCAGCGCGTGGATGACGCCGAACGTATCGAAGAAGACGTAGACGATGTTGACGACCAGGAGAAAGAACGTCGTCGGAGAGAGCAGCGGGAAGATGATGCTCCAGAAGCGCCGGGTCGGGCCGGCCCCGTCGATGGCGGCAGCCTCGATCACCGGTTTCTGGATGGACTGCAGCCCGGCCAGGAAGAAGAGGAAGTTGTAGCTCACCTGCTTCCAGCTCGCCGCGAGCACCACCAGGAACATCGCCTGGACCCCGTTGAGCTTGTAGTCCCAGAGGACGCCCCACTTGCGCACCGCCTGGCCCAGCACCCCGATGGACGGGTGGAAGATGAAGAGCCAGAGCACCGCGGCCACCGCGGGGGCCACCGCGTAGGGCCAGATCAGCAGGGTCTTGTAGGCGGCGGCCCCCCGGATGCGCTTGTCGGCCATGACCGCGAGCAGCAGCGCGGGCGCCATGGACAGCACGGTGACCGCGAGCGTGAAGACGAGCGTGCGCGCCGCCGCGCCCCGGTAGAGCGGGTCGGCGAGGAGGACGCGGTAGTTATCGAACCAGACGAAGTTCTGCCGCAGGCCGAAGGCGTCCTGCAGGAGGAACGAATAGTAGACCGCCTGCCCGGCCGGCCAGAAGAAGAAGACGATCGTGATCAGGAGCTGCGGCGCCAGGAGCAGGTAGGGCAGGACCTTGCCGTCGAAGACGACCCGGCGCTGCATGGCCGGTCAGCGGCCGCGTCCTCTCCCGGCCTACGAGCGGTTCGCCCGCTCGAAGTTCCGCAGGACCACGTTCCCCCGCTGCACCGCGTTGTCGAGCGCCTGCTGCGCCGTCTGCTGCCCCTGGAACGCCTTCTCCAACTCTTCCTGGATGATGCTCCGGATCTCCGGCATGTTGCCGAGCCGCAGGCCCTTCGAGTTCTCGGTGGTCGGGGTGCGGGTCATCTGGAGGAACGGGATGTCGGTGCCGGGATTTTGCTGGTAGAAGCCGGAGGCCTTCACCCGCTCGTAGCCCGCGAATGTGATGGGGAGGAAGCCGGTGTCGGTGTGCCACTTGGCCACGACCTCCGGGCGGCTGATGTGGCGGAAGAACTCGGCCACCGCCTTGTACTCCTCCGGCTTACGGCTCGGCGAGGTCATCACCCAGAAGGCGGCGCCGCCAATGATCGAGTTCTTGGGCGCGTCGGGCGTGCCCGGATAATACGGCAGCATCGTCGCGCCCCACTCGAACTTGGCCTCGCGCGCGATGCGGGCGCGCAGCCCGGACGAGGCGTGGATGATCGCGCACTCCCCGGAGGGGAACAGCGCGTCCCCCGCCGCGTCGCGGCCGCCGTACTTGAAGCTGCCCTCCTTCTGCATGTCGACGAGGGTCTGCACGTGGCGCACGTGCAGCGGGCTATTGATCTTGAGCTCCGCGTCGAGGCCGCCCAGACCGTTGGCCTTGGTCGCGAGCGGCACGTTGTGGATGGCGCTGAACTGCTCGAACTGTGCCCACGTCGGCCACGCGGTCGTGAAGCCGCAGGGCGCCGCGTTGGTCGCGCGGATCTTCTTGGCCGCTTCCCGCAGCTCGGTCCAGGTCTGGGGCGGCTTGTTCGGATCGAGCCCCGCCTTCTTGAAGGCGTCCTTGTTGTAGAACATGATGGTGGTCGAGCTGTTGAACGGCATCGCCATCATGCGCCCGTCGGGCAGGCTGTAGTAGCCGGCCACCGCGGGCAGGTACGCGGTGGAATCGAACGCCACCCCGGCCTCGCGCATCAGCTCGTGCACCGGCTTGATCGCCCCGCGCGCCGACATCATGGTCGCGGTGCCCACCTCGAACATCTGCACGATGTGCGGCGCGTTGCCCGCCCGGAACGCGGCGATCGCCGCCACCATGGTCTCGGGGTACGAGCCCTTGAAGGTGGGATTGACCTGGTACTGGGTCTGCGACTCGTTGAAGTCGGTGGCGATCTTCTCGAGGATGCCGCCGAGCGGCATGGCCAGCCCGTGCCAGAACTCCACCGTCACGCGCGGGGTTTGGGCGCGTGCCGGCTGCGCGTAGTGTCCGAGCGTGGCCGTGCCCACCAGGACCAGCGCCAGCGCGATCCACCACCAGGACTTCACTGTCTTTGGCATGGGTTCCCTCCGGTTGTTCATCGGGATCCTGGGATCCGTATCTGGCTCAAGCTATAGAACAGGCGTCTCGACTGGGTTGCACGCGGGTGACGTCTTCGTGTCGCCGACGGGCGCGTGCAATATAGCACTATTGACTCGCGGCCGGGAAGTTGCTCTATTCGCAAGCGGGTGGACCGCCGGGGGTTTCTCTCGCGCGCCTCCTTTGGACTGGCCTCCGCACTCGCGCCGGCGATCACCCGGGTTGCGTCCGCGGCGTCCCACGGCGCGCAGACGACCTCCAAGCGCGATCTGGTCGTCGCGCAGGCATACGACCTGACCAGCCTCGATCCCCACGCGTCCACCCTTTCGAGCGACTGGCGGGTCGCCTTCAACGTCTTCGACACCCTCATCCGGCGCCATCCCGACGGGACGCTACACCCGGCGCTCGCCAGCGCCTGGAAGCGAACGGCCCCCACGACGTGGCAGCTCGCGCTGCGCTCCGACGTGCGCTGGCACGACGGGGCTCGCTTCACATCGGTCGACGCCAAGTACAGTCTCGACCGCACCTATGACGCCACCGTCAAGGGCGCCCGTCTCCTCGGGGCGTGGTGGACCCAGGCGATCGAGCGGACCGAGGCGCCCGACCCGGGGACGTTGATCATCCACACCCGGTGGCCCGATCTGCTCATGCCGGCGCGCCTCGCGTCGTGCGCGGGCGCGGTCGTCCCGTGGGCGTACATCGACCGGGTGGGCTTCAAGGCCTTCAACGAGCGACCGGTCGGCAGCGGCCCGCTCCGCTTCGTGTCGCGGAGCACGGGCGATCAGTGTGTCCTCGACGCCAACGTCGACTACTGGGGCGGCCGCGTCGACGTCGATCGGGTCGTGATCAAGTCGGTCCCGGACCACGAGCGGCGGGCAGACCTGCTGCTTCGCGGCACCGTCGATCTGATCGTTCCGCTGGCCCCCGAGCATGGTCCCCGCGTGGCGTCCGCCCCGTCCACCCAGGTCGCCGGGGTGCTCTATGCCGGCCTCTACGTGCTCGCGGTCAATGTCTGGGTGCCGCCACTGAACGACCCGCTGATCCGCCAGGCGCTGTCGCTCGCCATCGACCGGGAGACGATCGTGAAGGAGCTCTGGCGCGGCCGCGGCCTGGTGCCGAACGGGCCCATCCCGCGAGGCGACGACCTCCACGATCCCTCGCTGCGCGCGCTGCCCTACGATCCCGGCGCCGCGCGGGAGCGGCTCCGGCGGGCCGGCTACCGGGGCGAGGCGATCCACTTCGAGACGACGGCGGGCATGATCGCCAACGATCGGCTCATGGCCGAAGCCATCGCCGAGATGTGGGAGGACGTCGGCGTCAAGGTCGTCCTCGACGTGATCGACACCGAGGTCCGCAACCGGAAGAACCGGCAGCAGGCGTTCAAAGGCCTCTGGTGGTCGGACCCGACCTCCATCATCCGCGATCCCGACGGCATGATGGGGCGGCTCCTCAGCCCGGGGCAACCTCACGACTACTGGCGTCACGACGAGTTCGATCGCCTGGCCGGCGCCGCGCGATCCAGCGCGGACGAGCGCGCCCGCGCCGAAGCCTACCGGAAGATGACCGCGATCTTCCTCGAGCAGAATCCCTGGATCGTGGTGCTGCAGCCCGTCGAGGACTACGGTCTGCGCCGCTACGTGGAGTTCACCCCGAGTCCGGACCAGCAGATCGAGCTGCGGCGCTTCAACTTCCGGATGCGTCGCGCCTGACGCGACGCACTCTCCTCAGGGCCGTTTCTCGTAGACCGCGGTGTACCCGGTCCGGGCGGAGCGGGCGTAGAGCCGCGCCTTGTCGGGCCCGTAGGTGAGCGTGATCAGGATGGACTGGCTGCCGATCTTGTAGTTGAGCTGGACCTCGCTCCCGGTCACCGCGTACTGGCCGCCCAGGCGCCGGCCGTCCGGCGTGATGGACGTCATCCGGCCGTCCGCGGCGAACTCGAGCCAGTCCTTCTTGTCCCCTTCCGGGGAGCGCACCAGCTCCCAGCGGCCGAGGAGCCATCCGTTGTCTTCCGCGCGCGCCGGCGCGGCGGCGCCGAGCGCCAGCGCGAGGGCCAGCAGCAGCGCGACGCCGCGACCAGGGCGCGCCATCAGTGGTGCCGGAAGCGCCGGCTCTGCTCCACGTGCTGGGAGTAGGCTAGGAGCTCGGCGTCGAGGCGGCGGGGCGTCCAGCCCGCCAGCTCGGCCATGCGCGCGGCGATGGGCTCCGCGCAGTCGAGGCCCTGGCAGCGGCTCTGGCCGATGCCGGTGCGCCGCAGCAGCACGTCCTGCAGCGACACCGCCAGCTCCTCGCGCACCGCGTGGTGGAGCTGGGCCACGATCTCGGGATTGCTCGGGCAGAGGCGCTCGAAGCCGTCGGGCAGCTTGCGGCCCAGCTCGAGCACGCGGGGAAAGGCCCGGCCGTAGGTCTCCACCAGCGTCTTGAGCGTCGCGCGCGGGAGTCCCGTCGCCGCCATCTCCTCCGACACGTCCATCCACGCGCGCACCTCGATCTTGCCGGCCTCCTCGTCGGTGCCGTCGAGCATGGCGCGGGCGGTGCGCGAGGCCTGCTTGCGGCCCAGCACGCGCATCACCCGGTCCCCCACGTCCTCGGCCAGGCTGCGGAAGCAGGTCAGCTTGGTGCCGGTGATGGAGAAGAAGCGCCCGTCCGGTCCCTCCGGGATGACCCGGTGCTCGCGCGAGACCGCGGAGGCGGAGCGGCCCGGCTCGAAGGAGAGCGGCCGCACGCCCGCGTAGGTGTAGGCCACGTTCTCGAAGGTGGCGCGCTTGTCCGGCAGCACCTTGGCGACCTCGTCGAGCAGGTAGGTCACCTCTTCGCGGGTGGCCCAGAGGCGGTCGGGATCGCCCTCGAAGTCGGTATCGGTGGTGCCGACCAGCGAGAAGCCGTGCCACGGGATGACGAAGACCATCCGCTCGTCGTGGGTGGAGAGGTACACCGCGCGGTCGGTCATGCTGGGCAGGAGGCAGTGGATGCCCTTGGTGGTACGAAGCAGCCGCGGGCTCCGGTCGGCCACGCCCGCGAGCGCCCGCATCTGGTCCACCCACGGCCCCGCGCAGTTCACGATGGCGCGCGCCTTGACCGCCTGCACCTGGCCCGAGAGGAGATCGCGCACCTGCACGCCGTCGAGCCCCCGGGCGCCCGGGATGAACGCCTCGACCTGGCAATAATTGAGGGTCCGCGCCCCGTGGCGCGCGGCCGAGAGCACGTTCTCGAGGCAGAGGCGCTCCGGGTAGAGCAGCAGGTCGTCGAAGTAGTAGCCGGCCCCGCGCAGGTCCTCCGCCCGCACGTTCGGCTCCAGCGAGAGCGCGGCCTCCGGCCGCAGTACGCGATAGCGCTCGGTCTTCTTGCCGGGGGTGAGCAGGTCGTAGAGCCACATGCCCAGGCGCACCTTGATGAGGCCGCGCGAGGCGCCGCGGTACACCGGCACCAGGAAGGGGAGCGGGCGCACCAGGTGCGGGGCGAGGCGCTCGAGCGTCTGCTTCTCGCGCAGCGACTCGCGCACCAGCTTGAAGTCGCCCAGCTCGAGGTAGCGGAGTCCGCCGTGGATCAGCTTGGAGGACTTCGACGAGGTGCCGGAGGCGAAATCGCCCTTCTCGAACAGCGCGACCGAGGCGCCGCGCATGGCCAGGTCGCGCGCCACTCCCGCCCCCGCCATGCCGCCGCCGATCACCACGGCGTCCAGCGCGGCGCCGTGAAGCCCTTCCAGTCGATCCGGGGGCGCGCTCAGTTTCACTCCACCAGGTCCCGGATGGATCGTACCACGTGGTCCGGAGCGACCGCGGCGATTCGGGGGTCGTCCGCGCGCGTGACGCCGCTCAGCACGAGCACGGTGCCGAGCCCGAGCCGCCGGCCCATCACGATGTCGGTGTCGATGCGGTCGCCCACCATCACGGCCTCGCCCGCGGGGACGCCCAGCGCGGCCAGCGCGACTTCCAGGATGATCGGCGACGGCTTCCCGACGATCGTCTCCACCTTCCGGTCGGTGACCGCTTCCACCGCCGCGATCATGCCCGCGCAGTCCGGGATCTCGCCGCCCTCCACCGGGCAGGTGCGGTCGGGATTGGTGGCGATGAGGCGCGCGCCCTGCTTCACCGCCTGGAGCGCGGTGTTGAGCTTCGCGTAGTCGAAGGTGCGGTCGAAAGCGATCACGACCCAGCGCACGCGCTCGTCCCCGCGCACCTCGAAGCCGTGGGCGCGCATCTCCTCGAGCAGCGGCGGCTCGCCGATCACGAAGACCGGCGCGCCCGGGTCGCGCTCGCGCAGGTAGCGCGCGAGCACCAGCGAGGAGTTGATGACGTCGTCGGGCGCGGCGGGGACGCCCAGGCGCGTGAGCTTGGCCGCGTATTCCGCGCGGGTCTGGAGCGGCTTGTTGGTGAGGAAGGCCACCCGCCGGCCGGCCGCGCGCAGGGCGGCGATGGCCGTGTCGGCGCCGGGGATCAGGCGGTCGCCGAGGTAGACCGTGCCGTCGAGATCGAGGAGCCAGCCGCGGTACGGAAATCTAGGGACCACCCCTCACCCTACCCTCTCCCCTGAGGGAGAGGGTGACGAACGAACCCCTCACCCGACCCTTTCCCCTGAGGAGAGGGTGAAGATCGGACCCCCTCTCCCTCCCTGAGGGAGAGGGTTGGGGTGAGGGTGAGCCCACTACCGCAAGAGGGGGATGACGGCGGCCTGGGCCAGGTCGAAGAGGGGACCGGGGGCCACGCCGAGCTGCACCACGCCCCAGAGGGCCACCACCAGGGCCAGCGCGCCGGAGAACGACGGAGCCATCACGGTGGGCGCGCCCTCGGGCTCCCGCATGTACATGAAGACGATGAGGCGCAGGTAGTAGTAGGCGGCGACCGCGGAGTTCAGCACGCCGATCACGGCCAGCCACACGTAGCCCGACTTCACGGCGGCGCCGAAGAGGTAGAACTTGCCCACGAAGCCCGCGGTGGGTGGGATGCCGATCAGGGAGAGCAGGAAGACGGATAGGGCCACCGCGAGCACCGGATGCCGAGTGGCGAGCCCGCCGTAGTCGGCGAGCTGCACCGCCTCGCGGCCGTTGCGCTCGAGCAGCAGGATGGCCCCGAAGGCGCCCGCGGTGGTGAAGGTGTACACGAGCAGGTAGAAGAGCACGGCGCCGTTGCCCAGCGAGCCGCCCGCCACCACGCCCACCAGCATGTACCCCACGTGGGCGATCGAGGAGTAGGCCAGCATGCGCTTGAGGTTCTGCTGGGCCAGCGCCACCACGTTGCCGACCGACATGGTGATCGCGGCCATGCCCCACATGAGCATGGGCCAGTCGAGCGGGGCGCCGCGCAGGGCGGTCAGCAGCACGCGCAGCAGCGAGGCGAAGGCGGCCGCCTTGGAGCCGGTGGCGATGAAGGCGGTGATCGAGGTGGGGGCGCCCTCGTACGCGTCGGGCGCCCACATGTGGAAGGGCACCGCGGAGATCTTGAAGCCGAAGCCCACCAGCAGGAGGCCGAAGCCGATCGCCAGCATCGGGTCGCGCTCCGCCCCCGCGGCCACCGCGTTGGCGATGCGGTCGAGGTTCGTGGACCCGGTGGCCCCGAAGATGAGCGCGATGCCGTAGAGGAAGAAGGCGGAGGCGAAGGCGCCCATCAGGAAGTACTTCATCGAGGCCTCGCCCGCCTCGAGGCGGTGGCGGAAGAAGCCGGTGAGCACGTAGAGTGCGATGGACATCGTCTCGAGCCCGAGGAAGACGATGATCAGGTCGCCCGCCGAGGCCATCAGCATCATGCCGAGCGCGGAGAGCAGGACCAGGATGTAGAACTCGCCCGCCTCCTGGCCCTCGCGGCGGATGTAGTCCATCGAGAGCAGGATGACGAGCCCGGTGGCGTAGCCGATGACGATATTGAAGAAGAGCGCGAAGGGGTCGAGCACCACCATGCCGCGGAAGCCGCGCAGCTCGCCCCCGCCGATCGCGAACGTCATCCAGTACGTCATGACCAGCGTCAGCACCACCCCGAGCGCACTGACGAAGCCCAGGTGGTCCTTGCGCTCCCGCGGGGGCAGCAGGTCGAGCACGATCACGATCGCCGCCGTCGCGGCCAGCACCAGCATCGGCAGGAGCGGCCGCAGGTCCACCACCGGCAGCACGAGCGCCGGGTTCACCGCGTCACCATGGCGGCGACGGTCGCCTGCGCCTTGCTCTGCACCTGGGCGATCAGCGCCTGCACGCTCGGCTCGGTCATCGCGGTGAAGGTGGTCGGGTACACCCCGATCCAGAAGATGAACAGGAGCACGGGCAGCAGCACCGCCCACTCGCGCGGGGTGAGATCGGTCAGCCTGCGATTCGCCTCGTGGGTGACCTCGCCGAAGCACACGCGCTGGTACATCCACAGCAGGTAGACCGCGGCGAAGATGATGCCGGAGGTGGCCAGCACCGCGGAGAGCCGGTGCACCTGGAAGGCGCCCACCAGGATGAGGAACTCGCCCACGAAGCCGTTGAGCCCGGGCAGCCCCGCCGAGGACAGGCAGACGATCAGGAAGACGACGCTGAAGGCGGGGATCACCTTCCACAGCCCGCCGAAGTCGGCGATGAGCCGGGTGTGCCGCCGCTCGTAGATCATGCCCACCATGAGGAAGAGCGCGCCGGTGCTGAGCCCGTGGTTCACCATCTGGATGAGGCCGCCCACGATCCCCTGGGCGGTGAGGGTGAAGAGCCCGAGCACGACGAAGCCCAGGTGGCTCACGCTCGAGTAGGCGACCAGCTTCTTGATGTCGGGCTGCACGGTGGAGACCCACGCCCCGTAGATGATGCCGATCACGGAGAGCGCGAACATCCACGGCGCGTAGTGCAGGCTCGCGTCCGGGAAGAGGGGCAGGCAGAAGCGCAGGAAGCCGTAGGTGCCCATCTTCAGGAGCACCCCGGCCAGGATCACGCTGCCCGCGGTGGGCGCCTCCACGTGGGCGTCCGGCAGCCACGTGTGGAACGGGAACATCGGCACCTTGATCGCGAAGGCGAGCGCGAAGGCAAAGAACAAGAGATCTTGCATGCGCCCGCCCGGCAGCACGTAGCGCGCCAGCACCGGCAGGTCGAACGTGTAGACGTTGGTGGCGGCGCCGTGCTGGAAGTAGAGCACGAGGATGGCCACCAGCATCAGGAGCGAGCCGCCCAGGGTATAGAGGATGAACTTGATCGCCGCGTAGATGCGATTCTGCCCGCCCCAGATCCCGATGATGAGGTACATCGGGATCAGCATCGCCTCCCAGAAGACGTAGAAGAGGAAGAGATCCAGGGACACGAAGACCCCGATCATCCCCGCCTCCAGCAGCAGCATGGTGACCGCGAACTCCTTCCACCGCGACTCGATCGACGTCCATGAGGACAGGATCACCAGCGGCATCAGGAAGGTGGTCAGCAGCACCAGCAGCACGCTGATGCCGTCCACGCCCAGGTGATACGTCACCCCCAGCGACGGGATCCACGCCTTCTGCTCCACGAACTGGTAGTCCGCGGAGGTCGGGTCGAAGTGGAAGTAGAGCGGGAGCGAGACCACGAAGGTGACCAGGGTGGCGCCGAGCGTCACCAGCTTGGTCACGTGGTCCTGGCGGCGCGGCAGCAGCAGGACGAGCACGGCGACCACGACCGGCAGGAAGGTGACGAGGGTGAGCAGGTAGGCCATGCGCGGCTAGCGGCGGGCCAGGAGGTAGGCGACCACGGCCACCGCGCCCAGCAGGATGCCGAGCGCGTAGTTCATCACGTAGCCGGTCTGCACCCGGCGCAGGCCCCGCGCCCAGGCCGTCACCGCGGTCGCGGTCCCGTTGACGAGGCCGTCGATGACCACGGGATCGAACACGCGGGCGAGCCAGAGCGAGAGGTGGTAGATCGGGCGCACGAACAGGAAGTCGTAGATCTCGTCCACGTAGTACTTCTCGAGCAGCAGCTTGTGCAGTGGGTTGCGCGGCACCCCGATCGAGGCGGCCCGCACCGGCGAGCGCCCGTAGACGTACCAGGCCAGCGTCACCCCCGCGATGGCCACCACCGCGGAGAGTAGCAGCAGCGTGAAGGCGATGCCCGCGCCGTGCTCGCCCGCGCCGAGCGGCAGCACCGGGGCGAGGAAGCGCGCGAACGCGGTGCCGTGGGAGGACGGGATGCCGAAGGCCAGGCCCGCCACCGTGGTGGCGATGGCCAGGATGATCAGCGGGATGGTCATGCTGGGCGGCGACTCGTGGATGTGGTGCGCCACCTCCTTGGACATGCGCGGCGCCCCGAAGAAGGCGAGGAACACGAGGCGGAACGTGTAGAAGGCGGTCATGAACGCGCCCACGATCAGGAGCACCCACAGGAAGTAGTGGTGCTCGTGGAAGACGGAGGCGAGGATCTCGTCCTTGGAGAAGAAGCCGGCCAGCGGCGGCACCCCCGCCAGGCCGAAGGCCCCGATCAGGAACGTGACCGTCGTCGTCATCATGCGCGGGGCGATGCCGCCCATCTTGCGCAGGTCCTGCTCCCCGCCGAGCCCGTGGATCACGCTGCCCGCACCCAGGAAGAGCAGGGCCTTGAAGAAGGCGTGCGTCACCAGGTGGAAGATGCCCGCCGCGTACGCGCCCACCCCCACGCCCACGAACATGTAGCCGAGCTGGCTGATGGTGGAGTACGCGAGCACGCGCTTGATGTCGGTCTGCACGAGGCCGATGGTGGCCGCGAACACCGCGGTGAGCCCGCCCACCCACGCCACGATCTCGAGGCTGAGCGGCGCCATCTCGAAGAGCTTGTGGCAGCGCGCCACCATGTACACGCCCGCGGTCACCATGGTGGCGGCGTGGATGAGGGCGGAGACCGGGGTCGGGCCCTCCATCGCATCGGGCAGCCAGGTGAAGAGCGGGAGCTGCGCCGACTTGCCGCACGCGCCCATGAAGAGGAGGAGCGCGATCGCCAGGTAGACGTTGGTGCTCACGCTCGCGTCGGCCTTGGCGAAGACCTCGAGGTAGTTCAGGGTGCCGAACGTCACCCAGATCAGCATGATGCCGAGGCCGAAACCGAAGTCGCCGACCCGGTTGACGATGAAGGCCTTCTTGCCGGCGTCGGCGGCGACCTTCTTCTCGTACCAGAAGCCGATCAGGAGGTAGGAGCAGAGGCCCACCGCCTCCCAGAAGACGTAGAGGACGAGGAAGTTGCCGGCCAGCACCAGCATCACCATCGAGAACACGAACATGTTCAGGTAGGTGAAGAAGCGGGCGTAACCGGGATCGCCGTGCATGTAGCCGGCGGAGTAGACGTGGATGAGGAAGCCCACCCCCGTCACCACCAGCAGCATCACCGCGGAGAGCTGGTCCACCTGGGCGGTGACCGCGGTCTTGAAGGTGCCCGCGACCACCCAGGTGAAGAGGTCACCCGTCCAGGTCTCGCCGTTCCAGACCCGGGCGAAGACCAGGCACGACGTCACGAACGAGGCGAACAGCGCCGGCACCGAAACCCAGTGCGCCTTGTGGCCCACGGCCCGGCCGAAGAGCGCGTTGAAGAGGGAGCCGATCAGCGGGAACAGCGGGATCAGCCAGACGAGTCGTGCCATGAGTGTGATTTCGGGTGCAAACCCGCATCACTCTAAGGGAAAGGGCTCAGGGTGTCAAGGACGCGGCGGCCCACCGCCGTCGCGCAACCGCGGTTCCACGAAGCGGAAATACATCAGCGGAATCAAGTAGAAGAGGAGCAGGTGGCCGGAGAGCAGCCGCACGCTCCCGACGCCGTCGTCGGTCAGGAAAAGCGACAGCGCCAGGTTCATCAGGACGTACCCGACCACCGCCACGCCGGCCCACCGCGCCCCCGCCGGGATGAGGGCCGCCAGCCCTCGCCACTCCACCATCCGGATCGCGCCCCGCCCACGCGCGGGGGCGCCCGCCTCGCGGAGGCGGACGATCAGGGCGGCCAGCAGCGCGAAGGCGCCCGCGAACAGCACCAGGGCAAAGGCGGCGGCGTACTCGGGCGGGAGCGGGGTGAAGGTGGCGAGGTGGAGCGCGGCGCTGGCGACGAAGCCTCCCGTCGCGGCTACGCGGAAGATTTTTCCCCAGTCTGGGCGGGAGGACACGGGACCCGATTCTACGCGCAAAACTTATGCCCGAGCGTGACCGGCTGCTAACATGGCTTCGTGGCTCGGTCGCGTCTGCGCGTCTGGCTCATCATCTTCGTGGTGCCCATCCTGCTCGTGCTGGGGGCGATCGGTTATCTTGCGTGGCGGCAGAGCGTGCCCGCGGTGCGCGTGGAGTTCCAGCCGGTGCCGCGGTTCATCGGCGCGCGCACGCCGATCACGCTCGTGCTGCGCGCCAGCCGCACCGGCGTGGAGTCGGTGGACATCCGGCTCAACCAGGGCGGCACCCGCGTCAACGTCGCGCAGCAGACCTTCTCCGGTCCGGCCGGCAGCGAGCAGCGCGTGCAGCTCATCGTGGCGGGCGGCACGCTCGGCCTGCGCGAGGGCGCCGCGAACCTGGAAGTGCGCGCGCGCGACGGCTTCTGGCGGCCCGTCCGCGTGGACGACCGGATGATCGCGAACCTGCCGATCATGCTCGACTTCACGCCGCCCACGCTCGAGATCCTGGCCTCCACGCGGTATCTCTCCCGCGGCGGCGGCGCGCTGGTGGCGGTGCGCGCCAAGGGCGCCGCGCGCGTCGGCGTCAACGTGGGCGACCTCTTCTTCCCCGGCTTCCCGGCGGGCGCGCCGGACACCGGGCTGCACGCGGTGCTCTACGCGCTGCCGTGGAACCTGGCCCCCAACTCGCCGGTCACCGCCACCGCGCAGGACGAGGCGGGCAACGCGGTCTCGCGCGCGCTCGCGGTGGACATCCGCCCGCGCAAGTTCCCGATCGACACCATCGAGGTGCCCGAGCAGTTCCTCGCGAGCAAGATGCCGGAGCTCCTGCCCGAGCGCGGTCAGATCCCACCCGATCAGCTCCTCCAGGCCTTCCTCGTCGTGAACCGCGACAAGCGGAAGGAAGCCGAGGAGATGAAGAAGAAGCTCGGCCAGAAGAGCAAGCCCTCGCCGCTCTTCGAGGGCGCCTTCATCCAGCCGCGGAACACGAAGGTGTTCTCCAACTTCGCGGAGACGCGCACCTACCGCTACAAGGGCGCGGACGTGGACACCCAGGTGCACCTGGGCTACGACCTGGCGTCACTCAAGAACAGCGCGATCCCCGCCGCCAACGCGGGCGTGGTCGTCTACGCGGCGCCGCTCACCATCTACGGCAACACGGTGGTGGTGGATCACGGCTGGGGCCTGCAGACGCTCTACGCGCACCTCTCGAGCATCGAGGTGAAGGACGGCGACGCGGTGAAGAAGGGCCAGGTGCTCGGCAAGAGCGGCGCCACCGGCCTGGCCCTGGGCGATCACCTGCACTTCGAGGTGCTCATCCAGGGCGTCTCGGTCACGCCGGTCGAGTGGTGGGACGGCAAGTGGATCCGCGACCACGTCGGCCGTCCGCTCCGCGAGGCCAATATCCCGCTGCTTCAATCCGACCAGCCCGCCGCCGACGCCGCCGAAGACCGCCCCGCGTCCGCTCCGTCCCCCCGCCGCCGCGCCCGCGCGCGGTAGCGCGCCCCCTCACCCTACCCTCTCCCCCTCCGGGGGCGAGGGTTCCGTAATCCACCCTCTCCCCTCTGAGAAGAGCGCCCTCTCCACCCGTCTGGGGGGCGCCCTCTCCACCCTCTCCCCTCTGGGGAGAGGGCAGGGTGAGGGGCCTACCGCAGCAATGCCCGAGGCGGGACGAAGTCGCCGATCACGCCCATCAGCGCGCTGAGTAGCGCCGGCCGGCGCTGCAGGAAGCGCGCCGCCCCATTCGCCAGCCGCCGGTGCGCGATGATGAACTGCAGCGCCCGCGTCACCCGCGCCTTGTCCGCGAACGCCGCGCGCTTGGCCCGCGCATAGGGCGCCAGCGCGTCCGCCGACACGTCGCCCGTGGAGAGCGCCGGGTGCGCCACCTCGGCCAGCAGCTCCGCGGAGCGTAGCGCGGTGTAGAGCCCCTCGCCGGTGAACGGGTCGTAGAAGCCCGCCGCGTCGCCCGCCAGCAGCACGCCGCCCACGCGCGGCTCGCCCACGCGATAGGCCAGCGGCCCCATCGCCATCACGGGCCCCTCGGCCTTCATGCCGGCCAGGCGCGCCGGCACGTGGCGGAGCTGGCGCAGCCGCGCCTCCATGAAGGTCTCGAGCCGCGAGCTGAACGGCTTGGCGTGGGCCAGCGGCACCACCAGGCTCAGGTTCACGATGCCCGCCGCCACCGGGTTCAGAATGGAGTAGTCCGGCGGATCCACGTAGATCTCGCCGCGGTCACCCAGCCCCTCGATGCCGCTCACGTGCTGGATGAGGGCCAGCCGCTGCAACCGGTGCGGCCGCACCAGTCCGAGCGCGTGCGCCACCACGGAGGCGCGCCCGTCGGCGCCCACCGCCAGCCGGCTCCGCAGCTCCACCGGCGCGCCGTCGGCGCTCTCCGCCTTCACGCCCCGCACGAGGCCGCCCTCCACGAGCAGCCCCGTCACGCGATGCCGCTCGCGCACGTCCACCGGCAGCGCCCGCGCCCGCTCCAGCAGGATGCGGTCGAAGACCTCGCGCCGGATCGCCAGCGCGTGGTCGCGATACCCGCGCCACGGCCCGCTGGTCGGATACGTGCCGTCGAGCACGGTACCGTCGGGCGCGATGATGCGCATGCCGCTCAAGGGCTGCGCACCGGCCGCGTCCACCGCCTTCAGCACGCCCAGGCGATCCAGCACGCGCGCGGCCTCAGGCGAGAGGTACTCACCGCAGATCTTCGGGCGCGGGAACGCGGCCTTGTCGAGCAGGGTGACGGACCAGCCGCGCTCGGCCAGCAGGATGGCAGCCGCGCTGCCGGCCGGGCCGGCGCCGACGACCACGACGTCGGTCATGGCTTGGCGCGGACCGCGCAGAAGCGGAAGTACGGCCAGTGGTGCACGATATCCACGCCCTTGAGCCCGGCCTGCTCGCAGAGCCCGCTCACCTCCCGCGGCGTATACGACCGCTTCACGGACAGCGGCCCGTCATGGCGCGAGATGGCGCTCCGGGTGATGAACCGCGTGATCAGCCACACCACCCAGTGCGCGATACGGCTCCGCACCAGGTCGTTGACCACGAAGCCCACGCGCGCGGCCCGGTCCATCTCGGCCAGGTACTGCACGCCCGCGTCCGGCTCCAGGTGATGCAGTGTCATCGCAGAAATGGTGAGATCCACCGCCTCCGGGCGGATCGGCAGCGCGAGCGCGTCGCCGCGGAGGAAGGAGATCTCGGGATAGGCGCGCACCAGCTTCGCTGCGATCTGTAGCGTGGCCGCGTCGCGGTCGAGCGCGAACACGCGGATGCGCCGGCCCTGCCGCCGCGCCCAGCGCACCAGCTCGCGCGGGATGTCCCCGGCCCCGGTGCCCACGTCGAGCACGGTGATGAGCCGGTCGGCGGGCAGCGCCGCCAGCAGCCGCTTCACGTGGACCATCGTGACCATGCGCCCGCCGAACAGCCCGTTCACCCGCGCGATGTCCATCATGCAGCACGCCATCTCCTTGAAGGGGACGGGCGGCCCGTCGATGATCTCGAGCACACCGGCGGCCCGCGCGAGCGGAGGCAGGAAGGGCATGCTACCAGCGCAGCAGCGCGCCCTCGGCCGCGAAGCCCGGCCCGAGCGCGATCATGAGGCCCCAGTCCCCCGGCACGGCCTCCTTCGCCTGCATCAGCTCATTGAGCACGAACACGACGGTGGCGGAGGACATGTTCCCGTACTTCTGCAGCACGTGGCGCGAGTGCACGAGCCGGCTCTCGTCCAGCTCCATCAGCTTGCCCACCTGCTCGATGACCCGCCGGCCCGCCGAGTGCAGCACGAAGTGCGCGATGGCCTCCTTCTTGAGCCCGTGCGAGGCGAGCAGCGCGTCGGCCATCTCCTTCATCATGCCCGCGCCGATGCGCCGAACGTCCTTGGAGAGCACCACCCGCGGCCGCCCGCCGGGATACTCGAAGCCCATCGCCCCCAGGTGCTCGGAGCGGAATATCGTCCGGTGCTCGACGATCTCCGGCCCCGCCGCCTCGGTGCTCAGCGCGATCGCCCCCGCCCCGTCGGCGAAGATGGCGTGCGCCACCGCGCTCTCGAGCCGGTCGTCCAGGAAGTAGGCCGCCGAGCAGATCTCCACCGCCACCATCACCGCGCGATGGTCGGGGAACGCGCGCAAGTGATTGGACACCTGCTGCATCGCGACCATGGCGCTGGCGCAGCCGGTGTCGCCCACGTGCACCCGCTGAATAGTGGACTTGAGCCCCAGCTCGTTGATGATCTGCGCGTCGAGGCTCGGGCACACGCGCCCCGTGCAGGTGGTGGTGGCGAGGAAGTCCACGTCCTCCCGCTGCCACCCGGCCTGCTCGATCGCCCGCGCCACCGCCGCCTTGCCCACTTCCACCGCCCCGCGGCGCCACCGATCGTTGAGCTGGTCCACGCTCTCGTCGGGCGTGAACGTCTCCGGGTCCATATAGAGGTGGCGGGTCTCGATCAGGCTATTGTTGAAGAAGCCCCTGCGGCGGGGATCGTCGTAGCCCGACATGCGGAGGACGGTGGCCTGATCGTAGCGCCAGGGGGGAGTCGCGGTCGCGACGGCAGCGATCTTCGGCGCGGCCATGTTGGGCGCAGGCTACACCCCGCCCCTTGCCTTGTCCAGGCGACGGGGGCACTATCGTCCCGCTGTCATCCCCTCGTCGGCAAGGAGCCCTGCATGCCGCTCTTCTCGTTCGAAGGCAAGTCCCCGCGCGTGCACCCGACCGCGTTCATCGCCCCCACCGCCAACCTGATCGGCGACGTCACCGTGGAGGAGAACGCCTCCGTCTGGTACAACACCGTCCTCCGCGCCGACTTCAACCCGATCGTGATCCGCAAGGGCGCCAACGTGCAGGACTGCGCGGTGATCCACGTGACCCCGGCCGGCGGCGTCGAGATCGGCCCCGGCGCCACCGTCGGCCATCTCTGCCTGGTCCACGCCGCCACCGTCGGCGAGGAAGCCCTGGTCGGTAATTCCTCCACGCTGCTCGACGGCGTGAAGATCGGCGTGCGCGCGATGGTGGCCGCCGGCTCCCTGGTGACGCCGGGCACCGAGATCCCCGACGGCATGCTGGCCATGGGCGCCCCCTGCAAGGTGAAGGGCCCCCTCGCGGGCACCCCCGCCGAGCGCTGGGTGCAAATGAACCCAGTCGGCTACCAGGCCCTGGCCCAGCGCCACCGCAAGGGAGTGCAACCCGCGTGACCCCCGACCCGCCCCGCCACATCCTGCTCACCGGCTTCGAGCCCTTCGACGGCGACACCGTCAACCCGTCGGGCGAGGTGGCCAAGCAGCTCGACGGCAAGGTGATCGGCGACTGCGTAGTGCGGAGCGTGATCCTGCCGGTGCAGCACGAGGCGGCGCGGGCGGTGGTGGCCCCGCTGCTGGAGGCGCCGGGGCTGGTCGCGGTGGTGCATCTGGGCCTCGCGGGCGGGCGCGCGCGCATCTCGCTCGAGCGCGTGGCGGTCAACGTGATGGACTACTCGCGGCCGGACGCGCACGGGCAGGTGCTGCGCGACGTGGCGTGCGTGGAGGGCGGGCCGGCGGCTTACTTCAGCACGCTACCGGCGCGGGACATGCTGACCGCGCTGAACGAGGAGGGTATTCCGGCGATGATCTCCAACACCGCCGGCACCTACCTCTGCAACGACATCTCCTACACCACGCTCCACGCCGTCGACGAACGGGCGCTCGCGATCCCGATCGGCTTCATCCACCTCCCGTTTCTGCCCTCGATGGTGGCCTCGCACGACCGCGAGGAGCCGAGCATGGACGTGGCTATGATGATCCGGGCTGTGGAGATCGCCCTGTCCCACATCGCTCAGCCACGAGGAGGATGACAGATGAACTCCATCACCCGGGCCGCCATGGTCCTCGCCGCTGCCACCGCATTGCTGGTCGGCTGCACCGCCGCGCCACCGACCCCGGAGAGCCGCAATGCGCTGGTCGAGAACGCGACGCTCGCGATGCAGGACATGAATCGCGTGGATCCAGGCGTGGAAGCCCTGGTGCGCAAGGGCTACGGATACGTCCTGTTCCCGGAGGTCGTGAAGGCCGGGCTCGGCTTCGGGGGCGGCTACGGCCAGGGCGTCGTGTATGAGCAGGGACAGCACGTCGGCTATGCCGACCTGACCCTGGGGTCGGTCGGCGCGCAGATCGGGGGTCAGACCTTCAGCGAGCTGATCGTGTTCGAGAACAAGGCCGCCATGGACCGCTTCAAGCTGAGCCCGGTCGATTTCACAGCCGGCGTCGCGGCGATGATCCTGCAGAACGCCGCGGCCGTGAACGCCACCTTCATCGACGGGATCGCCGTCGTCGTCAGGCCGATCACGGGCGCGATGGCGGAAGCAACGGTCGGCGGCCAGCAGGTCAAGTACGTCCCGAAGTGAGCGATCCCGCGCGGTGAGGAAGAAGAGCCCGTCGGGGTCGTACCGGTTCTTCACCGCGAGCCGGCGCGCGTACCCGATGGTCTGCGTCGACCCGACCTCGTCACCGAGGTAGTAGGCAGCGGATCAACCGGCTCGTCTGTTCAGGAAGGCCCCGGCCCTTCGCTGCCCACGATGGAGGCGGGCCTGCTCACGTCGCGGGCATTCTCGGATCCCGCGCCCTCCCACCCTTCTCTTGAACTGGTTGATTTGATTGGAAGGCCCCGGAGGCACAGGGCTTGCTCCCCCTGTGCGCACCCAACACGCTGACCCGGCCCCCCACAGGAGGAGTTCCATGGACGACAGGCCCGAGAGCACAGAGGCCCGGATCGAGAAACTGGTCGAGCGCTCGGTCGAGCAGGCCGTCTTCGGCGACCGCCGGGACTTCCTCAAGCTGGTGGGCGCGGGGACGGCGGCGGCCACCCTGGCCGAGGTCTTCCCGATGGGCGCCGCCAAGGCGCTGGCCCAGGCCAAGCTCGGGCCGCCGGAGAAGAAGGATCTCAAGATCGGCTTCATCCCCATCACCTGCGCGACGCCGATCATCATGGCCGAGCCCATGGGGTTCTACAAGAAGTACGGGCTCAACGCGCAGGTGGTGAAGGCGTCGAGCTGGGCCATGATTCGCGACCTCTCGATCAACAAGGAGAGCGACGCGACGCACATGCTCTCGCCCATGCCGCTGTCGATCAGCATGGGCATCGGCTCGCAGGAGGTGCCGTACGTGATGCCGGCCGTGGAGAACATCAACGGGCAGGCTATCACGCTCGCCAACAAGCACAAGGCGGTCAAGAGCGCGGCGGAGTTCAAGGGCTTCAAGTTCGGCGTGCCCTTCGACTACTCCATGCACAACTTCCTGCTCCGGTACGTGGTCGCCGAGGCCGGGCTCGATCCCGACAAGGACATCCAGATCCGCGCGGTGCCGCCTCCGGAGATGGTCGCCAACCTCCGGGCCGGGAATCTCGACGGCTACCTCGGGCCCGACCCGTTCAACCAGCGCGCGGTGTACGAGAACGAGGGCTTCATCTTCATGCTCTCGAAGGATATCTGGCCGGGGCATCCCTGCTGCGCCTTCGCGGCGCGCAAGGACTTCGCCGAGAGCGCGCCTAACGCCTTCGGCGCCCTCTTCCGGGCCATCGTGGACGCGACCGAGTACGCCCACGAGAAGAAGAACCGCAAGGAGATCGCCGCGGCGATCGCGCCGCGCAACTACCTCAACCAGCCCGTCGAGGTCGTCGAGGCCGTGCTGACCGGGCAGTACGACAATGGGCTGGGCCAGAAGATGAACGTCCCGGACCGGGTGGACTTCGATCCCTTCCCGTACCAGTCGATGGCGGTGTGGATCCTGACGCAGATGAAGCGGTGGAACTATATCAAGGGCGACGTGGACTACCAGAAGGTCGCGGCGCAGGTCTTCCTCGCCGACCAGTGCCGCGAGGTGATGAAGTCGCTCGGGTACAAGGCCCCGGAGAAGAATTCCGTCACGCACACGTTCCTGCTCGGCAAGCAGAAGAGCTTCGATCCCACGAAGCCCGCCGAGTACCTGGGCGGCTTCGCGATCAAGCGAGGGTGATTTCGTGACGCCCGCCCGGCAGGAGCGGCTGAGGGCCGCGGTCTACGGTCTCGTGCTGCTCGTGAGCTTTCTCGTGATGTGGCAGCTCGTCGCGGGGGCCGGCGGTAAGGGTGGCAAGGGCGCGGGCATTCCGGGGCCACTGGCCGTCGCCCAGACCGCGTGGGTCATGCTCTCGGACCCGTTCTATGACCGGGGACCCAACGACAAGGGCTTCGGCCTGCAGCTCGGCTATAGCCTCGTGCGAATGATGGGCGGCTACCTGTGCGCCTCCGTGGTCGCCATCATGGTGGGGGTCGCGCTCGGCTCCTCCCCCGCGCTCTTCAAGGCCGCCAATCCCTTCATCCAGATCATGAAGCCCATCTCGCCGCTCGCCTGGATGCCGCTCTTCCTCTACACGCTCAAGAACGCCGGGCAGGCGGCGGTCCTCGTGATCTTCGTGTCCTCGCTCTGGCCGACCATGGCCAACACCGCATTCGGAGTCGGCTCGATCAAGAAGGACTACCTGAACGTCTCGCGGCTCCTCCAGCTCTCCTGGCCGCGCCGCTTCTTCCAGGTCATCCTGCCCGCGGCGGCGCCGGCTATCCTGGCGGGCCTCCGGATCTCGATCGGCAGCGCCTGGGTCGCGATCGTCGCCGCGGAGATGCTGATCGGCGGCACCGGGGTCGGGTACTTCGTGTGGAACGAGTGGAACAACCTCGCGCTCGACAGCGTGATCTTCGCCATCTTCGCCATCGGCGCGGTCGGCGTGCTGCTCGACTTCGGTCTCGGCCGCGAGGGGCATGCCCGCCTTCCTCCAGATCGACCACGTGACCAAGTTCTTCCCCGATCCGGACGGGGCCGGGCACGTCTGTGTCTTCCGTGACGTCGTCTTTGGAGTCCAGCGGGGCGAGTTCCTCACGATGGTCGGCCACTCGGGCTGCGGCAAGAGCACGATCCTGAACATCATCGCCGGGCTCGAGCCGGCCTCGGCGGGCGGCGTCGTGCTCGAGGGGCGCGAGATCCGCGGCCCCGGCATGGACCGCATGGTCGTCTTCCAGAACTTCTCGCTCATGCCCTGGATGACCGTGACCCAGAATGTGCGTCTGGCGGTGCGCTCGGCCTATCCCGCGTGGTCGGGCGCGCAGGTGGACGAGTGCGTCCGGCGCTATGTCGAGATGGTCGGGCTCACCGGCGCGGAGAACAAACGGCCGGCGGCCCTGTCGGGCGGCATGAAGCAGCGGGTAGGGCTGGCCCGGGCCTTCGCGACGGAGCCGAAGGTCCTGCTCCTGGACGAGCCCTTCGCCCAGATCGACGCGCTCACCCGCGGGGTCATCCAGGAGGAGCTCGTCCGGATGTGGACCGCGTCCCGTAACACCGTCTTCATGGTCACGCATGACGTCGACGAGGCCATCCTGCTCTCGGATCGCATCGCGCTCATGACAAACGGCCCCGACGCGCGCCTGGCCGAGATCGTCGAGGTCAAGCTGCCGCGCCCCCGCTCCCGGGCGGACGTGATCGACGAGCCCGAGTACGCGCGCCTGCGGAGCCACATCCTCCATTTCCTCGTCGAGCGCTCCCGGCACCTCCAGGAGCAGGCCGTCGCCGAGGGCCGGGTCGGCTCACTCTAGTTCCCACACGCTGAAAGGAGACAAACCATGGACCGGGCAGCGGCGCTCCAGAAGATCCGTCAGGCACGCGAGGCCAAGGGCCTCTCCTACGACGACCTCGGCAAGGCGATCGGCACCAAGGACACGATGTACATCGCGGCGGCCCTCCACGGGCAGCATCGCCTGAACGCCGAGGAGGCGAAGAAGCTGTCGCAGGCCCTCGGCATCGACGCGGACACCGCGATGGCGACCACCGCCATGCCGCTCCGCACCGATTTCCCGCTCACCACGGACCCGTTCAAGTACCGGCTCATGGAGCTGGTCGGAGTCTACGGCGACGCGCTCCGCGAGCGCTCCAACGAGCTGTGGGGCGATGGCATTCTCTCGGCCATCGACTGCAAGGTGACGCTGGAGAAGAAGGGCGAGCGTGGCGTCATCACGATCGACGCGAAGTTCCTCCACTACAAGGAGTTCTAGGCGGGGTCACTCCCGCGAGCCACACGTCACGTGGACGAAGGCGCCGGTCATCGCGCTGGCGCCGTCTGACGCCATCATGGCTGCGACGTTCGCGACCTCGGCCGCCAGCGGCAGGCGCTTGAGCAACGTCGTGCTGCTGAAAGCGGCCAGGCACTCCTCGTATGTCACGCCCGTGGCCTTGGCGTGCAGCTCGAAGGTCATCCGGACGTCGGGCGTATCGGGGGAGCCCGCGGAGCGCAGGCAGATCACGCGCACACCCTTCGGGCCCAGCTCCGCCGCCAGCCCTCGCCACAGGCCCTCGACCATTCCGCAGGCCGGCCCGAAGCCCCCGATGTAGGGGATGGGCTCGGGCGGCCCGGCCGTGATCGTCATGATCACGCCCGAGCCCCGCTTCGCCATGTGCCGCGCCGCCGCGCGGGCGGTGTGAAACTGCGTCTTCGCGGCGACCACGATCGGATGCAGGAAGTCCTCCACCCGCATGTCCACGAGCGCGGTCCCCTGCACGTCCTCCATGCCGATGGCGTTGAAGAGGATATCGATCCCGCCCGCCGTGCGGGCCACGGCGTCGAGGTGCCGCTCGACGGCCTGCTCGTCGTGCGCATCCACCTGGGCCGCCTCGGCCGTACCTCGCGCCGCGGCGATCTCGTCCGCCACCGCTCTCACCTTCGCGAGCGTGCGGCTGGCCAGGAAGAGGCGCGCGCCCTCCCGGGCGAACGCGCGCGCCACCGCCCCGCCGAGCGCCCCACCTGCCCCGTAGATCACCGCGCTCTTCTGGCTCAGGAGCATGGACGTCCTCACCCGGCCTGCCCGGTGCGGTGCACCGCTCCGCCCAGCCAGGCGCAGGGCAAGGCAGTAAGCACCAGCGCGATCGGGAACCAGCTCGGGCCCAAGTCCATCGGGATCGTGGCAATCGCAGCGGCCGTGCTCAGCACGAACCCGACGACCCCCAGGGCCAGGGCGTGGCGCATCGGATTCCGGGGCGCGAGCCTCGCGGCGATGTAGCTGCCAGCGACGGCATAGACGATCCGATAGCTCAGCGCCAGAAGAACCAAGCCCGTGTCGTGCATTGGCTGGCCCCAGGGCGGGTATACATCGAGCATATGCAGCACCTGGTCGGTGGCGAGCGAGAGAACCACGACCGCGATGAACCCGAAGAGCACTGCGCCCGTGCTGCGCAAGAGACGGCGGGGCAGCGCAATCGTTGTCGATCTGTCGGTACGAGCTGTCATTTTGCCCTCCCTCGATGGATAGTCGAACCAGACGACCGGAGATCGACATGACCGGACGGTCAATCTGATAGGCTCCCCCCCGATGACACTGCTGGAGCGGGAGCCGGCGCTGGAGGCGCTAGAGGGCGTCCTGGGCGAAGTCGCCCACGGCGAGGGGCGCGTCCCCCTGGTGTACGGCGAGGCGGGAATCGGGAACCCGAAGGTGTCGTGCGAGGGCCACACGGCCGGCGCCGCGACGCAGTCCTCCTCCGCGCACGGGGCACGTCACTAGCCGAGAGCCCGGCAAGCCGGCCTGGGCGTTACGAGAGGAGTGCGGCGCAGCCGAGGTCCTCGAAAGCGGCGAGGACGCGATGCAGATGGGGCCACCAGATACCCGGGTGGAGGCCGTAAGACTGCTGCCACACCGGTGTCGACAAGAGCCCGATGACCGAGAGTCGATAATCCTCCCACAGCCTCTCGAGGCTGTAAGCGGTGACGCCGTGGGCAAGGAGGCCGGCATGGTAGCGCTCGATGAGCCGCGCCTCCCGCCGCGCGCGGCGCTCCGGATACCAGTGCACGGCCATCATATAGGCCAGGTCGGCGGCGCCGCGCCCTATGCGCCAGGCATCCCAGTCGATCAGGCGGATGCCGGACGCGGCCCCGTCGCGGGGAGAGAGGAGGTTCCACACGTGGGCGTCGCCGTGGGCGAGCGTGTAGGCCGCATAGAGACGCCCGGGCGTGTATAGACGCCCCAACGCGTCGAACACCCGCGCGTAGACCGCGCGGGCCTCCGACCAGAGACGGTCACCGAGCGTCTCCGCGAAGCGTTCGTAGCGTCCACGATACTCCGCGGTGATCTTCGCCATCGCCGCCTCGTCAAGGAACGTGCCCACCTCCCGACCGAGGCTCGGGTGGCGCCACCAGAACGCGTGGAAGATCGCCCACGTGTCGACGATCCGCTCGCACGCCTCGACGCTCGGCGGAAGCGGCCACTCGGTGAGGAGCATGTGCGTCTCCGAGAGGTCCTCCAGCAGAAGGTGGAAGCGCCCCGACGAGTATTCCGCGTCGTAGCAGCGCGGCAACGGGCCGCCCGGCATGAGCGGCGCGGCCTGGCGGTAGAAGGCTACCTCGCGCTCGCCGACCGACTGCAGGCTGGCATCGAGCCCGCCCCGCGTGGCCTTCAAGAGCAAGCGGGTCGGGGCCTCGCTCGGCGCGTCCGGAGAATATTCCACGCGCAAGGGCACGATCGTGGACAGGATCGTCGTGCGGCGCTCTCCGGCGTGAACCGCGGTGACGCGCCCGAACGGAAGCGCGCCGCGCAGGCGCTCGGTGAGCTGATCGGGGACGAGATCCTCGGGCCCGGTGACAACCACGGTAGGCGGCAGTATAACGTCTGCTGCGCGTGGCCGTCCGGCGCCGGTTTGTCCTAGCCCCATCGCCAGCGTCTTGATAGACTGCCGGGGCGCGTGCTCCGTCGCGGGGGAACGTGCGTTAGTTGAGTACCCCGCCGCATTCGTCTTGACGTGGAGGGCACCGCCGCCGCCGTCAGCCGCCGAGCTGACTCACCAGCGCCGTCCAGAGCGCGTCCGTTTCCCGTAGCGCGGCGAGATCGACGGCCCGTTTGTGCACGGCGGTGTTCACCATGACGAGCTTGCTCTGTGGATCGACGTAGATCCGCTGCCCGCGCACGCCCCAGAACATGAACATCCGGCGGTCGCCGGGAAGGATCCACGTGGGCACGATCCACGTCTGGTAGCCGTAGCCGAAGAACGGCGTCGCCACGCCGGGCCACAGATGCGGTTGATCCGCGCGCGTCGTCGTCGCCTCCACGACCCACGCCGCCGGGATGACCTGGCGGCCGCGCCAGTTGCCGTCGTGAGCCAGGAGCAGCCCGAGGCGTGCGTAGTCGCGCAGCCCGGCGTTGAGGCAGCAGTACGTGGCCTCCTGCCCGGAGTTGTCGACGAGCCACGTCGCGTCGGCCTCGGCGCCGATGAGCTGCCAGATCCTCGACTCGAGATACTCGGCGGGCGGGCGATTGGTTGCCGCCCGCAGCACCAGCCCCAGCACCTGGGCCTCGACCGAGGCGTAGGAGAACTTCGTCCCCGCCGTCGCCACCCGCTTGTTGAACGGCGTCACCGCGCTCGCGCCGCCGGCACCGCGCAGGAGGAACGTGTTCGCCACGAGCCGCGCGCTGTCGTCGGTGCCGGTGTACTGCTCGCTGAAGTACACGCCCGACGACATCTGCAGCAGGTGGCGGAGCGACGTGCGCCCGTACTCGGTGCCGGCGAGCTCGGGCACGTAGGCGGCCGCGGGATCATCGACCGAACGGATGCGGCCCTCGGCGATCGCGATGCCGACGAGCATCGCGGTCACGGTCTTGGCCATCGACCACGACGTGAAGCGATGCCGGTCCGTGCGGCCGTACTGGTAGCGCTCGACGAGGATGGTGTCACCCCGCGCGATCAGCAGGCCGGTCGTCGGGTTGCGCGCGAGGTAGTCATCGAGCGTCAGGTCGACACCCTGGAACCGCCAGGTGATGCGCGGCTCGGCGACCCGGACGAGGCGCGAGGGCGTCGGCGCCTTCTGAATGAGCCGGGCCGGAAAGATCTCGTCGAGGTGGCTGTGGGAGCCGACGAGCGACCCGATGCCAGAGAACGTCGCGCGGTCGCCTTTCGGGTAGTCGGTGCCGGCGCCGAGCTCGTCCGCGTCGGGACCGCCCGTGGCAAAGCGGGGCGGCGGCTCTTGGCCGGCCGCCGGCGTGTCCCGCGGCGGCGTCGCCGGTGACGCGCAGGCCACCACGCCCACGAGCAGCGCGAGCGCCCACCCTCGCGGTTTCTGAGCCCGCAAGGCCGATCAGTACTCCGAGAGCAGGCGGTCTACCATGGCCTTGGCGGCGGCCCAGTCGTAGGAGCGGAACATCCGGCGATTCACCACCGGCTGCGCCGCCGAGTAGAACATCTCGTACTGGAGCTGGCGGCCCCCGTACTCGGTGCCGATGAAGTCCCAGATCAGCTTGAGCAGCTTCACCCGGTCGCGGGCGCTCGCCGCGGTGGACTGGTAGTAGCGCTCGGTGTGGGCGCGGGTCTCGGGGGAGAGGAAGCTCGCCTCCGACGACGGCAGGTGCTGGAAGGCGCCCCCCGCCAGCTCGCGCACCGTCCGGTACATGTCCACGATGAGCCGGCGCTGGAGGCTCATCCCCGCGTAGACGTACTGGGGGTGCGGCCGCGCGTAGCCCTCGCTCACGAGCGGGCGGCGCTCGGCCGCCTGCACCAGCGCGTCGAAGGCGGCGCAGAACGTGGCGATGTCGCCGCCGAGGGTCGCCTGGGTGCTGGCGTCCCCCTCCCCGCGCCCGACCTCGACCAGCTTCAGGGCGAGGCCGGCGAGCAGCTCGAGCTTGACCCCGAAGCGCACCAGCGACTGGAAGTTCGCGGTCACGTGCGCGGGGGATTCGTGGAACTGGGCGGTCACCAGCTCCACGTTCCGGTAGACGAAGACCTGCTCCCAGGGCACGAACACGTCGTCGAAGACGACGGTGGTGTCCACCTCGTCGAAGCGCGCGGAGAGCGGGTAGTCGTAGACGCTCGTCGCGAGCGTCGCGTAGGGCCGGCGCGGCAAGAGCCGGAGGCCCTCCGCGTTCACCGGCACCACGAGCGAGATCGCGTAGTCCACGTCGCCGGGGGCGAGCGGCGTGATGTAGCTCACGTAGAGCCAGTCGGCCATGGTCACCGACGTGGCGATCGAGTGCGCGCCGCGAATCACGATGCCCGCGTCCGTCTCCTTCAGGACCCCCGGGTGCAGGAAGGGCTCCGGATGCTGGTGGGCCGGCGTGGTGCGGTCGATCTGGGGCGGGACGATCGCATAGGCCAGATACAGGTCCTCGTCCCGCGCCTTCTCGTAGAACCGGACCACATTGTCGCCGTACTGCCGGCCCCCGCGATCGAAGAGCTGACGCCAGCCCGCGAAGCCGGTGAGGACCGATGCCACGTGGTCGGGCGTGCGCCCCATGAGGCCGTACGAGCCCTCGGCCCAGAACCGGTGGACGGCCCGCCGGCGCCCGAGATCTTCCGCGGTCCGTGGGATCAGCCACATCGCGCCGATCCGCTTGCCGGTGGCCGGATCGACGCAGGTGGTGACGTCGGGCGCCTTCGAGGCCGCGTCGTACCGCTCCGCGATGCGCTGGATGGACTCGGCGAAGGCCGGATGCCGGGTCACGTCGGCGACCCGCTCGCCGTCGAGGAACACGGCGCGCCCGTCTCGGAGGCTCGCGAGATAGTCGGCGCCGCGACGCATGGCGGGACTCTCGCACACCCCTCCGGCGGGGCGCAAGCCGGGCGAAGACGGAGCATCGCTGCGGCGGCCCACGGAGGTATGATCGCAGGCCATGGATCTCCGCCTCGGCGGCAAGGTCGTGCTGGTCACGGGCGCCGGACAGGGCCTGGGGCGGGCCATCGGCCTCGCCTTCGGGCGCGAAGGATCTCACGTGGCCTTCCACTATCACTCCTCGGCGGGCGGGGCCGATGCCGCGGCGGCCGAGGCTCGCGCGCTGGGCGTGAAAGCCCTCGCGGTCGGAGCCGACCTGCGTAGTGATCGCGAGGTGGCGGGCGGCGTGGAGCGGGTCGAGCGCGAGCTGGGCCCCATCGACGTCCTCGTCAACAACGCGGCGGCGACCCAGCGCAAGCCGTTCCTCGAGACGACGCCCGAGGAGTGGGCGCTCCAGGTGGACGTGACGGTCACCGGGACGCTCCGCATCACGCAGGCGGTGGCGCGCGGCATGACCGAGCGGGGCTCGGGGGCGATCGTCAACCTCATGGGAGACTCGGGGCGCGTGGGCGAATCCGGCCTGCTCGTGACCGGGACCACGCGCGCCTCCACCGTCGGCCTGACCCGGTCGCTCGCCAAGGAGCTGGCCCGCTACGGGATCCGGGCGAACTGCGTCTCCCTCGCGCTCGTGCAGACCGACAGCCTCGAGGCCCACGCGGGCGGGGCCGACGACGCGCGCATGAAGAAGATCCTGGCCCAGTATCCGTTGCGGCGGGTCGGCCGTCCCGACGACGTCACCCCGATGATCCTGCTCCTGGCCTCGCCGCTATCGGGCTGGACCACCGGCCAGGTGGTTTCGGTCAACGGCGGCTACGCCATGGTGTGAGGAGCCCGCGCGACCGGTGTCGAGCGTCCCACATTCCGGAGCTTCAAGCGTGTTCGGGGCTCGCGTTCCCCGCAAGGAGGATCCGCGCCTCCTCACCGGGCGAGGACGGTACGTGAGCGACGTCGAGCTGCCCCGCATGCTGCACGTGGCCTTCGTGCGCAGTGTCCATGCGCACGCCCGGATCCGCGGCGTCGAGACCACGGGCGCGGCGGCGGCTCCGGGCGTCGTGGCGGTGGTGACCGGCGCCGATCCGGACTGGGCGAAGCATCGCGTCCGAGCGCGCTCGGCGCTGCCCACCTACGTCGAGACCGAGCAGCCGATCCTGGCCTGGCCGACGGTGCGCTTCGCGGGCGAGGCCGTGGCCGCCGTCGTGGCCCGCGAGCGCTACGCGGCCGAGGACGGCGCCGCGCTCGTCGAGGTCGACTACGAGCCGCTGCCCGCGGTAGTGGACGTCGTCCGGGCCCGCGGCGACCGTGCCGTCGTCCACGACGCGGCGCCGGACAACGTGCTCCTGTCGCGCCGGTTCGAGAACGGTGACGTGGAGGCGACCCTGGCCGGTTCGGCCGTCGTGGTGGAGCGCGCCTTCCGCACGAACCGGCAGACGGCGGCGCCCCTGGAAGGGCGCGGCGGGGTCGCGGACTGGAACCCGGCCGAGGGCAAGCTGACCCTCTGGTCCGGCACCCAGGTCCCGCACCTGGCGCGACACGGCCTCGCCGGCATCCTCGGCCTGGCCGAGAACCACGTCCGGGTCGTGGCGCCCGACGTCGGCGGTGGGTTCGGGGTGAAGGCGATCCTCTATCCCGAGGATGTCGCGCTCTGCCTGCTCGCGATGCGTCTGGGCCATCCCGTCAAGTGGGTCGAGCAGCGCCGCGAAGGGCTCCTGGCTGCAGCACACGCGCGCGATCACCACTACGCGGTGCGGGCCGGCTTCGATCGGGCCGGCCACCTGCTCGCGATGGACGTGCGCGTCGCGTGCAATGCCGGCGCCTACTCCGTGTACCCGTGGACGGCGGGGATCGAAGCGCTCATGGCCGGCGGCCTCCTGGCCGGACCCTACAAGCTCCAGCACTACCGGTGCAACGTGGTCGCGGTAGCGACCAATACCGCCCCGGCGGGCCCCTACCGCGGCGTCGCGCGTCCGGCGACCACCTTCGTGATGGAGCGGGTCCTGGACCTCGGCGCGCGCGCGCTCGGGCTCGATCCCGTGGAGGTCCGGCGCATCAATCTGATCGGTCCCGCCGACCTGCCCTATACGGCGGCCACGCGCCTCGTCCACGACAGCCCGAGCTATCCGGTGTGCTTCGAGAAGGCGGTCGACGCGGTCGGCTATGGCGCGTTCCGGGCCGAGCAGGCCCGCCTCCGGCAAGAAGGCCGCTACGTGGGCATCGGCTTCGCGAACTACAACGAGCTGACCGGCCTCGGGCAGGCCGCCTCGGCGGGCCCGCGCATGCCCTTTCGCACCGGCCACGAGGGCGCCACTGTCAGACTGGATCCTTCAGGGGCGGTGCGGGTGTTGGCCGGGGTTACGTCGCAGGGCCAGGGGCTCGAGACGACGGTGGCCCAGATCGTGGCGTCGGAGCTGGGCGTGCCGTTCGACTCGGTGTCGGTCGTTCTCGGGGACACCGATGCCACGCCCTTCGGCCTCGGAGCATTCGCCTCGCGGCAGGCCGTGATCGGCGGGGGCGCCGCGATGCGGGCGGCCGGCGCCGTGCGGGACAAGGTCGTCCGTATCGCGGCCCACCTCCTCGAGGCCGCGCCCGAGGATCTGCAGGTACTGGACGGTCGCGTCGCGGTCAAAGGCGCGCCGGGGCGCGCGATCACGGTGGCCGAGATCGCCCGGGTCGCGTACCTCGAGACCCACCGGCTCCCGCCGGACATGGAGCCGGGCCTCGAGGCCACCAGATTCTACGATCCGATCCGCGGGACCTTCGCGGCCGGATCGCAGGCGGCGGTGGTCGAGGTCGACGCCGCGACCGGGGCGCTCACGATTCACCGTTACGTGGTTGTCGAGGACACAGGGCGGATGATCAATCCTTCAATAGTCGAGGGTCAGGTGCAGGGCGCCATCGCCCAGGGTATCGGGGGGGCGCTCCTCGAGCACCTGATCTACGACGAAGCGGGGCAACTGCTCACCGGGACCTTCATGGAGTACGCGCTGCCGACCGCGGCCAGCATACCTCCGCTCGAGCTCCACCACATCGAGGAGCCGGCCGACAACCTGCTGGGCGTGCGCGGGGTGGGCGAGGGCGGCACGCTCGGGCCCGCGGCCGTGCTCGCCAACGCGGTGGCGGATGCCCTGGCTCCGTTCCGGATCGAGCTGAACGACCTGCCGGTCACGCCGGCCCGCCTGTGGGGCTTATTGACAGGGGAGACGCGGCCCGAGTACGCTCGCCGCGAATCGGCATGAGACGTCCGCCGCTCGTGGTGATCTTCGTGGGTCTCGTCCTCATCGCGCTCGGCGAGACCGCCGGCGCGCTGATGTCGCAGCTGCGGCCGCAGCTCGCGGGCTACGCGCGAGCGCGCGTCGCGGCCAATGCGCAGGCGCACGGGCTGGCCGGCTCGGCCGAGTACGACGCGGAGGTCACCGCGCGCGCGGTCTACGCCGCCGAGGCCGGCCTGTCCTTCTTCCACACCCACGCGCAGGGATTGGGCCCCCTCGTGATCTTCGCGGGCACGGTGGCCGCAAGCACGGTTCGGTGGCGCCTCGCCCGCGGCGCGGTCGCCGCGCTGCTCGGACTGGGCGCGCTCTTCCCACTGGGCTATCTCGCCTACTCGCTCGCGGTGCTCGAGTGGGGACGGGACGCCGGCATCGAGCTGGCGGAGCGCTATGTCCTCACGCCGCTCGGCAGCGCCGCCATCGTCGGCCTCGTCGTGCTCGCGGTGCTCATGGTGGCGGGCCGCGGCCGAGATCGGGACGCGTGACGCCACCGCCCCCCGACGTCTGGCGTCGTCCCCCGCTCCCCACGCTGGTGGCGGCAATTTTGTTGATCGCCTGCGCCGAGGTCGGGGGGGCTTCCATGGCCAAGTTCAAGCTCGAGCTGGCGCGCGGGGCCCGCGCGGTCATGCTGTCGCGGCCCGCCACGCACGGGCTGGTCGGGGTGCGCGACGTGGACGAGCAGATCATCGACGAGGCGTTGGTCAAGTTCGACGCCGGGCTCCGGCTCTTCCACCTGCACGCGGAAGGGATGGGCCTCGTCATCATCGCCACCACCATGACCGCGGCCACCCTGGTCCAATCCGTGGGCGCGCGGCGGGCGATCATCCTGCTGCTCACCGTCGGCGGCGCCGCGTATCCCTTCGGCTACCTGCTGTGGAGCGCCTTGATTCCCTACCACGGGATCCAGACCGGCAAGGCGGTGGCGGAGTGGGTGGTGTGGATTCCCTTCGGCGGGGCGACCATCGTGGCGGTATGGTGGCTCGTGCTCCTGGTGGGCGCCCGCCTGGTGCGACGGGCATGAGGGTCTGGATGGCCGCCCCGCTCGTTCTGCTCGCGGCCGCGCCGGCCGCGGCCCATCACGTGGGCGCGTACGTGCCGCGCGACAACGAGATCTCGGCGAACTTCAAGCAGCTCAAGTTCTCGATCCAGGCCCGGAAGTTCGACGTGGCCGCGCGGCTCTTCGAGACCGGCCCGATCCGCGCCGACATGCGCGCCCAGGCCGGGCGGCTCCCGGCCGGTCTCGAGGAGGCGACGCGCGCCGCCCTGGTGGCCGGTGACGGGCCGCGGGCCGAGCGCGGCCTCGTGGTCTTCTTCGCCGCGCTCATCCGCGACCTCGCCCTCGAGGCGGACCGGCGGCTCGCCGACACGCGCGAGTCCGCTCCGGCCCGCGTCACGACCGGGCTGAAGCTCCTCGAGGCGATCTGGCGCTACTACAACCTGGTCGACTTCACGGTCGGCCAGTACGACCCCAAGGCCGCGGTGGCCGTCCGCCTGGCATTCGACGAGGCGGAGGGCTACGCCCAGGGCTCCCCGGCCCCGGCGGGAGACCCAGCGGGCAATACGGTCGCTCCGGAGTCGAGACGGGTGACCGCACGCCCAGTGGCGGCCCCCGCCCCCGAGAAGATGCGCGAGCCGGTCCAGCGGATCGCGCGGACGCTGTCGGGGCTGATCGAAACGTCCATGACGCGGTAGAGGAGGAACACATGAGGAACAGGTTCGGCATCGCGGTGCTCGTGTCGGGGGCGCTCCTGGCGTGGCTCGCCGCGCCGGTGGCCGCCCAGAAGGTCGTCAAGATCGGCGACCTCGGATCCAAGGTCGGCGTGTTCGAAGGCTACGGCAAGTACCAGAGCATGGCGATCCAGCTCGCGGTCGAGGAGCTGAACGCCAAGGGCGGCGTGCTCGGCCACAAGATCGAGGTGATCGCGGAGGACGACGAGACCAAGCCCGCCCCCGCCGTCCGCAAGGCCGAGAAGCTCATCCTCCAGGACGACGTCAAGCTGCTCATCGGCGCGGTCTCGAGCGGCGCCACGATGGCGGTCATGGACGTGACCAAGAAGCACAAGATCATCCACTGGAACTCGGTCTCCTGCGCGGAGTTCATGCGCACCACCAAGTTCCACAAGTACTACTTCTCGAACCAGCCCGATTCGCGCATGCAGGCGGCCGGCCTCGCCAAGTACATGGTCGAGAAGATGGGCAAGAAGGTCTACATCTTCTATACCGACTACGCGATGGGCCAGTCCGACGGCCGCCAGTTCAAGACCGCCCTCGAGAAGCTGGGGGGCGAGGTGGTGGGGGTGGCGGGGGCGCCGCTGGACACCAAGGACTTCAGCCCGTGGTTCGGCGCGATCACCCAGTCGAATCCCGACGTGCTCTTCCTGGCCTTCGCGGGGACCGATTCGCTGCGCCTGATGACGCAGCTCCACTCGTTCGGCATGACCAAGAAGTACAAGCTGGCGGGGATCGACTGCTTCCTGCTGCAACAAGATTTGCCCGCGATCGCGGAGCCGATGGAGGGCTTCGTGCAGCTCGCCCACTTCTCCGCCTACAACCCGGACAAGAACATGCAGGCGTTCAACGCCAAGTTCAAGAAGAGGTTCGGCGTCGACGCCAACATCATGGCGGGGGCCTACGACGCGGTGCTGTTCTGGGCCGCCGCCGTCGAGAAGGTGAAGAGCTTCGATTCCGACAAGGTGGCGGAGGCGCAGGAGGGCATGTGCGTCGACAACACCCACATCGGCCGCCAGTGCATCCGCAAGGAAGACCACCAGGTCGTGATGGACATGCACCTCTACCAGGTGAAGGACGGCAAGAACCTGCCCATCGCGGTCGTGGCGGGCAAGGACTCGATCGGCGAATCGATGGTCGGCCAGGACCCGCTCAAAGACTTCACCTGGGACATCAAGAAGAAGTAGCGGACCCATTCTGGAATACATCGTCTCGGTCCTGCTGCCGCAGCTCCTGCACGGCCTCGTGTTCGGGGCCGCGCTGGGGCTGCTGGCGCTGGGCCTCACCGTGATCTTCGGGCTCCTCGGCGTGATGAACTTCGCGCACGGGGAGCTCTACATGCTCGGCGCGTACGCCGGCATCGCGGCGATCGGGCTGACCGGCTCCTTCTGGGTCGCCCTGATCGCCGCGCCCCTCGCGGTCGGCGTCCTCGGCGCGGTGACCGAGGTCGCGACGTTACGACCCTTGTACCGACGCGAACCGTTGTACGGGCTCATCCTGACCTTCGGCCTGGCCATGGTCTTCCGGGAAGCGGCGCGGCAGATCTGGGGTGGCGACATGCGACGGATCCTCCCGCCGGTGGAGGGCTCGACACCGCTCCTGGGCATGACCTACCCGAACTACCGGCTGTTCCTGCTCGCCTTCGCCTCCGCCCTGCTGCTGGGCATCTGGCTGTTCTTCACGCGCACCCGGGCCGGCATCATCGTCCGGGCCGCGGTCCAGGACGCCGAGATGCTCGACGGCCTCGGGGTCAATGTCCCGCGCGTGTTCACGCTGACCTTCGCGGGGTCGGCGGCCCTGGCCGCCATCGCCGGCCTCCTGCTCGCGCCGATCTTCACGGTCTATCCGCAGATGGGGGTCGAGATGATCCTGCTCGCGTTCATCGTGGTGATCCTGGGCGGCATGGGCTCCATGGGCGGCTCGGTGGTCGCGGCCTTCGTGATCGGCATCACCCAGAGCCTGCTCACGCTCTGGATGAATCCCCAGCGGGTCGCCATTGCGATCTTCGGCATCATGATCGTGGTGCTGATCGTGCGCCCGCGCGGCTTCTTCGGCCGGGAGGGCGTCCTTGAGTAGCCCGCTCTCACTTCGGGCCGCGCTGGTGTTCGCCGCCCTCGCCCTGCTCCCGCTGACCCCGTGGATGTCGAAGTACTACCTGCTGCTGGCCTTCGACGCCCTGCTGTTCGGGGCGGTGGCCATGAGCCTCGATCTCCTGATCGGCTACACCGGGCTGGTGTCCTTCGGCCACGCGGCCTTCTTCGGCCTGGGCGCCTAGCCTATTCGGCCGCGATCCTCCTCGAGCGGGGCGTGACCTCGCTCTGGCTGAGCCTCGGTCTCGCGGTGGTGGTGGTCGGCCTGTACGCGCTCCTGGTGAGCTACTTCGCCACCACGCGCCGGGGCATCTACTTCGCCCTGCTGACGTTGATCTTCGCCGAGGTGGTCTACACCGTCTTCCGCTACACGCAGACCTTCGGGGGCTCCGACGGCATCCAGGGGCTGCCCGCGCCGAGCCTCCTGCCCGGCGTGCTCGTGGACACGCCGGCGCGGAACTACTACCTGGTCGTGGCCTATCTGTTCTTCGCCTATCTCGTGTGCCGGACGCTGGTGTCGTCCCACTTCGGCCGGGTGCTGGCCGCGATCCGCGAGAACGAGGACCGCGCGCGCTTCCTCGGCTACGACGTGCAGCGCTACAAGATGGGGGTGTGCATGATCTCGGCGGTGTTGACCGGGCTGGCCGGCGCGCTCTACCCGGGGCGGGCGGCCTACGCCACGCCGGATCTCCTGCACTGGAGCATTTCGGGCGAGTTCCTCATCATGGTGATGATCGGTGGGCTGGGGACGCTCGTCGGGCCGATCATCGGCGGGGCCTTCTTCATCGTCCTCCAGGAGAAGGTGTCGTCCTACGTGCAGTGGTACTCGATCGTGGTGGGCCTGGTGCTGGTCTTCATCGTGCTGTTCGTGCCCAAGGGGCTGCTCGGGTTCCGGAGCGCGCTGCGGCTCCACGGCCTCCGGCGCGGCTCCACATGAGCCGGAACGGGGTGCTGCTGCAGGTGGAGGGCGTCTCGAAGAGCTTCGGCGCGCTGGCCGCGCTGACCGACGTGAGCCTCACGGTTGCCACCGGCGAGGTGGTCTCGGTCATCGGCCCGAACGGAGCCGGAAAATCCACGCTGTTCAACGTGATCACCGGGCTGCACGGGGCGACCCGGGGGCGGGTCCTCTTCAACGGGCACGTGATCACGGGGCGGGCCCCCGAGGCCGTCAACCGGCTCGGCCTGGCCAAGACGTTCCAGATCACCAACGTGTTTCCCGGCATCTCCGTCTACGAGAACGTGCGCGTGGCCGCGCAGTCGCGGGCTCCGGAGGCGGGCCGTCTCGCGTCCCTCTGGCGGCAGCCCGATGTCGAGGGCGCGGTCATGGAGCTGCTGGCCGCCTTCGGTCTGGAGGGCCGGCGAGACGAGATCGCGCAGAACCTCTCCCACGGTGAGCAGCGCTATCTCGAGATCTGCCTGGCCCTGGCCACGAAGCCGACGCTGCTCCTCCTGGACGAGCCGACCGCGGGCATGACGCCCGGGGAGACCAGGGAGGCGACGGCGCTGATCCGCCGGATGGCGCTGGCCCGGGGGCTGACGCTGCTGCTGATCGAGCACGACATGAGCGTCGTGATGGGGATCTCCGACCGCATCGCGGTGCTCCACTTCGGGCAGAAGATCGCCGAGGGCCCGCCCGAGGCGATCCGGAACGACCCGCAGGTCATCGAGGCTTATCTCGGTGGTGCCGATGACTGATTTGCGAGCCGCAGCCGCAGGCGAGGTGAGCGGATACGGAAATCGATCCGAGGCTCTCTTCCGCATCACGGATCTCCACGCCGGCTACGGGGCCACGCCCATCCTGTTCGGCGTATCGCTCGAGGTTCACGCCGGCGAGGCGGTGGCCCTCCTCGGCAAGAACGGCATGGGGAAGACGACGCTCATGAAGACCGCCATGGGGTTCCTCCGGCCGACGCGCGGCTCGATCGCCTTCGAGGGGGCTGAGCTGACCCGGCTGACGCCCCACGAGATCGCGCGGCGCGGCGTGGGCCTGGTGCCGGAGAACCGGCGGATCTTCTCGGGGCTGACCGTGCGAGAGAATCTCGAGCTCGGGCTGTCGGCGGTGCGGAATCGTTCGGCCGCCCTCCGGGCCGAGCGCCTCGATCAAGTGTTCCGCCACTTCCCGCGGCTCGCCGAGCGGATCGGCCAGACGGCCAAGACGCTCTCCGGCGGCGAGCAGCAGATGCTGGCCATCGCGCGCGTGATGATGGCGGGGGCGCGCATCATCCTCATGGACGAGCCCACCCAGGGGCTCGCGCCCGCGCTCATCCGGCACATCCGTGACATGATCACGGAGCTGAAGCGCCTCCGCGTCACCGTGCTCCTGGTCGAGCAGAACTCGCGGGTGGCGCTCTCGGTGTGCGATCGAGGTTACGTCATGGAGAAAGGGGCGATCGTGTTCCAGGGGTCCTCCGCGGAGCTGCGCGACAGCCCGGTGACCCGTGAGAAGCTGGGCGTCTGACACCCTCCTCGGCGGGACGCGGAGAGGCATCCTCCTCCGTGTCGGTCTGGCCGTCGGGCTCCTGGCGGTCGCTTTCTGGGCGCTTCCCTCGCGTCGCGCGGATGACGGCGCCGGCCACCACGGCACGCACGCCCCGTCCCTCGACGCGTTCGAGCGCGCGGGCGTGACGGAGTTCACGGAGGGCCAGCGCGGCCCCGCGCTGCGGCTCGCACGATTCCCCGACGGCGCCGCCGTCCCCCTCGAGGCTTTCGCCGACAAGCTCGTCGTGCTGAATTTCTGGGCGACCTGGTGCACGCCCTGTACGACCGAGATGCCGACGCTCGAGGGCCTCTGGCGGGAATACGGCGGGCGCGGACTGGTCGTGATCGGGGTGTCGGTGGATCGCGGCGCGCCGCGGGCCGTGCTGGAGCCCTATATCCGCCATCACGGCCTCACGTTTCCGATCCTGCTGGACCCCGACAGCCGCGCCGCCGGCGCGTGGCGCGTGACCGGGATCCCGGCGACGTTCGTCGTCCGGCCCGGCGGCGAGGTCGCGGGCATGGCCGCCGGGGCGCGTGAGTGGAACAGTAGAGAGATGCGCGCGTTGATCGAGACCCTGCTCCCGCATAGAATACGCGTCCCGTGACCCTCGCCCAGATGCTCGAGCAGGCCGGCCTGCGACAACCCGCGGCCGCCGCGGTCGTGGACGGGCGGCACCGGTTGACCTACGCGGACCTGGTGGATCAGGCGACCCGACTCGGGCATGCCTTCGCGCGCCTGGGCGTGGGCAAGGGCGACCGCGTCCTGATCGTGCTCAAGAACCGGCTCGAGCACGTGCTCGCCTACTGGGCCCTGCAGATGATCGGGGGCGTGCCGACGCCCGCCGGCTTCCGGCTGGCCGCGCGAGAGGTCCGGTACATCCTCGACGACTGCGGGGCCTCCGTCGTCCTGTTCGAGGCGGCGACCGCCGACGCTGTGCAGGAGGCCGCCGCCGGGCACCAGGCCCGTCTCGTGTTCGTGGGGAACGACGGGCCGGCGGGGTCTCTGCCGTTCGACGAGCTGCTGGCTTCCGGAGCAACCGGCGCCGCGCTGGATCGTGAGCTCGCCGAGGGCGATCTCTCCCTGATCCTGTACACCTCCGGCACCACCGGTGGGCCCAAGGGTGTGCCCCGGACCCACCGGAACCACGTGGCGGGGGCGCTGGCCCACGTGATCCAGTGCGGCTACGGATGGCTCGAGCGGACCCTCGGCGTCATGCCGCTCTATCACACGATGGGCATCCACTCCCTGACCAGCATGGCGGCGGTGAACGGCTGCTTCGTGTGCCAGCCTGACTGGAGCGGCGAGGGCGCGCTGGCCCTGATCGAGTCGGAGCGGCTGACCGCGCTCTACCTGATCCCGACGCTGTTCTATGACCTCGTCCGCGCCCCCGGGTTCGCGCCGGCCCGGGTCTCGTCGGTGCGCAAGCTCGCCTACGCGGGGGCGCCGATGCTCGCCCCGCTCACCCGCGCGTGCGTGGAAGCGTTCCGCCCCGAGGTGTTCGTGAACCACTACGGCTCGACCGAGATCTACACCTTCTCGGTGCGCCCCGGGGTCGACGCCAAGCCGGGCTGCGCGGGCCGCGCCGGGGTCCACGGAACGCTCCGGGTGGTGACGGCCAGCGCCGACCGCCGCGTCGGGCCGGGCGAGGCCGTCTCCCCGGGCGAGAAGGGCGAGATCATCGCCTGCCTCGACTCGGACGAAGCGTTCACCGGCTACTGGAAGCGGCCCGACGCGGATGCGCGGGCGCTGCGGGACGGCTGGTACTTCACGGGGGACATGGGCTATCTCGACGCCGAGGGCGAGCTGTTCGTGTCGGGGCGGGTCGACGACATGATCATCACCGGAGGCGAGAACGTCCACCCGGTGGAGGTGGAAGACGTGCTGGCCCGCCACCCGCTGGTGCGGGACGTCGCGGTGGTCGGCGAGCCCGATGAACGCTGGGGTGAGCGAGTCGTCGCGTTCGTGGTGCCCGGCGCCCGCGCGCTGACCGCCGACACGCTCGACCGGCATTGCCGCGAGTGCCCGGACCTCGCAAACTTCAAGCGCCCGCGGAAGATCGTCTTCGTGAGCGAGATCCCGAAGACGGCCTCGGGCAAAATCCTTCGCCGCCTCCTGCGGGAGGGGCAATACACGGAGGTTCAACGATGAGCGAATTTCTGCGAACGGAGCAGCGCGGCGCCATTGCCACGCTCTGGATCGACCGCCAGCCCAAGATGAACACGATGACGGTGGCGATGCGCAACGAGTTCCCGGGCATCTTCCGGGAGCTGGAGGCCGACGACGCGGTCCGGGTCGTCGTGATCCGCGGCGCGGGCGGCAAGGCCTTCAGCGCCGGGGGCGACGTCGCGGAGTTCCTCACGCAGGCCCCGGCCGATCTCGAGCTGTGGGGAGACACGCTGACCTCGGCGGAGCGATGCCGGAAGCCGGTGCTCGCGGCCATCGACGGGTTCACGATGGGCGCCGGGCTGGAGCTGGCGGTGGCGTGCGACTTCCGGATCGCGACGCTCCGGTCCGAGTTCGCCTTCCCCGAGATCCGGCTCGGGATGATCCCGGGGAGCGGCGGCACCCAGCGGGCGCTGCGCCTGATCGGGATGACGCGGGCCAAGCTGTTCATGATGACCGGGCAGCGGATCAACGCGGAGCGCGCGGAGGCGTGGGGGCTCATCACCCAGGCGGTGGCCAACGACAAGCTGGACGAGGCGGTCGGGGCGCTCGCGGGCGAGCTGGCCGAGCGCGCCCCGCTGGCGCTCCGCACGCTCAAGATGGTGCTCAACCGGGGCGCCGACGCGCCGCTGGAGACCGCGCTGGAGCTGGAGCGGAAGGCCTATGCGTGGCTGCGCTCGACCAACGACTATGCCGAGGGCGTCACCTCGTTCCTCGAGAAGTGTCCCCCGAAGTACACCGGACGATGAGCGCAGAGCCGCCGGGCTGGATCGGCCGCCGCGTCACGCGCGTCGAGGACGCGCGCCTGCTCACCGGGCGCGGCCACTTCATCGACGACCATCCCCCGATCGGCGACATCCACGCCGCCGCCATCGTGCGCTCGCCGCACGCGCACGCGCGCATCGTGGGGTACAACGTCTCCGCGGCGCTACGGATGGACGGCGTGGTGGGCGTGATCACCGGGGCGGACGTGGCGCGCTTCACCCGGCCCTTCCCGGTCGGCGTCACCGCGCCGGTGCACTACTACTGCGCGGCCACCGACAAGGCTCGCTTCGTCGGGGAACCGGTGGCGGTGGTGGTGGCCCGGAGCCGCTATCTGGCCGAGGATGCGGCGGAGGCGGTGGGCGTCGAGTACGAGCCCCTGCCCGCGGTCGTGGACGTGGAGCGGGCCCTCGAGCCGGACGCGCCGATCCTCCACGAAGCGGTGGGCACGAACCTGGCGGGCCACCGGCGACTCGTCTACGGCGATCCCGACCGGGCCTTCGCGGAGGCGGACGTCGTCATCCGCGAGCGCTTCCGCTTCCCCAAGTACGGGTCCACCCCCATCGAGACCTACGGGGTGATCGCGCGCTGGGACGACGTGGAGGAGGCCTACACGGTCTGGTCGAACTTCATGGGGCCCTTCATCATGCATGGGCTCGTCGCGCGGGTGCTCGGGGTGCCCGAGAACCGGCTGCGCTTCATCGTGTCGACGGACATCGGGGGAAGCTTCGGGATCAAGTCGGCCATGTACCCGTATATCGCGCTGATCTCGCTGGCGGCGCGGCGGACCGGCGTGCCGGTCAAGTGGATCGAGGACCGGCGCGAGCATCTCCTGGCCTCCTCGAGCGGCACGGATCGAGTGGCCCACCGCGAGCTCGCCGCGAAGAAAGACGGCACGGTACTCGGCATGCGCTACCGCTGGCTCGACAATGTCGGCGGCTATATCCGCAGCCCCGAGCCCGGATGCAGCTTCCGCCCCACCGGCAACTTCGTGGGGCCGTACCGCTTCCAGCACCTCGAGGTGGACGCCTCGGTGGTGATGACCAACAAGAGCCTCACCGGCCCGAACCGCGGGTACGCCTGCGGGCACCTCTACTTCGAGACGGAGCGGATGATGGATCTCCTCGCGCAGCGGCTCGGGCTCGACCCGGTGGAGCTGCGCCGGCGCAATCTGATCCAGCCCGGGCAGTTCCCGTACCGGACGCCGACGGGCGGGCTCTACGACAGCGGCGACTACCCGGCGGTCCTCGATCGGGCCGTCGAACTCGCGCGCTACCCGGAGCTGCGGCGCGAGCAGGCGGCGGCGCGGGCGGCCGGGCGCCTCTTCGGGATCGGGGTGGCCCTGGCGGTGGATCCCTCCGTCTCCAATATGGGATACGTGGCGATCGCGCTCGATCCGCAGCTCCGGGCAAAACCCGAGTATCTGCCCAAGTCGGGCGCCGTCGAGGCCGCGACGATCAAGGTGGACCCGCAGGGACGCGTCACCGCGATCCTCGGCACGACGCCGCAAGGACAGGGGCACCAGACCGTGGTGGCGCAGATCGTGGCGGACGAGCTGGGGCTCACGCCGGCGGACGTGACGGTGGTCGACGAGATGGACACCCTCACGCGCCTCTGGTCCATCTCCTCCGGCACCTACTCG